>Ga0307477_10000067_pt1 | contig 155501 bp, 139 predicted proteins | sample atmos_gasesECM2C_FD_203316 | JGI IMG/M metagenome (GOLD analysis project Ga0307477, IMG submission 203316) | Hardwood forest soil microbial communities from Morgan-Monroe State Forest, Indiana, United States - atmos_gasesECM2C_515 | ecosystem: Environmental > Terrestrial > Soil > Temperate...
ACCCCTGGACTCGCGCGGCGATCGACTACGCGATGTACCAGTTGCGGATGGGCCTTTGGAGAAACGCGAACTCGGCGACCGGCACTGTCACTTATTTTCGCCGCTATGACATGCAGGTTCAGACAGGGCGCGACTCTTATCGCACTATCAGGCTGCACCAAGGCACGGTAATCAACCCGCGCGGCGCGACGATTCAGCCCGGGCAGCGCGTCGAGGTCGGCGGCGCCGCACAGTACGACGGCACGCTCAACGCCGACTGGATCACGATCACCGGCGGCTAGCCGCTCGATTCCGCGAGCGGCGACCCCAATCCGACGACGGCTCCGCCGCGTTAGTCGGGTGATACGCGCACAGACGCATCACCCACGATACGAAAGGACCGAGCCTTCCTATGATCCATTTCCGTTCAATCGCCGCTCTTGCGGCCGCTGCAGCCATGCTCGCCGTCACGCCGGCCTTCGCCGACGACTCAACGATGAGCGGACCGACGACGACCGCGGCGATGAGCGGCGCCCGCTTCGGCGGCACCGTCTACGGCGACCAGCCCAATCTGCAGAATACGCTCTCGCTCGTGATGGCGGGCGGCGGCCCGTCGAAGTTCAGCACCGTTACACTGTTCGGCGTCCTCGCCGGCGACAAGACCAAAGCCGAAGAAGATGCGCTCACGCAAAAGTACGGTGCCGAAAAGTTCGGCCAGTTCATCAAAACGTTCGATTTTGTCATCAACGATTCGCTCGCCATCGTCACCAAGGCCGGCGTGAAGCTCCCGGCGGCGCCCGCACCCGATCCGAAGGACGGGAAAGCGCTATCGCTGGCCCTCTACGCCGACGGCAACGATACCAAGAACAAGACCTTCAATGTCGAGTACATGCTCGATCGCCTGGTGTCGCATCCGGTGCACGTCCAAGTCATGAAGGACATCGACGCGAAATACGGCGAGCAAGCCGACGCCGACTATCACATCATCCTGACGCAAGTCATGCACGACCTCGCCTCGGTCTACGCCCCCAAAATGTAGCTCAAGCGAGGGTATGCGAAGCGAGTCGACGCGACGTTGCTGAGGCGAGCGCCTGCGCCGAGCGAGCTCGGAGGGCGAGCGACAAAGCAGTTCACGAGGCGGCACGAGTTCCACGGATGGAACGAGTCCGCCGTCTCGGCCGAAGCAATGTCGCGTCGGCGAGCGTAGCGTACCTGAGCGACCCTAAGCGCCGCCGCACATGTGGTTGGCGTTTGCGCCGCCGAACGACGTGCCGAGGCGCCAGTCGTAGGCGGAGTAAATGCGGCCACGATAGTCCTTCGACGGATTGCAACTCGAATCGCGCTGCGGAACTTCGGTCAGACACAGCTTGACCGAGTCGCCGGTACGGGCACGATAGATCGGAGCCGATTTCTCGGCAAACCGGTCGACGATCGTCGCTTGCATCGGCTTCCCTTTGTCGTCCTTGAACTGCGCGACGCCCAGATGGGAACCGAAGATGACCACGATGCCGCTCGACGGATCGTTCGCAAAATAGTTCTCGATCTGAACGATGGTCGTCTGTTCGCATTGAGGCTTCGGTTTCGTTGCGGCGGCGACCGGCGGCGCGCTGACGAGTGGTGGCAGGCTCAACGCGACGACAGCGATCGCCACTGCGATAGAGGTTTTCATGCAAAGAGAGTTTGCGAGGTCGAGAGGCTTTCCCCGGCGACGGTCACGGTATGTTCGGCGCGGTTCTAGGCACGGCGCAGTGCGAGCAGGAGTGCGATCAGCGTCCAGTTGACGGCGTGGGAGGTCCAACAGAACGCGCACGGCCGGCGTGTGACGAAGAGCAAGCTGTAGGCTAAGTAGACGGACATCGCGCCGGCCAGCAGCGCCGCGGCGAACGCGAGGTCCCACACGATCGAACTGCCCAGGAACGGTAGCGCGACGATCAGGGCGACGTAATAGAACAAGCCGACGAGCGCGTTGGAGACGCCGCCGAAAAGCCGCGCCCGCGGCGACTGGACCACGCTTGGCTCGCTCAGTTCCCCCCGCGCCGCTCGTTGGGCCTTGCGCGCCATGCTGGCGGAGGCGTAAACTCCGCCGCCGCAAAGCAAGAGCATCGTGCCCATCAAGATGGCCTTCACGTGAGCGCCTTTTGGCGCCGCGCGGAAGCCGCATTCATATTCTTCAGTTCGTTCGTCCTTGCAGCCGTCGTGATTCGCAACAAAACGGCGATCGAGTCGATGCTCGGCACCCTCGGATGGCTCGCGTATCCGCTCGCGATCCTCATCTTCACCATCGTCGCATCGGCTCCGTTCTCGGTGACCGACGCGCTCGCGATCATGAACGGCGTCCTCTTTGGGCCGCTATGGGGCTCGATCGTGAACGCGGTCGGCCTGTTTTTCGCAGCCCTGGTGGGCTACGCATTGGCACGGCGCACGTCGCACTTGCTGGAATTGCACAACAGCATCGGGAAGTTGCCGCGCTGGGTGACGCGCTTCCGCGTCGGTTCCGCACCGTTCTTGCTTACCTTGCGCATCATCCCCGGGCTCGGTGGGACGCTCGCGACTCAGATCGCAGCGGCTTTTCGCGTCCCGATCTACGTGCACGTCTGGACGATGTGCGCGATCGCGATTCCGGTTTGCACGATCCTCGCGATCTTCGGCGATCGCGTCTCGGTCACGGTTCAAACCTACTACCACTCCCATCGTCCCCACGTCCCCGAACGTTTCCGCCATCTTTTCCGGCGTGGCCACACGCCGGAACCGGCTCCGCAACCGGCGCCTGAAGAATTATGAACGTTGCTCTGATCGAAGACCAGGGCGCGTTTGCCGGCGCCTGCGAGCAGATCGGCGGCGTCGAACGCGTCGCGCTCGACACCGAGTTTCACAACGAACGCTCGTATGCGCCGCGTTTGATGGTGCTGCAGATGGTCGTGGGCGAGAACGTCTTCATCGTCGATGCGCTTCGCGTCCGCGATCTGCAGCCGCTCGCCGACGCGCTGGCGCCCAAAACCGTCGTGGGTCACGCGTTGCAGAGCGATCTCAAGATCTTCGCCGACCGTTTCGACCGTTTGCCCGCCGCGGCGTTCGACACACAATTGGCTGCTGCGTTTTGTGGTTACGGTATGTCGATCTCGCTCGCCGATCTCGTGAACGACGTCGTCGGAGTTCGGCTTCGAAAGTCGCAGACCGTCAGCGATTGGAGCTCGCGGCCGCTTAGCCCGAACCAACTCGAGTACCTCGTCGATGACGTGCAGCATCTCTGCCCGGTTGCGGACGCGTTGCGTCTCCGGCTCGCCGAAACCGGCCGTTTCGGATGGTTCGAAGAAGAAGCGCGCGCCCTTGTCGATCCGGCGAGATATCGACCGGATCCAGAGAGATTGTATCTGCGCGTCCCCGGAGCGACGCGGATGAATCGGCGCGAACTGGGTGTGTTGCGCGAGCTTGCGCTGCTACGCGATGCGCTCGCGCGCGAACGCGACGTTCCGCTCAAGTACATCATCCCCGACGACGTGATGAGTGCGATCGTCCATCTTCGCCCGGCGTCGCGGGACGATCTCGCCCAACTGCGACGGCTCGACGCCGGGGCGCGCAAGAGCTTCGGCGATCGGATCGTTCAAGCGGTCGCGCGTGGGCTCGTGCTGCGCGACGAGGATTTGCCCGTACGACCGAAGCGCCCCCCAGGCGCCGAGCGAGAGGCGATCGTCGCCTGCCTCGGGGTGCTCGTCAACGCGATCGCTGTGGAGAATGGTTTGCCGGCGGCCCTATTGACGCCACGCGCCGCGCTCGAGCGGCTTGCGCGCGAGTTGCCGCACGGCGCTGAAGAAGTCGCGCGAACCCTGGAAGCGACGCCTTGGCGGGCAGCTTTGGTCGCGGAGCCGCTCGACGCGCTGCTTTCCGGCCGGATGGCGATCACGGTAGCAGGGACGGAGAGCGGCGATCCGCGCGTGGCGCGCGTGCCGATGACCGGGGGTGCCCAGGAGAGGTAGCGAAGGCCCGCGCGCTATGCAGAACGCGCATCCGAATAGCTTTGGGGCGAAGAGTACGCTCGCCGTAGACGGCCGTCAGTACACGATTTTTCGACTCGACGCACTCGAACGCGCCGGCTTCCCGATGGCGCGGCTGCCGTATAGTCTGAAGATTCTGCTCGAGAATCTGCTCCGCTTCGAAGACGGGCGAAGCGTCAAGAAAAATGATATCGAAGCGCTGGCGCGCTGGTCGCCGCAAGCGGTGAGCGACAGCGAGATCGCGTTCCGGCCGGCGCGCGTCCTGCTTCAAGATTTCACCGGCGTCCCGGTCGTCGTCGATTTGGCTGCTATGCGCGATGCGATGGCGACGATGGGCGGAAATCCAAGAGCGATCAACCCGCTGCAGCCGGTCGAACTGGTCATCGATCACTCGGTGCAAGTCGACCGTTTCGCTTCGCGCGACGCGTTTGCGCAAAACGCGAAGCTCGAATTCGAACGCGAGCAGGACCGTTACGCCTTTCTGAAGTGGGGCCAAGCGGCGCTCGACAACTTCCGCTGCGTTCCGCCCGACACCGGAATCGTCCACCAGGTCAACATCGAGTTTTTGGCGCGCGTCGTTTTCGGCGCGGGAGGCGCGGGCGCGGGGCCCGACGCGAGCGGCCTGGCGTTTCCGGATACGGTGGTCGGCACCGACTCGCACACGACGATGGTCAACGGACTCGGCGTGCTCGCCTGGGGCGTCGGCGGCATCGAAGCGGAGGCGGCGATGCTTGGTCAGCCGGTAACGATGCTCATCCCCGAAGTCATCGGTTTCAAACTGAGTGGACGACTGCGCGAAGGCGTTACCTCGACCGATCTCGTCCTGCGCGTCACCGAACTGTTGCGCAAGAAGGGCGTGGTCGGAAAGTTCGTCGAGTTCTATGGGACGGGACTCTCGAGCCTCGGCGTCGCCGATCGGGTGACGATGGGCAACATGTCGCCCGAATATGGTTCGACCGTGGCCATCTTCCCGATCGACGCGCATACGCTGGCCTATCTGAAAATGACCGGCCGCAGCGACGAACAGATCGCGCTCGTCGAAGCGTACGCGAAAACCCAGGGGTTATTCCGGACCGACCATTCGCCCGATCCGATCTTCAGCGACACGCTGGAACTCGATCTGTCCACGGTCACGCCGAACCTCGCCGGCCCGCGGCGCCCGCAAGATCGCGTCGGGCTCGGGGACGTGAAGGTCGACTTCAACAAAGCGCTTCTCGACTGGCAGAAGGCGCGCTCGACGGTTCGCAACGGGAAATCGGTTGAATATGCGGTCAGCCGCCTGGAAGATGAAGGCGGCGGAGGGACCGCCGTCGCGGTCTATCCCGAGACCGGTCTTTCCGACGGTGCGGTCGTAATCGCGGCGATCACGTCGTGCACGAATACGTCGAATCCGGCGGTCATGATCGCGGCCGGACTCGTCGCGCGCAATGCGGCACAGCGCGGACTGACGCGCAAACCGTGGGTGAAGACGAGCCTCGCGCCCGGTTCAAAAGTCGTCACCGATTATCTCAACAAATCCGGCTTGCAGCCCTATCTCGATGAATTGGGCTTCGAGCTGGTCGGCTACGGTTGCACGACCTGCATCGGCAACAGCGGGCCGCTGCCCGACGACGTCGCTCAAACCGTCGCCGATCACGACCTCATCGTTGCGGCGGTACTGTCCGGCAATCGAAACTTCGAGGGGCGGATCCACCCGCAGGTGCGTGCCAATTATCTGGCGTCCCCGCCGCTGGTCGTCGCGTACGCGCTGGCGGGACGGATGGACGTCGATCTCACGACCGAGCCGCTCGGTACCGGTAAAGACGGCGCGCCGGTCTACCTCAAAGACATTTGGCCGACGAATGCCGAGATCGACAAGACGATCGCGGAAGCCGTATCGGAGGCGATGTTCCGCGCGCGCTACGCGGACGTGTTCTCGGGCGACGACAACTGGCGCAGCATGAAGGTTCCGACGGGCGAGCGCTACGCCTGGGATCCCAAAAATGAGTACGTCAAGCAGCCGCCGTTTTTCGAGGGGATGACGCCGGAACCGACGCCGACCGCCGACATCGTCGGGGCTCGCGTCTTGGTGATGCTCGGCGACAGCATCACGACCGACCATATCTCGCCGGCCGGCTCGATTGCGAAAACGAGTCCGGCGGCGAAGTATCTCATGGAGCGAGGCATTCCCCCGACCGAATTCAACTCGTACGGCGCGCGACGCGGCAATCACGAAGTGCTGATGCGCGGAACCTTCGGCAACGTGCGCTTGCGCAATCAGCTCGTGCCCGGAGTGGAAGGCGGGATGACGCGCTATCTGCCCGACGGGACGCAGATGTCGATTTACGACGCGGCGACGCGCTACAAGAGCGACGGAACACCGCTGCTCGTGCTCGGTGGGAAAGAATACGGTTCGGGCTCGTCGCGCGATTGGGCGGCGAAGGGACCGATGCTGCTCGGCGTGCGCGCGGTGATCACCGAATCGTTCGAGCGGATCCATCGATCGAATCTGATCGGGATGGGCGTGCTGCCGCTCGAGTATCCGGCCGGAGCGACGCGCGAGTCGCTCGGCCTAACGGGTGAAGAGGTCTTCGACGTCCGCGGGCTCGCCGACATCGGGCCGCGCAGCAAAGTGAGAGTTCGTGCTGTCGGCGAGGGCGGCAAAGTCACCGAGTTCGACGCGACCGTACGCATCGACACCCCCGACGAAGCCGAATACTACCGCCACGGCGGGATTTTACAGTTCGTCCTCCGCCAGCTGAAAAAGTAGGTCGTTGTTCCCTTCCAGCACCGCGTCACGTTGACCGGCAATTGATCTTGCACTTGGAAGCGAGACCTGCGCGACGTTTGCGGAGCGGGATGTCTGACGACGAGCGGAGCGCCGGACGCGCGAGAGCGAGGAGCAGAAAGCGACGATTTTGCCGGAGGCAAAATCGTCAAGCGGTCCCGCGAGCAAATGTCGCGCGGGGGCTCGCTCCGGTGCGGTGATTGCCGGGCATAAGTACGCGGTGCTCCTCTCGTTTGAGGGGCCGGATCGGTATTCGTCGGTCGGCGGATTGGCGACGCGCGTCACCGCGCTTGCGAAAGCGTTGGGCGAAGCCGAAGTCGAGACCGAACTTTTCTTCGTCGGCGATCCGGCGTTGCCGGCGGTCGAGACGTTTGCGCCGAACGTCACGCTGCGGCGCTGGTGCCAGTGGATCTCGGCCTACCACCGGCGCAACGTCTACGACGGCGAGGAAGGCAAAGTCAACAATTTTCGCGAGTCGGTGCCGCCGGTCGTCGCCGGCATCGTCGCGAAGGCACAGGCCGGAGGCGAACGCGTCCTCATCGTCGCTGAGGAGTGGCAAACGGCCGAGGCCACGATTGTTCTCGACGTCCTCCTACGGATGCGCGGGTTACGGCAGAGCGCGACCATCCTCTGGAATGCCAACAATACGTACGGCTTCGAGCGCATCGACTGGCTCGCGCTGCAGCGCGCCGCCGCGATTACGACGGTGAGCAAGTACATGAAGTTCGAGCTGGCGCGGTGGAACGTCCCAGCGCTGGTGATTCCGAACGGCATCGACGAATCGCTGCTCGACGGTCCGCCGGCCGCAGCGATCGAGCGGCTCCGCGCGGCGTTGCAAGGGAAACCGGCGCTCGTGAAAGTGGGGCGTTTCGACCCCGACAAGAATTGGCTGCAGGCGATCGACGCGATCGCCGAGCTACAAGATGCCGGGATGCAGCCGCAATTGATCGTGCGCGGCGGGAGCGAGCCGTACGGCGAGAAGGTCTTCGGACGCGCGCGGCTTCGCGGGCTGCAAACGGAGCGGGTCAAGGTCGACGGCGACGATCTGGGCGCGCTCTGCGCCGCGCTCTCGGGCTGCAAGGCAGACGTTCTGCACCTGCGTGCTTTTTTGCCTGAGAGCACGCTGTACGCGCTCTACGTCGCATGCGACGCGGTGCTGGCAAACAGCGGAAAAGAACCCTTCGGCCTCGTCGGGCTCGAAGTCATGGCCTCGGGAGGACTCGCGGTCTGCGGCTCGACCGGCGAAGATTATGCCGAGCCGTTCGTCAACGCGATCGTCTGCGACGGCGAAGACGGACGGGAACTCGCGGCGTATCTCGAGGCGATCGCGCGCGAACCTCGCCGCTCCGAGCAGATGCGTCAGGCCGGTTACACCACGGCGACGCGCTATCTCTGGTCGAACGTTCTAGAGACCCTCGCTTTCAAATTGGAGTACGTGCGTGAACGTACGTTATAAAGTCGACGAGCGCGTCGCGGTCATTACGATCGATCGTGCCGAGGTCCGCAATGCGGTTGACAACGAAACCGCCCGCGAATTATTCGGCACGTTCGCGCGCTTCGAAAGCGACGAATCGGCTGACGTTGCGGTGTTGACCGGAGCCGGCGGAAACTTCTGTGCCGGCTTCGACTTGCGGGCATTTTCCGAAGGCCAATTGCAGCAGTACGATCCGAGTCAGGCGGGACCGATGGGGCCGACTCGGATGATCCTTTCCAAACCGGCCATCGCCGCCGTCGAAGGTTACGCCGTGGCCGGCGGGATGGAATTGACGCTGTGGTGCGACATGCGTGTCGCCGCAAGCGACGCGGTTTTCGGAATCTTCAATCGGCGCTTCGGCGTCCCGCTCGTCGATCTCGGAACGATTCGCTTGCCGCGGCTGATCGGCCACAGCGTGGCAATGGACCTCATCCTCACCGGCCGGCCGGTCGGCGCCGTCGAGGCGAAGCAGATCGGGTTGGTCAACCGCCTCGCCCCACAAGGCGCAGCACTCAACGCGGCGGTCGCGCTCGCTCGCGAGATCGCAGCCTTTCCTCAGATCGCCTTGCGCAACGACCGGATGTCCGCGATCGAGCAGTGGTTCATGAACGAGCGCGAGGCGATGGAGAACGAGATTCGCCACGGCTTGGCGACGCTCGCCAGCGGCGAACCCCTCGATGGAGCGAAAAAGTTTCTCGATGGTGATGGGCGTCACGGCCAGGCCACTCTCTCGTGACCGGGCTCATGTAAACGGGTTCCTTAAGACAACCGAACAGACTAGTAAGCGGGGTCGCAACCTTCGGAAAAGCGACTAATTTTTACCATCCCGCACCGTGAGAGTGACTTGGAGACCATCAGCCGAGAAGATTTCACGACGCGCTGTGCGCGCGTCGCCGAGCACGCCCGCGAAAAGGGGCTTACGCTGACGAAGATGCCGAATGCGTTCGCTCTGGTCGTCGCGCGTGAGGGGCTGTCGTTTCCTTTCCCGATCGTCACCGACGCCCGCGAATGGCGGGACACGTCGGTCGAGGAGGCATTCTACTCGGTGATCACCGACGCTTTCGCTTGGTGTTCTGCCCGCCCCGGCGAAACGGCGTTTGCGACGCTCGATGCGATCGAGCGCAGCGAGGTGCCGCAGATCAAACGCGATTTCGAGGAACAGCTGACGCGCGTCGGGGAGTTGATCGAATTGCTCGGAGGCGCTGAGGCGATGCGTCGTATCTGGGAGGTTGCGGGGATCGATTCCAACATCGTCGCCGCCCTCGACCTGCGCAGCGCTTCCGGAGCCACGTAAGTTAGCGTCCCGCGGAGGCCGGCGAAATCGGGAGCGCGGTGATTGCAGCCGCCGCAATGAAGGCGGCAAGGCAGAAGAAAAAGGCGGGTAAGTAACCCGAGACGTCGATGAGCCGCCCGGCCAGGATTGGACCGAGCGCCGCGAAGACGCCGACGATTGCATTCTGCGCCGCGAAGATCGTGCCGTAGGCGCGTCGCCCGAACCGCTCGGCGACGATCGCGCCGCGCAACGGCGCCGTAGCGCCGTACGCGATGCCGAAAACGAAAACGTAGGCGACGACCCACCAAATGTCGCGCGCGTACGCAAGCAGCGCGACCCCGGCGGCTTCGAGGACGAAAGCGATCGCCAGCGACGTCGCCGTCGACACCGACTTGCTAGAGACGGCGACGAGCCAACGGCCGGGCAAGTACGCGATGCCGAAGAAACCGACGAGCGTCGCGGCAAGCGTCGGAGCGTAGCCTCGCGCGATCAAGTATGCGACGTGCTGCAACAAGATCGTCGTGCTGGCGAGATATGCGAGGGAAAGAGCGGCGGTCAAGACCCAAAACGCGCCGCTGCGGAGCGCGCTCGAAAAGGCGACTCCGCTTTCGGGCGTCCACTCGCTTCTTTCCGCAGCGCCGTCGGGATGAAGTCCGACGTCTTCGGGATGGCGCCGGACGACGAGCGCGTGCAGCGGGAATGCGACGACGATTTGCAGCGCGCCCATGAGTACGACGGCCTGACGCCAGCCGAACGCCGCGAGCGCGAAGCCCGCGAGGGGATAGAAGAACGGCGACGCCAGGGCGCCGAGAAAGGTCAGGAATGAGAGCGCCTGCGGGCGCCGGCGATCGAACCAGTTCGCGACGACCGTAAACGAAACCGGATAATAGGTGAGCGCGGTCGCGACGCCCATCCCGAGCGTCCACAAGAGATCGAAGACGAAGAGCGAGTGAACGAAGGCCGTCGCGATCAACGAAAGACCGCCGATCAGCGAGCCGAGCGACATCAGGACGCGCGCACCGAAACGGTCGAGAGCGCGCCCGAGCGCGAGTCCGGCCAGCCCCGATACCAAGACCATCCCGGAATAGCCGGCGCCGATCGCAGCGTTGCTCCAGCCTAACTCGCGCGAGACCGGCGCGACCAGCAGGCCGAAGAGATACTGACTTGTTCCGTACGAGATGATCGTCGTGACGCCCAGCGCGGTGACGATCGTCCACCCGTAGTAGCGTTTTGTCAGCTTCCAACCAATTGTTGGATTCGTTCGGTCACGTCGGAGATCAAACGGTCGGCGTCTTCGCCGGTCGCGCTTTCGGCGTAGACGTTGAGCGTGGGATCGGATGCGTCGGGGACGACCAGGAACCAGCCGTCGCCGTCGAGCCGAACGCGTACGCCGTCGAACATCTCGATGTCGCGGTTTTGGTTCTCGTCGACGATGGTGCGCATGATCTCGCCCTTGCGCTCCCAGGGGCACTGAATGACGCGGTGGCGCAAGAACCAGTGCGGCAGCAGATCGTTGAGCTCGTGGAGCTTCCGGCCTTCGCCGGCGAGCATCTCTAGCAGCTTGACGATCGCGTAGAGCGCGTCGAAGGCCGGTTGAAACTCGGGGAAGATCGGCTCTTGGTTCACGCCGCTGCCGTAGTCGAGGGTTTCGCGCTCGGCGTCGGCGAGCGCCATCATCGAGCGCCGGTCGCTGCGCGTCCGCGTGACGGTCGCTCCCAGCGACGCGGCGAGCCGCTCGATCGCATTGGGAGTCGTCATCGGGATCGCGATGCGAGCGCCGGGCTTTCTTCGGCCGACCAGCAGCGTCATCAGCGCCAATAAACGATTCCCGGCGATCACGCGGCCCTGGTCGTCAACGAGCGCGCACGACTCACCATCGTGATCGACCAGGACGCCAAGATCGGCGCCGAGCGTTTGCGTTACCGTCCGCAATTGCTCGATGTAGCGCTCGCGGTCGAGCCGGAACGTCTTGGCTTTGAACTCGTCGTAGTAGGCGTTGAGCGCGACGATGTCAACGCCGAGATTCGAGAGGATGCGCGGCAGCACGATCGAGGCGTTGCCGTAACCGTAGTCGACAACGACCTTGAAGCCGGCTCGGGGCAGCGCCTGCGGCTTGAGCGCGGCCAAGAATTCCGACGTGTAGATCTCGAGCGAGCGGGCGGGGAACGAGAGATGGCCGACCTCGTCCATCGCCGTCCGGCGAAAATCTTCGCGAAAGAAGAGATTTTCGATCTTACGCTCGGTGGGCTTGTCGAGGTTGATCCCGCTTTTGTCGAGCAACTCGATCAGAATGTCGTTGGGATCCTTGGGGTCGATGCGCGTGTGCACGCCGCCGTCACCACCCATGCGCGTCGTGTAGCGCGCCAGCGGAATCGGCAGCGCGCGCAAATCTTCGACGTTGATCCCAACCGAAAGCAAACCGGAGATCACGCAGCGGTTCATGATGCGTGCCGCCGGATGGGCGTCGCGGCTGGTCATGACGGTTTCGCCGGGCTTCAAGAACGAGCCGAATGCATGTCCGAGCTTCATCGTGAACTCGGGAGTAATCTCGACGTTGGCGAGCCCGCTGACGCCGACGCCGCCGAACAACGACCCGGGCCACTTGATCCCGTAGATCAGCGACATCGAGACGAGCGCGCCGGAACTGACGTTCTTGTCCGGCCACAACTTGATGTCGGGGCGAATGAGCGCACCGCTGCCGATGACGCAGTTGCTTCCGATGACCGCCCCCTCGCCGACGAAAACTCGATCCTTGACGATGTTGCGGTCGGCGACGGTCGCGCCGGTTACCGTCGAAGACTCACCGAAATAGGTATCGCTCCACGCGATCGAACGATCGAGCGCTGCGTTTCTCGCGATGACCGCGGAATCGCCGACGGCAGACTCGGGGCCGACTACCGCACCGGCCTCGACAACGACGTTCTTGCCGAGGGCGACCGGCGGGACTAGGCGCGCGTCGGGGTGGACGTTGCAGTCCTCGCCTTGCCGGACCCCCGGCGCGGTCTCCGCACCGGGTATGATGACGCGAACTCTGCCGTTCAGTGCGTCGTAGTTTGCCTGCTGGTACTGCTGCAAGTTGCCGATGTCGGTCCAGTAGTCTTGCGTGACGTAGCCTTGCACCAACTTGTTTTCATGCAGCATCCGCGGGAAAAGGTCGCGCGAGAAATCGTAATTCTTCCCACGTTCCATGTAATCGAAGACGCTCGGGTCGAGGACGTAGATGCCGGTGTTGATCGTGTCCGAAAAGATTTCGCCCCACGACGGTTTCTCGAGGAAACGCGTGATGCGTCCGCTCTCGTCGGTGATGACGACCCCGAATTCGAGCGGGTTCGGGACGCGCTGCAACGTGATCGTTGCGGTGGCGCCGGTGCGACGATGATCGTCGACGAGCGCGCTCAGGTCGAGGTCCGTCAGCGCGTCGCCGGAGATCACCAGGAAGGGTTCGTCGCGCAACAGGTGTTCGGCCAACTTCACGGCGCCGGCCGTGCCGAGGGGCGTGTCTTCGACGACGTACGACAGCGCGACGCCGAATGGCGAGCCGTCGCCGAAGTAGCTTTCGATCTCGTCGGCGAGATAGTGAAGGGTCGCGATGATCTCGGTAACGCCGTACCGTCGCAAGAGGTCGACGATATGCTCCATCACCGGCTTGTTGGCGATCGGCACCAGCGGCTTCGGACGGCGCGACGTGAGGGGCCGCAAGCGCGAGCCTTCACCGCCGGCCATCACGACCGCTTTGATGTGAGCGTCCCTCCCGAAACGAGTTCGTTCAGTTGAGCGGCGAGCGTCTCGAGGCGTTCGTCCTCGGCGACGGCTTCGAGGGCGGCGCCGATCTTCCGGCGCCAATTCGGGTACTCGCCAAACGTCCCGGGGAGGTTGACTTGGTCGAATTCACCGAGGACGTCGTCGAGTTGGAGCAACACGATCTTCGCCGGGCTGCGCGCGAGGAAGCGGTAAGCGGCCGCGACGAGCGGCCAATAGACATGACGGTCTTCGCTTCGACCGTCGAGGTCGCGATGCAGCCGCTCGACCTGCGCTCCGTCCAATTCTCCGGCGGACTGCAGCGCTTCGAGCAGCCACGTCGCTTCGAGCCGGCGCAATGAGAGTGCCGACGACGCATCGGCGGGAGAGACCAAGCCCGCACGACGGCGAGCCTCGATGTCGCGGCCCAGCGCCCAGCCGGGGAGGGTTGGAAGGTCGTGGGTGGTCGCCGTGGCGATCGCACTCTCCGGATACCGGTCCGGCGGAGCGAAACGGCCGTCGCGTTCCCGCTCGAAGAGCAAGAGCCGAGTGGATAGGATGGCGGCACGTTCCAGCTCGTCGCGGAATCCGTCGGGAACGGTGCCGAGATCTTCGCCGACGACCAGAGATTTGGTGCGCCGGCTCGCGTCGATCGCGGTCCGGCGCAACAGCGCGAACGGATAGAGGACGTACGATCCGTCTTTTGGTTCGGCGCCGAGCGGAATCCAAAACAGCCGCAGCAGCGACATGACGTGATCGATCCGCAGCGCTCCGGAATGCGCCATGTTCGCGCGCAGCAGCGCGCCGAAATAGGCGGCGCGATCGCGCTCGAGGTCCGCCGGATCCAGCGGTGGGAAGCCCCAGTTCTGCCCGAGCGGTCCGAGCGAGTCGGGCGGCGCTCCGACCGTGCGATCGAGGACGTAGCGCCGTCGCTCGGCCCAAACGTCGGCGCCGTTCGCCTCGACTCCGACGGCGAGGTCGCGATAGAGACCGATCGAGAGCATCTTCGCAGTGCCGGCGACGGCTCCAAGCTGTTCGTCGGCGACGAACTGAAGGTAGCGATGGAAGTCGATGCGGCGATGATTGACGTGCGCGAAGCGCTCGACTTCCACGCTGTTCGGATCGCGAAACGCTTCCGGCCAGTCGAGCCAGCCGCGCAGCTGCTCGGCGCCGCTTGCGAAATGTTCGTCGAGTGCTTCGTAAATTGCAAAACGGCGCAGGCGCGCGCCGCCGCCCATCAGGAAACGACCGAACGCGCGCCGCCGTTCGACACTCGCGCTGAGCCGAAATGCGCTGAACAAAGATTCGAAGACGCGGCGCTTACAGGCAGCGACGAGATCGTAGCGGATCAGCGGCGCGTTTCGCGCCTTCGTCAAGTCACGTTGGAACGATTCGCTCGCGACGAGCGCGCGCGCCGCCGCATCGCTAGCAAACTCTGGGACGGCTTCGACGTCGACGTAGAGTGGATTGAGGAAGAAGCGGCTCGTCGGCGCGTATGGGCTGGCGGCTTCGGGATCGAGCCAGCGCAAGGCGTGTAGTGGATTGATGCCGACGATGCCGGCACCGAGCCGTTGAGCCAGCGCGACGACGTCGCGCAGATCGGAAAAGTCTCCGATTCCCCAGTTTCGCTTCGAGCGGAGCGCGTACAGTTGAAGACCAAGCCCCCAAACGCGACCACCCGCCTGGAGCGCCGGCGGAACGTAGGCCGAATGTCTCGTCACGCTGACCTCGGGCATGTCATCCTGAGCGAAGCGACGGCCTTTGTCATCCTGAGCGTAGCGAGCGTAGCGAGCGAAGTCGAAGGACCACCGGGGCTCCGTTGGTGCTTCGACTCCGGCGCTTCGCGCCTCCGCTCAGCATGACACATTACTTCGCGCCGGAGTTTATCCCGAGCTTGTCGAGGGGGCGCTTCGCTCAGCGTGACGGGTCGGCGCGCTGCGCTCAGCATGACAGTACTTTCATCAAACCGGACGACGAGAGCGGAGCAGTGCGAACGAACGCGGCTGCAAGGTCAGCGCGTCGACCGGAATCGGCGCTGCGACATTCCCGGCGGGATCGCCGGCGGTGTCGATCAAGAGATCCCATCCGAGATCTGCCCAGGGAAGCGTGACCGGAATCGCGGCGTCGTGGGCGTTTAAATAGATCAGAAAGAGCGGTTCGGGTTCGTGTGGATCTTCCTCGCCGAAGAGATACCCGAACGCTCGGCTTCCGCGATCCGCCCAATCGGCCTCATTCATCTCCACGCCGTCGGGGCGCAGCCAAACGATGTCCTTGAGACCACCCTCCGCAACCGGCGCGCCACGGAAGTACGTTTCGCGACGGAAAGCGCGCGCCGAACGGCGCAGCGCGATCGCCGCGCGAACAAATTCGGTGAGCTCGGGGTCGTGGTCGGGGATCCAGTCGATCCATGACAACGGACTATCGTGACAATACGCGTTGTTGTTGCCGTACTGCGTGTGATGGCGTTCGTCGCCGGCGAGCAACATCGGAACGCCTTGCGAGAAGAGCAGCGTCGCGAGAAAATTCCGCTTCTGACGCGCGCGCAACGCGAGGACGGCCGGATCGTCGGCCGGTCCCTCGACACCGCAGTTCCAACTGTAGTTCGCGTCGGTTCCGTCGCGGCCGTCTTCGCCGTTGTCCTCGTTGTGTTTGTGATTATAGCTGACAAGGTCGTGCAGCGTGAAGCCGTCGTGCGCGGTCACGAAGTCGATCGAAGCGCGCACCTGGCGGCCGCTTTGGGCGAAGACTTCGGCCGATCCGGTGAGTGCGGAAGTGACGGCCGGGATCATCCCGTCGTTGCCTTGCCAGAAGCGCCGGACGCCGTCGCGGTAGCGATCGTTCCACTCCGACCAGTCCGGCGGAAGGCGTCCGAGCTGATAACCGTTTTCACCAACGTCCCAGGGTTCGGCGATCAGTTTCAGTCGAGAGAGTGCCGGATCTTGCGCTATCGCCGCAAAGAACGGTGCGTTCGGGTCGAAGCCGTGCCCGGTTCGACCGAGCGTGGTCGCAAGGTCGAAGCGGAAGCCGTCGACGTGCATCAGGTCGGACCAGTAGCGCAACGAGTCGAGCGCGAGCTGCACGACGCGCGGCTGCTCGAAGTCGAGCGCGTTGCCGGTTCCCGTGACGTTTTCGTAGTAGCGCAGATCGGGGCCAAGTCGATAGTACGTCTTGTTGTCGATGCCGCGAAACGAGAGCGTCGGTCCGAGATGATCGCCTTCGCCCGTGTGATTGTAGACGACGTCGAGCAGCACTTCGAGTCCGGCCGAGTGAAAACGGTCGACCATCGCACGAAACTCGGCGATGTTTCCAGCGCTTAGGTACGTTTGCTGCGGCGCGAAGAAACCGATCGTGTCGTAGCCCCAATAATTCGACAGCCCGCGCTCGACCAGCCGGCGTTCGTCGACGTGTGCGTGCGCCGGGAGGAGTTCGACGGCGCTGACGCCGAGGCGAACGAGGTAGTCGAGGACCTGCGGCGCGGCGAGCGCGGCAAACGTCCCGCGCAGCGGCGGCGGGAGACCTGGAAACGTCATCGTGAAGCCGCGCACGTGTAATTCGTAGACGATCGTATCGCGCCACGGCGTACGCGGCCGCTCGAACTCGCCGGACAGCGGTTCCGTGACGACGCACTTCGGCATCAACGGAGCATCGTCGCGGCGATCGAACGAGTCGGGATTTGCCGATCCGACGCGGTAGCCGAAGTGCGCGTCGCTCCAACGCAACTGCCCCACGATCATCCTCGCGTACGGATCGAGCAGCAATTTGTTCGGATTGAAACGGTGCCCGGCGGCGGGGTCGTATGGTCCGGAGACGCGATAGCCGTAACGCGCGCCCACCCGCGCAGCGGGGAGGTAACCGTGCCAAACCTGATCCGTCTGCGACGGCAGCTCGACGCGCTGCAGCTCGCGCCGGCCCGACTCGTCGAAGAGACACAATTCGACCTTCTCGGCGTGCGCCGAGAACAGCGCGAAGTTGACGCCCTTGCCGTCCCAGGTCGCTCCGAGCGGAGCCGGCGCGCCCGTTTCCGCGACGAAGCGTTCAGTCAAGCTCACTCCTCTTGCGGCGCGAGAATCAGCAGCGATTGAGGCGCCAGGTACAGTTCGAGCGACGCGGGCTGGCCGTGCGCCGGCGTCGCGAGCGCCCCGGCGGTCCCGAAATTTCCGCGGTTGCGCCCGCCGTAGGCGGCCGCGTCGCTGTTGAGGACCTCGCGGTAACGGCCGGCGGCCGGCACGCCGATGCGATACCCCGCATACCCGGTTCCGCTCAAGTTCATCACGACGACGACGAACGCGCCGCTGGCCGGATCGCGCCGCACAAACGATGCGACCGCATTCGTACGGTCGTCGCAGTCGATCCACTCGAAGCCGTGCCAATCGGACTCGCAGGCATAGAGCGAGGGCGTCTTCCGGTAAATGCCGTTCAGGTCACGGACCAAAGCGCTCAGGCCGCGACGTTTCGGGTCTTCGAGTTGATGCCAGTCGAGGCTGCGCGCCTCGTTCCACTCCCCCTCTTGTCCGAATTCGTCGCCCATGAACATGAGTTTCTTCCCGGGATGCGTGTAGAGATAACCGTAGAGCGTCCGGAGCGCGGCGAAGCGTGCTTCGTCGTCGCCCGGCATGCGACCGAGCAGCGAGCGTTTGAGGTGAACGACCTCGTCGTGCGAAAACGGCAAGATGTAGTTTTCGCTAAAGGCGTACACCAGGCTGAACGTCAGTTCGTCGAAATGGTAGCCACGATAGAGCGGATCGCGCGCGAAGAATTTGAGTGTGTCGTTCATCCAGCCCATGTTCCATTTGTAGCCGAAACCGAGGCCGCCGACATTCGTCGGCGTGGAAACCATCGGCCACGAGGTCGACTCTTCGGCGATCGTCGTCGCACTCGGGAACTCCGCGTAGACCGTCTCGTTGAGGCGGCGCAGGAACGCCGTCGCTTCTACGTTTTCATTTCCACCGGATTCGTTGGCGATCCATTGCCCGGGGTCGCGATCGTAATCGAGATAAATCATCGACGAGACGGCGTCGACGCGCAGCCCGTCAACGTGAAACTCGCGCAGCCAATAGAGTGCGCTCGCGATGAGGAAGTTCGCGACCTCGCGCCGTCCGAGATTGTAGATCCAGGTCCCCCACTCGTAGTGAAAGCCCTTGCGTGGATCGGCGTGCTCGTAGAGGTGCGTTCCGTCGAAGTTTCCCAGGCCGTGTGCGTCGGTCGGGAAATGTCCGGGGACCCAATCGATCACGACGCCGATTCCGGCGCGGTGCGCGCGATCGACGAAGGCGCGGAAGTCGTCGGGCGTTCCGTAGCGGCTCGTCGGCGCGTACATTCCCGTCGGTTGATAGCCCCACGACCCGTCGAAGGGGTGCTCCGTCACCGGTAATAGCTCCAGGTGCGTGAACCCGAGCTCTTTGGCATACGGTATCAGCGTATCGGCGAGTTCACCGTACGTGAGCAACTGATCGCCGTGCTCGCCCTTGCGCCGCCACGACCCGAGATGAACCTCGTAGATCGCGACCGGTCGATCGTGCGCGATGTGCTCGCCGCGCTCTTGCATCCAGCTCTCGTCGCTCCACGCGAACGCCGAAGGCGCGGCGACGAGCGAAGCGGTCGACGGCCGAACTTCGGACGCAAACGCAACCGGGTCGCTCTTGAGCGGTAAGAGCGCGCCGCTCGGACCGGCGATTTCGTACTTATAGGCGCGCCCGGCGAGATCGCCGGGGATGAAGATCTCCCAAACGCCACATTCGGCGCGAAAGCGCATCGCGTGAACGCGGCCGTCCCAGTCGTTGAAATCCCCAACGACGCTGACGCGCCGCGCGTTAGGCGCCCAGACCGCGAAGGTGACCCCCTGGACGCCGTCAATCGTGCGCGTATGCGCGCCGAGCGCCTCCCAGAGACGCAGATGCTTCCCCTCGGCGATCAGCCACGCGTCGGTCTCGCCCAGAATCGGACCGAATCGATAAGGGTCGTCGAACTCCACGCTCCGGTCGCCCGCGCTCTCGCGCAAGCGGTACGGAAACGGTTCGGAATCCGCCGGCCGGCCGCTGAAAAAGCCCGCCGGATGGTTGCGCTCGAGCGCGAAGGCGACCTCTCCGCTGCGCGCGTCGACGACCTCGACCCGTTCCGCCCGCGGCCGAAACGCGCGCACGACGAGGCCGCCGCCCTCGCGGTGCATTCCAAGGAAAGAGAAGGCGTCGTCGCCGGCGCCGCGCGCGACCGCATCGATGCGCCGTTCTTCGGTCAAAGCGAGTGGCTGCCGAGCAACATCGCGCCGTCGGCCGGCGCCGCTTCATACTTCCAGTCGAGCGGCGATTTTCCGGAGTCTTCGTATTCGCTGAGTTGCTGGATCAGCTTGGCGACTAGGCCGGTCCAACCTGTTTGGTGCGAGGCGCCGAGCCCCGTCCCGTCGTCGCCGTGAAAGTATTCGTGGAAGAGCAGCAAGTCGCGGAAGTTTCGATCCCGCTGCGGCTTCGCCGCCCCGCCGTTGAACGGCCGGCGTCCGTCGGCGCCGCGAGCGAACAGGCTCACCAGCCGCCGCGAGAGATCGCTTGCGACCTCCCAAAGCGTCGCCATGTTTCCCGAACCGGTGGGAAACTCGACCGTGAACTCGTCGCCGAGGTAAAAGTGGAAATTCTGCAGCGCCTCGATGATCAGGAAGTTGATCGGGAACCAGACCGGCCCGCGCCAGTTCGAATTTCCGCCGAAGAGGCCGCTCGTGCTTTCGGCCGGGTCGTAATCGACCCGCAAGCTGTAGCTGCCGACTTCTGCGACGTAGGGATGCCGCTCGTAGTACTTCGAGAGCGAACGGATGCCGTAGGGGCTCAAGAACTCGTTTTCGTCGAGCATCACGTGCAGGAGCCTGCGCAGCTTCTCCGGGTGGAGGATGGCGAGCAGTCTGCGGCCTTCCATCCGTTCGGTTTCCATGCATGCGACGCTGCGGCGCAGCTCGGGCCGGTTGGCGATGAACCATTCCATCCGGCGCTTGAAATTGGGGACGCGCTCGATGAGTTGCGGGGCGATCGTCTCGACCGCCAGCAGTGGTAGCAGCCCCACGAGGGAACGCAGCCGCACCGGGAAGACCGCACCGTTGCCGAGCACGATCTGGTCGTAGAAGAAGCCGTCCTCTTCGTCCCACAGACCGGTCTCGCCGCCGGTCATCTCGTTCATCGCGTACGCAATATAAAGGAAGTGCTCGAAGAATTTGCTCGCGATGTCTTCGTACGCGACGTCATGCTGGGCCAGCTCGAGCGCAATCGCCATCATGTCGAGCGAATAGGACGCCATCCAACTGGTCGCGTCCGACTGGTTGAGATGCGCGCCGTCAGGCAACTGCGCGCCGCGATCGAACGGCCCGATATTGTCGAGGCCCATGAAGCCGCCCTGGAAAACGTTGTTCCCCGACGGATCCTCGCGGTTGACCCACCAGGTGAAGTTCATCAAGAGTTTCTGGAAGACGCGCTCGAGGAACGTATAGTCGGCGACGCCGTACATTTTGTGCTCGATCTGAAAGACGCGATATGCCGCCCAAGCGTGGACCGGCGGATTGACGTCGCCGAACGACCATTCGTAGGCGGGTAGCTGGCCGTTGGGGTGCATGTACCACTCGCGCGTCAGCGCGATCAGTTGTCGCTTCGCGAATGTGGGATCGACGAGCGCGAAGACGACCGCATGAAAGGCGAGATCCCACGCCGCGTACCACGGGTATTCCCACGTGTCGGGCATGGAGAGGACGTCGTCGTTGTAGAGATGGATCCACTCGGCGTTGCGGCCGTGCAGGCGCTCGGGCGGCGGCGGGGGCTGGAGCGGATCGCCGCGCAGCCAGTCGCGCACGACGTAGAAATAGAACTGCTTATTCCAAAGCATGCCGGCGAAGGCGGTGCGCTGGATCGCGCGCTCTTCGTCGCTCGCCGGGAATGGATTGAGCGCGTGGTAGAAGCTGTCGGTCTCAAGCACCCGCTGGATGAACGTCGACTCGAACGATTCGCCGAACGGGTCTGAAACCGGATCGGCGCTGAGGCGCAATTTAATGGTGTGGCCTTCGCCCGGCGGGAGGCGCAGCGCGTAGTGGATCGCGGCCTTCGTTCCGTGCGGTTCCGGGTTCACGGCGCCGCGCTCGCCGCGAACGAGCGCGCGATCGATCCCGTCCTTGACGTACGGCTGCGCGTTCGGCGCCGAAAAGAGGGCTTCGGCGTTGGTGTCGTTTTCGGTGAACATGAGTTCGGGCGAACCATCGTAGTAGAGACGATAGGCGCCCAGACTGGTGTGCGACGCGACCAGTGCGCCGGGTTCGTGTCCCAGGCCGATCGACGGCCGCTCCGCGTCGGGCGTCCACGACCACTCGTTGCGAAACCAGAGCTGCGGGAGAAGATGGAGCGGCGCTTCCTTCGCGCCGCGGTTGAACGCGCCGATGCGGATGAGGATATCGCTCGGCGTCCGCTTCGCATATTCGACGACGACGTCGAAGTATGCGTCCTCGTCGAATATCCCCGTGTCGAGCAATTCGTACTCGGGATCGAACCGCGTGCGGGAAGCGTTCACCTCGAGCAGTTCGCGATACGGGAAGGCGCGTTGCGGATACTTGTAGAGCGCCCGCATGTACGCGTGCGACGGCAAGTTGTCGAGGTAGTAGTAGAGCTCCTTGACATCCTCGCCGTGATTTCCCTGATGGCCGCCGAGGCCGAAGAAGCGTTCCTTGAGCATCGGGTCCGCTTCGTTCCAGAGGGCCGGCGCGAAACACAAGCGTTGCCGGCGGTCCGTGATTCCGAAAATACCGTCTTCGCCCCAGCGATACGCGCGCGAACGCGCGTGCTCGAACGGAAGGTATTCCCACGCATTGCCGCCGGCGCTGTAGTCTTCGCGAACGGTCCCCCACTGCCGATCGCTGAGGTACGGACCCCATAGCCCCCACCGTTCGGTGCGGCGCTCTTCAGCCAGAATACGCGCGCGCTCGAGAGTCCATTCCACCCCGGTCCCTTCGGCGACGATCCACGGCGTTCTCCTGTCGGACGTTTTCGAACGGCTAATCTGAGACTAATACGGGCGAGGAACTAATCGAAAGGCAAGGTCGTTAGTCGATACATCGGACGGCGCACCTAGGGAAGCGCCGCGGCCGCTTTGGCTTGGCCCGAGCAGAATCGGTTGGTCCCCTCTCTCACTCTCGCCCATTAGATAAGGAGAGATGGATGCGTTCCATCGTCCGTGCTCTGAGCGTTGCGCTCTTGCTCGTAGTCCCGCAATTCGCGTCGGCAGCCGTGCCGGCAAATCCGATCCCGAGTCTCGCGACCCCGAGTCCGAGTCCGGTGCCGAATTCAAAACCGAATCCGGCGGTGATTCAAAACGGCGGCCCCAACATTCTGGGGATTCCTCTCGCCAAGCCCTCCGGTCTGCGGATGGCAACGAGCGGTCAGGACTGCGCGAGCCACATGACGCTCGACTCACAGGCTGGGAAGTGCGATCCGGGTTTCGCCGCCCACCATCTCATTCTGATCTGGTCGTACGACGGCGCGAACTGCCCGGCGAAGCCGAATTGTGCGACGAACGACGGTTTCATCATCCTCAAGGGCGGCGCCATGGTCGCAAAGCAGAGCGCCGATCCGACCCAAACGGCCATCGTACTGGCGGAATCGATCTCCGATGAAGCCGGAAAGTGCTACACGGTCGAGGCGTACAAGGGTCCAACGCAGACCGGTCCGGAGAGCAACTCGTTCTGCGTACCCGTGCCGCCGGTGCCGCCGACGGTGCTCTATCCGAAACACGCCAACCCCAGCGTCGCGACCGAAACGGGCGGCTCAGATGGTTGCGGGGGCGGCTTCTACGTTGCCAACGACAACTCGGGGAATCTCGACAAGAATTACAGCCCGATCGTGAAGAACGGCCAGACGATCGTCGGTTACTCGAACGCGAACAATTCGGGCGGCTGCGGCAACAACCGGAGCAGAACGCGCTATCGTTCCGGGCTGTATTTTGACCTCGGCGGAATCAACGCCGCGACGATTAAGGCAGCGACTCTCACGTTGACCGTCGAGCACGCTTGGACCGATTCTTACATGGGAGACTCGGCCAATCTGCCAACCAACAACGGCAACTTGATCTTCACGGAGAAAGCGTCAGACGAGAGCTGCACGCACTCGATCGGCTACGCGCTCAACGACGATTGGATGAACGGGGCGAACAAGTCTGCGGTCATCGGGTACGACTCCGCGATGACGGTCGGCGCCTCAAAAGGCACGATGTCGGTCGACGTGTCGAAAATGGTGAAGGCTTGGCTAGACGGCTCGCGTCCCAATCGCGGCTTTGTCTTCGCGAGCGAAGAGAAGGGCGGTACCAACAATCTCGAGTGCCTGACCGTCTACGGTGCGCCGAAGTTGACGCTGTTGAAATGAACGGATGCTGAGAGACCCGCGCGGTTTTCCGAGGCGCGGTTTTTCAGCACCCGGTTAAGGACGTCGTACGCCCCATAGGGACGATGGGGCCGGCGACCAAGCGGCGAGACGCTTCCTGGCGACCTCGTCGTTTGGGTTTGTGGCGAGGCAAGGTTTACCTCGTTTGCCCGCCGCAGGACGAGAGCGTGTGCTTCCCGGCCCTGCTTGGGTCATTTCGCTAGCGCCAACTACGTCGCTGGTAGCGCCTGCGGAGTAATCCGCAGCGATATGCCGATCGCCACCAGGAGCGCGAGTCCGCCGGCGATCGTTTGAAATGAGAGTGGCTCGCTGAAGATTATCGCCGCGAGGACGGCGGCGATCGGCGGCTCGAGGAGCGTGCTCATCGCGACGACGCTAGGTGCGAAGTAGCGCAAGGCCGCGTTCATCCCCGTATGCCCGAGCGACTGCGAGACCAACGCCATCGCCACGATGCCTCCCCATGCGGGGAGATTGTTGAAAGAGGGCGGGGTTTGGTGTGCGACGGCGGCGACCACGATCAAGGTGATTGCCGCCCAGGCGTACGTCCGCGTGACGATCGCCGGCGTCGAGAGTGAGGCTCCCCCGGCTGGAGCAAACCCTGCGGCGCGGACGACGACGAAGTAAGCCGCGAGGGCGAGTGCACCGGCCAGCGCGAGGAGGTCGCCAAGCGCAGCGTGCCCTGCGATGGGCGCCGGCGGCGCGGTCTGCAGCGCGATCGTCGCGAGGCCGACTACGGCGAGAAGAAGCGCCCCGAAATACGAACGTGATGGAAGTCTTCGGGTGACGAAAACGTCGTAGGCCGTCGTCCATAGCGGCGAGGTGCAAACCAACAGAGTCGAGATCGCGACCGAGGTGTACAGCAGCGACGCGATCCAGGTCGCAAAGTGCATCGCCAACAAGATACCGGCAAAGGCTAGCGCGACTTCGCGCCGGGTGCCGATCTTCGCATACCGGCGCGCGAGCACCAGCACCAGCGCGGCCACGATCGTCGCAATCGATAGCCGCAGCGCCGAGACGGCAAGCGGTCCGGCGCCGAGCAAAGCGTAGCGCGCGAAGATCGCGGCGGCTCCAATTGCGAGCTGCGCGCCGAGCAATCGAAAATACGGCACCAGAATCGCCGGGTTGCCTCTCAAACAATCTCGTCCTGGTCGGCTTTGGGACTTGCCACGTGCTCGAGTCCGCGTGACAGAGGCTTGCCGCTTGCGTTCAAGTTAACGTTGGTGTATATCAATGATATATATCATGGAGCGAAGCTGATAATGAAAGATGCCGGTATCGCGAAGATCTTCAAACACGGCCGCAGCCAGGCCGTGCGCCTCCCGTTGGCGTTTCGGCTGCCCGGGGAGCGCGTACGGGTTCGCCGCGTCGACGGAGGCATTCTACTTCAGCCGATGCTGACGGACATCGACGGCTGGTTCGCAGAGCTTGACCGCTTTGCCGGAATGCCGTTTATGAAAGAGGGCCGGCGTCAGCCGGGGATGCCTAAACCTGAAGACAACTTTTCGTGAGCTATCTGCTGGACACGAACGTCGTCATTGCGCTACTCAATGACCAGCCGGCTGCTGTCCGCCGCCGGTTGCGCCGCGCCGCGTCGAAAGGCTCTTTCATTGCGGTTTCCTCGATCGCACTGTACGAGCTTTGGTACCGTGTAGCTCGAAGCAAACGCCGTGCCGAGAATACCGAACGGCTGCGAATCTTTCTTTCAGGAAACATCAGCGTCGCGTCGTTCACGGAGGAAGATGCCGGCACGGCCGGCGAGTTGCGCGCAGCGTTGGAAGCCGCCAGCACGCCGATCGGACCTTACGACCTGCTCATCGCAGCTCAGGCGCTAAGAACCGGGCTAACGCTAGTAACCGCCAACGCGTCAGAATTCAGTCGCGTGCACGGGCTCGCTTGCCAAGACTGGACCGCGCCGGCTTGACCGATGGCGCGCTGCTCGGCTTCGTGCGCGTCGCGGCGACGCCGGACTTTGCGGCCAGCGTGAACGCCGCGTCGAGTAGCTGCGCGAGGCCGGCTCGCTCGAGATCTTCCGGACCGGAGATTCGTACGTGACGCATCAGGCGCCCGGTTCCGGTCAGCAAACGATGCGGGTCGGGCAGCATCGTCCCTTGCGCGAAGCCGAGGTTGACGCATCTCTTGTAGACGGCGATGTAGCAAAACGACTGCGTCCAACTTTCGGCGGGATCGTAGATCATCGAGAAGGCGTAGGGCCCGTCGAAGAATGTTTCGCTAGCATCGGGGGCTCTCGAGCGGACGAAGCTGCGGACGAGCAGGGCGAGATCGGCGAGTTTTGGATCGGCTCGTTCTTTCAGTCGAGCGATGGCAGCCCGCGAACCGGTGATGTAGCCCACGCTAGCGCAAGAATCTACTCAGGCATGCTTTCGACGGCACCGATCGTTTCGCCGCGTGCGCACCTTTCGATCAAAGACGACCTGAGCGTGACCATCGAGAAAGCGACGGCAGTCTCCGGCCACATGAAGATGTAGAAGGCGGCTGCAGATGCATGCGAGCGCGGTTTGGGGGAGGTGACTAGGTCTCCTGGAGCGGATGTAAGGCCCTATCACGGGAGCCCGCGCGACGGGCTGAGAGGGCGATGTTGGTCGCCGACCGTCGAACCTGATCCGGCTCACTACCGGCGGAGGGAGAGACGGTCGCGGCAACGTCGAGAGGTACGGAGCATGGCTACGGTCGTCGAATCCAAGCGCAAGGCACGCGCGCATAAAGTCTATCTCGAGCACGAGCGCGATCGCTCGATTCGCGTTCCAATGCGCGAGATCGAATTGACCAACGGCGAACGCCACCGGGTTTACGACACAAGCGGTCCTTACGCCGACCCCGACGTGGCAATCGACGTTCGGCGCGGGATTGAACCCCTGCGCGAAGCGTGGATCGAACAGCGCGGCGATACCGTGAGACTGGAAAAGCCGACCTCGATTTACCGGCGCGGACGCGAAGCCATGCCCGAACTCGACGGCCTGCGCTTCGAGGCGACGCGCTTGCCGCGCCGCGCGAAGCCGGGCGGCAACGTGAGCCAGATGCATTATGCGCGCCGCGGCCAGATCACGCCGGAGATGGAATTCATCGCCCTGCGCGAGGGCGTGACGCCGGAGTTCGTTCGTGACGAAATCGCGCGCGGGCGCGCGGTGCTGCCGGCGAACATCAATCATCCCGAAAGCGAGCCGATGATCATCGGGCGCAATTTCTTGGTGAAGATCAACGCCAACATCGGTAACTCGGCGGTCGCGTCGTCGATCGACGAGGAAGTCGAGAAGATGACGTGGGCGACGCGCTGGGGTGCCGACACCGTGATGGACCTCTCGACAGGGAAAAACATCCACGAGACGCGCGAGTGGATCTTGCGCAACTCGCCCGTCCCCATCGGCACCGTTCCGATCTATCAAGCGCTCGAGAAGGTGAACGGCAAAGCCGAGGAACTGACCTGGGAGCTCTATCGCGACACGCTGATCGAGCAAGCGGAACAGGGCGTCGACTATTTTACGATTCACGCCGGCGTGCTGCTGCGCTACATCCCGCTCACCGCGAAGCGCATCACGGGGATCGTTTCACGCGGCGGATCGATTCTCGCGAAATGGTGCCTTTCTCACCATCAGGAAAACTTTCTCTACACGCACTTCGAAGATATCTGCGAAATCATGAAGGCCTACGATGTTTCGTTCTCGCTCGGCGACGGGTTGCGCCCGGGTTGCACCGCCGACGCCAACGACGAAGCGCAGTTCGCCGAACTCGATACGCTGGGCGAATTGACGGACGTCGCCTGGGAACACGACGTGCAGACGATCATCGAGGGCCCCGGACACGTGCCGATGCACTTGATCAAGGAGAACATGGAGCGCCAACTCGAGATCTGCAAGGAGGCGCCGTTCTATACGCTTGGGCCGCTCGTCACCGACATCGCGCCCGGTTACGATCACATCACGAGCGCCATCGGGGCGGCGATGATCGGCTGGTACGGGACCGCGATGCTCTGTTACGTGACCCCGAAAGAGCACCTGGGTTTGCCGGACAAGCAGGACGTCAAGGACGGCGTGATCGCCTACAAGATCGCGGCGCACGCCGCCGACGTCGCGAAGGGCCATCCGCACGCGCGCCATTGGGACGACGTCCTCTCGCGCGCGCGTTTCGAATTCCGCTGGGAAGATCAGTTCGAGCTTGCGCTCGATCCGGAGACGGCGCGCGCTTTCCACGACGAAACACTGCCCGCCGAGGGCGCGAAGGTCGCGCATTTTTGTTCGATGTGCGGGCCGCATTTCTGCTCGATGAAGATCACGCAAGAAGTTCGCGAATACGCCGAGCGCGGGATGGCCGAGAAATCCGCGGAGTTCCTGGAGCAGGGCGCCGAATTGTACGTAGCCGCGGAGTGAGCGACGGCGGGTGAAACGCGGCCCTTTTCCACCAGGGCTTCGTTACTCGTCGCTCATGTACTCATCACGTACACATCGCTCCTCGTGCCTCGCCCTGGCGAAAAATGGCTCGCGTTTCTTGATAACATGGTAACAGGCGCGTGATGCGCGGTTTACCACGCGAAGTCTATCCGCTCTACGCGATCGTCTTCATCGACGTCATCGGGTACACGTTCCTGATCCCACTCCTCCCGGCGCTGGCCAAGAAGTTTTCGGCCCCGACGTTTGAGATGGGCTTGCTGATTTCGACGACCGCGCTGTGCGCGGCGGTCTCTTCGCCCGGCTGGGGTTATCTCAGCGACCGCATCGGCAGAAAGAAGGTGCTGCTTTCATCGCAGGTTTTCACGCTGGCCGGGTACCTGCTGATAGCGGTTGCCGGCGACGTTATGACGCTCTTCGTATCGCGTATCGTGGCAGGTCTGGGCGGCGGCAATCAAGGGGTCGCGCAGTCGTACATCGTCGACGTCGTCGAGCCGAGCGATCGTGAGAAGGCGCTGGCGTGGGGCACCGCAGCCTTCGGTGTTGGCTTCGTCGTCGGCCCATTGCTGAGCGGATTGCTGCTTAAACTCGGCCTTAGCGCGCCTTTTTGGGGTGCGACCGCTCTCGAGGCGATCAACATCGTGTTCACGGTCTTGGTGTTGAAAGACGAGGCGCCTTATCGCCAAGATGGGCGGAGGCATCGCAGTCTATTAAGAGCGCTGATCGGCGCGCCGATGCCGAGCCTGATGGGCAGGCAGTTTCTTTACATCTTTTCGTTCACGTATTTTTTCACGCTGTTCGGATTGTATCTGGACCGGCAGTTGCACGTCGAGCCGGCCGGAGCGGGGCTGTTGCTCGCGGCGGCGGGCGGAGTCGGCGCGCTGATGTTGATCTTCGGCGTCGAGCCGCTCGAACGCCGTTTGGGCGACCTCGGGCTTTCGCAACTGGCGTTCCTTGGCGCATTCGCGGCGTACGTGTTCCTCGGCTTCGTTACCTCGCTGCCGCTGTTCGCCGTGATGCTCCTATTGTGGGCCGCGAGCGGCGCCGTGTTACGACCGACGCTCAATAAATTGATCGCCGACGCCGCCCCGGCGGAGCGGCGTGGCGCGGTCTTGGGTTTCGCCGACTCGCTGAACAACGCATCGATGATCTTTGCCCCGGCGATCGGCAGCGCGATCGTCGGCACGGACCCGCGCCTCTCCGGGATCCTCCCCGCGCTTTGCGCCGCAGGCGGGTTTCTGATTGGGACGTTTTCGGCGCGCCGAAAGTGACCTGGGGTACGGTACGCGGCTCCGGACGGGGGTTGTGACGGGCGCCATCCCTTGAACGCTCAACGAGCGATTATTCTGAGACGACGACTCGTTCAGGAGAAGGCGATTCAGTGCGTGAGTACATGCTGACTTTCTTGTCTGACGACCGCGGCCAGGGTCTGGTCGAATACGCGCTGATCATCGCCCTGGTGGCGCTCGTCGTTACCGGTGCGTTGCGGGTGCTCGGCGCGAACGGAAACAACTCGCTCGACAATGCCGGCAGCGCGTTGGAGAATTCGGTCAGTCCCGACCAGGATCACGGTCACGGTCACGATCACGATCACTGAGGTGGCGCTTCTGATCGCTCGCCTGATAAGCTAGAAAGCACCCTTTGGGTGCTTCGTGGATCGGGCGCCTAGCAGCAGCCGGGGTATAGGGTCTTTGCGAAGGCGAAAAAGGAGCTTGTCTATGCTCGCCATCCCGATTCTCGCGGTATTTCTCGCTTCGAACAACACGATCGCGCTGGTGCCGTCTGGTTGCAGGGGTCCCGACCCGGCGATCGTTTCGGTCGCCGTGAAGCACGTCGACCAGAACGGCACGGTCAACGTGTATCATATGCGCGGGACGGTGACCAACGCCGGTAAGCGCGCTCAGACCTCGAACGTGCTGCAATTCGTCGACATCTATCTCCACGGTGAGAAGGTCGACTCACGCGGCATCCCGCCGCTGCGTCCTGGCCAATCGTATTCGTTCGGTTACGATTTTCAGCGCTCCAGCGACGCCGCCGACGGCAGCTCTCGGTTCCGCTTTCAAATCGACATGCGGCAGCCGCCGGGTTCGGCCCAGGACTGCAATCCGAGCAACGACACGTTCACGCTTCGCGTCTAGCTATTGGAGACGCATCGAGAGGTGTGACGTCACCGTCGCACCGGCGGCATTGCGCGCTACGATGCGAATCGCGTAGGTCCCGCGGAAGAAGGGCGGCACGATCGACGGAATGTCAAACGTCGTTCCGAAACGTCCCGGACCGCGGCGTTGCAGTGGAATCGTGAAGCCGGTGGCGTTCGCGCTGACGGCCGTGACGTCGGCGCTAGTGCGAACGTTCCACACGATGGTGTCGCCCGCGCGCGCGACGGTGGGGGAAGCGGAGACCGAATAGATCGCCGGCCCGAGTTGAGGTCTCTGCGCGGGAGATGTCGCGGCGATGGGCGGCACGCTCGCCATCGGCTTCGCGACGGTTCGCCGAGGCGCGGACTGCGGCGCGTGGCGAGTCGTTCTTGACGGCGGCGGTTGAGTCGCGCTCGGTCGCGGCGCCGTCGTTTGACGCACGCACCCCGTTTCGGCAAGCCCGAAGACGACCAGACAGCAGATGGCCGTCCCAAGGTGCCGAGCTTTCACGCGTCGCTTCACCCGCGTTATATCGGCTGGTTCGCCGCGCACGCGGTGAGTGGTTGGTCGAAGAGCACGGCGACGCCGCAGTCCGATGTGAAAAAATAGTGGCATGCAGAACAATGAAAGGCCGAAGACAATGCGTGACGTCTCCATCTCTTCTGAGGGTTATTCTCCGCGCGAGGGTTTAGCAGCTTTCGTCCGCAACGAATCATTAAACGGGCCTCTGTTGCCCGGCCTCTGCCCGGAAAAGAGTTTATGCAAAGAAGCCTCTTCGGCAGCGCCGTGACCGCGCTCGTCATCGCGTCGTTGGGACTGACGACGCTTCCTGCCGCAGCCGATTCCACAAACCCCTTCGGCTCGGTCATGAGCGGCGCCAACACCGCGCTCAAGAACGCGCTCGACCAGCATCCCAAAAAACATGACGCCGGGCTGCCGGATGACACGATCGCCCAAGTGCCGCCGATCAACCAGCAACCGGTCGGCGGGAAGTCGCAAGCAGGTTTGCCGACCGGCTTCAGTTATTTTGCCGACCTGTCGGTCGCCTATCCGTACGGAAACATCGGAAACTTCGGCTCGAAGTGGCTTCCCGGCGGCATCGACGCGATGGCCGCCTACGGCTTCACACCGTCGTCGCGCGTCGTCGCGTCTTACTATGAATTGCAGCACTACCCGGTCGGCTTCAACAGCGGACAGGTCAACACGTTTCTGCCCTCAGGCTTTCCGCTCGTGCCCGGCGTCAATCCGAGTTGCACCGATCTGAGCGGCGCGAGCTCGGCGACCTGCGCCGGCATCCCGAGCAAACTCGACGTCACGACCAAAGATCGGTTCTTGCTGCTCAACTTCGAACAGCTGATCTCGCTCGGCACGATGAAGGGGCGCTCGCTCCCAATCGTCATCACGCCGACGTTCGTCTCGCGCTGGTCGACCGTCGCGGCGTCGAACGGAAATTCCGACATCGTCGCCTTCGTCGATCAAAACGGCGTGCCGCACACGAACATTCACACGCGTACGGCGCAGTATGATTCTCTTGCGATCACCGCCCCGTTCTTGAAGACGCCGAAGATGTTCGGCACGTTCACCGTCGCGCCGACGTGGCTCACCCACCTCAACGGCATCAACCAGACCAATCACGCGCAGCTGTATCAACTGCTGTACCTCGAATACACGCCGACGAGTACGACCCGTTTGTTCATCGAGCCTCAGAGTTCGCGCGACTACCTGCCGGCCGATCCGTACCCGCAACATCTGGTCGCGTACTTCTTGGGCGCGACCCAGCGCTTCGCCAAGGTCGGCTTCGTTCAGGTCGTCCTCAACAGCGGCAGCCCGGCGAATTACAGCCCGTATGGCGTGAAGTACTTCCAGTGCTTCGCACTGCCTTGCAGTCAAAACACGATTCCGGCGGTCGGCGGTCTCAAGGCGACGCAGGTTCAACTGCAAGTCGGCGTCGGCTCGCCTGTCGTTTTGCCCTTCTGACCATGGGACACTCACGTATGTCGCAACGACTCCTTCGCTCGCTTTCGATTCTGGCGATCGGCGCGCTGACCGCGTGCAACGGATCGTCAACGACAACTATAACGCCCGGCGGCCTGAATTTCGGGGCCGCTACCGTCGTCGTCGGCATCGGCGACAGCCTCACCGCCGGCTATCAATCGAACGGTTTCAACGGTGATCCCGCTGCAACCAGCCCACTCTCCGCCTATCCGGGCGGCGTCGTCCCGCCGGGTCAAGAGAACGGTTTCTTTGCGCTCTTCTACGAACAGGCAACCGGCACGAGCGCCGCCGCGATGGCGAACTCGGGGACGTCGGTGCTGCCGCTCGTCAGAGCGCCGGGTTTGGGCACGCAAGTCGTTTTGAATGCGACATCCTTGCTCGCCGGCACGCACTCGGGCTGCGACGCGTTCAATACGGCGGCCTACTCGTCGACCGCGTGGACGACGACGCGCTTGAATGCAACCGGTGCCGTCACCGATCTAGGCGTGCCGGGAATCACCATGCACGAAGCCGTCGCCATGCACGCACCGCTGACCGGCCCGCCGACGGGCGCAAACTGTGGCTTCGTGACCATCCCAGGCGATCCAACATCGGGGGCTCTGCAGTCGCTGGTCAACGGCGAAAGCTTGACGTTCTATCCGGTCCTCGGAAACTTCCAAAACGCCCTCGGTCCGAATCTCACCGAATTGAACGCGGCGCTCGCGTTGAAGCCGGGGCTCGTCACCGTCTGGCTTGGCGCGAACGATCTGTTGAAATTCACGTTCTCAGCGGGCCAATCGCCCGCGAGCGAAACGCCGGCGCAGATGGCGGCCGACCTCACGCAGATCGTCACGAGCCTCAAAGCCTCCGGCGCGAAAGTGCTCGTCGCCGATCTGCCCAACGTCTTGCAGACGCCGCAGTTCTTCCCGCAACCGAAGATTTCGGCGGACCTTCAGGCGCTCGGCGTGCCGGCCGCGCTCGCTAACGCCATCGTCACAAACTTTCTCGGCGCCCCGCCCTACAACATCGGCGCCGGCGGCTATCTCACCGAGTCCGGTTTCTTGACGTTGATCACCCAACTGCAAACCGGCCAAACGCTGAACCTCAACGGTGCAGCAGGCATCGGCAGCTACTACCTGCCCGATGCGTTCGCCGCGCAGGTCGCCGCTCTCAATACGGCCTACAATCAGGCGATCGATGGCGTCGCGGCGAGCAATGGTGTACCGCTCGTGCCGATTACGGCGACCTTCAACACGATCAACGCGACCGGCGTCACGCTCGGGCCGGGCCAGACCGCGACGTTGCGTTTCGGCGGCGGACTACTGAGCTGGGACGGGCTGCATCCCTCGAACCTCGGCTACGCGGTGATCGCGAACGCGTTCATCGCCGCGGCAGACGGCCCGCCGTACAATTTGACGATTCCGCCCCTTACCAACGCGCAGATAGGTGCGATCGCGGCGGCCGATCCGTACGATCCGTTCGTAATCAAAGCGCTCAACCCGGCCTCACCCTTCCCGCTGCCTTAGAGCGCCGGACAACAAAAAAAAAGAAGCGCGCCGGGTTGCGGCGCGCTTCGCGTTGGGTTCCAAAGTCTCGCTAGTAAGTCTGGACGCAGCTCCCGCCGTTGCTCGCGTTGCTCCAGAGCGGCTGCGTCGGGTAATTGCCCGCGTTGGGATTGTTTTCCAGATTGATCCACGCGCACTTGTCGCCGATTTCGTTGCCGGAGGCGTCATACCAGGCGTCGAGCTGAGGATCGGTTTCGGTTTCGCCCTGCTCGTGACCGCCGACGATCGTCACGCCGTCCAAGATACCCTTCCCGCTCGAGTTGACCGAGTAGGCACCGCACGAGTAGCCGGCATCCGGCATGTACGGAAGGTTCGTCCACGCGATCGAGGCGTGGTTCGCGTTAGTCGTGCTGTGGTACGCGCACCACTGCGTGGCGAATCCACCCGGCCTGATTCCGTGCGGCAGAGCGACGACGTAACTCGCACTCGTCGAATAGTCGCCGAAGTGAGCGGCCGCCTTGGCGGCCTCGGCAGCCGTTTGCGACTGGCTCGGCCGATTCGGAGGCTTGCTCGACGTGTCGACGTACGAGCCGCCGAAGATGCTGCCCGCGTTCCCGATGTGAGCTCCGCCGCTCTGCGTGTACTGGGTGACGATGTTGAGCCATCCGCTTCCGCCGATGGCGCCGTAAAACGCCTTCAATTGCGCGGCGACACCATCGGGGTCACCGTTCGTCGACCACGACGGGCCCCAGAAGACGACGTAGAGGTGCGGCGTCGTTTGGATGGGCCCACCGTTGTAGAGAAGGTTGTTCGTGCTCGCTGCGCCTCTGGCCATCAGGGAGCGAAGTTCGGGGTCGTTCGCCGTCGGCAAAATCTGAACGACGACGCCCGTTTCATCATCGCGCGCCGTAAACGTCGAGAGCCGCGTCAATTCGCCGCTGCTCGAAGCTGTGATCGACGTGCCGGGAACGGTGTTCGACCCGCCCGAGCATGCGATGAGTGAGAGTAACGTCAAAAAGCCGAGAGCTTGGAGCAGACGTAGTTTCATGATCGTGACCTATCTGGAGAGAAGGGCAAAATGGGCGAGCCCAACCGTGGGATCCTGTCTGACGATTCCAAGGGTGCCTGGGAGCTTTCCTGTGACATAACGCCGGACGGTCGTCGCTAGTTCCCAAGCGGCAGCTCGGCTCGGTTACTCGGGCGAGCGCTTAGCTCGAGCCCGGCGGTTTGTTCGGGCTTTTGATCGCGAGGAAGGTTACGACATCCCATGCGTTACGGATGCCGAGGAAGAGTAGGAGCACGACGCCGGCTGCGAGCGCGAACGGCGCTTCGGCCCAGGTCGTAGGAAGCCCGATCGCTCCGGCGAGGATCGCGCCATAGGCGACGAGGGGAAGGATCGTAAACCACGTCCAGTCTTCAAGATCCGGGACGTACGCGGTCATCTTCCTCGTCAGGAACGTGATCCGTATTAAGTACGCGATGCTAGCTAAACCCAGAAGCCCGAGAAGAATCGCAGGGTGAATCAGCAAGCGCCAAGGCGCGGCGAGTATCGCCGAGACGAGCAACGCCGTGCTAAAGTGCGCTACCGTAGGCGTGCTAAATGTAGATATGCCGTCGGGGGTCGCTCGCACGCGTTCTTCGCCGCTGACCAGCGTGATCACAACGAACATCAAACCGGTCAGGGAGGCTGCCGCGGAGCCGGTCATGATATAGAAGTTCGACCACGCGGCAAGAACGGACGGCGCGCTCTCAGCCATCATGTCATCGCCCCGAGTGACGTTGCCGCTTGCCGGGCCGCGCGCTCTCCGGTTTCGAGCGCCCCGTTCACGGTGCCGCCTTGGCCGTCCGTCGACGTTGCCTCGCCTGCGAAGAACAACGTGTCGTCGACGGGCTCCGCGAGCACGGCGCGTGCATCACCGCCTCCCACGGCGACGTAACTGTACGCTCCGCGCGCGAACGGATCGCTGCCCCAGTCGTGCATCGCTCCCCCTTCGAATTCGTTACGCGCGAGTTCGGGTTCGCCGAACAACGCGCCGAAGCCGTTGAGCGCGTGTCCGATGAGTTCGGGTTCCGAGTTTCCGCGCAACGCGATCGCTTTCGGGCCGCCGGCCCACGCCGCGATCAGCTCGCTACGTACCGGAAATTGCGTCCAATAGGCCGCAAACGGTTGCTCCATGCCGCGGAAAAACCCGGCGTCGCGATAGCGTCCGTCGTGAAGTCGCTCCCAGAAGGCCGTCCGAAACCAGAGCGATACTTTGACCACGTGGCCCATCTCGATCTTCGCAAGCGCACTACGTTTGATCGCGGGCAGGTCGGGATCGAAGACGATCGCGGTTTCGTCGCCGCTATGCCGCAAGACACCGGCCGGAACCGTTACGATTGCGGCGCGCGCACGAATCGTCAGCGATTCGGCCCAAATACTTTGCGCCCAGACCTCGACGGCACCGCGCCGCCACGAAACTCGTCGCGCAACGGTCGACAGGCAGCTGCGAACGCCTGCGACGGCGCAGGCGTTGCGTAAGCGCTCGAAGATCGGGCCATAACCGCCAAGCGGCCGCGCGCTCGCAAAATCGACGCCGGACCGTACCTCGTTTCCGATCGCCTGCGCGCTCGCGATCGCCGGATCGGCGGCCTCGAATCCCTCGACGAAGGTGCGCGCAGCTTCTGACGTTTCGCGCAGCGCGTCGTCGTTCTGGAAACGCTCCAGAAAGCGAGCGACGCTCTCGTCGCCGTCGAGTTCGAGAGCCTGCTCGAAGAGCGCGGCGGCCGATATGAATTTGTCGTCATCGCGTCGCAGGTCTTCGCCCGCGCGCCGCGTCCACGACTCGCCCACGATATCGACCGCGGCGCTTCCGATGTCGCGAAGCAGCGCCATCGTCTCCGTGGCTTTGCCGTGAATGAACTCCGCGCCCATCTCGGCTGGGGCGGCCGCTCGCGCCAAGGGATGCGGCCAGACGCGGCCGCCCGTGCGATCGCGCGCCTCGAGCAAAACGACGCGCAGCGATCGGGCGGCTAGGCTCCGCGCGGCCGCCAAACCCGCCGCGCCCGCACCGATCACGATGACGTCCGCATCCATGCTTAACTTCGGCGCGTCCACCCCTTGAGATTCGGAATCTACTTTTTCGTGCCCGGTCCGTGCAAGGTACCGCCCTTATGCGGAACCTTGCTGCACTTCATGTACGTGCGGTTTACGCGGCACAGCGGCTCGAGCGTCGCGGGTTTGCATTTCTTGACGTGGCCCTTAGCGTCCCGGCATTGGTATATCGCCGCCTTCGGTGCGGCTGCGGCAGCGTCGATTCTGAGAGAAACGGCGAAGAACGAGGTCAGTAGCAGTGCGAAAAAAACGCGAGTCATCAAATCCTCCAGTTGGAGTTTTTGTTTTCGCGCAGATCGAGGACGCTTCATGCCGGAGGATCGCACGAAAAAAGGGGCCCGCGCCTGAGCGCGAGCCCTTATTTAGTCGCCGTGCCTGGAGGCTTTGATAGCGTTACTTGCCGTTGTTGAAGTAGGAGACGCAGTCACCCTGGTTCTTGAACGGTCCGGGCGGGCCGGTGAACAGTTGCCAGCCACCCTTCTTGCACGAGTCGCCGCTCTCATAGGTGAAGAGTTGGTTGTTGATTTGCGTGTTGTCGAAATCTACGACCTCGGCACCGTTGGATGAGTCGACGACGAAATCGACGTCGGTGACGCTATATGTCCCGAAGTCGTTTTCCGCTTGCATGTACGTCTCGCCGGTAATCCCGCAAGTGGGTACGGAACTCACACCGCAGAGCGTACCGTCGGGCTGGACGATGCACGTGTTGCAGATGGTGTTGCCCGAGTTGCTCCACGTGCCAACCGGCCCGCAGGGAATGTTGACGAAGAGCGTCCCCGACGTGCTTCCTTTTGAGATGCCGATGTCGAATCTAGGCGCCCCGAACGCGCACGTCCCGTTGGTCCCGGAGACGAGTTTGTCGTCGGTGCTGAGCGTATTGAGCTGGCTCAGCGTGGCTACCGGCGAACCGAAGTCCACGCCGCCATAAGTGTTGGTGCCGGCGGGAGGGGGCCCATCAGTGCTCGCCTGGACGCCCGTCGGTGAGTTGTTACCGGGACTTACGAGTGCCGCGTCTCCGAAGAGCACGAACGACCCGGCTTTAGCCTTCTTTTTCTCGGCGACGCGAGTGTGCGTCTGCGGCGAAGCCGCCGAAGATGGGCCCGTCGCGGGCGTCATGAACGTTCCCGAGCCGCCGGTGCAGGCCGAGATCGCGAAGACAGCAGCGACTGCGAGAAGTGAATAACGCTTTTTCAAATTGTGCACTCCTTGAGGACGCGAAATGTACGTGGCGCCGATGCCGAAGCTCCTCATGCCGCGGCGAAGTCGGGTCTTCCTTGGGTATTTTTGCCCATCGTTGCGGCCGGAACCGTTCGAAACGGTCACCCGAAAACGGTGGAACGTACGGCGTGCGACGCGCTGGTTCTTACTGTAAAAGCGGAACGCCGGGGTCGTGAAACCGGCCCAGCGACCGGAGCGGCGAGCTGACATTACGTGGCACGGAATATATCGTACCACAGCCCCGCGCATTCGACCGCTCATCTCGCGCCTGTTTTAGAGCGACGAGGCTTGTCTTCGGGGGCACTACCGGCTCGAAGGGCGGCCGGTTACCGACGTTCGAGCTGACGAAAGAATGCGATGCTCAACGTAATCGCAGGAAGGTCTACGCTGTTATGATCGCCTGTGACTTGTTGCGCCTCGGCGTCGATGCCGTGCTGCCTAGCGATTTCGGCGGTGCGGCGGCTGGTCAAGACGAACTGCGGCTCTTCAGAGCCGTAGTAGATGCGGATTGGACACTTGATGCTTCCGGCATAGGCTAGGGGTGACCGAAGTTCGACCTCTTTTGGGTCGGACTGATCGAATGGAATGTCCCCTTTACGCTCCGCAAAAGCGTAGCGCAATAGCAGAATCTGGTCCGGAGAACCGGAGATTGATGCCGCCGCCGTGAAGTGAGGATAGGTCATTGCTGCCAGCATCGTCATCGTACCGCCGACGCTCGCGCCGGCGACGTAGAAACGATTACGATCGACGTAGGATTGTCCGTACAGGTAGCCGGCTGCAGCTACGACATCGTCGAGTTCATCGTAGAAGAGCGAGTACGAACCCGGCTGGCCGTTTTCTCCGCGCAGGATCGGCGTCATCACGATGAACCCCGCGTCTCGGTAAGGGCGACTCATCTCCCAATCGCCTTGGTCAAATGCATATCCCCCGTGCAAGAAGAGCACCGCCGGAGATTTGCGTTTGCTCGTCGCGTCCGGTCGATTGATCCACGCCTTGAGGCGGAGGGAACCCGATCGGTACTCAATCTCCGAGACGCCCGACGGCAATCGAAGAGGGTCGAACGGTTGCGGCGCGGGCCCTGTCTTCAGGAGCTTTGTATGGAAGTGATTGCGCGCTCGCACATAGTCTTCGGATTGAATCTTGACTTCGGGAGCAAAGGACGGGCGACTCTGCGCCTTAGACATACCGTTGGCGGAGACGAGCGAGACCAGGACCGTCGATAGACAGAAAATACCGGCGCCGGCGGGATGATTCATCACTCGATTGTTGCGCTTTTTGATGGATCGTGCTAGGACGGATCGGACGCGCTTGGACGCGACGTCGTCGAGTCGAAGCGGCGCCGGTACTCACCCGGACTCTCGCCAGTCGATTCGCGAAAGGCCCGGTTCAAGTGGCTCTGGTCGCAGAAGCCTACCTCGTCGGCGATCTCAGCGATGGTGCCGCAGCCGCTCTCGATCAAACGCCGCGCTTCCTCCACGCGCAAGCGCCGCACGTAGGCTCCGACGCCGATTCCGACGCAGCGGCGGAACGTGCGGCTCAGCCGAACCGGGTCGACGTCGACAAGCCGTCCGATGTCGGCGAGCGACCATGTCCTACGGCGATCCTCGCGTAGGGCGGCGCAGACGGTCGCGAGCCATGCGGGCCGGTGACGCTCGGCGTCATCGTGTCTCCGCAACGCGACCAGCAGCTCGAGCGAGAGCCCGTGGGAGGCGAGCGCGGACCAACTGTCGCTCCGAAGAACTTCCCTGCCAAGGTTCTGCGCCAACAGGCCAACCGAGGGAATGACTAGATGTCGAGACGCCGACGCGACCGAGGTGGCGAGGGCCTCGTCGTGCAGCGCGATGGAGACATAGACGCCTCGCCCCCAATAGCGGTTGCTGTGTGGCTCGTTCGCCTCTCGGATGAGCACCGAGTCCGAACCTAGGTCGAATGTCGTACCGCGTCTGCGCTCGCGAAGCGTCCCTATCAGGGGGACGACGACGCGCGCATTCGCGTGCTCGTGTCGCGCCTCACCATAAGATGCCGACCACGCAACGCGAGTCACCGATACCGGGCCCGCGCTTACGACGTGATAGTCGGATCGCTCCGCGGAAGACGGCATGCCACAAAGTACCGACAAGCAATCGCCGTTGTTTCGTCGAGAACGCACTCGTGGTGGAGATGGGGGGACTCGAATCCCCGACCCCTTACATGCGAAATGAGTTGGGAAGCGGCAAACGGGCGTCGAACAACGCGGCCATCTGGGGGTATCGGTTCAAGTGTTAAAGCGACTTTCGCTCATACTAGCCATCGCGTTAGGTTCGTCCCTAACGACTATCGCGTCGGCAAAAGTGAAAGCCGAGCCCGGTAAGACGATTCAGGCACCCGGCAGCACAAGACATGCAAGAAGCTACACGTTGAGTTGCTTGATCGGCGACGCGAATAGCGTGCAGTTGTGGGGGTTGTCCTCGGCAATTGTAGCTTACATCGAATTCGGGCGGACCAGGGGGCCTGCTTCGGCCGGCTTGCAACCCGGCCAGTGTGCTTATGTAGATCGAGCCGTCACTACACACGAGTCAGATTTTTTGTGTTTTAAACCGATATTGTCTGATCTCAACCTCGCGTTCCAGGCCAGGGCCATAAACGCATGGGGTTTCGGCAGTTCTCCCGGAGGCGCGCTGTTGCACCAAACTTTTTTTAAGCCCGCCAAGTTGATGAACTTCAAGGTCCATAGTGGGGCCTTCAAGTACGGGCCATGCCTTATGATCGATCATTTCGGTCCGTAACCTTCTGGTCGAAAACGTTATGGACGAACGTTCGACGACGCATAGCGCAGTCGGCTTCCTGTCGTGGCAACCGTCCCCTTCGATCGTGACGTTCTGTAGTTTTCAGAGGTCGTAGCCAACGGCTGAACGTATCTGAGAGCAAGTTTCCCTAAGAAAAGATAGAGAGAGGTCCCTATGCACGCCCGTTTACAAAGACTGGCCATCATAACGTTTTGCCTGGCCGCCGCGAACCCGACTCTGACATGGGCGGCAAATCCAGCCAAGCCGCTGAGACCTCAGACACCCACCCCGTTCCTGGGCCGGCCGACACAAAACGTGCGTTTGGATCTCGTCGATCCCAGCGTAGTGGTCGTATGCACCTCGGTCAACGTCACCGTAAGCGCGCTCGATGCGCCCGAAGGCTTGGGTTGGACGAAGACCTACGCGGCGCCGTTCAAGGATTCCACCCCTCACGGCCTGTTAGCTAATAGCACCAAACCGGGCATCATCGAATTCGCGGACCTTTCGAAAGGCTACTTGCCCGGCTGCTTGGGGACCATCGCGGTACCAACCGGAAAGATGCGGTTTACGTTAAGTACGCCGCAGTTGAACACGGCAGGGTTGACGGTTTCGACCGCTACGGCAACGCTCATCGTCGTCAAATCGACTTCCACTCCGGATCTTCCCATCGCGTACTGTAGCCTCGAGCGCGACAGAAGCATTCCTGACGCGACCCTGAACGGCTTGCTACAGAGAGCCTGTCCTTAAAGAACCTCCGTTGAGAAAGCAGCGCGCCCGCAGGCGCCCTGACGATGGATCGTGTCCACAAAACAAAACGCCGATCCCGAAAAACCTTGCGAAATCAGCGTTCTTACTGGTGGAGATGGGGGGACTCGAACCCCCGACCCCTTACATGCGAAGCAAGTGCTCTACCAGCTGAGCTACATCCCCACGGGCCGACGAATAGAATACCCGATTCCGAGCGGCGGCGCTAGCGCGGCGTCCCCAAATAGGGAAACTGCGCGAAGTTGAAGTGCTTTCCGCCGCAGCCGACGTTGTCGGTAGTGAGGTTGGGACGCCCGAGCCGGCCGTCTTTTTCGTTGCCGTCGTCGGCGATCGCGCCCGTCGAGTTCGGGACGTTGGAGCCGGCTGCGATGGTCGGTACCGTGCTCCCGAAAACGAGTCCGAACGTCGCGTCGACAACGTCGTCCTTGAGTCCGCGTCCGCCGAATTTGCCGCTGCCGCTACGCACGCCGGTGCAGACGTTGTTGATCAGTCCGTTCGTCTCCACGCCGAGATAACTCGCGTCACCCGCTTGCGAGAGGTCGGCGAGCAGCACGTCAGGCGTCAGCAGGTTCTGCACGAACGCCGAGATCTGGGCGCTGCGCCCGCCGTTAGGACCGGTCACGAAACCGTTGATATCCGCGGCCATCGCCGTCGCGTCGCCGAGCGCTTCGACTTTGTTGCTGGCATCGTGTCGCGCGTAGGGGCTGAACACCTCGAGCAATCCGGCTTCGCCGGCGCGATCGACCTGACGAAAGACCAGATTGCCGCCGGTCTGCGTGTTACCGGTGAGCGTCGGGTCGTTGCTGCAACTCGAAAACGCTGCGAGCGAGAGGCCGGCGGCGAGGGCGAACGTGAAAATACGGGCGATCATCGTCCTCATCTACGAGCCACTCTGGGTCGAAGTCGTCGCCCAGAAGCCGACGATCGAACCGCTTGCCCCTTGAGAGAGCACGGTTGCCGGCATTTCGACGACGATTGAGAGCACGTTGGCGTTGTTGAAGAAGTCGGTCGCCGTCGCAGCCGAGTTGAAACCCGTCGGGCACGAGCCGTTCCCGACTCCGGGCAAACAACTCGCCGCCGTACTGCCGGCGTTGCGGTCGGGGACGATTTTGTAGAACTGCGTCAGATCGAAGAAGAACGGATCTTCGCGCACGCCTGCAAACACGGTCAGCTGCCCGGCTGCGAAGGTTTGGTTGATGAGACCAACCCCGGTGGTGAACCCGCTGTTGATCAGCGTTGTGGTCGGGCCGGTTGAGTTCGGCACGCCGGGCCCGTAGACGAAAATCTGCTGCGATCCGCCGCTCGGCGTCCCCATCGAGAATTGAATGACCAAATTCTCGTTCGGACGGCTGCCGATGGCCTCGCTCGAGTAACGGGTATCGAACTTCATCGTGTAGAGGACCGCCGGGTCGAAGAACGCGGTGGTCCCGCTGCCCGCCGGCAGGCCGGGATGGACGTTCATGACCGCGACGACGTCGTTCGCGTTCGTCGGGCTCGGAAAGAAATAGACGTCCGAGATATCGGCGCCCGGCCGGCTGACGAGCGTGGCTGAATCCTGGATGTCGAAGCCGGCGACGGGGCGGCCGTAGAGAACGGCGGCGGTGGCGAGGGCGCAGAGTGCGAGGAGGCCGCCGAACTTGCGAGCGAGTTTCATAAGCCCCACCCTTTACGCCTGACCGCGGCCCAAAGCCTCGGATGGCCGGAGGGATGGGTCGGAGGTGCCGCGCATGAGAGGCGGCACGTGAATTCGGAATGATTTGCAAATTCGTGCGAACGGGTTCGGCCTCCATCCCGTGGCTCGCCGGCATCGTCGCTTGCGCGACGCTTGCGTTGACGAACTGCTCGGCCGGCGGCGGATCGGCCGGTCGGGCTGCGCCTGCGGCGGGGCCGATCCCGGTGCTCACCACGATTTCGACGTTCAATTCGTTCGTGGAGGCGGTCGGAGGGCCGCGGGTTCGCGTCGAGAGCCTCGTCCCGGTCGGCGTCTCGCCTGAAGATTATCAGCCGACACCCTCCGACATCGAACGGCTTCACGCCGCGCAACTTTTGGTCGAGAACGGTCTGGGGCTGGAAGCCTGGCTGGCGCGCACGATCGACAATGCGCGCAATCCGCAGTTACGCGTCGCCGTGTTGAGCGACGGTTTGCCGTCGAAGAGCGGCAATCCGCATCTCTGGATGGATCCGGAACTCGCGCGCGGCTACGTTCGTGCGGCGAGCAAAGCGTTGACCGCGCTCGATCCTGCGGACGCGAAACTATTTGCGGCCAACGCGCGAGCCTACGATGAGCGTTTGGTCGCCCTCGAGCGCGATATCGCGAAGCAAATCGCGACGATCCCGCCGCCATCCCGGACGATGATCGTTTTTCACAACGCGTGGCAATACTATGACGACCGATTCGGACTGCGCACACTCGGCGTCGTCGAGCTCTCGCCCGGCCAGGAACCGAACCCTTCGTACGTCGCAAGCCTCGTCCGGCTGGCGCGCGCCAATAACGTTCGCGCGGTTTTCGCCGAGCCCGAATATAGCCCGAAGCTGATTCAAACGCTTGCCGAAAGCGCCGGGATTCGGACCGTCCAGAACCTCTACGACGACTCGATCGGCAACGATCCGCGCGTCCACGACTACATCACGATGTTGCGTTACGACACCGCCGTGATCGTAAGAGCGCTGGGCGGACGTTCGTGACGGTCGCCGTGCGCACGCACGATCTGACCGTGAGATACGATCGCGTCCCCGCGCTCGAGAATGTGAATCTCACGCTCGACCAGGGTCAGGCGCTTGGGATCGTCGGACCGAACGGCTCGGGAAAGTCGACGCTGCTCAAGGCAGTCGCCGGTTTGATCGCCCCCTCGAGTGGCACGGTCGAAGTCTTCGGAGGCGCTCCGCGCAAGCAGCCTCCCGGATCGATCGCCTACGTCCCGCAAGTCGAAGCCGTCGACTGGTCTTTTCCGGCGAACGTCTACGACGTCGTCGCGATGGGGCGGTTCCCACGCATGCACGCGCTGGCGCCGTTCTCGAAACACGATCGGGAGGTCGTCGACGCGGCGCTCGACGCGCTGCGCATCGGCGACCTACGTGATCGGCATATCTCCCAACTCTCAGGCGGTCAGCAGCAGCGAGCGTTCATCGCGCGAGCGATCGCGCAAGAGCCGCACTTGCTCCTGCTCGACGAACCGACGACCGGCGTCGACGCTGCCACCGAAGAAGCGCTGCGCGGGTTCGTGCGCGGCCTGGTCGGACGGGGGATGCCGGTGCTCATGACGACCCACGACCTCGAGCGCGCCGCCGAATGGTTCGACCGCCTGATCGTCGTCGATCGGCGCGTCCTCGCCGAAGGCGATCCGGCGGCGGTGCTCGAGTCGGGCGCGTATGCGGGAATTCGCGAACACGTCCACACGCACGGCCACCTGCGCATCGACGCGCCCGACGGAAGTCCGCATGCTTGACGCGTTGCTCGCGCCGTTCCAGTACGAGTTCATGCAGCGGGCCTTCGTCGCCGCGATCGTCGTCGGAACGCTCTGCTCGACGATCGGAACCTACGTCGTGCTGCGGAAACTTGCATTCATCGGCGACGGGATCGCGCACGCTTCGTTTGCCGGGATCGTCGTCGCCTATTTGCGCGGCCTCGATTATTATTTCGGCGCCGCGATCGTCGCCGTCCTGACCGCGCTCGGCATCGGTTTCGTCACGCGCCGCGCCAAAGTCTCACTCGACACCGCCATCGGCGTGCTGTTCACCGGCGCGTTCGCGTTCGGCGTCTTTTTGATGAGCCGGCTGCCGACGTACAACATCGATCTTCAGGGCTTCTTGTTCGGCAACATCCTGGCGGTTTCGCGCGGCGACATCGTGCTGATCGTCGTGTTGGCGGCGCTCGTCTTCGTCATTTTGGCGATCATCTACCGGCCGCTGCTGTACACCTCGTTCGATCCGGTCGTCGCGGAAGCGAGCGGCATACCGGTGGCATTGATCGACTACGTTCTGCTCGTCCTGTTGGCACTGACGGTCGTTATCTCACTCGAGGCGGTCGGGATCGTCCTGGTCGCCGCACTCCTTGTGACGCCGGCAGCGACGGCGTATCAGTTGACGCGCCGCTTTCGCCGCATGCTCGCGCTTTCGGCTGCGATCGGCGCGGTCTGCGGCGTCTCCGGCCTCTACGCTTCGTATTACCTGCATGCCGCCAGCGGGGCGACGATCGTGCTGCTCGTGACGCTTGTCTTCTTCGCGGCGATGATTTCAAAACGCTTGTGGCGCTTTTCGGTCTGAGGCTCCGTCGGCGCTTCGACTCCGTTCGCTGCGCTCACTGCGCTCAGCGTGACAACGTTGCGCGACTACGTTGCGCTCAGCGTGACATCCGCTATCAGTTCGCGGCGCGCTGAACGCGGTAATGATCCGCGCGGGTGCGCGTTAGGAAGTTGGCATCGGCAAGTGCTTCCAAGACCTGGTGAGTCAGCACGCGTTCGTGTTTGTTCGGCATCCCGGCCCAACGAAGTGCGACGTCGCCTGTCTCCAACTCGGCTCCCGGAACCAGAAGACTGTCCAAGAATGTCACGCTCAGGCTCGAGCGTTGCATCCTTTGCGCGAGCGGTTCGAGCGCGGCTTCGAGCTTCGGACTCGAGGCCGAAGGCTTTGGCGGCTCGGGCTTTGGCGGCTCGGGCTTAATCGGCTCGGGCTTGGGCGGCTCGGGCTTTGCCGGCTCGGGCTTTGGCGGCTCGAGTTTGGGCGGCATTGACTGGGGCGGTGACAGATTTCGCGCGTACTCCGGAATTTCGCGGGTCTGCGACGACGACACTTGCTCCGAAGGCGGTTGTCCGTCGGCCGATGCGGCCGCAGGAAGCGGCGTGACGCCCTCCTGAAGTCCGGTCGCTTGAGTGCCGACGATTTCGGGCGCGCGCGACAACACCAGATCCGTCAAGATGGGAAACAGCTCGCCGAGCGCGACGAACGCCGCTTGCCAAGGAACCGCGTTGACGAACGGCTTGCGGCGTTCGATCGCGTCCAGAATTCGCCGCGCGACGTCGATCGGTGAGGCGCCGATCCAGGGCGGCGGCCCGCTGAAGCCTGCGCGCGTCATGAACTCGGTCGCAACCGCACCGGGATCGACGTAGGTGACCGCGATGCCGAACGCCCGCAATTCGTTACGCGCGACGCGCGTCATATTTCGGACGGCTGCTTTCGCCGGCGGGTAGGCGCCGAGTCCGCCGACCGGAATTCGCGCCACGCCGCTGCCGACAAAGACGACCTGTCCGCGCCGTTCTCGCAATTCCCCGAGCGCTTCACGCAAGAGCGCGAGCGGGACGATCACATGGACTTCGAGTTGCTCGCGCAACGCCTCGTCGCTTTGCAGGCTGATCGGACCGGCCGCAACCGTGCCGGCGATATTGACCAGCGCGTCGATGCGTCCGAAACGTTCGAGTGCTTCTCGCACGATTCGCTCCGGCGCGCCGCGCTCGCGGATATCGAGCGAGAGCGTCGCGAGCGAATCGGTCGCATCCCCGACGGAGCGCCGCAACCCTTCGAGGCGTTCGGCGCGACGGCCGACGGCGAAGACGCGCCATCCGGCGCGGACCGCAAGCTCGGCCAGAGCCCGCCCGATGCCGGACGACGCTCCGGTCACGATCATCGCTCGGGCCGATTCAGGTTGCGTGTTTTTCACAATAATTTGCATACGCTTGCGGCAGCGAGGCGGGGAGGCCTGCGTAATAGTCTTGCTCGTCGGAGATAGAGGCGGGCGCGTCGCTGAGAGGCCGCGGTTCGCGCGCGAACTCGGCAAATGCACGCGCGGCCGGGCGCTCCGAGCCGTCGGCGCGCAGCATCCCAAAACGCAATTCATGCGGAGCTGCGTCGAACGGCGGCGTCGACGCCAGCGCCGGGTCGTAGTCGGTCCAATTCCACCAGAACGCGCCGAGCGCGCCGCGCGCCCGCAGGCGCGGCAACACCGCGCGGGCATACGCGCCGCCTTCCTCGTCGTCGAGGCACGGCTTCCCCGCTACGACGCGCGCACCGGGTGGGCAGACCGGCGTCCCAAACTCCGAAAACAAGACGCGCTTCTGCGAAAACGATTCGGTCAATTCAGACAAGAACGGAACGACTTCCGGATCGCCGGCCGAGCGCGCGAACGAACTGTATGCCGGATACCCGTGCATCGTCGCGTACGGCCACGGTTCGGCGATCGACGAAGGACGGATGTTTCGATCCTCGCTGAGGTCTTCGCCGTGCAACCCCCCGGTCGCACGAAGATTCGAACTCTCAAACAGATCGTAGGTCAACGCGGCGCTCCAGTGCGCGGCATCGCCGGGCGAGCGCGGCGTTCGCAAATTCGAAAACTCGTTGCCGAGATCCCAGGCCAAGATCGCTGCGTGGTCCCGCACGCGTTCGCCGATCGCGCGTGCGAAGAAACGCTGCGCCTCGAGCAATTCGCCGGAATAGAAATCGCCGATCGTATATGGAACCTCGACTCCGCCGGCGATCGTTCGAAAGCGCCGAGCGGGCGCCGAGCGGTCGAGCGTCCAGGCCGGAAGCCAATTCACGCCGCTCATGTGGCCGCAGAACAGCGTCGGCATCGTGCGCAGACCGTGCGCGTGCGCCCGATCGAGCACTTCGGCGAAGCGCGCCGTCATCGTGCCGTCGAGGACGTCGGGTTGCGGCTGGAAAGCCTCCCATAAAAGGAAGAAACGGACGACTTCGAGTCCGAGAAGCGAGATGCGCGCGAAATCCTCGTCGATTTCTCCGGGATCGAAGTGCGTCCACATCGTCATCGCGCTCGAGCGAGGCCAGTAGTTCACGCCGAGCAGAAAGCGCGTCATCGCTCCACGCTTTCACAGGCGCGAGGTTGGCCCTTGGCGCCAAGCGAACGCCCGCGCATGGAACGCAGCGCACGCGTCGGAATCATCATGGGAAGCGTGTCGGATCTCGAAACGATGCGCGCCGCGGCAACCACCCTCGCGGAATTGGGTATCGATTACGAGATGCGCGTCGTCTCGGCTCACCGCACCCCGGACTTGCTCTTCGAATACGCTTCGACCGCCGTGGCGCGGGGCTTGAAGGTCATCATCGCCGGCGCCGGCGGGGCCGCGCACCTCCCCGGGATGACGGCGTCGAAGACGCAGCTTCCCGTCATCGGCGTCCCCGTCCGCTCGTCAACGCTCGATGGACTCGACTCGCTGCTTTCGATCGTGCAGATGCCCGCCGGCGTCCCGGTTGCGACGATGGCGGTCGGCAATGCGACCAATGCGGCGCTCCTGGCCGCGCGCATCTTGGCGCTCGACGACGCCGGCCTTTTGGATCGGCTCGAGCAGCGCAGCGCGGCCGCGGCCGCAAGCATCGCAGCAATCGAACTGTGATCGAGACGATCGGGATCCTCGGCGGCGGTCAGCTCGGCCGGATGCTCACGCTCGAGGCGAAGCGCATGGGCTTCCACGTCGTCACGCTCGAGCCGTTGCCGAACTCGCCGTGCGGCCAGGTGGCCGACGAACAGATCGTCGCCGCTTACGACGACCTGCGCGCCATCGGCGAACTCGGTGCGCGCAGCGACGTCGTTACCTACGAGTTCGAGAACATCCCGCTCGAGTCGGTGCTCGCGCTCGAAAGCCAGCAACGCCTCGTCCGGCCCGATGCGGACGTGCTGCGTATCGCCCAGGACAGGCTGCTCGAGAAAGCGTTCCTCGAAAACGCGGGTTGCTCGGTCGCCCCGTACGCGCGCGCCGGCGACGAGCTTGAACTCGTGGGGGCGATGCGCTCGATCGGCTTCCCCGCCGTATTGAAGACCGTCCGCGGTGGCTACGACGGCAAGAACCAGTGGGTCGTCGACGGCGAGGCGAGCGCGCGCGAGGCTTTCGCCGCGGCGCGCGGCGCGCTGCTGATCTTCGAACGCTTCGTCCCGTTCGAATGCGAGGTTTCGATCATCTGCGCTCGCGGCACCGATGGTTCGCTCGTCCAGTTTCCCGTCACCGAAAACATTCACGATCACGGCGTCCTCGCGACGACGATCGTCCCGGCCCGGATCGGCTCCGAAGTGGAGCGCAAGGTTCGGGTGCAGGCTGCGCGGATCGGTCAAGCGCTCGAGATCGTCGGGACCTACTGCATCGAGTTCTTCATCTCGGGCGACGCGCTGTACGTGAACGAGATCGCGCCGCGAGTTCACAACAGCGGCCACTATTCGCTCGACGCGACGCAGATCTCACAATACGAAGCTCACGTCCGCGCGATCTGCGAACTCCCACTGGTCGAGCCGCGGCTGATCGCACCGGCCGTCATGGTGAATATCCTCGGGGCCGGTACCGGCGACCGGCTCGATGGAATCGCCGATCTATTAAAGGATGGCGACGTCAAACTGCACCTCTACGGAAAGCGGCACGCGGCGCTGCGTCGCAAGATGGGTCATTTCACCGTGCTCGGGACCGACCGAGCCGGCGCGCTCGCCAAGGCCGAGGCAGGGCGACGGCTCCTCTCTTGGCACGGAAAAGCGGCGCCGGTTCTCGCCTGACCCGCGGGCGTGCCCGAGGGCTTTCTGGGACCAAAGTCCCAAGCTCTTGGTTCTCGCCTCTCTACGGCCGAAGACTCGCTAGAGACTATGTTTTGGCCGGAGGGCATCAGATGAGCGGCGGGGTGGCACCGGGAGGGATGGGCGACGCGGAGCGCTACGCGGCGATGTTTCCCCCGGAGCGGATCATCCCGTGCGCTCCGGGAGCTGCCTGGTCCGTCCTCGCCGGAGACGGCGTGACCCTAGTCTATTGGTCGTTTCAGGCTCCGGAATGCGGCGAGCTGCCCATGCACCTTCACCCACAAAGCCAAGCCGGCTACGTTCTCGAGGGCGAGATGGTCCTAAAGTTCGGTGACGGTACCAGGCGTCTCCTCAAAGCCGGCGACTTCTATTCGATCGCGAGCGGGATCAAACACGGCGCGGTCGTCAACGACCACGTTACGATCGTCGACGTCTACACTCCCGGACGGCCCGACTACGAAGAGCGTTTCCGGTTCAGCCTGCGCGCCAAGCAAGACCTCGACACGCAGATGAGCGCCGCCGCTTCTCAGTAGGAGAGACAAAGATGGTCATCCCGAGCGAAGCGAGCGCTATTCCTGTCATCCTGAGCGAAGCGAGCGCAGCGAGCGAAGTCGAAGGACGAACGGGGCTCCGTTGGCGCGGCGATTATCCTGACCATCAACGCCAGTTGAGGGGAGGCGGTTGGTGTTCCGGACGGGGCGGAAACTCAGTGAAGGCCATCGGCCGATCCCAGTAGTCGTGTTCGCGCCGGGCTAATTTCTCGGGACTCGGCGGCCGCGGGGTCTTCGTTTCGAGCGCGAAGCGATAGACCTCGAGATAACGGTCGATCATCTTTTCTAGCGAGAAGACGTTTTCGACACGTTTGCGGCACTTGCGCCGATCGATTTGCGCGAGCGACGGAACGTGCGTGACGGCATCCTCGACCGAATCGCACAAAAATCCGGTTTCGCCGTCGACGACGATTTCGGGAACCGAACCGAGCCGCGCGCCAAGGACCGGCGTCCCGCACGCCATCGCCTCGATCAGCGTCAATCCGAAACGCTCGGGCCGCGTGGTCATATGCACGAGGGCCAGCGCGTTGCCGAGCAGTTCGTCCCGCGCCTCGCGTTCGACGGCTCCGAGAAATTGGATGCGGTCGCCGTCGATGTGCGGAGCGACTTCCGACCGGAAGTACTCCATGTCTTGATGGATCGCGGCGATCTTGAGCCGCACGCCCGCGCGTTTCGCGATCTCGACCGCCAGATGCGTGCCCTTCTCCGGGTGGAAGCGACCGAGGAAGACCAGATAGTCGCCGGGCCGCTCGCGGAAGGTGAATTCGCTCGGATCGATGCCGTTATAGGTCGTCGCCACGTAGTCGAGTCCCGGATCGCGATCGGCGTCGCTGATCGAGCAATAAAAACTGCGGCTCGAACACGCATAGTAAGCCGCCAGGATCGGCGGGCTCGAGAAACCGTGAATCGTGGTCACCAGCGGAGGCGCCTTGGTCGCGACGGCGTAGGTGAGCGGCCGCCAATCGAGGTTGTTGTGGATCAGATCGAACTCGCCGGCTTGGCGGAATAGATTGGCGACGTGCAGCGCTCCATAAACGTCGGGGTTGAGCGCGGGGTCTTCGTTGAGCCCGACGGGGACAACGCTCTGAATTCTGCCGCGCGCTTTCGAATTACCGGTCGCAAACAGCGTGACGTCGAGACCGCGCGCCGACATCCCGTCGGCGATGTTAGCGGCGATCTGTTCCCACGGTCCGTATCCGGGAGGCGGCGTCGGCCAGGAGATCGGCGCGAGCACGGCTAGACGGATGCCGGCCAGCGATTGATGTTGCACGTAATGGTCCCATCCTGACAGCGGAGCGACTACTCAACGGAATTTGTTGACTAAGCCAACTCGGTCCGGGTATGATAAAACGGTGAAAGCCTGGAGTCCGCTGCTTGTCAACCTTGAGCCGCCCGTGAACCCGGACGCTCTGAGCGATGTGCGGCCTTTACTTGACCGTCTGATCAAAGCCTTGGGCGCCGCCGCCGCGGCACGCTTGCTCGACGTCGATCGTTCGATGGTAACGCGCTGGCGCCGCAAGGCGCCCATCAGCCGCGAGATGGCTCGCCGTATCGTCGATTTGCATGACGTGCTTAGCAGAGCACTGCAAGTGATGCAGCCACGCGTGCTCATGGATTGGTTGACCGGGAACAACGCTCACCTAGGCGGCGCGCGACCGATCGATGTGCTCGCGCTGCGCGGCGCAGCCCCGGTCATCGCAGCCTTGCAGGCGTTTGAGGACCTTGCCTACGCTTGACGCTGTACCGGGTTTTTCCATGGGATCCTAGCGCCGGCGCGACGGAACCGGGCGGCGCCTTGTTCCGCGCTTTTGGCGGATCGGGGCGCATCGATAACCCCGCTCTTTATCGAGTTCTCTACGCTGCGCGTGAGCCGGAGTGCGCCGTCGCCGAGATCTTCGGCGCTTTCGCGCCGTGGCGAAACGAGATGCTTGTCCATCGTGATGGTAGGCCCTACGCATTAGCAGAGATCGAGTTGCGCACCAGGACGCCGATCTGGGACATGAATGACGCGAGGCATCTTTCGATCCTTCGCCTGAAACCTACCGACGTAATTCGACGAAATCTGGAAAAGACACAAGCATGGGCCGCGCGCGTGTGGGAGCTGGGAAAATATCGCGGTATTTCGTGGTGGTCGTATTATAATCCGGATTGGACGGCCTTCGGATTATGGGACGTGAGAGGCGCGGCAGTCACTGAGGTCCTTCCGCTGACGCTAGCAACGCCCGCGCTTCAGGCTGCCGCGGCCGCAATTGTGCGGCCGATATCGGCGAGATAGCCGCTCGTATACTCGATTACGGCATGCCCTGCACCAAAGAGCCGGACTTGATGACGTTCTTTGGATCGCGGAATGCATGCAGATTGGTGTCGATGTCGCGCTCGAGCAGAAGAAGATCCGCGACTTCGCCCGCCTGCAGGCGGCCGCGCTTGACACCGAGCAGATCGGCGGCGTTCGCCGTCGCCGAGTAGAGCGCTTCGCGCGCGCTCATCCCGAGCATGCTCTGCATCAACTCCAATTCGCGCCAGTACGTGTCGTGGTAGTTGAAGGGCGTCCCCGCATCTGAGCCTCCCGCGAACTTGACGCCTGCGGCGCGCGCTTTGCGCAGATTGTCTTCAGCGTGTTCCAGGATCTCGCGGGCCTTGCGGGTGACGAAGTCCGGCATCCCGGCGTCGGGTCCGGCGTCGACGATGCACATGATCGCGCTCAAGGTCGGAACGAGATAGGTTCCGCGCTCGACCATCAAGCGGATGCCCTCGTCGTCGACGAGATGGCCGTGCTCGATCGAGTCGATGCCGGCCCGGATAGCGTTCTTGATTCCGCTTGTACCGATCGCGTGCGCGGCGCAATGCATTCCGTGTTTGTGGGCCTCCTCGATCCCGGCGCGCATCTCTTCTTCGGTCAGCTGCTCGATGCCGGGGACGGCGCCTTTGGTGAGCACGCCGCCGGTCGCGATGAACTTGATGCAGTCGGCGCCGCCGCGGCGCTGTTCCCGCACCGCCTTGCAGACGTCCCACGGACCGTCGGCTTGACGCCCGGCCCACCAGCCGTGGCCGCCGGTCATGCAGATCGGCTGGCCCGCCGCGACGATCTTCGGCCCGGGCAGGCGCCCGGCGTCGATCGCGTCGCGCAAATCCATGGCGATGTTTTCGGTACCGCCGATTTCTCGGATCGTCGTCACGCCGGCGCGCACCGATTTGCTCGCGTTTTCGGCGCAAGTCATCGTTCGCTGGGTCGGCGTCGTCAAGATGAACACCGACGTCGTCTGCGCTTCCCCACTCATCTCGAGGTGCGCGTGCGCGTTGATCAGGCCCGGGACGATGCATGCCGCCTCGAGGACCCGTGCATCTTGGAGAGTAGCCGGCGCGTCATCGCCGGTCGAGATCGAAGTGATGCGCTCGCCTTCAACGACCAAGATGCCGTTTCGCTTCGGCTCGCCGAGGTTATCGTGCAGCGTCCCGAAGCGCACCACGAGCTTTTCCATTAAGACTTCTCTCCCAGATAGGCGTCGGTGCGAAAAGAAAACTCGACCTCACCGCCGTGCGCGAATGTTTCGAAGGCGCGCGTGATCTTCTCGATGAGCGACGCGTACTCGGGCGTGCCGGCGAGGGGTGTGTACGACGAGCTGCGCAGCCGTCCCAGCAAGCCTTCGTAGTCGAGCCGCTGACCGTGCACGAACGACTCGAAGCGAAGATTCTTTACGCCGCCGTCGACGAGCAAACGCCGAACGATTTCGCTTCCGTTGCGATAGCCGGCAATCGCCATCCGATCGCGCATGTTGTCGACGACCTCGCCGTACGCGCGCGTGAAGGGATCCTTATCGTCCCGTTCGTTGAAGACGATCGCCAGCCGGCCGCCGGGCCGCAGCACGCGCATCAACTCGCCGACCGCTTCGGCGTTGGCGAACCAGTGAAAGGCTTGGAACGCGGTCACCACGTCGGCGCTCGCGTCCGGCAACCCGAGCGCGTCGGCTCGCGCGTCGCGCACTTCGAGACCCGACGCTACGGCTTTCGCGCGCATCTCGGCGTGCGGCTCGAAGGCGATCACTTGCGCCCCGCGCTCAACGAACAGCCGGCTCGAAATTCCGGTCCCGGCGCCGACGTCGACAACCTTCAAATTTGCCGGCGGGCCTAGCCCGGCAAGGATCGCGTCGATGACCTCGGCCGGATACGACGGACGGTAGCGCGCGTAGTCGCTCGAACGGGCGTCCCAGCGGCTGACCGAATCCTTCATTTCGTCCCTCGCTTCGAGCGCTTGGAACGCCCGCGAAACCGGCGCGCGTCCCAGGATCCCCGCGATAAAGCGCGACGCTTCCCGTACGCGATCAAGATCGACCCCCGTCTCGATCCCCATGCCGTGCAGCATGTACAGGAGATCTTCGGTCGCGAGGTTGCCGCTCGCACCGGGCGCGTAGGGACAGCCGCCGAGTCCTCCGCTTGCCGAGTCGAAGATCGCGACGTTCATCTGCAACGCCGCGAGCACATTGGCCAGCGCGGTGCCGCGCGTGTCGTGAAAATGCATCGCGAGACGTTCCACCGGCATCTCGCGCTGTAACGCCTCGGCGACGTCGACGACCCGATCCGGCGTCCCGACGCCGATCGTGTCTCCGATCGAGATCTCGTCGATCCCCATCTCGGCGAGCGCGTTTGCGACACGCACGACGGCCTCTACCGGAACGTGTCCTTCATAGGGACATCCGAAGGCCGTCGAAATATAGCCGCGGACCCAGATCCCTTCCGTGCGCGCGGCCGCGACGACGTCGCGAAAGGCATCGAGCGATTCGGCGATCGTCATGTTGATGTTGCGTTTGGTGAACGATTCCGAAGCGGCCGTGAAGACGGCGATGGCGTCGACCTTGGCGCTGCGAGCGCGCTCGAAGCCTCGCATATTCGGGACGAGGCACAGGTAGGTTACGCCCGGCCTGCGCTCGATGCCGGCCATCACCGCTTCGGCGTCGGTCAACTGCGGAATCGCGTTAGGGCGCACGAACGAGGTCGTCTCGATGACGGCTAGACCGCTCGCCGAAAGCAAATCGACGTAGCGAATCTTGTCGGCGGTCGCGACGGTCGCCGGCTCATTCTGCAGCCCATCGCGCGGCCCCATTTCGCAGACCTTGACGCGCCGCGGTAACGTGGCCAACGAGGCGGCGGTCACGACGTGTTGTCCATGCTATGTTTCACCCGATCTCCACGAGGGTCGCGCCGCCGGCAACCAAAGCGCCGGGGGCGACGGCGACGTTTTTGATGACGCCGCTCTGCGTCGCTTCGATGCGATGCTCCATCTTCATCGCTTCGAGGACGACGAGCAGGTCGCGCTCCGCCACCGAGTCGCCCGGCTTTACGGCGACCTTGACGATCTTGCCGGGCATCGGCGAGGTCACCGTTCCGGCATGAGCGCCGGCGGAGGCGAGTGCCGGCTCGGCAAGCGTTGGCGGCGGCTCGAACGCGAGCCGAATGGTCGCGCCGCCGACGACGACGCTGACGCCGGTCGGATCGAGGCGTACGCAACCGCGCACCGGTGCGCCGTCCGTCGCGTCCTCGACGACAAGCGACTGGCCGGAACGAGCGATCCGAAATTCGCCGGTCAGGTCTCCGTCGAGTCGCCACGTATCGGCGCGCGTTCGCGTAGCGATGACGCGAACGCTGCGCTCACGTCCTCGCAGCGCGATCGGGATGCCGGTGTCTGCGACCCGCCAGGCTCGCCCGCTGTCGAGCACGGCCACGATTGCAAGTTCGAATGCGGCGTCGGATTCGGATGCCGTCGCCTTGAGCAGGTCCGCGTGCTCGGCCAAGTACGCCGTCGTCGTCTCGCCGGCGCGAAAATCGTGCTCGCGCGCGATCGCGAGGTGCAGCGCTAGATTCGTACGCACGCCGTCGATTTCGAACGACTCGACCGCTTCGCTCAGCCGCTCGACCGCCGCCGGACGATCGGGACCGTAAGCGATCAATTTCGCCAGCAGCGAGTCGTAGTAGATCGAGACCTCGCTGCCGCAGCGAACGCCGGCATCGAGCCGAATCCCCGGCCCGGCCGGTACTTCCCACTGCGTTATGCGGCCCGCGTCCGGCAAGTAATCCCGGGCTGGATCCTCCGCGTTGATGCGCGCCTCGATCGCCCAGCCGCGCGCCGAGACGTCGCTTTGCTTCATTTGTAGGCGTGCGCCGCCCGCGATCGCCAGCTGCATCCGCACGAGGTCGATGCCGTAGACCAGCTCGGTCACCGGATGCTCTACTTGAAGGCGCGCGTTGGTCTCGAGGAAATAGTACGCGCCGCGTTCGTCGAGCAAGAACTCGACGGTTCCCGCATTGACGTACGCGACGGATTGCGCGGCGCGGACGGCGGCGGCTCCCATCTCGGCGCGCAACTCGGGCGTGAGCGCGACCGAGGGCGCTTCCTCGACGATCTTCTGGTGCCGGCGCTGGATCGAACATTCGCGTTCACCGAAGTGCAGCGTCGTACCGTGCGCGTCGGCGACGATCTGAAATTCGACGTGGCGCGGCCGCGTAACGTACTTTTCGAGCAACACGCTCCCGTCGCCGAAGGCGGCCAGCGCTTCGCGTTGCGCGCTTTCAAGGGCCTCGTCGAACTCGGCGAGATCGGTGACGACGCGCATCCCGCGGCCTCCGCCGCCGGCGCGCGCCTTGATCAAGAGCGGCGTACCGACCGTTCCGGCCTCGCGGTTTAAACGTTCGGGCGCTTGATCGTCGCCGTCGTAGCCTGGGACGACGGGAACGCCGTGTTTGCGAACGCGACGCTTTGCTTCGGCTTTATCGCCCATCGCCGCGATGGCCGCTGGGGGCGGACCGACGAAAACCAGTCCGGCATCTTCGACGGCTTGAGCGAAGGGCGCGCGTTCCGAAAGAAAGCCGTAGCCCGGATGGATCGCGTCGGCTTCGAGCTTTCGCGCCGCATCGATGACGCGTCCAGTGTCCAGGTACGACTCGTTCGCCGGCGCCGGCCCGAGACGAGCGGCATCGGCGACGAACTCGAGATGATACGCGTTCGCGTCCGCGTCGGAGAAGACGCCGAGCGGGACGATCCCCGCTTCGCGCGCCGCTCGCGCGATGCGCACCGCAATCTCGCCGCGGTTTGCAATCAGCAGGCGCCGGATCGGCATCAGTCGGCGCGCCACGACGCTCGGCGTTTTTCGAGGAAGGCGCGCAAGCCCTCTTGGCCTTCGTCGCTCGTGCGCTGGCTCGCGATCGCTTGTGCCGTCAACTCGAGGGTCTCATCGTACGTCGCTTGGGCGATTCGCGCGAACAGCCGCTTCGCGGCGGCGATCGCCGTGGGACTTGCGCCGAGGAGTTCGCCGACGACGCGGGCGACCGCGGCATCGAGTGCGTCGGCGGTCACAACTTCGTGAACCAAACCGATCGCGAGCGCGCGCCGCGCATCGAAACGCTCGCCGCTCAAGCATAGGGCACGGGCGTGGGACAGTCCGATCTTCGCGGCGACGAATGGGGAGATGACGGCGGGCAAGATTCCGAGTTTCGTTTCCGTGAAGCCGAAAAACGCGTCGTCGGCGGCGATCGCCACGTCGCTGACTGCGACCAGACCCGCTCCGCCGCCGAGCGCTGCGCCGTGAACGCGCGCGATCACCGGCTTTGGGACGAGGTCGATCGCGCGATACATGCGCGAGAGGCGCCGCGCGTCTTCGAGGTTCTCGTCCCGTGAGAGTTCGAGTGCGCCTCGCATCCAATTGACGTCGGCGCCGCCGCAAAACATCTTTCCGCTGCCCGACAGGACGATGACGCGGACGTTCGGGTCCTCGCCCAGCGCATCGAACGTTTCTCGTAGTTCGCCGATCAGCGCCGCGTTGAAGGCGTTGCGAACGTCCGGCCGGTCGAGCGCGACGTGCGCGACCGGCCCTTCGCGGCGGACCGCCACCAGATTCGGCTCCATGCCGGGCGGCTTCGCGGACATTGGCCGGTGACCTTACCGAGCGCGTAATCGCGCTTACAGGACCTCCGCGGAGCGCGTGCTACGTTTACAGGGTGGACGCCACCGCGCAGATCTCGGCCCGTCCGGTCGAAGCGAGCCATGCCGAGCCGCTGGTCTATCGCCATTCGCTAACAACGCGGATCACACACTGGCTCACCGTCATCTCGCTCGTCATTCTCGTGATGAGCGGTCTGCAGATTTTCAACGCGTCGCCGAATCTCGACGCTTCGGACAAGAGCGACCCGCACCGGCGCGTGCTGGCCATCGGCGGCGCCAACGACGCCGCCGGCCGGCCGGTCGGCATGGTGCAAATTTTCGGCTGGACGATCCGAACGACGCACCTCCTTGGCTTTACCGACGACGGGATGGGCGGCGAAAGCTTTCGCGCCTTCCCCGGTTGGCTCACGTGGCCCGGGTATCAGGCGCTCGCCGACGGCCGTCGCTGGCATCTCTTTTTTGCTTGGCTGATGATCTTCGCCGGAATCGCCTACATGGTCGTAGGGTTCGCTCGCAAGGATCTTCAGTTGTTGATCTTGCGGCCTCAAGATCTCCCCAAACTGCTGCCGATGCAACTCTATTACCTGAAGCTGCGCAAAAAGCCGCCGCCCTACGGAAAATACAATCCGTTGCAAAAAGCGGCGTATACGACGGTCCTGTTCGTCTTCACGCCGCTCATCATCATCACGGGGCTGGCCCTCTCTCCCGGAATGGACGCGCTGGCGACGCCGCTGACCGCGCTCCTCGGCGGGCGGCAGTTTGCTCGGCTGTGGCACTTTCTGCTGATGATCGCATTGATCGGTTTCGTGCTGACGCACGTCACGCTTGTTCTCAGCACGGGCGTGGTGAACAACATGCGCTCGATGCTCAGCGGCTGGTACCGCCCGCACGAAGACGAGGGGCTCGGGATATGAAGCGACGGATCTTTGTCGCCAGCGGCGCGGCGATTGCGCTCGCCGGATGCGCGCGAATCACGAACGCGCTCAACGAAAACCCCGCCATTCACAACGTGCTCGGGCTTGCGGAGCCGTTCGATCGCGCGCTCATCGGGACGCGCGGCCGGGCGAAAACGTATCGCGACGCCGACGTGGATCGCGACTTTCGCGTCAACGGCTTCGACACGCCTAGCACTGCGGATTATCGGGGCCTCGTGAGGACAAACTTCGCTTCGTACAAGCTGATCGTCGTCGGAGCGGTGGAAAAGCCTCAGGCTTTCACGCTAGCCGAGTTGCGCGCATTGCCGCCGTACAGCGAGGTGACGCGCCACGATTGCGTCGAGGGTTGGAGCGCGATCGGAAAGTGGTCGGGCGTGCGGCTCGCAACGGTCCTCGCTCTGGCGCGCCCGACGCAGAAGGCGCGCTACGTCGTCTTTCAGTGCCTCGACCGCTCTCCCGAAGGCGATCCGTATTACGAGAGCCTCGATTTTGTTGAGGCAGCGCACCCGCAGACCGTCCTCGCGCTCGACTTAAATGGTAGCCCGCTCGATCCCGATCACGGAGCACCGGTACGATTACGCGTGCCGACGCAGCTCGGTTACAAGAGCGCGAAGTGGATCTACCGCATACAGCTCGCCGAGTCGCTGAGCCCGATCTTCGGCGGCAAAGGGGGGTATTGGGAAGACAACGGGTACGAGTGGTATGCGGGAATCTAACCTGTCACCCTGAGCGAAGCGAGCGCAGCGAGCGGAGTCGAAGGGCCACCGGAACTCCGAGTCACGTCGGCGCTTCGACTTCGCTCGCGTATCACAGGGCCCGAATCGACGAGAACGAAGTTTTCGCGGCTATGCTTCGTTCGATAAGCTGTTTGAGTGTCTTCGCGTTATTCGTTGGGCTTGCGCCTAGCTTCGCAGGTGGTGCATCGGCCCAGCCGTCCGTCGTGCCGTCCGGCCCGCCGACGCCGACGTGGACGCCCGACGCGCGCTCCAATGTCGACTCGCTGATCGGCTGGCCTTCCGGTTCTCGCGTGCAAACCGAGCGGAAATGGGAAGACAAGTTCGTCACCTATCCGTCGGCCGCTAGCGCGCTCGACATCGAGCGGCATCTCTCCTCGGTCCCGCATCGCGCGGGTTCGCCTGCCGATTATCAGACTGCCGTTTACTTCCGCGACCGTTTGAAAGCCGACGGTTTCGACGCGCGGTTCGAAACGTTCGAAGTGACGTTCACCGGTCCGATCGACCAGCGACTCGAACTCGTGGCCCCGCAGGCAAAAACGCTCGATTTGCTCGAGGGAGCCTCCGGCAGTCACAGCGACTACGAAAAGATGGCCGGTCCTGCATTCGAAGAGAATTCCGGCGACGGAGACATCACCGCGCCGCTGTTCTATCTCAACGGCGGCAGCGAAGAAGACTGGAAAGCTTTCGACGACATGCACGTCACGATGCCGCCGGGCTCGATCGTCATCGAGCGTTTCGGCGCCGGCGGCTTCTCGCGCGACCCTCGATCGGGCACGCGCGCGTGGGACGAATTGGTCAAGCACAAAGTCGCGGGCGTGATCCAATACTACGATCCCAAAAACGACGGCTTTGTGAAGGGCGAAGTTTGGCCAAAGGGTCCCTACAAGAACGAATATATGGCCGAACGGATCGGCGGACCGCAACCCGGCGTCGGCTCGATGCGACCTCCGGGCGATCCCACGCTGCCGGGAGAAGCGCCCGTGCCGGGTCGCAAGCATCTCGACTGGCAAACCGCTGTGCCGGTTCCCATTATCGAGATGGACGTTACGCAAAGCGTCGCGCGCCAACTCTTGGCGAGCCTCGATGGGCCGGTCGTGCCTGAGGCGTGGCACGACGGTTTTGAATTGGTGGAACACGTCGGAGGCGGCGGGGCGACGGCGCACATGGTGGTCAAGATGGAGCGCAGGCTCGTGACGATCTGGAATGTGATCGGTACCTTGCGCGGCGCCACCAAACCAGATGAGATCGTCACGCTCGGAAGCCATCGCGACGCGATGACGTTCGGTGCGATAGATCCCGGTAGCGGATCGACGGTGTTACTGCAAGTGGCCGACGGTTTCAAGAAATTGACCGATTCGGGATGGCGGCCTGATCGAACGATTCAAATCAAGTCGTGGGACGGGCACGAACTCGGACTCTGGGGTTCGATCTCGGAGGCGTACAAGGACGGCCCGACATTGCGCAAGCAGGTCGTGCAATACATCAATACCGATCAGTTGACCAACGGACTACCGTTCCGGGCCGGGATGAGTCCCGAATTGTGGGCATTCGGGCGCGAGCTAGCTGCGTACGTGCATGGCCTCGACGGCAAACCGATCATCGCGGGCGAGGATCCGAAAGAGCCCGCATTTCGGAGTCCGGGGGGCGGCTCCGATCATCAGACGTTCATCTACTGGCTGGGCGTGCCGGCCTCGTCGGCCGGCTACTACGGCCATTTCGGCGCGCATCATTCCGCCGAAGACAACATCGACGGAATCAAGACCTACGATCCGGGATTCTTGCAGGCCGTTTCGATGGCACAATACACCGGAGTGCAGGCGATGCGCGCTGCAGGCGCCGAGCGCATGCCGTTGCGGTTGACCGAGGTGACGTCTTCGTTGCTGAGCGACGTCGAGTCGGCGAAACGTGCGCCGCAGTACAAGGGCGTGGATTTAGGGCCGTTCGAGGCGCGTGTGCGCGCCTATCACGCTGCGGCGCTGGCGTTTGATGCAAAACTGCAAACCGCCGAGCGCTCGGGGGATGCGACTCAACTCAACGCGCTGGAAAAGAATGCCGCCGAAGCTCGAGACGTCTTCTGGATGCCGGCCGGACTCTCGTACAACAAATACTGGCACACGATCGACCGCAACGTCGCGGCATTCCCGGAACTAAACTTTGCCTCGTTCGAGACGCAGGATCGTGACGCAAAAATAAGGGCCGCGCTCGACCGCTTAACGAGCGCGGTGGAACGGGCGATTGCACTGGTCAGCTGAGCATCGAGTTCAACACCCGAACGTAGCACCAATGCCGGGCTGACCTTCGAGTCTAAGCATCGCGGCGACGACTCCGGCGACGCCGACGAAGGCGTCGGGAGTTACGATCGTCGGCTCGTCGCCGACCCAGAGCGGCGTGCCGTCCGGCGCGTCGCGACGCCAGTAATCGTACGAGCGTGCCAAGCGCTTCGCGCCTTCGATGAGGGCCTCGTCATCGGCGGCGCGTCCGACGTCGAGCAACGTTTCGATCGCGCCGCCGAGACCGTGACACCACGTTGCTCCCAGCCCGTCGCCCGTCGCCGACACGATGCGCGCCGCGCGAACGGCGACGTCGAGTGCGTCCGGTTCGAACTCGCTGAGGTGTAAGAAGAAGCGCGCGATGCCCGCCGCACCGTGACACCACGCGATCATCGTCGGCGGCGCTCCTTGGATGTTGGGCCATGTCAGTCCCTCGTTCTCAGCGCTCACCGCACGATCTCGTAGAAAAGCCGCGGCTTCGCGAACGGCGGGCAGCAGCCGGCGATCGTCAAGAACGCGCGCGGCTGCAAGCAGAGCGTCCGCGATTCCGGCGGTGCCGTGCGCGTAACCCAGCGGTACCTCGCCGCCGAACGTCGGAAAATCGGCGGGAAAGCGCCACCAGCGCAATCCGTTTTCGAGCATCGAGGACGACAGAAGCGCATCGACTCGGCTCGCGAGCGCTTCGCGTAGCGCCGCGTCCTCAAACTCGCGGCAAGCGCGTGCCAGGAAGAACGCGATTCCGGCGTCGCCGCTCGTGAAATCCGGCGACGCCCCGCTGCGCGTCGCAACGTTGCGTGCGATTTCGCGGGCCATGTCTCCATCGCGAACGTCGCCGTGCAGCCGCCACGCGTCGAGCAGGACGAGACCGACGCCGCTTTCGCCGACCAGAAGGCCCGGATGCCAGACGTGCCGTTCGAAGTCGATCGAACGGAGTTCGGCGCGCGCTCGCTCGGCGCACGCGAGAGCATCGCGGATGCCGAGTGCGGCTCCGGCCCCATCGAGTACGGCAGCGATACCGGCGACGCCGCCGTACACGTCGCGCAGCGAAGCGCCGAAGCGCTCGCGGTCTCCGCTGACCCAGGCGACACCGTCCGGGGTCTCGTGCGCGAGTGCGACGAGCCAGCGCACAGTCCGCGCGAGTTCGGGATCGCTGGGCCACGCACGCGACGCGAACAGCGACCCAGTTGGTTCAAACGGTATGCTCTCCGCCGCTTCGCGCCAGTCGGCGAGCGCCGCGAACCGTTGCGGCTTCTCGAGCGCGGCTCGCACTGCGGCACGGAGTGACGCGGGCAGATCGCCGCGCAGGCGCTCGAAAGCCTTTGCGAGGCGCGTCGTATCCGGCATGCGATTAGCGTCGATGCCGGTCGCGAGCGACGCGATGAGACTCGCTATTCCGCGAATGTCCGAGGCGATCGGCGAGTCGCTCGGATCGGTGTATCCGTGCGTTGCGATGTGTGGAAAGGCCGGATCGTCGAGCTGCGCCGATGCGTCCCAATCGAGCAGGCGGAGGGAGCCGTCGTCGCAGACGAGCACGTTTGCGCCTTTGAGGTCGCGATGCGCGACGCCCGCGCGGTGCGCGGCTTCGAGTGTCGCCGAGAGCACGTCGGCGAAGCGTACCAGCGCGGCTGGTTCGAGACGGCGGCCGAGCGCGCGCGAGGTCAAGAGATATCGATCGAGAGAGATGCCCGGTTCGTAGGTCATCGCGAGAAACGCGTCGCCGCCTTCTTCGACGAAGGCGATGACGCGTGGCGCGATGCCGACGTGCGCGAGGCGTTCGAGCGCCGCGCGCTCGCGCCGGAGCAGCGAGATTGCGTCGTGCGTTTCGTCGCAGATTGTTTCCGCATGAGCACGCTTCACGACGCACGTCGTTTCGTCCGACCCTTGAAGGTCGACGGCTTCGAAAACGTCGGTCTTGTACGACGCCGCGATCGTACGGATCGTGACGAACCGGCCGCCGATCGCGTTCGCGGCTGGGTCGTCGTCATCGCCGCCCGCGAACGGATCGGCCTCGGCCCATGCGGGGACGGCGATGTCATCGCGACGATCGGGCGTGCTGCCGCCGTCGCCGAGCAGCAGAGACACAAGCGAACCGTGCTCGGTCAACCCGTATCGCGTCGTGAAGGCTCCGAACCTGTACCACACGGGCGCGTCGCGTGCCACGCGCTGCTCGAAGCGCAAGCGTGGGCCGGCGCGGCCACGCAATGCCGTTGCAAGCTCGCGCCCGATTCGGTAGGCTGTCGCTGCGTCGCCGGGATAAACCGTTGCAAACTTGCCGACCTGCGTCAAGCCGTGCATTGCTTGATTGAGCTCGGCGAGGTGCCGCAGCGATGCGCAGACCTTGAAGCGCGTGCGCTCGGCGCGCAAAATCGGAAGCGCCGCAGCGAGGGTGTCGAGTGCCGTGCGGGTCGATGCTGAAATGTGAAGTTTCCAGCCTGCGTCAGGCCACGGCGCGCCGTCGCGCGGATCGACAACGGTCCACATGCCGTCGGAGCTGCGCTCGACGGAAGCTGCGTCGAGCGTTTCGAGGACGTCCGGGGCGTCTACGAGATTGCGATTCTCAATTGCCCTGCAGCGTCGCGATCAGAGCGCGCCAGCCCTTCGCATCCGTCGGCGAAGGCAGCCCGGCGTGCGCCGCAAAATCGGCCGGCGGGCTTCCGCCGAACGTCAGCGCGCAAATGGCGATCGGTTCGAAGCCGACTTCAAAAGCCGGAGCTGCCTTGGTTAGCGCACCTTTGGTGAGTGCTCCCTTCGTCAAAGCGTTTTTCTGGTCGACGCAGGCAGCAGAAACGGCCCCTGCCTTTGTGAGACAACCACCGGTATTGCCGCAAGCCGCCGCGGTAACGCCAAGCTCGTACTCGAGTACGCGCGCGGCGACCGATCCGCGCATGCCGGTTTGGCGCAGAGCTTGTATCGGCGACTTTTGCACGAGCGCGCGAAATGCCGCGTCGCCCCTATACTTTGACAGGATTTTTGATGCGACCGCCCGCGTCACACCGTCAGCCTCGGTGTTTGTTGCCGCAAAAACCGGTAGCGGCGGAAGCGCGGCAAGCGCCGGGGCGCCGGCTAACAGGTTGAGTATGGAGCGACGATCCATGCGCGCGAACCTCCGATGTTCACGCCGCTTCGGCTCGGTTAATTTTTGGTCCTATGCTCAGTCGCCGCTGGCGGCGTGTTGAGCGAGTTCACGAACCGGCGGGCTCGGTAACCTTACTTGCGGCATGGGATGACCGAGCGCAAGCCAGACGCCGGCGATGACGAGCAGCGCGCCGGCGATGTCGCGTAAGCCGAAGTGTTCGCCGCCGGCGAACGTGCCGACGGCGACCGCAATCACCGGAATCATCAGTGCGGAGAGACCCATCGCACCGGACGAGATGCGTTGCAAGAGCCAGTGGTTGAGATAGAACGCGAGCGCGCTGCCGCAAAGCGCAAGGTAGCCGAGCGCCAGCAGCGATGGAACCGAAAGAGCGGTCGCGGGGTCGACGTGCTCGAACAGCAGGCCGCATACTGCGAGGCCGAAGCCGGCAACGAGCATAGCAGGCGGCAGGGTCGTCATCGGCTCGGCGTGCGCGAAACGCTTGAGGTAGACGTTCGCAAACCCCGATGACGCCGACGCCAAAAGGGCGGCGCCCACGTAGAGGACGCCGGCGTGAATATCGCCGACCAGTGAAATAAGCGCCACTCCGCCGAGTGCGAGCAACGCTCCCACGATCGTCGCGCGGCTTGCGCGTTCGCGAATTATTATGTGCGCGAAGCCAAATATGAAGAAGGGCATCGTGCCAAAGAGGACCGCGACGAGTCCGGATGCGAGTCCCGTCTCGGCAAAGTACGTCAGGGCATAATTGAGCCCGAACATCGTAGCAGCCAAGACGAGCACGAGGTGCCACGGCGGGCTGTATTTGCGCAGGTCAACGCGCAGCGCGAGAGCGACTGCATATAGGACGATGCCTGCAAGGATGAAGCGAAAACCTGCGCCCGCGAGCGGTGGGATCGATGCAAGCGAAACCTTGATTCCGAACCACGTCGTGCCCCAAATCAAAACCGTCGTCGCATACGCGGCGAAAAGCGCCATCGGGGAAACAACAAAACGCGCCCAAGAAGCGCGGAAAACGGGGAACATGGCTCCCTGTTCAACCCGATCTATGTACCGCCGGTTTCGGTTATGCGCCGAAGAGATAGTTCATCGGTGTTACGCGGCCGCCGAAGAAGGCGGTTATCGAAACGCCATACGTCTCGGCCAGGCGAGTCAGTTCGTCCTCGTTGAGGGCGATTTCACCCGCCTCGGCGGCCGCCAGTCTCTCCCGATCGACGTCCGCCTCATCAGCCGCATCTTCGAAATCGAGTCCCTCTGCGGCGCGACACGAGATCAAATGCTCGGCGACCGCGTTTAGGACGGCCGTGCGATTTTCATCGGCCATTAGATCGACGAACCAACGGGCGGCAAAAACGAGTTTGGTAGCCTAATATTCGCCTCGATGATGGATCAGCGATCGCTAAGCCGGCTGCCCAGTCCCGCCAACATCTTCAGTTCCTCTTGTGTTTACTGGGCCGCCACCAACGTCCGAGGTATGCCGTGCCTGCGTCTGGCTACTGGGCGTGAGGCTAGCCGATCCCGAGTTGCCCGTGCAACCCTGAAGAGCAATGAAAGCAAAGATTAAGGAGGCTACGACTAAACAACGGCCTGCCATGTAAACGACTCCTTTAGAACTGTTCCCGAGATGCCGCGCCGCTTCGATTTCGCGGCGAACGCACCTTGTGGAGAAGTCCGTCTAGGAGATTAGCTTCCGCTTACGAGCCTCGGTAATCAACTCGGGCTGTGACTGAACGCGAAATGCCTGATAAACCCAGTGAATATGGTTTCGCACCGTATTGGGACTGCACTTCAGTCGTTCCCCAATCCGCTTCGCTGTTAAACCCTCGCAAAGCGCGTTAAAGACTTCACGCTGCCGCGGAGTCAAGCGGTTCCAGCTATCGTCGCCCACCCCCGTCGACGCCTCACGAACATCTGCCGCGATCCAACTGTTTGGAAAGTCTCGGACCTGTCGAGTAGCGGCGGCATGCCACTGTGGTTCATGCGTAACCTGATATAAGAGAAGGGCAGTCCGCGCCGCTCGCCACTTGTAACCGATGTCATCGTACACAAGGTAGGCTGACTCCAAGAAATGGCGCGCCTTTCGCGTGTCCTTCAGCGCGCTTTGCACGACTCCAGTGCTGTATGCTATGGCGGCGTCGAGAATTCGATCGCCTCGCAGCGTAACTCGCGGACTGAAGGATTCCCGAATCTGGTTGAACTGCGACAGCAACGTGGCGGCCCCGGTCGCATCGACAGGTGCAAGAAGCTCGGCGGCATAGAGCAGCCCAGTACGCTCAACGTCAGTCGTTTCGCCCCAGTTGACTGAGGTAGCAAGCTCAATGGCTTCAAAGAGATCGGCGCCGGCAGCGCCGAGTTCGCCTGCGTAACGTTTCATTGCCGCGCGATCAAGCAGCGACCACACTTTCCAAGCAGATGTTGGGGCTAATGTAGATGCCTGATGAAGCAGCCGCAGCGATTCGAAGTAACGTTCTGTCCCTTGAAGAGCCATGGCCCAACCAAGGGTCCGGGCCGCATTAAACTGCTCGACTGATAGGTCAGGCGTCCATGGAATGCTATTATAAAGAGACTCAGCATTGCGAAGAATACTGGGAGCGTAAATCTCGCGAGCCATGTTGCACAGCTCGCGGGCGGAATTGGCAAGCGTGCCCACATCCACGGGCTCGGCCCCCTGAAGGATCTCGACGCCGTCGAGCATGAGCTTAACGTGTTCGCCGTAACGCTCGCGCTTGCTGGCAATCCACGATTCGAGAATGACGTTGCGACCGCGAATCAGAGCGGTACTGTTCCTACTCTCATTGAGCGTGGCGTCGCACAACGTCAGATCGCCCTCCATCCAAGCTATGACGCCTTGAACGTAGAGCAGCTCATCCTGGGCGGCAGGAGGTAGCCCCGAAACCTCGGCTGTCCCAAAACCGGCAATAATCGCTTTTGCGCTTGAAAAGTCATTGAGCCTGGCGTAGGCGAGTGCAAGCTGGGATTCAGCTTCAAGACGGCTGGCTACATCTTGAAACTCGGGCAGCTGTGGGAGTAGGAGCTCCACAACCTTCAGCGGCCGCGCAAGTCTTAATAGGGCACGCGCTTCAAGGGCGATGGCGGCATCGCGGTCAGCCCCGGACCCACTGGCCATCGCTTCACATGCATCAATGCACACGGAGAAGCGACCAGCAAGAAACTCTTGCCGCGCATGCTCCAATTCTGGGACTGCTGAGCTGCCCGCCGACCGCGCGAGGTCCATCATCTCGGCTCGCGCTTGGCTTGCCGAGACGCCGACTCCTCTTAGAGGACTATTGTTAGCGCTCTATTAGTTGCCAGGGCCAGCTGAGCCGCCGGCATCGTCGGTTGAGGATGACGATGACATGGGACCCGCGCCGCCGCCCGCGTCCGCCGCGTGGCGGGCTTGGGTCTGGGGGACGAGGTTGGCTGAGTTGGGGCCGCCGGTGCAAGCCGCTAGGCCGGCCGTAAGGGCGACGAGGCCGAGATACGCTGGGATCCGCTTCATGCGGGGGTGTCCTCCGTGACAAATCGCGTGGTCCTCACGTCGTAACATGGGGACAGCTGCCTGGTGCCTCGACCGGAGGGCGCCTCTCGCGCCTGGGCCGGGGCCCGCCCCCTCCCTCCGTGGATGGGAGCGAACCTATCTTTTCACGTCGGGCCCCTCACAGTCCAGACTTAGCGGCAAGTAGTGAGGCTTCTCACAGGCGCGCCATCGCATGACGCTGATCACTCGCTCGCACGACTCCGAGGCGAACCGTTACATCCGGAAAACTCCGAAACGGGTTTCCCTCGGCGGGGCGTACAGCGCGCACTCCAGACCGAGCGCGAGAACGCGGCGCGTATCGATCGGATCGATCACGCCGTCGTCCCAGAGACGCGCGCTGGAATAATACGGACTGCCTTCGCGTTCGTACTTCTCCAAAATCGGCGCCATGAAGCGCTGTTGCTCGTCGACGGACATCGACTTGCGGCGCCCCTCGGATTCCATGCGCACCGTGAGCAACGTCGAGGCGGCTTGCTGTCCGCCCATTACCGAGATCCGTGCGTTGGGCCACATCCAGAGCTGCCGCGGCGAGTACGCGCGTCCGCACATCCCGTAGTTACCGGCTCCGAAACTCCCGCCGATGATGACCGTGAACTTGGGCACCTCCGCGCACGCTACGGCCATGACCAACTTTGCGCCGTCCTTGGCTATCCCGCGATTCTCGTATTCCTTTCCGACCATAAAACCGGTGATGTTCTGAAGAAAAAGCAGCGGCGTATCGCGTTGCGTGCACAGCTCGATAAAGTGCGTCCCTTTGAGCGCGCTCTCGGAGAACAGGATTCCGTTGTTCGCCAAGATCCCAATCTGATGACCCTCGATGCGCGCGAAACCGCAGACGAGTGTCGAACCGTAGAGCGGCTTGAACTCGTGGAAGAGCGAGCCGTCGACGATGCGCGCGATCACTTCGCGCACGTCGTAGGCGACGCGCGGATCGCTCGGCACGACGCCGTATAACTCGGTGGGGTCGTAAGCGGGCGCGGCGGGCTCCACATCGCTTCGCGGGCGATCAGGCGGCGGCGCGAGGTTGGCGACGATCGAGCGCACGAGGGCGAGCGCGTGCTCGTCGTTCTCTGCATAATGGTCCGCGACCCCGGAGATGCGCGTGTGAACGTCGGCGCCGCCAAGTTCTTCGGGCGTCACCACTTCGCCGGTCGCCGCCTGAACCAGCGGCGGGCCCGCCAAGAAAATCGTCCCGTAGCCGGCGACGATCACCGCCTCGTCGGACATCGCGGGGACATAAGCGCCGCCGGCGGTGCACGAGCCCATCACCGAGGCGATCTGCGGAATGCGCTCGCTCGACATTCGCGCCTGATTGTAGAAAATTCGTCCGAAGTGATCGCGATCGGGGAAGACTTCGTCTTGCTTCGGCAAGAACGCGCCGCCCGAATCGACCAGATATATACAAGGAAGATGATTTTGCTGGGCGATCTCCTGGGCGCGTAGATGCTTCTTGACCGTCAGCGGATAGTAGGTTCCGCCTTTCACCGTCGCGTCGTTCGCGATGAGAACGCAGTGCCGCCCTTCCACCGTTGCGATGCCGGTCACAATCCCGGCCGCCGGCGTCGCGTCTTCGTAGACGCCGTCGGCAGCGAGCGGCGAGAGCTCGAGAAACGGCTGCAGCGGATCGGAGAGACGGTCGATACGTTCGCGCGCCGTCATCTTCCCGCGCTTGCGATGCCGCTTGGTCGCTTCCGGGCCGCCGCCTTCGCGTATGCGAGCCAAGCGCGTGCGTAAATCAGCGACGAGGCCATGCATCCGTTCGGCGTTCGCGCGAAAATCGCCGGTATCTCGATCGATACGCGTCTCGAGCAGCTTCATTCGCGCGCGGCTTCGCGAATCGGCATGCGGCCTCCGTTCGGAGAGGGCTCTTAAGCCGCGGTTAGATTAGCTGGGAAGTCGATGCTTTTAAGCGCGCCTCGCGTTACAATACCGTGTGAGCCATTCGACGGAGAACGCGCACAAATGATCGGAACCACGAACAACCCTTACCGCCCGGCCGGGAGCCTAGCGATCTCGACCGCGCTTCAGCCATACGCCGGTCCTTGGAATAAGCGGCTAGCGGCGCATCTCTTGCGCCGCGCCGGTTTCGGCGGCTCTCCGCAAGAGATCGATCGGACCGCCGGGATGTCGATGAACGCCGCCGTCGACGCACTGATTCACTACCCCAAAGATACCGGGCTCCCGGGCCAGCCTGGCGATTTGGATCCGCAATACGCCCAAGAGATCGCGATGGCGTTCCAAGCGCGCAATCGCGGCGCCGATGATGCGACCTTAAAGATGCAGCAGATGCAGATCGGGCAGGCGCGTCAGAAGGCCAATCTCTCGACGGTGAGCTGGTGGCTCGACCGCATGATCAATTCACCTGCGCCCTTACAAGAGAAGATGACGCTCCTTTGGCACGGGCATTTCACCTCGGCGATGTTCCAAAAAGGCATCACGCCGAAGGAGATGGTCGACCAGAATTGGCTCTTTCGCAGCAACGCGCTGGGGAACGTCCGCGAACTCGCCCATTCCGTCTCGCGCGACCCGGCGATGCTAAAGTACCTCGACAACGCGCGCAGCGACAAAGACCATCCGAACGAAAACTATGCACGCGAGCTGATGGAGCTCTTCACCCTCGGCATCGGAAACTATACCGAGCGCGACATACGCGAGAGCGCGCGCGCGTTCACGGGCTATTCCGTCTACGGCCCGCTGCGCGGCGGCGGGTTCTACTTCAATCCGAGGATGCACGACGACGGCAGCAAGACGTTCTTGAACGCTCGCGGTCCGATGGACGGCGACAACATCGTCGACGTGATCTTCAAGCAGCCGGCCGCGCCGCGCTGGTTCGCGCAAAAACTGCTCAATTTCTTCGTCTACAACGACCCCGAGCCGCAACTCATCGACGCGCTCGCCGCCGAGATCAAGAAGAACGATTTCCAAATCGCGCCCGTAATGTCGACGCTCTTGCGGTCGAACGTCTTCTATTCCGATCGCTCGTATCGTGCGTTGGTGAAAAGCCCCGTCGAATTCGTCGTCGGGACCCTCAAGCTGTTCGGATTGAAACAGTCATCGGCGCCCGTGATCGGAGCGCTCAACCGCATGGGCCAAGTGCCCTTCCATCCGCCGAGCGTCAAAGGCTGGGACGGCGGCGCGAGCTGGCTCAACAGCCAGACCATGCTGGCTCGCGAAAATTTCGTCAATGGGACCGTCAGCTACGTGATGCAGCAAATGAAGACCGCACAGACGATGGACGGCGTATCTTGGATGCCGATGACGCCGATGGCCAGCCCCAAGGACGTCACCGCCAAAATAGTCGACGCGATTTTGCAAGGCGATGCGGCGCCGGCCTCGACGGCTAAGTTGGAAGCCTATCTCGCGGGCGACGACAGTTCTGCGCTCGGCCAACTCTCGGGCGAGAACTTCGAAGAGCGCATGCGCGGCGCCACCTACCTTTCGATGGCGATGCCCGCCTATCAGTTGAACTAAGGAGTCCACATCATGAAGCGCAACAGATTTCTCTTGGGTGCGGTATCGGGGCTGACGGTTGCGGCCAACGCCGACTCGTTTTTCGCCAAGGCGATCGCCGCGCCGAGTCTGCCCGGCCTTCCGGGCGGCGCCGACGATCGGACTCTCGTGCTGATCAACATGCAGGGCGGCAACGACGGCCTCAACACCGTGATCCCCCACGGGATGCAGCAGTACTACCGGTATCGTCCGTCGATCGGCGTGACGCCGCACGACGTGCTGGCGATCGACGCTCAAATCGGCCTCAATCCGGAGATGAAGTCGCTCAAGGCGATGTATGATGCCGGCAATGTCGCGATCGTGCAAGGCGCCGGATATCCGAAGCCGGATCACTCGCACTTCCGCTCGACCGAGATCTGGCAGACTGCTGAACCCGATCGCTTCGAAAGCACCGGCTGGCTGGGGCGTTATCTCGACTCGGCAAGTCTGCCCGCGGCGAATCTGTTCAAGGGAGTGGCCATCGCGCAGGTACTGCCGGAGGCGCTGATCGCACGCAAGGTGGACGTTCCCGCCATCCCGGCGCTGCAAGGCTACGGACTCACGAGCGACAAAGCGTCCGCGGAGAGGTCTGCGTTTTCCTCACTCGTACGCGATCCTCGCGCGCCCTTTCAATCGCCGTATTTGGCGACCGTCGCCGAGATCGAAGATCACGCGCAACGCGGTTCCGAAGAGTTGCCGAAACTGATTGCCGGCTACAAGACCGACGCATCGTATCCGGCGACACCGATCGGGCGAAGTCTCGCACTCGCCGCGCAGATCATCGGTAGCAAGACGCAGACGCGCGTCATCTACGTCCAGCACGGTTCTTTTGACACACACGCCGCGCAAAAGGGGACCCAAGATCGCCTGTTGCGCGAGCTCTCAGACGGCCTCAAAGCGTTCTACGACGATCTCGCGCAGCACGGGAACGAAACGCGCACCCTCACGATGACGTTCTCCGAGTTCGGCCGCCGGGTCGCCGAAAACGCGAGCCGCGGAACCGATCACGGCGAAGCCGGACCGATGTTCCTCCTCGGCGGCGGCGTGAAGGGGGGTCTCTACGGCGAGCATCCGTCGCTCGACGATCTCGACCACGGCGACATCAAGTACACGGTCGACTTCCGCAGCGTGTACGCTACGATCGTGGAGAAGTGGTTCGGCCGGCCGAGCGCAGGCATCATCGCCGGCACTTTCCCGACGATGGGCATGCTCGCCTAACGTGCATCATGCGCCGGTTTTGGAGAGCCGTTTCGGCGACCGTTGCGCTCGCAACACTTCCTGCGCTTGCAGCTGCATGTAGCGGCGGAGGTGGAGGCGGCCCAGGACCTGTGCCGACGCCGGTGCCAACTGCTTCGCCGACACCCGTTGGACTGACGGTGATCAAGCACGTTGTCATCATCATCCAAGAAAATCGAACGTTCGATAATCTCTTCAACGGCTATCCCGGCGCGGACACCGCGCAAAGCGGGACGATGAGCGACGGCCAGACGGTACAGCTGCGGTCACAAGACTGGATCGCGCCGGCCGACATCAGCCACGCGCATACGAACTGGTGGAAGCAATACGCGAACGGCAACCTGTACTTCGACTTGGGTTCGCCCGCGAGCCAATTGCCGACCTATCCCTATGCCTATACGCCGCAATCCGAGACCGTGCCGTATTGGACCCTGGCGCAGCAATACGTCTTGGCCGATCGGATGTTTCAGACGAATACCGGTCCCAGCTTTGTCGCGCACCTCTACCTGATCGCCGGGTCGTCCCAATACGCGTCCGGACATTTTGCTGACGAGAATCCCAATCATGCCAGCGTCTGGGGTTGCGACGATCCGAGCACCGTCACGGTCCAACAGTTAGGCCCGAACGGAACCAGCCTGCCCGGTCCGTTTCCCTGTTTTGACTACACCACGCTTGCCGATGAATTTGACGCGAACGGCATCTCCTGGCGCTACTACGCGCCCTCGATCACCGGAACCGGCGGATCGATCTGGTCGGCGTTCGATGCGATCAGCCACATCCGGTTTGGGAGCGACTGGACGAACGACGTCGTCTCACCGGAAACAAAAGTGCTGACCGACGTCCCGAACGGAACGTTGGCCAAAGTCACGTGGATCGTCCCGAGCGGCGGAAATTCCGACCACTGCTGCGGATCGAAGAACGGGCCGGCATGGGTGGCTTCGGTCGTGAATGCGATCGGTCAAAGCCAGTTTTGGAACTCGACGGCAATTTTCGTTACTTGGGACGATTGGGGCGGCTGGTTCGACCACGTCGCGCCTCCGCAAATCGACTCGATGGGGCTGAGTTTTCGCGTCCCGCTGTTGGTGATTTCACCATATGCCAAACACGGTTACGTGTCGCACGTCCAACACGAATTTGGGAGCATCTTGCGCTTCACCGAAGAAGATTTCGGCGTCGCGCCGCTCGCAGCGAGCGATTCCCGCGCCGACGACTTACTCGATTGCTTCAATTTCAACCAGAGTCCGCGCGCCTACGTGCCGGTCTCGGTCGACGTGCGCCCGGAAGAACTACGCCGCTCCACCGGCCCGCCCGATAACGACTAACATAAAAAGAGGGGCGGCGCTGCCCAGTCGCGCCGCCCACTCCTGTCGTCTTGCCGACGCCTTTTAGCGTATCGCCCGAGCGTTACAGGAGCGTTACCGTCCGCTTGCCTGGTGCCGCGGAGGACGGGGGTGGAGATTCGCATATAGAAGACAACCGATAATGGTGAATATGGGCGAACCTGCGTTTCACATCGGGCAGAGGGTTGCCGTCACCCGGAAGGTCACGGCCGCCCAGGTCGAGGCCTTCGCGAGGGTGACGGGCGACACGAATCCTGTCCACCTTGACGAAGCCTACGCGGCGCATACCCGCTTCGGCCACCGAATCGCCCATGGAATGCTTTGCGCCTCATACATTTCAGCTCTCCTCGGCACCCAGTTTCCAGGCCCTGGGACGATCTACGTCAACCAGGGCCTCAGTTTTCTCAAGCCCGTCTATCTCGGCGATAGCCTCGAGGTCTCGGTTACCGTCACCGGCTACCGAGCCGAGAAGGCCCTGCTCACGCTCGAGACCGCGATCCACAACCAACGGGGGGAGAAGGTCCTGGCCGGGGACGCCGTCTGCCTCGTCAGGGACGTGCTCGCGGCCCGCTCCCAAGCTCCCTCAGGCGCCGCCGCCGGCTAGCATGGAAGTTGACACAGGTTGCATCTATGTGTAAAATGCATATATCGGCATGAAGAACACTTTGGGTGGCCGGGGCCCAACCCCGGACGGTGACGACCAGAATCACACCGAGTCTGCTCAAGGCAAAGCTGAGGCGGGGCTACCCCCGCGTGGTACACCCAAGAACTACCTGATGGCGTGGCTGCTGGTGGTGCTCAAAGATCTCAACCTCCACGGTTACGAGATCATGCGAACGCTAAAAGACAACTTCGCCGTCGTCACCGACCCCGGGACCGTGTATCGGGCGCTCCGACAACTCGAGCGCGACGGCTACATCACCTCGTGGTGGGATCCAAAAGAGCAGGGACCGGCCCGCCGGGTCTACACGCTGACCGACGCCGGAAACGACGCCTTGAAAATGTGGAGCGCAGCGCTTGAACAGTACCGCACGAACCTCGACACGTTCTTCAGCCTCTACACCGGGACGTGGGCCAAAACGCACCCGTCCAAAAACCGTGAGGAATGAACGCAATATGAGCCGCAAGGACAACGAGACGACGCCGAGCTACGTCGAGCTCAACAGCCAAGTCTACAACCTATTCGTCGACGCCTATGCGTCGGCCAACCAGCGCACACTCGGATATCTGAAATCCGTGTGGGAAATCTCTTCGCGCCCGTATGCCTCGACCGCGCTCGAGACGACCGTGCGCGAGAACTTCGACCGCGCCAATCAGGTGGTCTCGCTGACCATCGCCGAGCTCCAGACGAATGGCGCCAAGGGTGCCGAGTTCGTCGAGAAGTTCGCCGCCCACAACGCGAAGGTCCAGGACTCGATCGCGACCGCCTTCAAGGGCCTCGTGACGACCGGGATCTCCAACGTGAACTACGTCAAGGAGACCACCGCGCAGCAGTTCGAGGACCTGACCAAGCGCCTCGACGAGATTCAGTCGCGCGCTTCGGCCACCGTTAGCGCCAACTAAGCTTCTCCAGCCGCCGCGACACAACAAGGGAGCCGGTAGCGATGCCGGCTCTCTTTTTGCGCCCGGCTGTAAGCGCTGCGCCCGGCTAACTGCAAATCGCCCTCAGGGGAGGATTTGGGCGTCTCCGAATCAGCGGCCATGGAAACCAAAGAGCGTAAGGCGAGCGCCGAAAAACCCGACCCGACGGTTCCGCAACCTCTGCTCGGGCGAGTCGCCATCGTCACCGGCGGCTCGCGCGGCATCGGAGCGGCAATTGCACGCGAGATGGCCGCAAGCGGAGCGACCGTGATCGTGAACTACGTACGCGGCGCCGATGCTGCGAGAGGCGTGGTCGCCCAGATCGAGGCGCAGGGCGGGAAGGCGCACGCGGAAGCGGGCGACGTCGCCGATTACGATTCGGTCTGCGCGATGTTCGATCGGATCAAGAACGATCACGGCCGCCTCGACATCCTCGTCAACAACGCCGGCATCTTACGCGACCGGACGTTCAAGAAGATGACGATGAGCGACTGGCACGACGTCATCAATACCAACCTGACGAGCGTCATGCATACCTGCCATTGCGCGGTGCCGATGTTGCTCGACAACGGCTGGGGTCGCATCATCAACATCTCGTCGTTCGTCGGTCAGATGGGAAACTTCGGCCAAGCCAACTACTCCGCAGCCAAGGCCGGCATCCTCGGCTTCACCAAGACGCTGGCGATCGAGTTGGCGCGTTACAACGTCACGGTGAATGCGATTTGCCCGGGATTCGTCGAGACCGAGATGTGGGAGTCAGTGCCGGCGAATATTCAGGAGAAGATCCTCGACCGCATCCCGATGCATCGCGTCGCCAAAGTCGAAGAGATCGCGCGCGGCGTCCGTTTCCTCGCCGTCGAGGGCGACTACATGACCGGTCAGTCGCTCAATATAAATGGTGGAGTCTACATGGGCTGGTGAAGAGAAGAGCCGTTCTTGGGCGCGCAGCGGCGAGCGCTTTGCTCGCGTTGAGTGCTCAAATGCCGGATGCTTCTGCCAAGGTTCTCGGCGCGAACGAGCTACCAAATCACGTTTATCGGGTTGAGCTTCTCTACCGCTCGAACAGCAAGATCTATCGAGTCGCTACCAGGCCTGAGGATCTCGAACGTGTGGCGGAAGTGCGCGCTACGGTTCTGTTTCCCTTCGCCTCGCAACTCGCGAACGTCGTAATCGCTGTGCCGTTTCGATCCGCTGAAATTCCGGGTTTTGACACGCACTGGGGACTGCGGTTTTTCTCCGAAGACTCGACTCACTTGTTGAGCTTGTACGCCGATCAGTGGGGATTCAACGGCAAAATTGATGCCCATTTCGTACGATTTGAAGATCGATCGCTCGTCCTTGGATTGAGGAAATTCTTCGGCAGTTTTTTGACCTATTGGGCTCCGCCGGATGAATACATAAGAGACGAGCGCAATTTTAGCAAAATAAAGTAACCGGTCGTGGCGCGTGGGCGAAGGTCGAGTCGACAGCGCACGCGGGGTAACGCTGACGAGTGACCGCCTAGCCGACGCCCCTCAGAGCAACGTCACGATTTCGGTGTGGTTCGTACGAAGTTGAACGGCCACACGGCGCCTTTGTGCATCGCGCTCGGATAGGGCGCTACGTGCCAATCAAAGGTGGGCTCGTCTTCGTAGTATTCGCCGCTAATTTTGTCGCCGCTCAAGGTTGCGGTCAAAGTGCCGTGGCGGTGGCCGAATTTGTCGGGGTCGCCCTCATAAGTGCCGGTCCACGTGCATTTGGCTACATTTTCTTTCAGGACGCAACCGTGCCACGCAGTCGATCCGTATCTCGCGCCGCTCTTCCAATGGCCGCTGGCGGTGAGCGTGGTGCCGCTGTAAGAGAGAACCTGGGTTTCTCCATTCTCGGGGCCGCCCGTAGAGAACGTACCGCTCCAGTTACCGCCGGGTGATTTGGTCGCGGCGAGATGAAGCGGCGGCTTGATCTCATTCGGCAGGTGGTACTTTCCGGTACCGGTCAGGACGTGGATCTCGTGATTGTAGATGATCCGCCAATTCGTCTCCCGGTCCTTTTCGACTTGTTGCGGATCGATATGGTCGCCGGCATTCATCGTCTCGAACGGCATATTGGAAACCAACAAGAATTTTGCCGAGCGGTCCGTCCCGCCGTAAATGAAAACGTCGTTGATCGCGACGGTCCAGTTCGACAGGTCGCTAAGAACGCAATAGCCCGGCTTTCCCACGTAGGATTTCGTATCGGACAATCTGCCGATGACGACGGTCGCGTTCGTCTCGTTGACCACCTTGTAGACGCGCCAGGCCCAGCGCGCCTCGTCGTCCGACTTGAAGCGGCCGGCAAAACGCGCCAGAAACTTCTGATATTCGGCGTCGCCTTCATCCGCATGGACTCCGGCGCTTGCCGGGCACAGTTGTTCCGGCGCAACCTGGGGCAATCTGATCGCGCCGAACGCCGGAGATGCGATGAAGCCGGAAAGCCCACCGAGCAATACGAGAGCGACTGTAAGAACGAGGGCACTCGAACGGACCACGCGTCACCTCCGCTGTTACTAGCACTTTGGTTCGAGGGTGAATCGCGAGCACCCGGGCCACCTCCTATTCGGCCGAGAACTGATTCTCACCATGATTTCGGTGCGCTTTCTTGGGACGGGTGGGGCGCGGTTCGTCGTCGCGCGGCAGATTCGCGCGTCGGGCGGAATGTGGTTTCGTTTCGGCGGCGAGCGCGGCACGCAGACGACCCAAATCCACGTCGATCCTGGCCCCGGCGCACTCGTGCGTGCGCTCTCGGCCGTGCCGCCCTGCGAACCGCGTGAGCTCGACGCGATCGCGCTCTCCCACAAGCATCTCGATCACTCCGGCGACGCGAACGCAATGATCGAGGCGATGACGCAAGGGGGCTGGCGCAAGCGCGGCGCCTTGCTCGCACCGCGCGACGCCTTCGAAGGCGAGCCCGTCATATTCCCGTACGCGGCGGACTTCGTCCCAACCCACCACTATTTAAAGGAGAGCGGCGGCCCGTACCGTGTCAACGACGTCGATATTCGCACCTCGATCCGGCATCTGCACGGCGTCGAAACCTACGGTTTGCATTTCCGCTACGCCGCCCGGACGATCTCGTATCTGCCCTGCGGCCGTTTCTTCGATGGGTTGATCGACGACTACCGCTCGCACGCTCCGGACGCGCTCATCGTCAACGTGCTGCGTTACCGCGACACGATGGACGTCGATCACTTGACCTTCGATCAAGCGCGCGCCATTATCGCCGGCGTTCGCCCGAAGGTTGCGGTGCTGACGCACTTCGGCACGCGGATGCTCGAACGCCGCCCGGAGCGACTTGCACGCGAATTAGAAGACGAGCTCGGCTTGCGCGTGCATGCAGCCGTCGACGGTTGGACGTTTGACGCGACGACGGAAATCGAAGCCGTCGTCGGGAACTCGCCGGAATGAAGAACGTCGAAGAACTCTTACGCTTGCCCTCTCCCGCACCGCGGCCGCAGTCCCTGGCCTTCGACGGTGAGACCCTCTGGATGGGATCGCTCGAAACGGAACGCCTGTACGCGCTCGATGCGCGGCGCTGGACGGTTCGCGAGGAAGTGCAGGCGCCGGGCCTCCCATATGGCATGACCGTCGTGGGCGACGAATTACGCGTCCTCTGCAGCGAGACTGCCGAGGATCACCGTATCATTCGGCGCTTCATCCCGGGTCACGGCTTCCGCACGCAGGACGCGATCCCGTGTCCCGACGATACCGGCTCGCAGCTCGGCTTCGACGGTGACCGCCTGTACGTGAGCCAGTGGTACAACAAGAAGGTCCTCTCGCTCGACGATAAGGGACATGTCGGCACGGTGATCGACGTACCGCACGGTATCTGCGGGATGGTGATCGTCGAGGGGTGTTTTTATCTTGCGACGACCGACGACGAGTCCAGCGACGACTATTGGCTGACCCGCGTCGACGCGCGCAGCGGGCAGGCGAAGATCGACGACGTCGCGCGCATCGGCTTCAAAGCACGCGCGCTCGCCTTTGACGGCGAACGTTTTTGGACCAATCATCGCGAACACCACGAAATCGTCGCTTTCGCGCGTGCCTGACCTCGGGATTGCGTCGGTCCAACCCGAACGAACGAGGCCGTTTCGCAGGCCCCACCAGCGAGAGGCCCTCTGAGCCGAGGCGGCCGTCGGCCACCGCTTGCTTGCGCGGCGCCGAAAGGCCGCGAACTGCGACAAATGTCGCAAGATGACCATCGAAATTCCCGCGCGAGGCGCCGTGCGTTGGGATTCGCTGCGCAAATTTCTGCCGTAGGGCGGACGTTGGCGTCTCTGGAACCATGAAGGTGGATAGTCACGTCCCGGGATGGGAGACCCAGTTGATCGTCAACGATATCGAGATCATGTTCGGCGGGCAGGCCGGCGACGGTAGCCTGACGACCGGCGATTTGATCGCCGGCGTCTTCAAGCGCATGGGCCTCGAAGTGTATACCTACAAAGACTTTCCCTCGCGCATCCGCGGCGGCCACACGAATTACGTCATTCGCGCCGGCGAACGTCCCAATTACGGTATGGCGGATTTGGTCGACGGCTTGGTTGCATTCGACCTCGAGGCCGTCGAGGCGCATATCGACGAGCTACGTCCGGGCGGATTTGTGATCTTCGACAATACGTCGGATCAGCTGACCGACGCGGTGAAGCGCAGCGACATCAGCTGGTACGAAGTACCGCTCGCGAAGATCGCCAAGGTAGACCTCGGCCTCGAACTGGTGCGCAATACGATTTCGCTCGGAGTCCTGGGCGCGCTCGTCGGGATGGATCCCGAGATCATGCGAGCCGAGGTCGCCGGCGTCTACAAGCGTAAGGGCGAAAAAGTCGTCGCTCTCAACGTTCGCGCGATCGAAGCGGGCGAGAATTACGTCAAAGAACATTTTGCCGAATGGCCGAGCGGCTACGACCTCCAGGCCCGAGCCGACGGCGACCGTCTGATCATGATGGGCAACGATGCGATCGGCTACGGCGCGCTCGTCGCCGGGTGCCGTTTCATGGCGGGCTACCCGATCACGCCGGCAACCGACGTCCTCGAGTGGATGGCGAAGTATGCGCCAAAATTCGGCGGCGTTGCGGTGCAAGCCGAAGACGAGCTGGCGGCGATCAACATGGTGATCGGCGCAGCGTTCACCGGTGTGCGCGCGATGACCGCGACCTCGGGTCCCGGCCAGGCACTCATGACCGAAGGCATCGGGCTGGCCGGCGTCCTCGAGATTCCGGTGGTGATCGTCGAATGCGCGCGCGCCGGCCCGTCGACCGGCATGCCGACCAAGACCGAGCAGTCGAATCTCAACCATCTCATCTTCAGCGGTCACGGCGAGATTCCGAGAATGGTGCTCGCGCCGGGGACCGTCGAAGATTCGTTCTATCTCACCGTCGCGGCGTTCAATCTCGCCGAGAAGTATCAATGTCCGGTCTTCATTTTGAGCGAGCAGGCTCTCTGTCAGAGTAAGGCCACGTTACCGCGGCTCGACCTCTCGCGCGTCGAGGTCGATCGCGGCAAACTGGTCGTCGATCCGGTCGTGTTCGGCGAATACAAACGCTTTGCGTTTAGCGACGACGGCGTCTCGCCGCGCGTCATCCCCGGCGTCGAGGGCGGGATGCATCTCGCGGCCGGTTCGGAGCACAACGACGCCGGCGTGATCACCGAGAGTGCGAAGAACCGCACGCGCATGATGGACAAACGCATGCGCAAGCTCGAGAGCGCGAAAGCCGATCTGCCGCAGCCGCTCTTGCACGGCGATCCGCGAGCGGAGATCGGAATCATCGGCTACGGCTCGAACCGCGGCCCGATCGTCGAAGCGCAGGAGCGCATGGCCCGCGACGGCCTCGCGACGCGGTTTCTCGAACTGCGCACGCTTTGGCCCTTTCCCGAAGACGAGGTCCGCGACTTCATCTCCGACGCAAAGCACGTCTTCGTCGTCGAGAACAACTTCACGGGGCAGCTGGAGCGCTTGATACGATATGTCGTCGGCCCGCTCGACCGAATGCACAGCGTCCGCAAATACAACGGCCGGCCGTATCGTCCCATCGAAGTCATCGAGGCGATCGAAGAGCACGCCGGCATCCGTCCAATGGTAAGGGTTCGATAACGTGGCGCTTCAACTCACTCCCAAAGATTTTGCGACCGCCACGCCGTCGTGGTGGTGCCCCGGCTGCGGCGACTTCGGCGTCCTGTCGGCGCTGAAGCAGGCGATGGCCGACCTCGGCAAAGTGCCGAAGGACGTTGCCTTCGTCTCGGGCATCGGCTGCAGCGGGAAGATCAGTGGCTACTTGCATTCATACGCATTCCACGGGGTCCATGGACGAGCGCTGCCGGTCGCTACGGCGGTGAAACTTGCGAACAAAGATCTCACCGTGATCGCCGCCGGCGGAGATGGGGATGGCTACGCGATCGGCGCCGGACACTTCTTGCACGCGGTGCGGCGCAATCCGGACATCACCTATATCGTGATGGACAACCAGACCTATGGCCTCACCAAGGGCCAGTCGTCGCCGACGAGCCAAGCCGGCTACGTCACCGGGACGAGCCCGCAAGGCAATCCGGACGCGCCGATCAACGGCCTGGGCGTCGCTTTGGCGGCCGGCGGAACCTTTCTCGCTCGTGGCTTCTCGGCGCATCCGAAGATCTTGGTCGATCTGATCAAGCAGGCGGTCCAGCACAAGGGGTTCTCGATCGTCGAAGTGATGTCGCCGTGCGTCACCTTCAACAAGATCAACACGTACGCGTGGTTCAAGGAAACCACGTATTACGTCACCGACGATCCGGGTTACGATGCCACCAACCGCGCGCAAGCCTTCGACGTCCTCAATTTGGATGGGAAGATGCCGCTCGGCGTCCTCTATCGCGATTCTCGCGCGACGCTGGAGGAGCTATCGCATATCCCCGAGATCCCGGTGGCTCACGCCAATCTCGATGCCCACGCGCCGGAACTCGCATCGATTATGGATTCGTATCGATAGGCGCTAGTGCGCTAGTGTGCTAGTGTACTGAGGATGCGCCTACTCCTGGTCGAGGACAATCGCCAGCTCTCGGACTGGATCGCGAAATCGTTACGTCAGGAGAAATACTCGGTCGATTGCGTCTACTCGGGAGATGACGCGGACCACGTGTTGAGCACCGAGGATTACGGGCTCGTCATCCTCGATCTCTCGCTCCCCAAAATGAGCGGACTCGAGATCCTGCGGCGTCTACGCTCGCGCGCCTCGTCCGTACCGGTCATCATTCTCACTGCGAGCGATACGATCGACGCACGCGTCGCCGGCTTGAACAGCGGCGCCGACGACTACCTCCCCAAGCCGTTCGACATCGTCGAACTCGAAGCGCGCATTCGCGCCCATTTGCGGCGGGCGAACGTTCAGCAACATTCGATCGTCCGTTGCGGCGAACTCGAATTCGACGGCAACGCGCGGTCTTTCACGCTGGCGGGCCGGCCTCTGACATTGACGTCCCGCGAGCACGCCGTCCTCGAGGCGCTGATCTTGCGGGCCGGCTCGACGGTGAGCAAAACGTCGCTCGCCACGAAAATCTTCGGCTTCGACGACGAAGCCAACCCGAGCGCGATCGAGATCTACGTCCATCGCGTGCGGAAAAAACTGGCGGGAAGCAGTACGTCGATCGTGACGTTACGCGGCCTCGGCTACGTCCTCAAGCAAATCCCCGACCGGAAAACGGCCGATGCTCCGATACGGTAGCGCGAGAACGCTTCGCTCGCAGCTTCTTACAGGGCTGCTCTTGCCGCTCGGGATCGTCGCGCTCGTTCAGTTCTCATTTGCGTACAATTCCGCCAACGTGACGGCGCAAGGCGTGACCGATCGGCTCCTACTGGCTTCCGCGCGCGCGATCGCCGAGCGCATCCAATCCAGCGACAACGGCCTCGAAGCGATCATTCCGCCGGCGGCGCTGGGGATGTTCGATTTCGGCTACGGCGATACGGTCTATTATCGCGTCACGACGGCCAACGGCAAACTGTTGGCCGGCTATGCCGACCTGCCGACTCCGCCGAAGCCGCCGGTCGAATCGCAGTCGGTATATTACGACGGTCAGTATGAGAACGAAGCGATTCGCTTAGTCGCCGTGCAGCAGCCGATCCCACGGCGCGACGGCACCGAACAAGCGCGAGTGATCGTCGCGGAAACCCTCAACGGCCGCAACGCGATGTGGCGCCAGCTGTGGGTCGGCAGCGGCACGGGGCAGCTCGTCCTGGTGGCGATCGCATGCCTGATCGTGTGGTTCGCCCTGCGGCGCGCACTCTCGCCGATTCTGCAACTGGGAACCGAGGTCCAGGAGCGCAAACCCAACGACTTCGCACCTTTTACGGTCGCCGATCTGCAAGCTGAATTCCAGCCGCTCATCAAAGCGCTGAACGGCTACGTCCAACGCCTGCGCACGCAACTCGAAGCTCAGCGGCGCTTTACCGCCAACGCCGCCCACCAATTGCGTACGCCGCTCGCGCTGCTGCGAACGCAGGCCTCTTATGCGTTGCGCAGCACAAGCGAAAGTGAAAGGAAAGAAGCCACCCAAGCGATCCTCTCGACGACGCGGCAACTCACTCGCTTGACCAACCAATTGCTAACCCTTGCGAAAGCCGAGCCCCGTGGAGAGACGGGCCGACGGGAGACGGTCGATCTCGCCGGCGTCACACGCGAAGTTCTCGAAGAGTACGGTCCCCTCGCAGTCGACCGCGGCATCGACCTGGCTTTCGAGACCGAACCGCAAACCTCGGTGCCGCTCAAGGCGGACCCGGGCGAGTTGAGGGACCTCGTTCTCAACCTCATCGACAATGCGCTCCGCTATACGCAACCCGGCGGCCGGGTCACCGTGAAGGTCGCCCGAGACGACCACGACTGCGTGTTGCGCGTCGAAGATACGGGCCCGGGGATTCCGGCGTCGCAGCGCGCGCTCGTCTTCGAGCGCTTCTATCGCATTCCAGGGAGCGACAGCGAAGGAAGCGGACTCGGGCTTGCGATCGTCAGAGAGATCCTCGCGGCGCACGGCGGCACGATCGCCCTACTCGACAGCGGAGAAGAGGGCGGCCTCGTCGTCGAAGTTCGGCTTCCCTCAAGCGCCGACGTCACTGAAGGACGGCGGCCTCCACTTCAAGAGGTGGCTCTCGGCCCACGATAAGATGCCGTCGGCTGCCAGCGCGACGACCGCAAGAACGATCATCGCAGCGAACACGCCGGCCGGGCTGAAGAGGCCCTGTTCGGTCGCGATCAGGAGCCCGAGTCCGTGACGGGCGCCCAAGAACTCGCCGACGACCGCGCCGACGAGTGCGAAGCCGAAGCTTACGTGCAAGCTCGCAAGGATCCAGCTCGTGGCGGCAGGGATGATGACCGTCGTGGTGACCTGAAGCGGCGAAGCGCCCAAGATACGCGCATTTGCGATGAGCGCTCGATCGGCTTCGCGCACGCCTTGAAACGCGTTGGCGAAGACCACGAAGAACACCATGACGACGGCCAGGGCAACCTTTGACTGCATCCCGAGTCCCAGCGCGATCACGAAGATCGAGCCGAGGACGATACGAGGGATCGAGTTCGCGACTTTGATGTAGACGCTGAAGACGTCGGAGAGCAGCTTGTCGCGGCCGAGCACGATTCCGCACACGACGCCGAGCAACGCGCCGATTAGGAAACCGAGGACCGTCTCTTCCAGCGTCACGGCGATTTCGCCGAGCAGCGGACCTTGAGACGTCCCCTCCGTGATCCAAGTCCACAATTGCTGCGCGATCGTAGAAGGCATCGCGAAGAAGAACGAGTCGATGACGTGCAATCTTGCGGCGGCCTCCCACGCGCCGAGGAAGACGACGAAGATCCCGACGCGCAGCGACAGGACGAGTGTTTTTCGAGAGCGTCCGTCCTTCATGCGACTACGAGCTCCTTGGGCGAGTAGCTCATCTGGACTTCCTCACGCAGGTCTTCCCAAATGCGTTTGGAGATGCTGATGAATTGCGGATCGTACCGAATCTCCGCGATGTGCCGCGGCCGCGGCAGCGGGATGTCGTAGACCGACTTGACGGTTCCGGGGCCGGCGGTGAGGACGCAGACTCGATCGGCGAGACCGATCGCTTCGTCGATATCGTGGGTGACGAACACGACCGCGGCATTCGACTGCGACCAGATCGACAGCAGCTCGTCCTGCATCACGACGCGCGTCTGAACGTCGAGGGCGCTGAACGGCTCGTCCATCAAGAGGATCTCCGGGTTGTTGATGAAGGTCTGTGCGAGCGCTACCCGTTTGCGCATCCCGCCCGAGAGCTGATGCGGGTAATGATGCTCGAAACCGGCGAGCCCGACGCGCACGACCCAGGCGCGGGCACGATCGTACGCTTCCTTCTTGGCGACGCCGCGATAGAGCGGCCCGGCCGCGACGTTGCGCAGCACGCTGTGCCACGGAAACAGCGCATCGCTCTGAAACACGAACCCGATGCGCGGATCGATCCCGTCGACCACCTTGCCCATCACGTGCACCGTGCCGTCATCGGCCTTCGCGATGCCCGTGATGAGGTTGAGCGTGGTCGACTTTCCGCAACCGGTTGGACCGACGATCGCGACGAATTCGCCCCGGCCGACCGTCAAGGTGAAATCTCGCAGCGCCGTCAACGTCGTGCCGGCCGGCGTGACGAACCGCCGGCTGACGTCGATGAGCTCGATCATTGCGGACATTTTCAGACAGCTCCTATTTCGCGGCCGTCTTGACGTTTGAAACGAACGCGTCGGTATAGGTCCGGGAAAGATCGATCGGCTTTCCCTTGACGCTCCGGCTGAATGCGGACAACACGTTGAGCACGGTCTTGGGCCCGTCTCTGGGCATCCTGCCGTCGGCGGTGAACATCGCCTTTCCATCGGCCAACGCCTTGATGTAAAGAGCCTTGTCTCCGGCGTAATAGTCGGCGGGCATCTTGTCGGCGATCTCGGCGGCCGAGTGCGTAGCGATGAAGCGGAGCGAGCGGACAAACGCGTTGGAGAGTTTCTGCGTAACGTCTTTATGGCCGTCCACCCAGCCGTTCTGCATGTACAACGCGGCCGCGGGATACGTTCCGCCCAGAACCTTGCGCGTCTGTGCGTCGGTGCGCATGTCGACCAAGACCTTGGCCACACCGGTCCGCACCAGGCGCGACACCGTCGGCTCCGTCGTCATTCCGCCATCGATTTTTCCCTGCTGCAGCGCGGCGATGAAGGTGTTGCCCGCGCCGACCGGCAGGACCGTGAAGTCTGACGACTTCACGCCGTTGCGCAAGGCGATGTATTGGGTCAGGAAATTCGTCGACGAACCCAAACCGGTCACGCCCAGCGTCTTCCCCCTCCAATCGGCGGGCGACCGGACGGCGCCGGCTTCTTTGGAGGCGATCAGTTCGACTTCGCCGGGTGCTCGCGAAAGCTGGACGACGGATTCGACGAACTTGCCTTTCGACTGCAGGTCGATCGTGTGATCGTAGAAGCCAACGACGGCTTGCACGGCGCCCGCGAGCAACTCGTCCTCTGCGCTGACGCCGGCGGGCTCGGTGAGAAGTTCCACGTCGAGCCCTTCGTCTTTGAAGTAACCGAGTTGCTCCGCGAGCTTCGCCGGCAGATAGATCTGTTTTTCGACGCCGCCTACCATGATGCGGATACGTTCCGCCGCTTGCGCCGGATTGGTCAAGCAAAGGATGGAGAAGGCAGCCAAGAAGGCGAGGATCCTAACGGGCACGCGAACTCTCCCATAAAGTTGGCAGTCTGAGGGACGGACTACCGGTTTGCACCGAGTATGGCGCGCGCAACCTTTCTGCCACCTTTCAGCCCAAAGACCGCGGCGAATATTCTTCTTCTTGCGCACCCCTGAAAGGTTGCTGAAAGCTTCTTTCGGGTACAGTCCAACGCAGCCGCGCTGGAGGTGTCTATGAGCCGAAGGTTGTTTTCCCTCGTCGCTTTTGCCGCATATGTCTGCGTCCTTGCGGTGATCGCGCCGCCTGCGTCCGCGCTGAAATACGCTGCGGTCGAGCATCATCTGAAGGTCGACCCGTCGATGCCGAGTTGGACGCCGGGCCCGCTCGACATCCAACCGGAAGAAGAGATGAACGTCGTCGGGGCCGACGTCTTGGACGAGATCACGCTCGGCTGGATCAAAATTTTTCGGAAAGCCTATCCGCATTTGAGCGTTACCTTGGAGGCGCGCTCGTCGGGGGGAGGGGCTCAAGGCCTGATCAACGGTACGGGCGACCTCGACCCGGTCGGCCGCGAGCTGCTGCCGGCCGAAGAAAAGGCCTTCGAAGCGAAGTTCGGCTACAAACCGTTCTTCGTCAAAATCGCGACCGGTAGCGCGGGCTCGCTCGGCAAGACGGCCGCTTCGATCATTCTGGTCGACAAGGACAACCCGATTGCGGGGCTGTCGCTCGCCCAGATCGATGCGATTTATTCCACGACGCGCAAGCGCGGACACGCCGACATCAGCACCTGGGGTGATCTCGCGCTCACGGGGGCTTGGAAGGATCGTCCGATCCATCTGTACGGGCTCAAGCCGCCCAACGGGATCGAACAGTACATCCAGGACCGCGTGATGGAGGGCGGCGCCTATAAGACCAACATCGAGTTCGTCAAAGGCAAAGGGTTCACGCACGCCTTTACCGTCGCCGCGCAGGACATGGCGTCGCATCCCGGCGGTTTGACCTACGCGCTTCTTGCCAACGTCATTCCCAACGTAAAAGTCGTCCCTCTGTCCGAGAAGGATGGGGGCCCCTACTACATGCCGACGGTCGAGAACGTGTACACGCACAAATATCCGTTGAGCCGCTACGTGTACATTTTCGTCAATCGTCCGCCCGGTCAGCCGCTCAAGCCCAAGGTCAAAGAATTTCTGAAGCTCGTCCTGAGCAAACAAGGTCAAGAAGTTGTCGCCAGTGAGGGCGTCTATATCCCGCTCATGCCGTCGGTCGTTCAAGAAGAACTGAAAAAACTAGATTAGTTACTCGTGCTGCGCTAAGCACGCCAAGGGAGGAATTTTTCGAGATGTCCGCACCCAAGATCGCGTTTGGTCTCGTACTCGGCTCGGCGCTGACGCTGGGCGCCGCGAGCATCGGCAACGCTGCCGAAAAGAACTGGACGCCCCCAACGACCAAGATTTACGCGCAGGTGCTGTCCGATCAAACCATGGCCCAGCACCCCGAGCTGCTCAGCGTAACCTTCCACGGCGTGCCGCCCGGACTCACGAAGGTGTACACGATGTTCGCCGGATCGTTCCCCGATCGCATCGGCAACCCGGACGATCCCGACGACATCGACGTCTCGACCAAAGGAATCACGATCGTCGATCCGCGCTGGCACCGCACGGCCGATAACCCCACTAAGTTCGTCGTCCTGATGCCCCTACGGGACGCGAAAGGCGAAAACATCGGTTTGATCGTCTACGCCTTTAAGCATGGGAAGACCGTCGCCCCGGGCGACGAGCGCAAGTACTTCGCCGCGGCGCTCGACCTGCGCGATGCGCTACAGGCGAAGATCCCAAGTTACGACGCGCTGTTCCAGCCGGCGAAGTAGCCTCACTGAGGGAAGCTCGCCCCTCGACAAAGCTCGGGATAAACTGCGCGAGCGGAGTCGAAGGGCGAACGTTGCTCGACGTGCGTCGGCGCTTCGACGAACTCAGCGTGACCGTTGTCCCTAGGACTCCGTCAGACGCGCCGCTGGGCGTCGTGCCGTTCGGCGCGGCCCCCTGAAATTTATTTCATCCAGTGTAGGCTAGAAAGGTTGCTGAAAGCTTCACTCCTGTAGAGTGAAGCCACTTTCTGGTAGAGGAGCGAACATGGCAAGGTTAGTTGCTGTCGCGGTTCTTTTCATACTCGGCGTCCTTTTTGCCGTCCCGGTGTGGCCGGCGGCTCGAGCGGAGGTCACGAAGCCCCGTGTGCCGTTGGCGCAGACCACTCCGCGCCCTTCCCCCTCGCCGACGGCGCGAGCCGGAGTTGAGAACGTCGGCGCCGCAACGAAGACGACAATCAATCAGGAACAGCTGCGACAGGACAACTCTCAAAACACGTACGACGCGATTAAGGCCGTACCGGGCGTCGCGCAGGCCGATGCGAAGGCCGGCGGCGGCGCCGACAACCTACAGATCCGCGGCGTCCACTTGCCGTCGAACACCGGATATCGCCTCGATGGCTACCTTCCGATGGAGAACAACGTCTTCATGGTGCCGGAAGACAAAGAGTTGGTCCAGGTGCTGAAAGGCGCAGGAGCTCTCGAGTACGGGCTGACCAGTCCCGCCGGCATCGTCAACTACTACCTCAAGCGTGCGACGCGCACCCCGATCACGTCGCTGGCAATACAGACCTCGCAGAACGGCTTGGCGATCGTATCGGTCGACGCGGGCCGCCAGACGCCGCTTTTCGGCGGAACGTTCGGGTTCCGTAGCAACGTCGCCGGCGGCCTAATGGGCAGCTACGTCAACGGCGCCGGTGGGACGCGATACGTGCAAGAATTCGCCGCCGACTGGACAACGAAGCGCGCGCTGATCCAGTTCGGCGTGGAAAGCTTTGGGGTCGATCTCATCGAGAACTCGAGCGTCCTCCAGAACAAGGCGGTCGGCAACGTCATCACCATTCCGCACCCCGTCGACCCATCCAAACTCCTTTCAGGCACGTGGGCGCGCGGCATCGGCACCGGCGAGAATACCGCGATGAAGGGTGTTTACAAGTTTAGCGACCTCTTCTCGGCTCAAGCCGAAGTCGGCACCTCGGGCACCACTCGCACGCAGCGCTTCGTTTCGCAGTTGGGGACGATCAACCTGACCACCGGCGTCGGGACCGATACGGTCACGCTCGTCCGCGACCAAACTGCTCGCAACCTCTACGAGGACTTCCAGTTGAAGTGGAACGCCAAAGCCGGCAGCTTCGTGAACAACGAGTTCACGCTCGGCTACACCGATAGCGGGCGGTATTCGAACAACCCGACCAACGGGTCGGCGAAGTTCGCGCAGAACCTCTACAATCCCGTTCCGGTTCCAGCTCCGACGCTTCCCGCGACTCCGATCGTCTACAATCCGCAGAACGACGGCGATCACGATTACTTCTTCCACGATCAGCTCAATTTCGAAGGGCGTCTGCATCTGATTGGTGGGCTGCGCAAGATCAACTATTGGTCGAATAACAAGAACCAGACGACCGGTGCGGCCAATCAGGCCTACTTCACCACCTGGGCTCCGGCGTACGCGTTGATCGGCGACGTGAGCGGCAATGTTTCGCTGTACGCAAGTTGGGTGAAGTCGCTCGAAGAAACCGGTTTTGCGCCGGTCAACTCTGCGAACGCGTTCAGCGCGTTGCCGCCGGCTCCGGCGCAACAAAGTGAGATCGGAATTCGCACTCAAACGCCGCATTCGGCGTCGAGCCTCGCATGGTTCCGGCTCAACCTCGCCAACGCGACGACCGATCCGGTCACGAACATCTTCGCGCTCAATGGAACGCAGACGTTTTCCGGGCTCGAGGCGAAAACGAGTTTCGATCTCGTTCGCACCCTCACGCTCTTGGCGAGCGGGCAATACATGCACGCCTTCCAGACGTCGAGTGACGTCACGATCAGCGGCCTCCGCCCCGAGAACACGCCGATCCTCAGCGGTGCCCTCGGTTTCAACTACCGCGCCCCGTACGTACGTGGGTTGACGCTGAATGGGGAACTGATCGCAGCCGGTTCGCGCGAAATCAACCCTCAAGACCAAGGGCTGATTTCCCCGGTAACACTGATCAACACCGGGATCAACTATGCATTCCGATCCCACGCCGGCGGCCGCTATATTGCGACGCTCACCTGCAAGAACTGCACCGATCGGCGCTACTGGGGTTCGGCCGTCAACGGCGCGCTCGGCATCGGTCAACCGCGTGTGATTACGTTGACCGTTCGCGCCGCCGGAACAAGCGCGCCGTAAGTCATGAAACGCGTCGTCCCAATCGCGCTCCTATGCGCCGCCACTTTGATGCTACCCTCGGCGCCCGCGCGCTCGCAATCGACCGAAGGGCTCGACATGCAAGCCGCGCGCGCCAAGACGATGACCAAGAAAGGTCACACGCGCTTCTACACGCGGACCTTTGATCTCAGTGGACTTCCGCTGTACGCGCCCAAGCAACAAGTCACCGGCACGATCCACGTTTGGGGGAGCAACTACATCACCGACAGTCCGCTCGGGGAATACTGGGCGGCCGCATTTGAGAAGTTTCAGCCGGGCGCCAAACTCGACTGGCACATGGAATCGGCGCTTGCGGCCGTTCCCTCGCTCGTCTTCAAGGTCGGCGACCTCGGGATGGGCCGAAAGATCACCTTTGCGGAGCTCCTGCTATTTCAGCGTTACGAGAATCGGGATCCGGTGGAGGTGACGATCGCGACCGGCTCCTACGACGTGACGGGTTGGCAGCCGGCATACGGCATCGTCGTGAACAAAGCGAACCCGCTCGCCCGCGTCACGATGCGCCAGCTTGACGGGATCTTCGGGGCCGAGCGCTTGGGTGGCTGGGAAGGCACGAGCTGGCGGCCCAATTGGGGGCGCGGGCCCGAAGGAAACATCCGCACCTGGGGTCAGCTCGGGCTGAAAGGCGAGTGGGCCAACAAGCCGATCCACGTCTACGGCCTCAATATGCGCTACCATCAGGCGACCGAGTTTTCGGATGACGTCCTGCGCGGCAGCGACAAGTGGAACGAGCACCTCAGAATCTACGCGAATTACGTGTCACAGGGCGGTAAGCTCGAGCGTGGCCTCGCCGAAGACCTGGTCAAGGATCCTTACGGCATTTCATACATCAACGGGCCTACCGCAAGCCTTGGCGGCGGGAAGGCGCCCGACTTCAAGATCCTGCCGGTGGCGGCCCACGACGCCGGGCCCTACATCCCATACACGATGGACACGATCCAGGATCGCACGTATCCGCTGATCAGCCAGATTTACGCGTACGCAGATCGCCCCGACGGCACGCACCTCGACCCGAAAGTCGTCGAGTTCTTGCGCTTCATCGTTAGCCGCGATGGCCAAGCCGAAGTGATGCGCGACGGGAAGTATCTGCCGCTGACCGCCGGCGTGGCGAACGCGCAACTGACCAAACTCGACGCGCTCGAGAAGTAACTCGCTCATGCGACTCCTCGGCGTGACTGCGCTTGCGCTCGCCTTCATATCCGGCGCGAGCGCAGCGCGAGGCGCCGAACCCCCGGCTTCTTGGGCCGCGCTTGCGCCGTACCAACCCGGCGAACGCGTCACCGGCACGATCCGGAACGTCGGTTTCGGATTCGCGGGCGTTCTCAAACTCTGGGAAGCCGCATTTGAGAAACTTCAGCCGGGAGTTCGCTTCGAGGACAAGTTACCGACCAGCGACGACGCCATCCCGGCGCTAGTCAGCGGGACGGCGGATCTCGGCCCCGACGGCGGCGAGCCGATCATCACGGAGTCCCTCTCGTTTTACGAGACCTACGGCTATCCGCTGACGTCGATCACGGTCGCGAGCGGTGCGTACGACGTCGAGGGACGCAGCAACGGCATCGTGATCTACGTGAACAAAGACAATCCGATTAACAAGCTGACGATGCAACAACTGGACGGCATCTTCGGCGCGCCGCGAAACGGCGCTCTCGACGGTTTCAAATGGGAATTGTCGGCCGGACGCGGAGCCGACAAGAACGTTCGCACTTGGGGTCAGCTCGGGCTTACCGGCGAGTGGGCGAAAAAACCGATTCAAACCTACGGTCACGCCCCTTCGGGCACGTCGCGCTTCTTTCAGCTGCGGGTGCTCCACAACAGCGACAAATGGAACCCCAACTACCGCGAGTACGTCGAGACCGGGAGCAAGATGATCGGCGACGACGACCCGCACCAGCTCGGCGGGCTCAAGCACATGCTCGGCGACGAGCTGGCGCACGATAAATACGGCATCGCCTGGACCGTCGCTCCGCAAGCGCGCGGCATCGCAGGCATCAAGCCGCTGGCGCTCGCCGAACGCGACGGCGGACCGTACGTAACGCCGAGCCACGATACGTTCGAGGACCGCAGCTATCCGCTCGTGCGCAACGTCTACATCTACTTGAATCGCGCGCCGGGGCAGCCGCTCGATCCGAAGCTCAAAGAATTCCTCCGCTTCATCCTCAGCCGGGACGGTCAAGCGATCGTCGATGCAAACGGCAACTACCTACCCCTCCCGTCAAGCGTCGTTCGGGAACAACTCGCCAAGCTGCAATAGAAGGGTCAACATGTTCGTCTTCACACGCCTATCTCGCCGCATTGCAACGTCCCTCGCCCTTTGCGGCCTGATGCTTTCGGGCGCTCTCGCTCAGAGCACGCCGGACCTCAGTTCCATCCCGTCGTACAAGCCGCAGTTCAAAGTCGCCGGCGGTTTGCGTATCGCGGGCAGCGAGTTGAAGGGCAACGTCGCGTTGCTGGCCGACGGATTCAAGAAAGTCCAACCCGACGCGGTCATCTCGCTGAACATCATGACCAGCAGCGAGGGCGCGCTAGGCATGATGTACGCAGGTGTCTCAGACGTCGCGCCGATGGGTGACGACGCAAAGATTGCCGATCAGCTGCCGTTTTACAATACCTTCCGCTACGTACCGACGGAGATCTCCGTCGCGACGGGCGGCTACGATCAGCGCGGGACGCTGTTTGCTTGGGCGATCGTGGTGAACGCGAGCAACCCGATCGCGAAACTTTCGAAGGATCAACTCGACCGCATCTTCGGCGCCGAACGGACGGGCGGTTGGGAGATCGGCAAAAAAGCCCAGAACGACATCCTCTTCACGTCGAAATACGCGCGCGGCCCCGAGACCAACATCCGCAAGTGGGGGCAGCTGGGGCTGGGCGGCGCTTGGGCTACCAAGGAAATCCAAACCTACGGTTACGTCGCCCCCGGCTTCGCGACCAGCTTCCAACGCATGGTGATGCACTGGTCGAACAAATGGAATCCCAACTTCAAGGAATACCTCGAAGATAAAGAGGCAACTCCTGATGCCGCAGGCAGGGCGGTCGTCGTCGACCGGATGCTGGAAAAGCTTCAGAAAGACAAGTACGGGATCGCCTGGACCGGACTGATGCACGTCAACGGTACGTGCGTATATCCCAACCACACCAAATGCCGCGCCTACACGGGCCTGAAGGTGCTTCCCATTTCGGCTACAACCGGGGGGCCCGGCATTGCGCTCACGCCTGAGAACGTGGTGAATCGAAGCTACCCGCTCATTCGCGACGCTTATATCTACGTGAACAAGCCCCCGGGGCGTCCGCTCGATCCGAAAGTCCGCGAGTTCCTTCGCTTCATCCTCAGCCGCGAGGGACAGGAGATCATCGCCAAGGCCGGCGTGTTCTCGCCGCTGCCCGAGTCCTACATCAAGCTGCAGCTGAAGAAGCTCGACCAGTAGGTTCCCACGGAGCACGTGATCTGTCATCCTGAGCGGAGGGTCGCCGCAGGCGACCCGGAGTCGAAGGGCGGGACGGAGCTTCGATGATCCGTCCGCCCCTTCGACTTCGCTCGCTGGCGCTCGCTTCGCTCAGGATGACAATGGTCATACTGGTCGCCGGCTCGACAAGCATTACCGCGCAATCTGCCGAGACGGTCCCTTCGTACCAGCCCGCCCAGAGCGTCTCCGGTACGATCAGGCTCTGGGGCCACGGCAGTTTCAAGTCGGATTTCATGGGCCGGCTCGTGGCCGCATGGGCACAGGAGTTTGCTCGCTATCAGCCCGGCGTGCGCCTCGAGAATCACATGTACGGAACGTCCTCGGCGATCGGCGCACTGTCGCTCGGTGCGGCCGATATCGCGCTCCTCGGCGAAGAGATCAGTCCGGCCGCCGCCGCGGAGTTCCGGCGCGTCAAACACTACGCGCCGACCGAGATCGACGTCGCAACCGGAAGCCTCGACGTAAACTTTTTCGACTACGCGCACGTCGTCTTCGTCAACAAAGACAATCCGCTCTCGCGGTTGAGCCTCACGCAACTCGACGCGATATTCGGCACCGAACATCGCCGAGGGTCGCGCAACATACGGACGTGGGACGAACTCGGACTCGGCGGCGAGTGGGCGAAGCGGCGCATCACGCCTTACAGCTGGAAGGATCTCGACTTTTCGTTATTCGTTCAGGCTGCGGTCCTTGGCGGAAGTCATCGCTGGAATCCCGACCTGCGCGAGTACGCGCACATTCACCGCGCCGACGGTTCGCAGTACGACGCGGGACAGCAGATCGTCGATGCGCTCGCCGCCGACAAGTACGGGATCGCGATCTCGAGCCTGCGCTATGCCACGCCGCAGGTCAAGCCGCTCGCGCTCGCCGGCTCCGACGGCGGGACGTATTACGCTGCGACCAAAGAAAATCTCGTCGCGCAGTCCTATCCGTTGACGCGGATCGTCCCCGCCTTCGTCGACCGCGTGCCTGGGCGTCCGCTCGACCCGAAGGTACGCGAGTTTCTGCGCTACGTCCTCAGTAGCGAGGGGCAGGCAGCACTCGTGCGGGAGACTGGCTATCTGCAATTGGGCGCGCCGGCTGCTCGAGCGCAGCGGGCAAAACTCGATATTACGACCTCCGTTGCCGCGAATGCCTCCGCACAACAGAGCGCGCCGTCGCCGGGACCTTCATGTTGTCACGCTGAGCGCAGCGAGCGGAGCGAGCGAAGTCGAAGCGCCGCCGGGACCCTCGGCTCTGCGTCCGGAACGCTGCGCATCTGGAGCAGCGAGGCGATGCGCGGCATCGCTACTCGATGGCGAGACGGCTTTCACCGGCGATTTCCCAGCGTCGCTTTGGAAACGCGATTCCTCGGGACCGACGTCGCGCTGGCCGCGCTCTACACCGGCTCCGCCGATGTCGCGCTCGTCGGCAGAGACGCGACGGCAAACGAGATTCAAGCGTTCGAATGGATTCATCGGTACAAGCCGACTTCCATTGCGGTGATGCGCGGCAGCCTAGGTCTGACCGAACACTCACCGGCGCTCGCCATTCTGGTGCAAGCGGACAACCCGCTCGCACGCCTGACGCTCGCGCAGCTCGAAGCGATATTCGGAACCGAGCCTCGCGGCGGAGCGCCGAGGATTCGGACCTGGGATCAATTGGGGCTGGGCGGGGTCTGGAAAGGGCGAACGATCGAGCTCTACGGTCCGGACATCTACTCGGGCACCGGCCGATTCTTTCGGCACGTCGTCATGGGCGACAGCCGAAAGTTCGACTGGGCTCGCATGCACGAGATCGGGTCGAGCGCACGGATCGCCGCCGCGCTCGGCGCCGACAGGTTCGGGCTGGCGATCTCGGACGTCGATCACAGAAGCCCTCGCGCGAAAGTCATCGCGCTTGCCGGCGACGAGGGCGGATCGTTTCTCAGCCCGACGCCTCAGACGATTGTCTCGGGCCGCTACCCGCTGGCGCGCACCGTGTATGCGGTTATCGATCGACCGCCGGACCGCGCGGCCGCCCCCGAGGTCAAAGATTTTCTCGATTTCATTCTCAGCGATTCGGGCCAAGCCGAGATCGCGAACGACGGCGGTTATCTTCCACTCTCACCATTAAAGGGATCTTGACGTGAAAAAGTTTTGGACGGCGGGCGCCCTCATCGCGTTCACCGGAGTCATCGGAGTCGCCGCTCTCGCGCAAGCGACGGGTTACGTCTCGCTCTACGATGCGACCATCTCCAAGTACGGCGACGGCCTCTATGAAAACTTGAAGATCCGCAGCGCGCACGACGCATCCACCGAAACGCGTCAGGGTAAGGCGTTCTACCCGGCGACCATGGACCTCGGCGACCTGCCCGCCTACGCGCCGACGCGACAGTTTACCGGAACGATTCGCGTCTCCGGAGGCTATCTCGTGCTAGGTAAAGTCGGGAAGCTCTGGACCGAAGGTTTCGAGAAATTTCAACCGGGAGTCAAAGTCGTGACCTCGGCCGGAGGCGATCTCGCGTCAGGGCAGATCGACATCCAAACCGGGCCGAGGGTGAACGACCGACTGGTCGAGGCGTCGAAGTTCGAAGGCCGCACGAAGCATCGCGTCTTCGAGATCGATTGGGCGACGGGCTCATATAACGTTCCGGGCTGGAGTCCGGCCTTTGCGATCTTCGTGAACAAGAGCAACCCGCTCACTCAGCTGACGCTGCAACAGCTCGACGGTATCTTCGGCGGCGCTCGCACCGGCGGCTGGAGCGGAACGACGTGGCGCACCGACGTCGCGCGCGGGCCCGAGAAGAACATCCGCACGTGGGGTCAGCTCGGCTTGACCGGAGAGTGGGCCGACAAGCCGATCCACGTTTACGGGCGACCGCTCAAGTACAACATCCAACTCGGCTTCGAGCGCAAGGTGTTTCGCGGCGGCGACATCTGGAACGAGAACACGCGCGAATACTCGCACGAGCTGAATCCCGACGGGACGCGCTACACCTCCGCGATCGAGATGGCTAAGGACTTGAGCAAAGATCCTTACGGCATCTGCTTCGACGACATCGGTTCGACGGATCCTTCGACGCTGAAGTTGCTCGCGGTTGCGGCCGCGAACGGCGCGCCTGCGTATCCTATAAGCCTGGAGAATCTGCACACGCGCCAGTATCCGCTCTTCATCGAAGAGTGGGCGGAGGTGAATCAAGAGCCGGGCAAGCCGCTCGATCCGCTCGTCAAGGAATTCTTGACGTACATGTTGAGCCGCGAAGGACAAGATGCGATCCGGCAGGACGGTAAATGGATTCCCATACCGCCGGCGACTGCGCGCGCGCAACTAGAGAAGCTCGATCAACTGGGCCCGATCGTGAAAACGACCGAGCTGGGATTGCAAGTCTCGGAGATCAGTACGTCGATCGGTGACGGTGAGGGTCCCGACGAGACCGGCAAGATCCAAGCGCGGCAATCGTACTACTCGCAAAAATTCGATCTCAGCGATCTGCCCGGCTATCGTCCCGACCAACGCGTCTCGGGGACGATACGCCTCCCCGGAAGAGGCGAACTTCTCGCCAGCACGATCGGGCAAGCCTGGACGCGCGGCTTCGCGAAATATCAACCCGACGTCAAGTTCGACACGACCGGCGGATCGCTCGGCGCGGGCCAAATTGACGTTCAGATCGGCCGTAAGTGGACGACCTATTTTGCCGGCGAGTACATGCAGTTTCAGATGGCGCACAGACATTCGCCGCTGGAAATTCAAGTCGCGACGGGTTCGTACGACGTCCCCGGATGGAGTCCGGCCATCACGATCTTCGTCAACGCGAAGAATCCTCTGAGCCGTCTGACGGTCGAGCAACTCGACGGAATCTTCGGCGGTCCGCGCCGCGGCGGTTGGGCTGGGACGGCGTGGCGCCGTCAAGTCGGCCGCGGAGCGGATAAAAACATTCGCACGTGGGGTCAGCTCGGCCTCACCGGAGCGTGGGCGAACAAAGCGATCCACGTCTACACGCCGCCGTTGAAATACCACATCATGACCGTCTGGGAGCGCAAGATATTCGGAGGCGGCAACATGTGGAACGACGCTATGCGCGAACATCCGCTGGCGATCGGGCCCGATGGAAAGCGCACCGTGCCCGGCGCCGAGCTCGTCCAAGCCGTCGCATCGGATCCGTACGGCATCACCTTCAGTCAGGCTGAATTTCGAACGAACGGCGTCAAGCCGCTGCCACTCGGTGCTAAGGGTTGGCCGGCGATCGCGCCCAGTCTCGGGAGCGTGCGCAACCGGATTTACCCGCTTTCGCTCGAGGTCTATGCGTATCTCGATCCGGCGCCTGGAAAAGCAATCGATGCCAAACTCCGGGAGTTCCTGCGCTACGTTCTGAGCCGCGAAGGCCAAGAGGCCGTCCAGCACGACGGGAAATGGCTTCCACTCACCGCCGCGCTGGTGCAAGAAGGGCGGAAGAAGGTCGACACGATCGTCCCGCCGGTCACGCTCACCTCGGCCGGCGACGCGCACGCCGTGGCGCAAGGAGCGCAACGATGAACATCCGTCTGCGGGGAAAAGTAGCCTGGACGAACCTTGCTTGCGCGCTGGCGCTGATCTCGCTCGGCGCACCAGCCTATTCGCAATCGAATGAAGGCATGGACATGCAGAACGCTCGCTCAAAAATCGTGGTCGAGCGCGGGCACAAGGTTTGGTACACGAACAAGTGGGACCTCAGCGGTTTACCGCACTACGTGCCCAAACATCAAGTCAGCGGAACGATTCGCATGTGGGGCAGCAACTACATACGCGACGGCTACGTCGGCGGCTACTGGGAAACGGCGTTTCGCAAGTATCAGCCGGGGGTGAAGTTCGATTGGCACATGAAAGGCGCCGGCGCGGCAGTGCCGTCGCTTATATTCGGCGTGAGCGACATCGGCATCCAGCCGAAGATCACGTTCGGAGAACTCGAGCTGTTCGAGCGATACAAGAATCACGATCCTGCCCAGATCATGATCGCGACGGGATCGTTCGACGTGCCGGGTTGGAACCCGGCCTTCGGGATCGTCGTCAATTCGGCGAATCCGATCGCGCACGTGACGATGCACCAACTGGACGGCATTTTCGGTTCCGAGCGCTCGGGAGGCTGGGACGGAACGAGCTGGCGGCCGCAAAACGCGCGCGGGCCTGAAGGCAACATTCGCACTTGGGGTCAGCTTGGGCTTACCGGCGAGTGGGCCGACAAACCGATCCACGTCTACGGTCTCAACTTGCGCTACCATCAGGCGACGACGATTTCCGATAAGATCCTTGGCGGCAGCGACAAGTGGAACGAGCATCTCAAGATCTATGCGAACTACGTGAACGCCAACGGAATCTTGGAGCGCAGTTTGAACGAAGACCTCTCCGCGGATCCGTACGGCATGGCTTACATCGCAGCGCCGGTTTCAATGCGCGGGAAACGCGCGACCGCGCCGAACCTCAAGGTTCTCGACGTCGCGGCGACCGACGGCGGTCCATACGTTCCATATACGATCGAAACGCTGCGCGACCGCACGTACCCGTTGGTGGACGAGGTCTACGCCTACGCCGACAAGACGCCTGGCAAGCCGATGGATCCGAAAATCTTGGAATTCCTGCGCTTCGTCGTGAGCCAGGAAGGCCAAGCCTTGGTCATGCGTGACGGCAAGTACCTGCCGCTGACGGCCGACGCGGCCCGCGCACAAATGGCGAAGCTCGACGGAATGGACAAATGATGAACCACACTATCGTGCGGACTATCACCGGCGCGGCCCTGATCGCGTTCGTCTGCCCAACGATTTCGGTCGCACGTTTGCCGGTTGCGGCCGAGGCCGGCGGCCCGTACGTCGAGCACACGATCGAGAACGTGCAGAACCGAACCTATCCCTTGTATAACGAGGCGTACTTCTTCACGGGCGTAAAGCCCGGGACGAAGATGAACCCGCTGGTGCGCGAGTTCATCCGTTCTCAGCCAGGAAGGTCAGTCCGAGGTGCAGCGGGACGGCAAGTACCTGCCGCTCACCGCCCCCGTGGTGCGCGACCAGTTGAAGAAGCTGGATCAAGCCGCGCAGCCCGCCTCAGGCGCCGAGTGAAGAAGACCTACCACTAGTTCCGGCGGAATCGACCTTCCGATAAAAAGCGGGGGCCGCCGGCGGGTGCCTTGACGCTGCGTGGGCGTGGACCGGGTTTGCGGCCGGGAGGCTCGGGCGGTTGTGCTACCGGCGGTTGCGGATTCCGTGGAGCTACTCCGAAGTTTTCGCGGCGCAGCGCCGCTTGCGCCGGCCGCCACTCGAGCGGAATGCGCGTCCTCGTGCGCAGCGAGCCGTCGTACAAATAAACGTTGCCGCTGGCCGACGTCCCCGTCACGACCGGGCCTCCGCCCTCGACCAGCGCCGTCGCCTCGGTCTCGCGCGTATCGACTTGAGCGTGCCGCTCGAACAAGGTATACACGTGCCCGTTCACGACGCGACCGGTGAGCTGCGATGCGCCGGTCGTGCCGATGGCGACGTTGCCGTTCGCGGCGTCGAATCGCGCCAGTCCCGCGTCGAAGTGGCCATTGTCGTAAACGATCGAGCCGCTCGCGATCGAAGCTTCGATCTGACGCGCGTTGCAGTGTTCGAAGATCTGATTACCCACCGCGACGCGCGTGCGCAAGCGATTGAAATTCGATTCGTCGGCGACGATCGGGCCGTGAAGGATTTGAACGAAACCGTCGCCGCCGACCCCGTCGAGGACGACCGGGCCGTTATTGATGTGCACGATGAACGTGCCGTTCTGATAATTCTGCAACAGCACGCTGCCGCGTGCGACGTTGGCCGTGACGAGCGCCGAATTGTTCGGAACCGTCACCGTGATCGGACCGACGGGATGGCCGGCTTCACCCCTCACGATGACCACGTCTCGGGGTCCCGCCGGCAGGCTTGAGATCACGAAGCTCTCGGCCGGCAGCACGATCGGACCTTCTGGGCCGTAGGTCGCTCCGACGCGGATCAGTTGCGGCGGCACGACTGCCGGGACGTGGTTGACGGTCCGGTCGATCGCATAGGCTGAGGAATCGCCTTCCACTTGGACGGCGGAGCGATCCCAGGTGCGGATCGTCAAGTTCGCCTGGGCGGGGATTTGGATACGGACGATCGGCGCGTCGGTTCCCCGAATCAGAGCGACGTCGGCGCGTGCGGCGGCCCACGTGGCCAGCCACGCGACGGCGACATAGGAAAGCAGGCGAGCTGCCCCGCCCCGGCCGGTCATAGGCACGCCTTAAGACTACCTGGTCGCGGGCGCGGGGTCATGAGAGGAGCGTGAGTGTGCCGTCAAGAGGGGCAAACAAACGCGGAAAATCGTCCCGCCGCCCGGATTGGCGGCCACCTCGACTGTGCCGCTGTGCACGCGGGCGATGCTACGTACGATCGCGAGGCCGAGACCGGTCCCAGGGACCGCTCGATTGCGCGACTTGTCGGTCCGGTAGAAACGATCGAAGACGCGCTCGAAAGCGTCGCTTTCGATTCCGACCCCGGTGTCGGCGACCTCGACGACGGCCCGATCGTCCTGCGCTCCGAGCCGAATGTCGATTGCGCCCGCGTCGGTAAACTTGATCGCGTTCTCGACCAGATTGGTGATCAGCTGGCGCAAGAGGTTTGCATCGCCGTAGACGACGGGCTCACCGGGTCCGAGCGTCGACGTCATCCCGAGCGCCAGATTCTTCTCTTCGGCGTGCGGCTTCCCAAGCTTCACGGCTTCGGCCACGACGCCGTCGAGCGCGACCGGCTCGCGTGGGATTCCGTCGCCCGACTCGGCCTTTGCGAGCAGCAGCATCCCGTTGATCATGCGCGAGAGCGCCGCACTCTCCTCACGGATCGCGCGTAGACTGTCGGCGCGGATCTGCTCGTCCTTATCGGCCCAGCGCTCGAGCATCTGCGCGTTGGCATTGATCACGGTCAGGGGCGTCTTCAGTTCGTGCGAGGCGTCGGAAATGAACTGACGTTCGCGAGCGAAGCCTTCTTCGATGCGGTCGAGCATGGCATCGAAGGTGCGCGCGAGTTGGCCGAGTTCGTCGAGGCGTTCGGTCCACCCGATGCGCCGGTCGAGCTGCTCGGTGCGAATCTCGCCCATCGCCGCGATCAGCCGATCGATTGGTTCGAGGGCGCTCGACGACAACGCGTAAGAGCCGAGCACCACGATGATTGCCGCCAGCACGACGACCAGCACGAGCAGCGCGCGAATTCGATCCAATATCTGGTAGTAGAGATTCAAACTCTCGCCGACCTTGACGATCAGCGCGACGCCGGGATAACGTATCAATTCGTCGCGGACGAACACCTCGCCGAGCGGAGTATTCTCGATGGAATAAGCGACACCAGCGGACCGCTTCGCCGGGCTTGGCCCGAGCGCCGCGCTTCCCATGTTCGTACTCTTGCCGATCGGGTAGCCTTGCGGAGTGTCGACTTCGATGTAGGTCGACGGCGAGGCCCAGTGTTCCAGATTGCCCGGCGTCGTCAGCTCGCTGACAACCGAAAAGCTATCGCTGAATAGACCGAGGGCACTGTCGCGCTTCGCGATCCGCGCGATGTCGGTGCCGATGCTGTCGACCTTCGCTTGCGCCGCGTCCAATAGTATGCGGCGAACCTCGAAGGTGAGGACGAACGCCACCAGCGCGATGACGACGATGAGAAGCAACGCGTAGAAGCCCGCAATCCGCCACCGTAAGGTTTTGAATCGAATCATGGATCCGGTGTCATGCTGAGCGAAGCGAGCGCAGCGCCTGTCACCCTGAGCGAAGCGAGCGCAGGGAGCGGAGTCGAAGGGCAAACGGGGCTCCGTCGGCGCTTCGACTCCGGCCCTGCGGGCCTCCGCTCAGCGTGACACAACTTGGCGCTTCGCTCAGCGTGACACAACTTGGCGCTTCGCTCAGCGTGACACAACTTGGCGCTTCGCTCAGCGTGACAACGATTGCGCCTTCGCTTGTGACACGTGCTGCGCGATCTCAATCCTTGAGTGTGTAACCCACTCCGCGTACCGTTTGGATCAGCTTTTCCTCGAAGCCGTCGTCGATCTTCCCGCGCAGATAGCGAATGTACACGTCGATCAGATTCGAGTCGCCGAGAAAATCGCTGCCCCACACGCCGTTGAAGAGTTCGTCGCGGGTATGCACCCTGTTGCGGTGCAGCAGGAGATATTCTAGCAAGGCGTACTCTTTCGCCGTCAACTGGACGGCTCTGCCGTCGCGAGTGACCTCGTGTCGATCGCGATCCATGGTGAGGTCCTTCGCGCTCAGCACGTTCGACTTCGGATGCCGCTCGCGCAACCGAGCGCGAACGCGCGCCAGGAGCTCTTCGATCGAAAACGGCTTGGTGAGATAGTCGTCGGCGCCCGTGTCGAGGCCGGCGACGCGCTCGGGGATGCGATCTTTCGCCGTCAGCATGATGATCGGGACACGGCTCTTCGCTCGGATCCGCTTGCAGACTTCGAGGCCGTCCATCTTGGGAAGCATCACGTCGAGGATCACGAGATCGGGCTCTTTGAGCGCTTTCTCCAAGCCCGTGAGACCGTCGGCGGCGAGATCGACCGAATACCCTTCGTGTTCGAGTTCGAGCCGTAGCACGCGCAAAATCTGGGCATCGTCCTCTACGATGAGGATGCGAAACGTGCGTTCGGCCGTTTCGGTCACGTGCGGCTCGAGCGCACCTCGACGCGCGCCGGGCGGAACGTCATGAGCGAAACCCAGGCGACGGCGGAGCAGCCGATCGTCAAACCCGCCAAGGTCGCCGGCTCGGCGAAGCCGCGACCGAAGAGTACGAGCGCTGCGACGATTTGCGCGCCGAAGGCAGGGTTGGTCACGACCGACCAGGCCAAGATCGCGGCCAGCGTCAGACCGAATCCGATGCCGAGCAATTCCCAAAGGCTGATCTTTTCATCGGCCGGTGCCGGTGCGTGCACGGTCATCGCCAAAATCGACCGGCGCAAATCTTGCGGCGGCTCTTCGAGCGGAAGCGCGAACAGCGCGCGGTCGATCTCGTCGTACTCGTGCATCATTCGCTCACCTCAGCCGAACCGTATGCGGGCGCGAGCTGCCGGCGCAATTGCTCCTTCGCGCGGAACAGATGCGTCTTGACCGTCCCCATCGGCAGGTCGAGCACTTTGGCGATCTCCTCGTATTGATGGCCTTGTAGATGATACAGCGTGATGACGGCTCGATACTTCTCCGGCAAGGCGTCGATTGCCGCGCGGAGGGCCGTCGCTTCGTCTCGACGCTCGACCAGGACGTCGGGTCCGGGGCCGAGGTCGGCGCGCTCGGGCATCTCGGCATCCGAATACCGTTTTCGGCGGTTCAGACGATCGCAACAAGCGTGGTAGGCGATCGAGAAGATCCAGGTCGAGAACTTCGCGCCCGGGCGAAACGTCCGCATCGCGCGGAACGCCTTGAGAAAGGCCTCCTGGGAAGCGTCTTTGGCCTCCTCGGCGTCGCGCAGGGTCCTCAGGCAAAGATTGTAGACGGCCCTCTCGTAGCGCTCGACCAGGGTCCCGAATGCCTCGCTGCGCCCTTCGAGCGTCGCCGCGACCAGCGTCGCGTCGTCGTCGGCCTCGAAGGTGCTCCCGCGCGCGCTCACGCGGAAGCCGGGTTGGGCCAAGGCTGCCATCTGGCTAGATACGCGGATGGGCCGGGTCCGGTTTCACGCCGAAACACAGACCCGGCTCGAACGTATCTGTAGCGCGCGACCGGCATCAAGTCCGGCGCCGAGGAGCAGAAGATGAGCATCGAACGAACGCCGGAGAGGGTTCGCGCCGCCACCGAACTGGGCCCGCGATGGATTTAGGTGTGCTCGGCTATATCAGCGAGCGCGACGTCGAGTTGATCGTCCCCCTCGCCGGGATTTTCTTCTGCTTCGGAATGCCCGTGATTGCCGTGCTCTTCATGCGTGGAATGAGGCACCGCGAGCGGCAAATGGAACATCTCGAACGGATCGAGATGATTCGCCACGGCATCGATCCCGGAAAGGTGATCGTTACTCCGCCCGGTCGCGACCCATCGAACGCCAGGGGGCGCACAACATTTGTCGTCTCCGATCAATCGCCGTCGGCGCAAGCGTCTTTGCAAAAAGGGTTGGTCCTCACCGCCGTCGGCCTTGCGATCACGCTCGGGCTTTCATTCATAGGCTACGGACCGTGGCTCATCGGGGGTTTCGTCCCGCTCTTCATCGGCGTCGCGCAAATCTTGATCGCGGTGAACGCCGGCGCTCAATTACGTTTCGGGCCGCCGAGCGCACCGCCGCCACAACAATCAACGCCGCCTCCACCCGGCGCACAAACGCCGCCGTATCCCGGCGCAACCTATGAAGGCAGTTACACGTATCGCCCCGGCTCGACGCAAGAGTTGCGTCCCCCAACCCAACCCCCCGCCGAAAAATAGCAACCCAACCAAACAAAGGCGCTGCACCACTTCGCCCAGCCACGCAGCAGTTGGTCATCCAACCCCGAGAGGTTGCGCATCCCTCTTAACTGCGTTCGGGACGTGAGGCGGTCGCGCGTACCCGTCGAGGGGCCTCCAGCTTTTCGATGGAGCCACGGATGGCGGGAATCGAAAAGTGGAGGAGTAGGAGCTTCGAACGATGCGAAGCGACGGGCGTCCCTGAGACGGGTACGCGCGACCGCCGAACCAAGAACCAAACTTCAATCAAATGCGCCGACCTCGAGAAACAAAATCGGGAGGCGCCTGGGCGCATCCCGATTATTTTGCTCGAGCGGTTCTCGAAAGCTTGTGTTACTTACAGGTGACGATTGCCATCGCCCACCCCGTCGGCGTGCGCGTCCGAACGAGGTAGCCGTCATGCGTGCGGTCGTAAATCTGAAAGCCCGCTCTTAGCGCGTCGGCTAGCGATTTGAAGACCAGTAGACCTGCCATGCTCGGACCCCTCCTTTCCCTGTTCGGTAACCTATCCTAACCTATTAACGTCTAAATTCGCAAAATGTTCTAGTCCATAGTGCCCTTGCTTCGTTAAATTTTTGTGGAGATTTCTGGGGAATTGCTAGGAATCGTGCTGAAAGGGTCCCGGAAATGCGGATGCTCGACAGGTCGCCGGCGGTCCATCGGACGGTCGTCAGCGACCGGCGCGAGCCGGTCCCCGGCATCGCGGTCCTCGGGCTAGTTGCGCCTCGCTTGGCGGAAATGACCCTCCCAGGCCAGTTTGCGATGGTGATCCCCCCGGGCGGGGGACAGGCGGCGACGGCTCTCGGGATCTACGAAGCCGAAGACACCCGGATTTCTCTGATGCTGGTCGTCGTCGGTCCCAGGACTCACGAGCTAGCGGCATTGCCGACGGGCGCGACCCTCGATTTGCTTGGCCCGTTGGGCAACGGATTCGAGCTCGAAGCGCTCGGAGAAAACGTCGCTCTCATCGCCGGCGGCGTCGGGATCGCATCGTTGCTCTTGCCGGCGCAACGGCTCGCCTCGCGCGGCAAACGCCTCACGCTCTTGTACGGCGCGCGAACCGCGCAAGCGCTGGTCGATGCGGATCGGTTTTCAGAGCTCGGTGCGAAGGTCGTGTGCGCGACCGACGACGGAACGCGCGGCCATTCGGGATTCGTAACCGATCTCTTACGCGCTCTTCCGAAGCGCGCGTTCTCGGGGATCGCCGCATGCGGTCCGTCGCCGATGCTGCGCGCCGTCGGGCGTGCGGCCGCCTATTTGGAAATTCCGGCGCAACTCGCACTCGAGGAAACCTTCGCATGCGGGGTCGGCGCATGTTGGGGTTGTGTCGTGCCCCTCACGAGGGAGAGTTCGCAAGCACCGAAGTTTCCGCACGTTGAAACGGAAGAAACTCGGACGTTCGTTCACGCGCGCGTTTGTAAGGAGGGACCGGTTTTTTGGGCGCACGAACTTCGCTGGTGAACGCCAAGAACGTGACGCTATCACAACTCGACGTATCGGTGAAACTCGGCGCGCTGCGCTTGTCTGCACCGACGTTGATGGGCAGCGGCTGCTACGGTTCGGGCGAAGAATACGCGCCCTTCGTCGACCTCGCCGCGCTCGGCGCGATCGTCCTCAAGAGCGTAACGCGGCATCCGCGTTTGGGTAACGCGCCGCCGCGATTGGTTTCGGCCCCGAGCGGTCTCCTGAACGCAATCGGACTTCAGAATCCCGGCATCGACGCGTATCTCGAAAACGACGTCGCGAAATTCGCCGACCGCCCGTGCGCGGTGATCGGCAGCGTCGCCGGTTTCTCCGTCGACGACTACGCGGACGTGACCGAACGGCTCGCGGCGCGTGACGAAATCGACGCGATCGAGTTGAACATCTCGTGTCCCAACGTTGGGACCGAAGGCGAAACTTTTGCGTGCGATCCCGCCCTCGCCGAGGCCGCTACGCGGGCGGCTCGCAGGGTCACCGGCAAGCCGTTGATCGTCAAACTCTCGCCCAACGTTACCGACGTCGCTGCCATCGCGCGCACCGTCGAGGCCGCCGGTGCCGACGCCCTGGCCGTCATCAACACCGTGCGCGGAATGTCGATCGACGTCGATCGCCGGATGCCGCGCTTAGGGAACGCGAGCGGCGGGTTGTCGGGACCCGCGATTCGTCCGATCGCCGTGCTCGCGGTCTGGGAGGTCGCGCAAGCGGTGAAGATCCCGATCGTCGGTCAAGGCGGCATCGAAACGGCGCGCGATGCGCTCGAGTTCATCCTGGCCGGCGCGAGCGCCGTCGGTATCGGCACCGGCAACTTCACCGATCCGCGTGCACCGCTGAACGTCGTCGCGGGGATCCGCGACTACCTGGCGGCTCGCGGCCACGCGGCGCTTGGAGAAATCGTCGGGAAGGCCAATCCGCGATTCTTGGGCGCACGATGAGTGCGCCTGGGGCCCGACTCGTCGTCGCGCTCGACGTCGACACGCTTCCCGTCGCGCTCGACCTCGTCGAGAAGTTGCGCCCGCTCGACGTCATATACAAGGTTGGTTACGAGGCGCTCTTCGGTTACGGGGACGAGCTTCGCCGGAAACTGGAAGAAGCTCGAGCGCCAAGCTTCGTCGACGCAAAGCTTCACGACATACCGCGAACCGTGGCGGCCGCCGTCCGCGCGCTCGTCCGTCCCGGCGTCGAGATCATCTCCGTGCATGCGCTCGGCGGCAACGAGATGATGGTCGCCGCAGTCGAAGCGTCGGCCGAACGAGGCGCCGAACTCGGCATCGACCCGCCGAAGATCTTCGCGGTCACGGTCCTCACGAGCATCGCACCGGAAGAGCTCCTCGAATTGGGTCTGCACGGCGGCCCCGGAGAAAACGTCATGCGTCTCTCCGCGCTGGCTCGCGATGCGCGTTGCGCCGGCGTCGTGCTGAGTCCGCACGAAGTGAAGGATCTCAAAAGATTCTTCGGAGACGATTTTCTCGCGCTCTGTCCCGGGATTCGTCCGACGGGGTCGACGCACGGAGACCAAAAACGAGTCGCGACGCCGCGCAGCGCGGTCGAAGCGGGCGCCGACTATCTGGTCGTCGGCCGGCCGATCGCCGAAGCCGAAGATCCGCTCGAAGCGGCGCAAGCCATTCTCGATGAAATTCGAAGCGCATCCTTTCGCTGAGCGCCTCGAAGCCGAACTCGAGGCGCGCGGCGCGATTCTCGAGGGCCACTTTCGGCTTTCTTCAGGACGGCACAGCGAGCGCTTCATCCAAAAGTTTCGGTTGCTCGAAGATCCGCGTTTGGTCGAGTTCGTCGCGCGCGCGCTCGCGGAGCGAGCGCGCGCTTTTGCGCCAACGGTTGTTGTTAGCGCCGCGGTCGGCGGAATCGTCCTCGGTTACGAGGTCGCGCGCCAGCTCGGCACGCTCGCGATCTTCGTCGAGAAGGAGCAAGGCGTCCCGACGCTGAGACGCGGCTTTCGGCTCGCGAGCAGCGATCGGGCGCTGGTGGTCGAGGACGTCGTCACCACGGGACTCTCCGTACGTGAAGTCATCGAGGTCGTGCGTGCGAGCGGTGCCTCCGTCGCCGCGGTCGCGGTCGCCGTTCGACGCGAAGCGGTCGATTTCTGGTTCCCGACGATCGCGTTGCTCGAAATCCCGGTGGAATCGTACGATGCGGCGGAATGCCCGTTGTGCGAGCGGCGCGTCGCGCTCACCGATCCAGGTTCGCGGCGGACTTGAGGCCGCCGCGACCGAAGGCCGCCGCATGACCTCGGGTTCAGATCGGCTCCCGCGCAAATCCTTGCGTGGCTTCGCACCGTATAAACCGGGCACGACGGTCGACGAAGTGCGTCGCGCCTACGGCGTCGCCCATCCGATCAAGCTCTCGCAAAACGAGAACCCGCTCGGCACGTCACCGCGCGCGCTCGCGGCGCTCCACGACGTCGACGCGCTCTCCGTCTATTTTGAAGACGACCATCGCATTCTCAAAGCGCGACTCGCGGAACGCTACCGCCTCGGTCCCGAAAACGTGATCCTCGGCCACGGTAGCAACGAGCTGGTGCAACTCGCCTTCACCGCATTCGTCGATCCCGGCGACGAGGTCGTCATCGCGCAGCCGTCGTTCGCGCTCTTCAAGAAAGACGCCGACATCTTCGGCGCTCGCGCCGTTGCGGTGCCGCTGGTCGAAGGCGTTCACGATCTTTCGGCTATGCTGCGCGCCGTGACCGCGCAAACGAAGCTCGTCTTCGTCTGCGATCCGAACAACCCGACCGGAACCCGGGTCGAACGCGCAGCGTTCGAGCGGTTCGCCGACGCGCTTCCTGCCGACATGTTGCTCGTCGTCGACCAGGCCTATCGCGAGTTCATGGACGCCGAAGGCACCGACGGGGTTGAAATTCTGGCACGGCGGCCGCGCACGCTCGTATTGCGAACCGCCTCGAAGATCTGGGGATTGGCTGCGGTGCGCTTCGGGTACGGCTACACGTCGCCGGAAATCGTCACCTGGATGAACTCGGTGCGCTTGCCGTTCAACGTCGCGCGGCCCGCGGCCGTCGCCGTTCTGGCCGCGCTCGATGATCAGGATTTCATCCGCCGCAGCATCGAGAACAACGAGCGCGGCAAGGCCTATCTCTATGCCGAGTTTGCGCGCTTGAGTTTGCATGCATTTCCCAGTGCCGCGAATTTTATCGCGGTCGAGGTTCCGGTGGAAGCCGATAGCGCCTACCGGGCGCTGCTCGAACGCGGGATCATCGTGCGCTCGGGCGACGGTCTCGGGATGCCGCGGCACTTGCGCGTCTCGATCGGCACGCCTGCGGAGAACGCTGCTTTCGTCGAAGCGCTGGAGTCGTTGCTCGGAGTTTGGCGCACCGCGCCGAGCGAAATCGGAGCGGTCGGCTGAGCGAGCCCAGCTCGATTCGCAACGGCGGGCCCGGCGACCAGGCCTGGGCGCGCGACCTCGGTCACCGGACCCTTTCGAGCAGCGTCTCGGCCTTGCGCGACGCGCCCGAGAGCATGGTCGGCGAGAGCTTCGATCGTTTGCTGGATTTTGCGTTCGGCCAGTCCCACGTGCTGTTGGTCGCCGAAGATACGCTCGAACGGCTCGGATTCGCGCTCTTTCTCGATCGTCTCCCCGACGAAGTGAGCGGGTGGCCGCAAGCCTTTGTGGTCTACGTCGCCGTCGAACCGCACGCGCGCCGGCATGGAATCGGCCGTCAGCTGATGGAAGCGTGCGAGGCCGAGGCGCGGCGGCGGAAATTGCCCTACGCCTCCTTCATGGTGACCGAGGAAAACGTAGCGGCTCGCGAATTGTACGCTCAGCTGGGTTATCAGACGGAACGGCGTCAGTTATGCAAGCGACTCTGAACTGGCCGCAGTGGCGCCGCCGAGCGACGATCGGCTTGGTGGTGCTGGCGCTTGGTCTCGCGGCACTCTGGCTGATCGCGCACATCCCGCGCACGCTGACCGTCTTCGTGATCGCCGCGTTCATCGCGTTCGGCGTCCATCCGATCGTGGCGTGGCTCGTGCGCCGCATACCGCGCGGTTTGGCCATCGCAATCGTCTATACGGGACTACTGGCGATCATCGTCGTCCTCATCGTTCTCGTCGTCCCCGCCCTCCTCGCTCAAGTGACGAATCTGGCCAATAACGCGCCGACCTATATCGCGACGATGCAAGACTGGATCGACAACTTGCAGACGGCGTTACGGGCGCGTCTCGGCCACACGTTCCTACCGTCGGGCTCGGCCGATCTCAAGGACCTCCTCGCCGCGAAGATGGCATTGGGATTCAACACCGGCGTCGCGTCGGTCACGGCAATCCTCGTCGATACGGTCACCGCGGCCTTTATCGGCATCTCGGCCATCGTGCTGTCCGCGTTTTTCGTATACCGAGGCGAGCACATCACCGATTTCGTCGACGAGTTCGTGCCGCCGCAACGGCGCGCCGCCGCGCGGGCGCTGGTAGGGGAACTCGCCAACGTCTTCGGCGCGTACGTCTCGGGACAGGTCCTGCTGTGCGCGATTACCGGCGCGCTGATTTACGCGTTCAGCACGTTCGCGGGACTGCACTTCGCGCTCTTGCTCGGAATCTTGAGCGGCATCGCGTACGCGGTTCCGTTCGTCGGTCAGATTTTCGCGCACGTGCTGGCCACCGTGCTCGCGGCGCCGCAAGGCGGTCCCGAAATCCTCTGGGTCAACCTCATCGTCTTCTCGGTTGCTCGCGTCGCGGATAATCTGCTGGTGCCGCGGATCATGTCGAAGAGCGTCGGCGTCTCGCCGATCGTGGTGATGTTCGCCGTCTTCGCCGGCGGCGAGCTGTTCGGACTCCCGGGCTTGTTGTTGGGAATCCCCGTCGCGGCGCTGGTGAAGGTCCTGTGGCGGTTCTTCCGCTCGGGCTCGCTGCTGACGCAGGCGGAGTTGATCGCAGCCCAAGCCCCGTCGATGGCCGCCGAAACGACCGCGGGACCGGTTATTCCGGCTCGGCCCGCTCCATCGACTCCGGCGCCGAAACCCCGAGAAGCATAAGCGCGTTCGCGAGGACGATTTTCGTCGCGCGTGAGAGCCCGAGGCGTGCGACGCTCAAAGCGGCATCGTCGGTGAGCACCCGGCAATTCATGTAGAACTGGTGGAAGTCTGCGGCGACGTCGCGCGCGTAGCGCGCGAGCCGCTGCGGCGCGAGGTGGTCCGCGACCGCCCGCACGACTTCGGGAAACTCCGCGAGGCGCTTGGCGAGCGCGAGTTCCGAGGCGGCGGTAAGGCGCTCGAGTTCCTCGCCACGTTCGGCGCGCTCGCGTAGAGCGGTGCCCGCGCGGCGTTCGATCGAGGCGATGCGCGCGTGACCGTACTGGACGTAGAAAACGGGGTTCTCGTTCGATTGTTCCTTCGCGAGCGTAAGATCGAATGTGAGCGGCGAGTCGGGATTCGTCAGCACGAAGAAGAAGCGCGCGGCATCGACGCCGACCTCGTCGATGATGTCGTCGAGGGTGAGGACATTGCCGGCCCGTTTGCTCATCGAAACGGTCTCGCCGGCGCGGATGAGCGTCATCTGCTGCGCGATGAGAACCTCGATCGCGCCCGGTCTGCCGAATGCGGCCGCGATCGTTCCGAGGCGTTCGATGTAGCCGTGATGATCGGGTCCGAGGATGAGGATCGCGCGATCGGCGCGCTGCAGCTTGTCATAATGGTACGCGACGTCCGCGCCGAAATACGTCGGACGCCCATCGCCGCGAACGATCACGCGATCCTTGTCGTCGCCGAACTGCGTCGTGCGCACCCAGACCGCGCCGTCCTCCTCGAAGACGAGTCCCCGTTCGCGCAGCGCCGCGATTCCGCGTTCGATCGCCCCGCTCTCGTGCAGGATGCGTTCGCTCTGCCAGTGGTCGAAGGCGACGCCGAAGCGAGCCGAGCTCTCTTGCTGACCGTGAACCAACTCGTCGCGTCCGTAGCCGGCGAAAAACGGCAGCCATTCATCTTGCGGAACGGTCTCCCAGCGCGCGCCGTCGCGGGCGCGTAGAGCCGCGGCGATCGCGACGAGATACTCGGCGGGGTAGCCGTCTTCAGGGAAGGGATAGGCCGGATCGGCCGCTTGCCTATACCGAGCGTAGAGCGAGCGGCCCAGCGTCTCGAGCTGAGTTCCGGCGTCGTTGATAATCCATTCGGTGGTAACGTGCGTTCCGGTAAAGCGCAGCGCTTTCGCGATCGAATCGCCGAGCGAGAGCGTCCGGCCTTGCACGACGACGAGCGGACCCGTTGGGTTCGCGCTGCCGAATTCGAGCGACACCTGCCGCCCGTTTGGCACGCCACGACCGTAGTCGACGCCGGCTTTTAAAATGCCGGCTACGCTTCGCTGCCACGCCGCCGGTGCGAGCCGGACATTGATGAATCCGCCGACGGCCGCCGCCTCAGACAGAATCTCGCGAAGCGAAGAGTCGTCGTCGAAGATGCGTGCAACCAGTTCGGTCGCGAGTTGTTGTGGCGGCCGGCGCGCGCGCTTCGCTAATTGCAGGGCGACGTTCGAAGCGAAGTCGCCGAAATCCGAATTGCGCGGCGCTTCGAAGACGACCGCCGGCGGAGCGTCGCCGGGAACTAGCGCGACGGCGGCGCGTTCGAGCGTCGCCGCCAGGTGCGCGAGAGTCTCCGCGAGCGTCAAAGGCGGCGCTTTCGCGGGAAGACCGCGTCAGTGATGGTAGGGCTCATTTCGGGCGATCTTCGCGGCGCGGTAGAGCTGTTCCAGCACGATCGCCCGGGCCCACTCGTGCAAGAACGTCAAGCGCGACAGCGACCAGCGAAACTGTGCGCGCGCCGTTAGCTGGACGGAGGCGCCGAATGCTCCTCCGATCGCAAGAACGAGCCGCTTCGTTCCGCCGTCGGCGAGGAGCGTGATCCGCTGCGAGAGTTCCTCGCTCGAAAGTTCCAAGCCGGTTCTGTCGAGCAGCCACAGGACGTCGTTCGGCTCGAGGGCATCGAGAATTCGCGCGCTTTCGTCGCGCATCGCACGCTCCGGCTCGCTGCCGTGCGAAGAGCCGACTTCGATTTCGTCGTACGAAAAATATCTCGCGAGCCGCTTACGGAAATCGGCGGCCGCGTCCGCGAGGTATCGTTCGCGAATCTTTCCGACGGCGACGACCCGAATCTTCATCGCGCGCGCCTTCGGGTCTAAGAGCACTCCGCCCGCTACGCGGAGCGCACAGCCTCGTCAGCGACGCGCGTACGTGCCATCGCTGCGGCGCTCGATCGCGCCGTCGAGTTCCAGGCGTACCAAAGCGGCCAGCGCGCCGCCGGCTTCGTTGCCGCACATTTCCAACAGGCGGTCGAGGTCGCGAGGCTCCGTTCGCAAGGCGTCGAGCAGCGCAGCTTCGAGCGGGTCGGAGCGTGCCGTCTCCGCGGCGACGAGCTTCGTCGAGTGCGTGCGACCGATGTCGGCCAGCACGTCGTCGGCATCGCGTACCAGCGTCGCCCCGTCTCGGATGAGCGCGTTGCAACCTGCGGCTTTCGGGCGATCGACGTCGCCGGGAACCGCGAAGACCGGAATCGAGCGCGCCGCGGCCCAGCCGGCGGTGTTCAGGGATCCGCTGCGTGCCGCAGCTTCGACGACGACGACTGCATCGGCGAGCGCAACGATCACGCCGTTGCGCTGTAAGAAATTCCCCGGCCAGGGCGTTTCGTCGGGACCGTAGGGAGAGACGACCGCGCCGCCCCCCGCGATCATCTTTGCCGCCAGCTCGCGATTGCGCGGCGGGAAGAAGCGCCGGTGGCCGCCGCCGAGGACGCCGATCGTCGGGCCGCCGCCGTCGAGAGCGCCGGCGTGCGCGGCCCCGTCGATGCCCAGCGCCAGGCCGGAGACGACGCAAACCCCCGCGCGCGCAAACGCCTCGCCGAAGGCGCGAGCGCGCTTGCGGCCGGCATCCGAAGGCGCTCGTGCTCCCACGACCGCTACGACCGGCCCCATCAACGCAGCGAGGCTCCCGTCGACCCACAAGCCCGCTAAGCGCAACCCGTCGGCGCCCGCAGGACGTCCGGCGAGGGCCTCTTCGCGCTCAACCCAGCGCGGCTCCATCGAGTCCATCGCCTGCCTTTCACGCGGCCCCCTCCCCCCGGCAAGGGGCGAAGTGCCGGGTCCCCACGAGGGGCTCACGAGGGCGCCACGAGGGGGATTCGCGCGCGCCCTCAGAATGGGGGCGCAAATTGCGACCGCTACCCCCACGGCCATCGTCGGGGCCACCCGCGGCCGACCACCGGAGGGTAATCATGGCAGCTCCGCAGGCGTACTGCGTCAAGTGCAAGACCAAGCGTGAGATCAAAGACGCCAAACAGATCACGATGAAGAACGGCCGCCCCGCTACCGAAGGCAAGTGTCCGGTGTGCGGGACGAAGATGTTCAAGATCGGCGCAAGCTAGACTTAACCGGCTCTCTCAGCGCGCGTCGATTGGCGCTTTCGGCAAGCGCCGATTTGCCGTGCTCGACGCTTGTGGCCTATACTCGGGAGGAGCCCCATATATAGTGGGAATCCTAGAATGCAGCTTTGCATTTTTGGGCGCCCCACTCGCACAGCGCGTGGGGTCCCCCTTCGGAGGCACCGTCTCAGTCTGATCTGCCCTAGTTGCCGCAAGAGCGAGACTCGCGTCGTCGACTCTCGCGACGACGAAAGCGTCGTCCGTCGCCGGCGTGAGTGCCTGGCCTGCAAGCAACGCTTCACCACGTACGAGCGGATGGAAGCGCCGCGCCTCTACGTCGTCAAGAAAGACGGCCGGCGTGAGCTGTACAACCGAGAGAAGATCATCGCCGGGTTGCGGCGCGCGTGCGAGAAACGGCCAGTCTCGGACTCGCAACTGGAAGAGGTCGTGGCCTCGATCGAGCGCGAGCTGTTCTCGCGCGGCGAAAACGAGGTCCCAACGACGATGGTCGGCGAGAAGCTGATGGAGGCGCTCAAGCGGCTGGACAAAGTCGCCTACATTCGATTCGCAAGCGTCTACCGTTCGTTCGACGACATCGGCCATTTCGAAGCCGAGTTGGCAAAGCTCGGAAGCCATTAAGCCGTCGATGGCGGAGGATCCGAAGGCGCCGGTGCGCATCGCGCTCAAGCGCCTCCCTGACGGCGAGGGCTTGCCACTGCCCGCGTACATGACGACCGGTTCGGCGGGCGCGGACATTTACGCCGCGGTGCACGAAACGCTGACACTGCGCCCGGGCGGTCGCGCCCTCGTCTCCGCGGGATTCAGCCTTGCGATCCCGGCCGGCTACGAAGCGCAGATCCGGCCGCGCAGCGGGCTCGCGTTGCGCCATGGAGTCACGCTCCTCAACTCACCGGGCACCATCGATTCCGATTATCGCGGCCCCGTCGGCGTCGTGCTGGCCAATCTCGGCGACGAGCCGTTTTCGATCGCGCGCGGCGATCGGATCGCACAGTTGATCGTCGCGCGCGTCGAGCGCGCCGCTTTCGTCGAGCAAGACGACTTGGAAGCGACCGAACGTGCAGACGGCGGCTTCGGAAGTACGGGGCATCGCGAAGCCTCGCAGAAGGTTCCGCAATGAACGTCTACGTCGTCGGCGCGGGCGCGGTCGGGACGTACCTCGGCGATAAGTTGAGCAACGCCGATACGACGATTCAGTACGCACCGCGCCGGCTCGACGACGTCGAGCGGGTCGAAGCCGACCTCGCGATCGTCGCCGTCAAAGCCTACGACACCGACCAAGCGATCGCGACGTTGCAGCAGGCGCTTGGGGCTGATTCGCACGCGACGATCGTCTGCCCGCAAAACGGCGTCGGCAACGAAGAGAAGTTGGCTGCCGTGTTCGGCGCCGACGCCGTCGTGGCGTGCTCTCTCACGGTGGCCGTCGATCGCACGCGCGACGGCGAGGTGGTACCTTCCAACGAGGGCGGCCTGGGTCTAGCGCCGGTCGGAAAAGTTGCGCACAATTGGCTCGTCGCCGCCTTCGAGCAATCGGGGTTGCCCGTAAAGGTTTACTCCGACTATCGCGCGCTGAAGTGGTCGAAGCTGGCGCTGAACATCGTAGCCAACGCTTCGTGTGCGATTTTGAACGTATTGCCGGAGCGTCTTCTAACGATGGACCAGATGTTCTCGCTCGAAGTGCGCGCGCAGCGCGAAACCGCCGCCGTAATGAAGGCGCTCGGCGTGAAAGCGGTCGACCTTCCGCGCTATCCGGTTCGCGCGCTGCAGGGTCTGGTCGGGCTTCCAACGCCGGTCGCGCGCATGATCTTGGCGAACCGCATCGCCGGCGGGCGAGGGCGAAAACCACCGTCGCTGCTCCTCGACTTGCGAGCCGCAAAGGGCCGCACCGAGGTCGAGGTCCTCAACGGCGCCGTCGCTCGCGCCGGACGCGAACTCGGCGTCCAGACTCCGGTCAGCACCGTCCTCGCGCGCGTCCTCGACGACATCGCGCACATGCCGCAGCTCTGGGCGAAATATAGGGAACGGCCGCAAGCATTGTGCGCCGAAGTCGAAGCGGAGCAACAGCGGGGCGCCAACGTCGGCGCGCGTGCGTAAGGTTCGCCCGCCGCGAAAGCGAAGCGCTCTCTGATGCGTAATCCGATCGTCCCCGAATCGCTCGACAGCTGGCACATTCTGCATCGCATGTTCCGTTTCGAACGGCGCGCTTTCGACGCGCTCCCCGCCGGACGGCGTGACGAAATCGCGCGAGAAGCGCTTGCCTATTTGGAGCCGCTCGCCGCCGATCGAGAGGGCGACGTCTCGCTGGCCCAGATGCTCGGGCACAAATCCGACCTGATGCTGACCCACTACGCGAGGACCTTCGATGCGCTCGGAGAGGCGCAGACGGCGTTCGACAAGTTGGAGCTGGCAGGTTTCGTTGCGCCGGCGACGTCGTACGTCTCGGTCCTCGAGCTTGGTTTGTATGAAGCCAGCGCGAGGTTTCATGAGAATTTGCGGGAGCGGGGCCTGAAAGCACATTCGCAAGACTGGAACGACGCGTTCGATGCGTTGTTGGCCGAGGAAGCGGCTCATCCGCGCAGCGCCGGACGCCTTTGGGCGAAAGTTCCCCCGCGGCGCTACGTCTGTTTCTACCCGATGAACAAAAAGCGCGGCGAGGCCGTCAACTGGTATAGTTTGCCCTATCAAGAACGGGCGCGCCTTATGCTCGAGCACGGAAAGATCGGGCGTTCGTTCCATGGGCTCGTCACGCAAGTGATTTCCGGCTCGATTGGTTTCGACGACTGGGAATGGGGTGTCGACCTCTATGCCGACGATCCGCTAGTTTTCAAAAAGCTGGTCTACGAGATGCGTTTCGACGAAGCGAGCGCGCTCTACGCGGAATTCGGCGAGTTCTACACCGGGCTGCAGTTCTCTATTCGAGAGCTCCCGGTGTTTCTGAGCGGAGAACGCAGCCCGCAGCTCCTGGCTGCGCCGGAGCCGGCGCTGCGCTAATGCGGCGCCACGGTACGTGATCGCCGCGCTCGTTTCGTGCGGGTATCGACGTTAACGATGGGCGAACCGTCTTCGAGGCAAGGCCATGCGTCGCCGCGGCGATCGGAACCGGCCCGAATCGCGTCCCGACTACCAATCGTGACGAGACGCACAGGCGGCCGGTGACGACCCGCACACGACGACCCGCCTCGTAAGCACTGTGGGCCTCAGGCCCGACACTCAAAGAGCATGGAAGCACGTGTCATCGGCGCCAACGTGCTGCCGCTGGTCGAGAAGCATTTCAATTTTCTCACGGGCGAGTACGGTTTTATGCTGACCCAGACGACCGATATCCCGACCGGGGCTTGGTATCGCGCGGCTCGCGCAGCCGTCGTCGTACAGTACGACCTGATGCGAGACGCGGCGCTGGACGTTACGCTCGAATTCAGATCGAGCGGCGAGAGCCATACGCTCTGCGAACTTCTCGAATTCACCGGCGTCAGCGCGCAGAGGCGCGTCGACGTTCGCGATGCCGAAGCCTTCACAGCCGAACTCGAGCGGATGCGCGTTCTCCTGACTCGGCACTGCGACGACTTCTTACGGGGCGACGTCTCGGGTTTCTGCACGCGGTTTCGAGAGGCGCTGCTCGTCAAGCGCTGCCGCCGAATTGCCGCCGAGGAATTTCGCGACGGAGACCCGAGACGCGCCGTCCGGTTATACGACGCTTTGCGCTCGTACTGGTCCGAAAACGATCGCGAGCATTACGATCGTGCGCTAGAACGCTGCCGCCCGGCGGCTTCCGAGCGTAAGTCCGGCCCCGGCCGGGTTCCCGCGCTTCGTTTGTTGCGATAGATCACCGCCCACGGGTGGTCGGCGACGATTTCGAAGGCCGGGTTCGTATCGAAAAATCGACGCTGCAGCGGCGTGTGATAGATGACGTTGAGTTCAGCGGGGTGCTTTGCCAATCGTGCGACCACCGCACTCAGAACCGGTCCGTGAAAGGGATTGAACATATAGACCACCAGCGCTCCGCGCGGTAGCCGATAGTCCTTCGCATCGTCGCATACGATCCGGACGTCGCGGCAACGGCGCAGCCGTCCTGCGCAGCGCTCGATGTTTTCGCGTGCCACTTCGCACAGCGCCGGGGAAAACTCGACGCCCACGACCTGTCGAAAAGCTCCGCGCGCCGCGAGCAGCAGCACGCGGCCCATGCCGCACCCAAGGTCGATGAAGGTGGTTTCCCCGGGTGCGAGCGTCGTCTCCGCGATGAGACGCTCGAAGTCCGCGATCGGCGTCGCGTCGTAGTGCGTCGCGTACTGGAGGCTTTCGCCGAGCGCTTCCGGGTCGAGTTCGCCCAGGAAGAGCGTCGCTTCGGTCGTCACGCCGAATTCTGCGTCGAAACGCTGGCCGGCTCGCCGCCCGGAACCCCGCGACGCTCGCTTACGCGCGCTGCGCTTCGGCAACGACCGACGTAACGGCGCTCCGCGTCACGCGCAACGCGAGTGCGAGTGCGGTCAGCATGAGCAGCGCGGAGAGAAGCCAAGGCGCTCCCGGGAATTGCCAAGCTCTGTGCGGATCGATGAATGCCGCAAAGGTTCCCGTGAAGAGGCCGGGGCCGATCAGCATCGCGATGGCGCGCATGCTGTTGATCGCGCCCTGCAGTTCGCCTTGTTCGTGCGGCTTTACGAGATGCGACATCATCGTTTGGCCGGCCGGCCCCATCAATCCGAAGAGCGCCATGAATGGTATGCCGAGCCAAAACAGCGTGACGTTCGCCGCGAACCCGAACAGAACGAAGCCGGATGCGGCGAACGCGAGCCCAAGCAGCATCGTGTTCCGTTCTCCGAATCGCGCGACGGCCCGCTTGACCGCCAGCGCCGAGACGACGACCGTGAGCGCGCCGACGAGCGCGAGCGAAAGCCCGATCGTCGTTTGGCTCCAGTCGTACCGGTAGATCGCATACAGCACCCAGATGTTTCCGAGCGAGAGGTGGCCGATGTAACCGATGAAGTAGACGGCCGCCAAACCCAGCAGCGCGCGGTGGGAAGCGAACAACTTCAGCGAGCCGACGGGATTGGCGCGCGCCCACGAGAGCCGCGTCGCGCGCTTTTCAGGCGGCAGCGATTCGGGCAGCACGAGCAAACCGTACAACCAACCCGCGAGGCTGAAACCGGCGGCGATCCAGAACGGCAAGCGCGGGTTGAGGCCGCCGAAGAATCCACCCAGCGCGGGTCCGAGCACGAAGCCGATGCCGAATGCCGCACCGATGATTCCGAAGCCCCCGGCGCGTTTTTCCGCAGGCGTGACGTCGACGATATACGCGCCGGCCGTCGTCATGCTCGCGGCGGTGATCCCGGAGATGACGCGTCCGGCGAATAGCCACCACAGGTTCGGCGCGAGTGCCATGATGATGTAATCGATGCCGAGTCCGAAGGTCGAAATCAAGATGACCGGGCGGCGGCCGAAGCGATCGGAGAGCATCCCCAGCAGGGGTGAGAAGAAGAATTGCATGACCGCGAACGCGGTGCCGAAGATCCCGAGGATCTCGGCAGCTCTGGTCGCGTCGCCGCCCTGAAAGTTGAGGACGAGCTTGGGGAACACCGGCGCGATGATGCCGAACGCCATCATGTCGAGGACGACCGTGATGAAGATGAAGAGCAGCGCCGCACCGCGCTTCGAAGCGGGCAGTCCGTTCATCGAGTCGCGGCCTTCGGAAAGGTCTCGAGGGAATCGAGCCACAGCTCGACCGCGCGATCGATACGGCGGCGGTCGCCGGTAGCATTGAGATCGAGAAGAAAGCCTCGGAATCCGGCGAGGACGACCGTTGCAATCGCGCGGGCGTCCTGCCGGTCGTAGCCGTCACTACGCCAGGTCGTCTCCAAATAAGCGAGCCAGTCGGTAAACGTGTGTTCGAGGAACTTTCCAAAGCGCTTGGGTTTGCGCAGCGCTAGGTTGTAGACTTCGAGGAAAAGCCGGAAGACCTTGAGCGCTTTCGGAGCGCTCAGCGCCGCCCAGATGCGCCGGCAGGCCTCGCCCGGCACCTCGGCGTGTTTCGCCTTGATGCGAGCGAACGCAGCCTGCTGCCGAGCCCGCAAGCACGCCAGCGCTTCGACGATCATGTCGTCTTTCGACCCGAAATAGTACAGCAGGACGCGCGGACTCGAACTCACCGCTTTTGCCAACGGACGCAACGACAGCTCTCCCAATCCTTTCGCCTCGACGTAGTCGGCGATCCGATCGAGCAGCTCGGCTCGATGCTTCTCGTCGACGGTTCTGGCCACGGGGCCGATGATAGCATACTTGAAACAGTCGTTTCAAGTATGCTTACGGAATTCGCTCGAAGGTGCAAGCGCCGTCAGGCTGATCTGCAGTGGGAAGGAACAAACCGGATGAAGCACGCGTTCAGGTGCAGTAGGGGAGACCTCGCGTCGTCAACGTGCATCACGAGGTGCACATGTACGGCGAAAAACTGGCCGAGGTCGCATTCGTCGTGTTCTTGGCGCTTTGCCGCTTGCGCGGAATGCGCGTCGTTACCACGATGCACAATGCGATGAGCGCTCCCGCGCTGCGAGAGTTCCACGCTGCCGGCAGCTTTGCGCGTAGAGCTAGGCCGTCAATCGTTCATCGAGTCGGATTTGGAACGGTCCCTCGTACTTGAGGCCGCTAAATCTCGGATGCAAAGGGTTGATCAGAACGTTCCGTTCCCCAACGACCGGTAGCCGCGGGAGCACGACCGCGGGAACGATCAGAGCCAGCGAGCGTCGCTCCGCAACCCACCCATCGCCGAAGGCGCGAGCGCTGATGGGTGGAGGGAAGGCGTCCCAGTCGGATGGGACGCGCAGGGTCATGTCGTCGGCCGATCCATTCGGAATGTTCGCTCCGACCAGGACAAGATCGGGTGGTGCTTCGGTTCGGTCATCAAATCGGGCGAGAAACTCCAGCACCGCAAGCGCGATCGTCGTCGAAGCGTACGCGATCCTGATATTCGTACTGTTCCACCGCCGATCGGCTCGCGCAGTTCCCTCGCCGTCGAACGCTTGCGCCGGCGTGCGTGCATAGATCCCACGAAGGATGCGCCATGCTTTCAAGCGACCCCGCCGTATCCGATCGAGTACAGCACGCTCTCGACTTGGCGAGCCCCCGCCTCGGAAATCAATAACTCAAGCGGTGTTTTTCCGCCCAGCGCGGGTATCCGACCCCGAATCCAGCGGCGGGCCTTTGCTTCGTCGCCGATCATCTCGGTGGCCAACTTAAAAATGCGAGCCACGCGGTAAACGCGATCTGCTTCCACGGTATCCAGGGCGCTTCCGGAGTCTTCGCGACGGATGAGCGTTCTCTCGCCCATGGCGAGCACGGCCGCTAACTCGCGCCGATTGATTTCGAGACGCTCGCGCAACATGACCAAGGCTTTCGAGCGGATTTTTCCGTGAGCGATTAATCGATGGATCGCTCCGGAGTCTGCCGTTCCGAAGATCGCCGCCTCGATGTCGTCTGTAGCGGAGTTCGTTCGGCGAGATGACGATTTTGGAGCAAGCGACGGCGAGATTCTGCCAATTTGTCTTTTTTCTTTTGCCATACTGGTATTATACTCGATACCGTTGCGGACGGCAATCACGCGGCCAGGCCTTTACGCTCCAGCGTGCGATAGCCGATCGCTTCGGCCAAGTGCGCGGGTTCGATAGCTGAATTTCCGGCGAGGTCGGCGATCGTGCGCGCGACCCGCGTGATGCGATCGAGCCCGCGCGCCGAGAGGTGTCCGCGCAGGTTCGCGGCGCGCAAGAGTGCGGTCGCCTCGCGGCCGAGTGCGCAGAACCGGCTGAGCTCGGGCGCTCCAATCCCGGCGTTCGTTCGTTCGCTGAACTCGGCGTAACGCTCGCGTTGAATCGCACGAGCGCTTTCGACTCGCGCGCGGATCGCGGCCGATGCCTCGCCGGGCTGGCGTGCGACGATTTCATCGAACGGGACGCGCGCGACCTCGACGTGCAGATCGATCCGATCGAGTAGCGGCCCCGAGAGTTTGGCGACGTAACGCGCGACCGTGGCGTCGTCGCACCGGCAGTCGCTCGTGCGCGTTCCACGAAATCCACACGGACAGGGTTGCGTTGCTCTTTTGCAACTCGTCCCGCTGCGACTGAAGACCGCGAAGCCGAGGGAATACGACTTCGAGCCCCAGACCCTGGGTGACCATGTCCGGAAGCGTCGGCTGGCCCTTGGGCTCGATCAGAAGCGGGTGGCGTACCAACTCGGGGTAACAATCGCGACGGTCAGCAACTGGGAAGGCGGTCGAGCGTATCCCGCGATCGACTGCATCCCGGCCGTCGTACAGTTCTTGGGCTACGATCCGTTCGCAGAGCCAAAGAGCATCACGGAGCGGCTTCTTGCTAAGCGCAGGGCCAGGGGATGGTCAATCCGGGAGGCAGCGCGGAAGCTCGGGGTAGACCCAGGCACGTGGGGAGACTGGGAACGCGGCAACCCGATTCTATACCGAGCCCATCGCGTCTTAGTGGCGCAGTTTCTAGAGTTGACAGAACCCGAAGTCGAGCGAACGATGCATCTATCGGGGAACGGTCCTGCTAAATTAGGACTCCGGCGATAACGACGCTCGAGTGCCTAATGGATGCTCTGGAATTCGCGGCGGGAGACTGTACTAGCGGGGCTCAACGTCCGGGTCCGCCCGTCCCGGCACTTGGCGCAATCGGCGCGCTCGTCGATTCGGCCCCAGCGGAGCGCTTTGGATTCACGGCCAGCCTGACGTGTATGGCAATTTCAGGCCGCGGATAATTGTGAAGGTGGGTTGATTTTGAACCGCTCGGCAAACGCCTTCGGAGTGAGAAAACCGAGTGCTGAGTGCGGCCGAACCCCGTTGTAATCCGCAAGCCAGTCCTCTGCGGTTTGACGTGCTTCGAATAGCGAAACGAAGCTATGAGCATTGAGCAGCTCGTCGCGGATCCGACCGTTGAGGGATTCGATGTTCGCGTTCTGGGTCGGTTTGCCGGGCGCGATAAAGTGCAAGGCGACGCGGCGCTCAGCGCCCCAGCGCAGCATGGCGCGGCTAGTAAACTCGCTGCCGTTATCAAAGCACACTGTAGTCGGCAAGCCTCGATCGAAGGCGATGTCTTCAAAGGTCCGGATGACGTCGGCACTCCCGAACGAGTGCCCGATTCGCAGCGCCAAGCATTCGCGTGTAAAGTCGTCGACGACATTAAGCGCTCGAATTGTCCGACCACCAATCAGTCGATCGTGCATGAAGTCGATCGACCAGCGTTCGTTGGGTCGCGTTGCGGCCGGCAGCACGTTGCCCCGAATGTAGGCGACTTTGCGCTTGCGCCGGGGACGTACCTGAAGCCCATGGGCCCGGTAGATGCGCAGAAAACGGGTCGTATCCGGCATTGATGCCCTCGCGCTCAAAGAGAATCTTCAACCGGCGCCAGCCCCAGCGTGGTCGCTCCGCCGCGAGCTCTCGCATCCGAATCGCGATCGGCTCATCGCTCGGACGTGTTGGGCGATAATGCAGCGTGCTGCGCGTACAGTCAACAAGCCGGCAGGCCTGGCATTGCGTCAATCCGTCGGCTTGCAAGTCCCTCACCGCTTAAGGACTGGGTACTCTCCGCGGTTCAAAATCAACCCACCTTCACAATTATCCGCGGCCTGAAATTGCCTTACACGCCATCCCCCGTTTATGCCGCTTAGTGACACAATCGGCCTATCGGTTTCTGATCGGAGGACCCACCGCCCCGTGTACTTGCTAGTGCCCTGAAGAACGACAGTTAACGCTTTTCAAGCAGAGGCGACGAAGACCGTGGATCGAGATCATGAAGATTGCAAGTTTGCAGCTTGTCAGCGACCTGCCGAAACGATTGGGAGTGCTGGACAGAGCGCTCCTGTGCTTATGCGGCAAAGTTCATCTTAGTCTGGTGATTTGCTATCGCAGAAAGCGGCCCACTACGTTGAGCGGTTCTGCCATAGCAAACCGTATTGTGCGGAGTCCGCTAGCTGCGCATCACGTATCTCCGTAGAAAACATGTCCATAGTTGTGAAAGAAGAGCACGTGTCTGACACCAGAAGAGTTCGCAGCGCAAGACCGAACTCTTCAAGAAAGCCGATCTTCTAGCAGCCACGCCGGTTTACAAATTGGGTGAGGCTGCAAAAGCAGCCTAGAGCCTAAGCAACGACACGTCCAAGGTATCGGTAACAGCATCACTATGGACAAGTTACGCACCAGGAACCCACTCATTGCGCCCCCCGTGGCTACTGATGCCCTACTTCTGCGACTTAGAGCTTCACCGTGCGCTGGAGCGTGGCGATGGTCTCTTGAAAACTCATCAGGATCTGTTCTGTGCGAGCATCAAATGGTACTCGATGGGACCGAACAAGAGTACGAGGCTCTCGTCGATTTACCCTCATATCTCCAGCGCTTCGATACTGCGAATCGACCACAGCAAGAGGGACGTAAACTCCTTCGACGAGCAAGCGAATGGATGCGCGCGAGGGTTCTTGGGCCGATAGCAGATGTCATTGGCAAGCACGCTCCGACTGTGGTTCGAGTGCTGCTTCCGTTAGAAGCTGACGAAGTTGCTCTGGTACCGTTTGCCCTTATTCGCGGAATTAAGAAACCATTGCTCCTTGAAGGGGTGACCTTCGTGCTCGAGTTCGAAGGGGATGAGGTACTGCGTGAAGTCTCGCATTGCATCGAGAAGCCTCTAAGGATGTTAGCCGTTTTCAGTGTTCCGCTAGATACGGATCTTCTGAACCTTCACGCCGAGCGACAGCAGTTGCGTGCTTTAGTGCACAAATTGAGACAAACAGGTAGGCAAGTCGACCTACGCATTTTGCAATATGGGGCGACGCGCAAGAGATTACAAGCGATCCTCAGAGAGAAGAAAGGATGGGATGTAATTCACTTTGCGGGGCACGGCGAGCCAAACTCCGTTGTATTGGAAGGCAAGTCTGGCTTCCACGATGTCATTGACTCGAGTAGCTTGTTGAAGCTATTAAGTAGATCAAAGCGTCTCAAGCTCATTACATTTTCCACATGCCACTCTGCACGTTTCTTGATAGATCGCTCACTGCAGAAACTGGATCTAGATGAGAGCATGCGGAAGAGCACTGAAGACTCTCAAAAAGTTGGCGCCGCACCAGACAGTCGAAGTCGCTCGAGCAGAGGTGTGCCGCTAGCGCGAGTGCTCACAAGAGAACTCGGTTGCTCCGTCGTTGCAATGCGTTATGCCGTTGACGATGAATTTGCGGCACTCTTTACCGGTTTCTTGTATGAATCTTTGTTGAGAGAAGAGCAACGATTGTCGTGGGCCGTCGCGTGGGCGGCATGGCAAACAGTTACGCGGCGCCCGGACTTTATCAACGCCTATCTTTCAGCGCCGGCACTATTCGTGGCCGGAGGCTCTGACTTGCAGCTTCTGCTCATTCCTAAGCAAGAAGGGACTCATCCAGACTTACGTGTTACCGATAAACCCGAGGTTGCGCATTTCGTAGGTCGCGTTGATGTCATGCGAACTGCGAGCCAGGCGCTTGCAAGTCGCTCGACCAATTGTGGGGTAATCTTCTATGGACTTCCCGGTACCGGCAAGACCAGTTGCGCCCTGGAAATCGCGGGTGACCAACAAGCAGTAGGCCGTTTTAAGGAAGTCATTTGGTATTCGACGTCGCAGTGTGCAGATCATATAGCACCGCTGGAAGAATTTATCCGCTCGCTTTCCGCGCATCTTGGTGGAACTCGGTCTCTAAGCGAAGTCATCTCTAGCAATGATGACAGGGAAACAGTCGCTGACATCAAGCAGTTTATTGAAAGCAATGCGAAGAAGCCGTTGTTGGTTATCATCGACGGCGCCGAGAATCTCCTGAATTCAGACAGGTCGTGGAACGATTCGCGATGGGTGCCGCTACTCACAGCACTCGCGGAGTCGGCCCAGCGAGTCCGAGTCATTCTAACCAGTCGACGCATGCCCCGTACTCTTCCCAGTTCGCTCGCCAAGGTAGCGGTGAACCCACTAACGCTTGAGGAGTCAACTCTGTTTGTTCTTTCGTTGACGCACTTAAGCACACTTCTGCACAGTCCCGTTAAGGGACTCACAAAGCCACGCCGCTTTGCACTCGTTCGTCGCGTCATACAGATGTTTCATGGCCATCCAATGCTGCTCGAGGCAGCCGATCGACTTGCTGAAAGTCCCTCGCAGTTAGAGACTGTGCTTAATCAGTTGGACGATTCGGGCGCTTCCCACAACGACAAGAAACTAGTTACCGTTGAGGACCGTCGCCACGAACTCGCCTCCATGCTAGGGCGCTTGCAAGATTGGACCGCGGAAACTATCGGGATGTTGCCAAGCGAAAGTAGAGCTCTTTTTGTGTTCATATGCGCCCTCGAGGAGACGGATCGTGATGTCTGGGTTATCGATACGAACTGGAAACTCATTTGGCCGCACCTTGGCTTTGCTGGACACGCGCCCGCGCCCGAGACGTTGTCGTTGCCACTCGTCGACAGCGGTTTAACGTACTTCGATATTGTTGAGACTGAAGAGAGCCCTGAAGTGACGATCGTTCGCCTGAACATGATAGTTAATCGCGTCGTTGCGGAAGTTGCAAGAACCCTAGTTTCTGCCCGCTTGCGCCGGACGATCGATGGTTTCTTGTCCATGTTTTGGATAGCGATCGTGGTGAAGTACCAAGACCTCATCGGTGAGACACAGGTAGCTCCCGCAATGACCCTTCACGCCGCCTCTGCGTCGTTGCCCTACCTTGAGCGTCGCGAAGAATGGGATGCTATCTCACGTGCAATAAATACAATTCTTAACATCGGGATCAATGGCCCGCGATTGCGGGCAATTCTTGATCTAGCGGCGCGTGCCGCAGCGAATTCCGAAGATGAAGCGGCCAATACGCGCACGGCTTTATTTCATGCTTTACTTCACAATGGCCACTACCTAGAGGCGGCAGAGGAGGGTCGTACACTTATCGAGGATCTCATTAGAGTCGAGAACTACCGCGATGCCGAAAAGATCACGTTTGATTTGCTTGCGATGCTGCAAAAAATAGGCCGGACCGATAATGCCCGGCAGCTTCATCCAAAACTAATCGAGCTCGAATCACTTGCATCGGTTGGACCGTTGACTCGAATCAGCAACGAATTGCTTCGCCTTGAATTCATACTCTTAGAAACTCCATCCGCCAACATAATCTCCGACATCGAAGCTCTTCTTAAGCTAGTCGAAGGAGTAGGCGACTCCTCGTATGATTCGGATGATGAGCCTGACGCGTCGGTTCGATTGTACAAGGTTCGTGAGTGGGCATTACAATTAGCTTGGAATGCCTCGGCAGAGCAAGGGGAATGGCTAAAGGCAGTTACATATAGTGATCAGTTGCTCGCTGCTTTGCGAGCTCGTGGTGCTTCACGCTTTGAGTGTGCAAAGACAGCGCTCAATAACTACGCGCCTTTGCTCGAGCTGGGTCAGTACGACGAAGCTAAAGTCTTATTCGAGGATTGTCGAGTGATCGCAGAGGAAGCGGAGGATTTTGGTCTATTGGCATTGGCCTTTGCCGCAAAAGCAAGATTACACGAAATGCTTGAACATTTCGATGCCGCTGTTGGCTTCGAGGAAGCGTCACTCCGCTATTCTTATATCGGGTCTGATGCGACAGGAATTCTCGCGAGTCACAGTAACCTAGGTATGCTGCTTACCAGGATCGGTAAGCAACGCGATGGAGCGGCGCATTTGATGGCCGCCTCTATGCTTAGTCTGTTGGTAGCCGACAGTCCGCGGGTTGTTCTGGGCCGCTCGCGCTATCTCTTAGAACTTCGAGCCGTCCATAAGAGTGCTCGCATTTCTCGATATGACGACGTGTGCCAAATCGTACAAGCAAGAGGGGGCGTACAATTTGATGCCCTGGTCGAGCACCTGCTTCCGCGAACCACGAGTAAGAACAAGCTCTTCAGAACCGCTCTCCTCGATATGCTGTTGCGAATCCCTATGGACGATCTCAAGAGGCATATGGTTCTTTGGCTTTCAAAAAAAACGCGTTAGCCACCCGATGGGAAGCGGAGTAGCCGTCGATCAAGCTGAAACCCGCGAATAGAATAAGATTCAATTGCGCTCTTGAAATCAGTGTGCTCGGGATTCAAGACATAGTTATATTCCCACGGAACCATAACTGATGGAACACGCAGTGCAACCGTTCGCTGTTCTTTCAGCCAATCAGCACCAAATCGCACGGAAGTTGCTGGTGGAATTGCGTCCCATCCAATTAGATCGCTGACTTCGACTGTTTCTATCATGTTATCGTTCAGAAGCGCCGACACCGCGACTAAATCACGAGGCAAGTACCGCGATTCTCCCGCCGTTCCGAGATACTCAAGCACTGCCAGCGATGTAGTAGCCGAAGCATAAACCGCCCGCTGCCCCCGTGGATTCCATCGTTGCCCGTTAAGCGCGGATCCTATTCCGTCGAACGCCTTAGCGGTTGTGGTCGCATAGTTATGCCTCGTAAGTCTCCAAATTACCATTACGTGACACCACCGAACTCGATCCGATCAAGAGCGGAAAGAATCTGACGAGTACCTGGCTCGCTTCGAAGCAAGACGAGCGGCCTTTCACCTTCTAGCGACGGGACTGCGCTGTTGAGCCAATTCATTGCACCGTCGAAGCTTCCGAATGCATGTATGGCCCGCGCGACCGCGTCAATGAGCCTATAGGCGCGATCAGAAATGACAGGCTCTAAGCGAGCTCGTTTAAGTACCTTTTCTCGCATGCTTTGTTCTGAAATTCCGATTATGGATTCAAGGTCCGCGGATCCAATCTTTACTCTCTTGAGGAAGTTTTCGACTGCAACACTTGGAAGCCCGATTTGGATCATTGAAGCAGGTGACAGGCCCGATGGTACTTTGATTCCTGCGCCCTCCAGAATACTAAGTGGAGTCAACTCATGGTCGGCATAGGATGTGAGAGCGGCTGCATCGGGCGCAATCAATGGACCGGACTTGGATCGAATATCAATAATGTTTGCGGCGGATCGCTTTTTCCTCGCAAGGGCAACCTTAAGGGCCTGCGATTGACCAAGGGACCGTCTCTTTCTTGCCATACTGGCGAATTCTCCGATGGGCAACAAAACGCTTCCGCTGACGCCACGGGACGACTCTAGGTAGTCGAGGCGAGACATCAGCGAAATTCCTAACGCTAACTACAGTACCGCTCCCTCGCCGCGAAGAGTCGACACATGCGGACATTCGCCTGCGCAGCTGTACCATGGCTCGTCGACCCGAAAAAGCGCGAAGTTTACCCGCACAACTTGGGGTGGATCCCTCGACTTGGGGAGACTGGGAGCGGGGTAGGGTTATCCTATTTCGCACGCACCGAGCGTTGCTGGCGCGCCTATTAGGTCTGCCCGAAACGGAAGTCAATCAAGCCATGGCAACGATTTGGGCGCGTACGCATGGGTGACTGCTGCTCCTGACCCTTAGCGGCGCTATTTCCCGAACGCTCGGCGCGGCCAAAAAGGCCGCGGAGAGCAGGCGACCCAGGTTGCGACGGCAGGACTATCTCGCGCGTCTGTGGTTTCTGCGTCCAGGGCCGCCGACACCCATGTCGAGTATTATGAGCAGGATTCCAAGTATTCGTCTGAACATCCGACTTAAGTCTCCTCCTCAAAAATTCGCAAGCACACGAATCCGTTCCTCGCTGCGATTAGAACTTCTCGATTAGTGCGTAGAACGATCGACCCGGGTTGGTATTCATGGCATTCTTCCCAGACTGAAGCATCCGCGACATTCCATTTCTTACCATCGAACTCGGCCGTGGAATGCATTTTCCCAAACGCGCGAACAACTCGATGGATATCTTCGACCGGCGCCCTCCAGTCCAACGTCATTTCCGAATCCGACGGGAAAGGCCAGATGGACCCTCCGTTTTGTGGGACAGCGTTCGCCCAGAAAGTGTCAGTCTGACTCATAACTTTCGCAAGTAGAGGTGCTGCCGCCAATTGGCATTTGCAAGAAAGCGTCTCCAGGTTCTCATCGGGGTCTACCGAGAAGCGCGCCTGAGCGAGCACTGCTCCCGAGTCAAATCCTGGATCAAGCTTGTGGATCGAAACTCCGCTTTCTCGAAGCTTCTTTAGTATTATGTGCGGCAAGGGCCAACGGCCACGGCCCTCAGGCAAGAGCGTCGGATGCAGATTGATTCCGCGCAGCTTGGATGACTCAACTGGAACGCGGTATGGGTAAGCAGCAACGACGAGTAACTCACATCCTTGTTCTTCGAGCTTCCGTAAATCGTCCGCCGAAACCGCTGCGGTTGCCACTCGAATTCCATGCGCGGTAGCAAGCGAAATTATCTTCTCATTGAAGTTGTACTTATTATCGGTTTCGAACGTGAAAACGCAGAGTACCTCATGTCCATCTTGTAAGATCCGTTCAAGGCAAGATGCGAAAAAATCGTAGCCAAAATATGCAATCTTCATAAAGCTAGTATAGGTCCAATAGAAAATCGGCCCGGCTTTGCACTATTTAACACTGAAACCCGCTGAGGCCATGTTCTGCGCCTTCGGTTACCAGCATTTTTGGACCAAAGAGCGCAAAGCGCTCATCGAGCGTGGTGGTCCGTATCGGCTTCCCTGGGAAATCTCGGGTTACTTGGTCCCCGTAGGGATCAATATACGAGTGTCGTCCACCTACGTCAAACAAATCCGCAACCACATGTGTCCACAATTCTGAAATGCCATACAGCTCGATCGGATCGACACAATGGATGAGAGCGACCTTTCTTGCTTGCATAGCGATGCACCGATGAATCGTATCTCGGTTGATAAGCGACCCGAAAAACACCCACCAGCGCGGCCACAGTAGGAAGTACCATGGAACGTCTATCCGAACGGTTAAGCCGCACCTGCGAAGCATTCTCGCTAGCCCATACACCGATTTCGGCGGCAACTCTGGGCCTTCTCGGTTAAAGAACCTCGCGACCCGAGTGCAAACCACAACCAGGCAAGAGTCTACTGCGGGACCTTTGTCCACCACGAAAATACGCAGCCGTCCTTGGGTAGAGCCCAATCCCCATATTCGTACTTGTATATTCCGTCGGGTCTTCGAGAGAGATCAAGCGGATTGCTGTGAATTCCAAGTTTCGGGAACGCTGCCACATCGAGTTCGCCGATAACCTTAGAGTAGTCAAAAGAAATGAGACCCCTGCGACTGGGGAACTCCGCCGTAAGAAAGCATGCGGATTGCTTTTCCATGGGCAATTTGAATTCAAATGAGAAGTGTGTGAGCAGTTCGGCAAAACTCGGCAGCCTACACGAGAACACAATGCAATCTGCTCGGTCTTGCCTAGTCAAGTTGAATCTCTGATTGCCAACCACCAAATTTTCCAAAGCATAGTCGGAAGCATTTGGAGGAGTCGGAAAATCCCGTTCGTCGTTATACCAAACGAATTCCGAACTCATCGCCTCTTCTGCGATTTCTGGATAATGATGGTTGGTCGCTTCATCTCCAGGCTTAACTCGAAATATTTTGGCTTGGAAGGTCGCGGGAACATACGATTTCTTGTAAGAGTGTTGAATTCGGCAAAGAAAATAGTTGGACGTGCTATCGGGGTGTCGCTCGAGTGTTGCGATCATCGTATGATCTTCACACCACCTTCCCTGGTAACGGGAGATGTCACCTAGAACGTCCACCAGCAGATCCGGCTGGGCTACGCGACGTAACTCATCAAGCTGTGACCGCTCGCGGGACTGGTAATAGTAGACGAAAACATATGCAGCAAAAACTCCCGAGATTATCTGGACTAGGACATCAACGACCAAATGCCCCATCTGGATCCACTGCACGCCCTTTGGATGCCAACCGACACTCGTGCCTAGGAAGATTGCGACAGAGAGAACCCATAGCAGCAACCAGAGCCAGACGGTTCTCGACGATACCTGCATCGGCTTGAGCAGGTCTCGGAAGTCTTTTCTTGAGGGCATTGCGCCTCCAGGCACTCGAGTTGCTCGCTGGCTCGCTTTTGGATGGCGAGCAAGCTTTCTCCCGTGACGCGAGCGTAGGAAATTCCCAACGATATTCGACTAGAAAGGCCAGGGGTGGCAAGGGTGACAACAAGCCTAGGATCGTATTGCGGTTATTAGCCGAGATTCTCTAGTTCACAATTGTAGACGTCCCGTGTAGGCGGTATGAGATCAGTTTGGTGAAGCCGAAACATCGCATCAGAATCGTCATCCGAAATATCGGACTTGAGCTTCCTGGTCCATCACAAGGTGTACTTTCGATCGACTTCGGGGACGAAGCGAGCTTCAAAGAGGCGCTCAAAAAACTCGAAACTGGGCTGGTTAATCCTCTCGGACAGACCGTTATTCTCAAAAACGATCGGGGTGAGATGCTGGGGTTCAATCCGAACCACTACTCATACCACACCGTCCCAGTTGAGGATCTCGGTGCCTGGCAACCAGCAGGCTGCGTCTGGACCTTACCTCCGAAATCGGATCCTCGAACCCGAAGACGATAACGATTCCGTCACGTATAGGGCAGCAGTGCTGGGCCACACATCCAAAGAAGTGGCCCCTACCCATCCTTCGATTTCCGAAGTGATCGAGCGATAACTTCCGCAATCGCTTGCCTCCGCGCGCCGGCTTCTTTCGGGTCAACCACTTGCTGTACGGTGCGCACTTTATATCCTCGCACGGTTTGCTCCGTTGGCTCTGGAGGCTGTCCTAAAAGATCGAGATACTCTATCAGCCCATCGGGCTCGACATAGCTGGTTTTTCCTTGGTCTCGTTCTTCCAGGTTCTCTTCGATAAACTTACCCAGGGCCTTCGCGTGCCGCTCGTTCCGGCCAACCAAAACGACTCGGTTATATCCCGCAGCGAGACACTTCTCAACGTTCCCTAGTTCGTGATCTTCATTCGTCGTTATAGATATCTCAAAGGCGATGCGCTGGTCTCCTCGGAGGAGGGCGACGTCAACGCGCCCCGCTCCCTCAAGAATCGTGTCCTCGATCGACGCTCGAAAACCGCGTTCTTCGGCAAGCTGCTTGATGAGGTGCTGTAGATACTTATGCTGCTGTCCGCCGCGCCCTGATTCCGTAATGCTCGGAGGTTTTATCGTCTTGCGCCTACCCGCGGGAGCCGTCTTTGCTTGTACCGGGGCGAACACTTGCGTCGATTCGTCAGAGGCCGGTGTGGAGTACGAAGAAGTTGAGGCTGCTGCTGCCGGCGTAACTTCCTCGGCGGATCCATCGTGGCGCTCGACAGCGGTAGACGTGCGGCTTCGTGTTTTCGGTGATGCGAAATAGGACGGCAATTCGGGCGGCGCGCTGTACCGCGCACGATTAGCTTCCAGCAGTAGCGTTTGCTCCGAGTCGTCCAGTGCCGGTAACGCCTCAACGAATCCAAGCGGCACGGACACCGACAGCGCCTTGGCCGTAAAGTTCTTTACGTGGCAGGCAAACTCGGTATGACGCTGTTGTTTTTTCTGTGACAGCAAGAACTCAGGACTGCAGCGAAACTCTGAATCAAGGACAGCCGCGTCTTTGGCGCTTACGCCGCCGGCAAACTTAATCGTCGTACTCGCAAGGACGCTGGAGCGCAGTCCCAAGCCAAGCTGATCAAGGTTCTGGTGCGCGAGAATGAGGCCGACGCGATACTTCCTGGCTTGGTTAAGCAGATGGGAAATGTTCTCGTCGAAATAATCCTGTGCTTCATCAATGTAGACGAAACTCGCCTGACGTTGGTAGGCAGGTATGGCGGCCCGCTGTACCGCCGCTTGCGCGATCAAAGCAATGAAGAAGCGTCCAAAGATTGCAGAACCTTCTTGCCCGAGAAGATCCTTCGCGGTATTGATGAGGATGATCTTGCCTTGGTTCAAGAGTTCAAAGAGATCGATCTTGTTACGCGGGTGAGAAAACATCCGCTCAAGAGTCGCGTTGGACAAGACGCCCCATAGACGAGTCAGTATCTGCTTCTTGGTTTCATTGAACTGCCGATCAAAAAATCGTGTCTCGAAAAAGCTCCGCGTACTTCCCGTGAGCGTCTGGATGTAAGGTCGGAACCGCTCGCTGTCTTCCATCAGTTCGCGGAGCGTATGAATCGTCGCGTCGGGTATTTCCATCAGGAGGCGCGCCAGGTACTTAAAAATGAGTCCCTGGCGCTGCGTGAGCTCAGCGCCTAGGAGCGCTCCGAAGAAATACTCATACAACTCTACGGTCGCGTTGAGAATCTTCTCTCGGTCAACCGGCGCATAGCCGCTCAACCGGTCGCGATTAAAGTCGAACATGTTGAGACACACCGGGTTCTCGACGTCATTGGGATCCACGAGGACGAACCGTTCCGCGAGACCTGTCTCCTCGAAAGAACCGAAATACGATAACCGGGATATCGTGCGAATGAGGTCGCCTTGGCTATCGAGGACAACAACTGACCGGCCATCTTCCATTGCGCGAACAAGATCGTGGTTGATGAGAAACTGTATCAACTGTGTCTTGCCGTGACCGGTGCCACCGACAATGTGCGTGTGCTCGAAACGAGCCGGGAAGGGGATGGCAAACGGCAGTGGAGCGTGAAAGAACTCCAAGAACGGCGACCCTTGGAGATACGCATCGACGATATATTCCGGCGACTTGTTCTTGTTTTCTGTTGGCAGGACAATGTTGCGCGCGGAGTCGTGACGTCTTTCACGCGGGATGCCTGAAAGCGTCAATGCATTCTCGTCAAATATTTCTCGAAGCGACTCAAACAGGTTTGCATTGGTGATGTCGGCATCAAAAAACGTCATGATAAGACGCTCGACAGCCTCCGGCAGGTTGTCGCAGAGGTCGTAGGCCTTAGCTTCGGGGAGAATGACCGAGTCGTCGTTCGCGATGCCGTTATCATTGATGTCGGTAAACGCTGACATTGGAAAATATTCGAGCATCCCCCCGAACACCCAGACCAACTTCTCCCGCCACATTGGGAGAAGCCGCTTCTGGTCGGCAAGGAAGCGCAGTTGTCGGTTAAGCGTTGTCCGTAGTTGAGAGCCCTCAGCGACGGTCAGGTGCTCAAGGGACGACTTCTCAGGAAGCTCGACGACGAAACCCTCGAGATAGAGCAGTCTCCTGATTGTGGACCAGAGCGCCTCGCCAAGTGGATCGGATGGCGTAACCCCACGCTTCTCGCAGATGTCGTGAATAAGGTCGAGCAGGAAGTTGCCGACCTTATCGTCGTCCCCAAGGGGAGAAGCGTCGCGCGCACTCTTAACCCGCGCGTAGAGTCCTGCTGTGTTTCCAAGCTCTTGGTCCCGCACGGAGCCCGCGAATTGGTCCTGTAGCCAACTGCGCCAGTTGGATGACACTGCTTATCCTATGTCGACGATTTCTTCGCCGCCGAAGCGGGCGGCCGCGTCAAGCACATTCTTGAACGTCTGCGCGGCTTCTTTGATCTGCTCCTCAATCGCGATCATTTCGACAATGTCTTTGCAGTCGATTCGCTTTCCGGATACCAAGTCGTAGACGGATACCGAAAGGTTTGTCATCTTGTGAGCGAGCCGCGACGCAACACCGAGGAGCCCGCTGCCACTTCCCTCGACGAGGCGAGTACGCTCATAGAGCATCGTGCCGCCGAGTTGGTACTTATCTATGTTGCTTTTTTCGTCGGGCGTTAGTTCCGCTCGCACGGAGAGTGTGAAGGTGACCTTGCCCAGCATCCCACCCTTTTTCTGTTCTCGTCGCAGCAATAGTTTCATGAGCCCCTCCTTCAAGGCGGCGTACCCCCGCGCCTTATGCCGCGGCTGAGGGTTCTCCCTTGAGGCTACCTGGATGCAAGGTCGTTGCACTAAATGGTCTGCTGGGCGCCCGATCGATCATGAGCTTCAAGTAGATCTCGTAGTTGGGAAGATTCACGAGATCCTCGGGGGAAAACGCAGGCTCGAATTCCCGCCCAATTATTTGAGCGTCCTCGGGGCCGAGGCGGAACGATATAAGCGTGCCGACGTTTCCGAGCACGGCGTGCCTAACGTCGAGTTCTAATTGATGCAGATGTTGGTGCGCAAGGACCAGCCCGATCCGAAACTTGCGCAGTTCTGAGACCATGTTCGCTACCGAGAGCGTCGTAAAGCTCTGAAACTCGTCGATGAAAATGTGGTAGTCGGGTCTCTTTTGTTCCTCGACATCAGACCGGCTCAGAGCCGCTAAGCCAAGCGTCGTGACGAGCAGCGCGCCCAAAAGGTTGGCGGTGTCTTCGCCTAAACGCCCCTTCGCGAGATTTATGATGAGAATCTTTCCCTCGTCCATAATTTGCCGAAAATGTAGATCAACGGGCGCACTAGTGAAGATTCGATAGAGGCGCGGATCTGCGAGAAAGGCGCCGACTTTATTCTGAATCGGGGCTATTGACTCTTGGCGGTATCGCGGATTGTAGTTGGGAAACTCTCTAGTCCAAAAGGCGTGAACTTGATCGTTCTTAACCTGAGCGAGCACCTCTCTCTGGAACGACTTCTCCGTTAGCATCCGGAGGATGTCTGGAAGTTGTGCCTCTCCAAACTCAATTAGAGCGAATAAAGCATTTCGGAGGATGTGCTCCATTCTGACTCCCCACGCTTCATCCCAAAGCTTCTTGAACGCCTCCATGAGGCCCGAGGCCGCGAGTGGAATTCTGTCCGCCCGAACCCGTCGAAGTGGGTTGTATCCATATGGCTGAGAGAGATCCGGCGCATTCATATATATGACGTCACCCTCGCGCCACGGTGGAACGCTCGCGATGAGCCGCTCGGCGAGATCGCCGTGAGGGTCTATCACCGCCACACCGCGCCGGCGGCCTATGTCCTGGAGAGCAATCGTCTCAAGAAGCGTCGTTTTACCCGTTCCGGTCTTGCCGATCGCGTAAATATGGAAAAGCCGGTCGGCCTGTTTGATACCAAAAGTGCGGTGCCGATTCCGACCATTGGTCTTTGCGAAGTGTGAGACATCTGTGTAGTTGGGCATCGGCTCAGCATAGCCGGGGATCGAAGGAGAGAAACGTGGGCGAAACCTGTCTTGCCGCGCATGTTTTCACCACGTGCGGAACGAACCGCACAGTGAGGAACGAGCAATGATTGTGAGCGCCTTTCGCCTCAAAAAGTTCGCCGTGCCCGATCTGTTTGCGACAGACGAAGACAACGTCGGCACAATCTTCGACGGTTATTGGGGCGGCGAGCGCGTTAACGGTATCCCTGTGGCATATTTCACGAAGGAACAGGGCGATAAAGTGGTCGATGTCATTCTTCGGACGATTAGCGCGTTGCAGTTCTATCGGGCTCGATACGCCGGCTTTACAACATCGGCGGCAAAGGCGGGTGGAATTGGCAGCTGCTCTCCGACATCTCTTAGGCCGGCCGAATGCTTGAACCTATGATAGAAAGCGCATGGAACTGGCTTTCGCCATATTTGCAGGGAATCGAAGGATTTGTCGTTGGCTCAATTGTTCCGCCGATCGTTACGTTTACCGTGCAAAAGTGGCTCAAACGCCCAAAGCTTCGCATAGAGCTCAGACGCATACATGCGAGGTTCGAGGACATTTTCAACACAGGTCGCTTAGAAACAGCAATTGCGCAAATGAAGCAGGATAACAATACACTTGCGGATTCGAATCTCGGGCATTTCTTGAATCGCTATATCGAAATCTCGGTAACATTGGAGGACGCATCCAAGCTCACAATAGAAACACTCATCTTAACAGCATCAAAACGAAGGTCCCTGCAATTCGAAAGACTACTTAGCCCGAGCGAAGCCGGATTCGAGGTCAGCCATCATCCGGTTGTCGATGAGGGCGCAAGCAGGACGTTCTACCTAGATGAGGCGGCCATCGGGATACCGGCGGAGTCCATCTCGCGAATCGCCGTCAAGGATACATCTGGCCGCCTGCATTCCTCTAAACCTATCTCGAACATAGCTGCGCTCGACGCTGCATTGTCTTTAAAGCCTCTTGGTGAAGGCATTCTTAATATAGAACGCGAGCGACGCTACGAATTGAAGCCGGCGGCATTGTGGATCGCATTTGGTCCAAACTGCGAGAATCTCGGTTGGCACGTTGGTGCTCGGATGACTCCAGAAAATGGCACGCCTTATCAGCCGGCCTTCGATGAATCTGAGGCTGTTCGACTGGCGCAATTCGCCAAGCAGCTTCCCGGGTGCTCGAGCATTGAACACTTAACCGTAAATGATGGTGTTTTACTAGCAAACGCAGATCTTCACGACAAGAAAGACTTTTTCTATCACGCCTCGCGCGCAATTCACATTACGGATAGTGGAATAGTTGAGGTGCGATTTGTGGATCCCGCAAGGGACGATCTTGAGGGGCTCTATATGGTCCTTGTCGTCTCGCTATCGATTGCGCACTATCTGCACCTGAGCCGATTAACTTGGCCTTTGCAACGACTGCACGTAGGCTACGCGGCTGGGAAGGACAAAGAGCTCCCTCATTTGCCTCAGCCAGGCTCCGAAAGGCGCGACACAATTGATGTGTCGCGAATTGACTTTGCTTCGCAGGTGGCGGGAATTGTGGTGGATTTCTTGCGCGATGCACACGGCACACTGCGTGATCGCGCTGACATTGTGACCGTGCTGGACCGGTATTGGAACCAGTTATTCCCTGATGGCCTTTCCGATCTTCCGCCTCGGTCCCTGGCCGTCGGCGCAACGAAGTCGACTCTTTAGAGCTTGGCCGGTTAGAATGTAGCTGCGTATGCTGCAAAAAATCGTTTCCATTCACAACGTTGGTCGCTTTAGCAGCTGCGGTGCTGCCGGCGATGTTATGTTCCGTCGCTACACGCTGATTTTTGCGGAAAATGGTCGAGGAAAGACAACCCTGTGTGCAATCCTTCGATCTCTTGTTTTGAATGATCCGGCGATCATCGAAGGCCGGAAGACACTCGGAACTATCGATGCCCCATCAATCGATCTACTATTTGACTCCGGAAACATTCGATTTACGAATGCCGCGTGGAACGCTCTCTTCTCCGACATCCTGATTTTCGATGCTCAGTATATTCGTGAGAATGTCTTTGCGGGCGACGTTGTTGACACACAACAACGGCGAAACATGTACCAGGTCATCATCGGAGCAACTGGCATCTCCCTCGCAAACAAGCTCGCGACTCTGGATACACAGATAAGGGACAAAAACACAGAAATCCGCGAGAACCGCACCCAGATTCAAGCGCATACTCCGTCTGGAATGACGCTCGACACATTTCTTGCGCTGACTGAGGACTCGGCGATTGATGACAAGATCGCGAGCAAAGAGCAGGAACTCCTTGCTGCGCGCAATGCGTCCGCGATTCAGCAGCGGGCTCCGCTATCGCCGGTTGCGCTGCCAACAACGCCTCCTGACTTCTCGGAAATGCTCGGAAAGACGCTTGAGGGGGTCTCTTCCGACGCAGAGCGACTCGTCGGGGAGCACATAGCAAAGCATCAGATGGCTGAACGTGGCGAGGCGTGGTTGTCAGAGGGAGTCGCCTATGTTGTCGATTCGACATGCCCCTATTGCGATCAAGTGATTACCGGCGACGAACTAATTCAGACTTACAGAGGCTTTTTCAGCGACGCCTACAGAGCGTTGCGCGATGCGGTCGCTGGCATGAAAGCGCAACTTGAGAGTGCTTTAGGTGATCGAACCATAGGCGCTATCGAGCAGACCGTCGTGAAAAACTCGGGCGACGGTGAATTTTGGCAAAAGTATTGCCCTGTTACGCCTCCTTCGCTTCCAACCGCTGTAAGTATTCCGGACGCAGTTATCGGACTGCGCGACGCATCGCTTGCGCTTCTTCAAACAAAATCGGCGACGCCGCTTGAATCGGTCGTACCCGGTGCTGGCTTCACACACGCAGTCGCTGGTTTTGAGGCCTTGCGAAATGCACTTACGGTGTACAACGAAGCGGTAGCTGGCGCTAACTCGATCATCGAGATGACGAAAAAGTCAACAAGCGCGACTAACGTGGGGGAAATAGAGGGTGCGCTTGCGCGTTTAAGGGCGCAAAAAGCTCGGCATACAAACGAAGTCAAGATGTTGAGCGCGACCGAAGCACGTCTGCAGAGTGAAAAGGCCACGCTTGAGGCCGACAAATCTCGAACGCGGGAGGAACTTGATTCCCACACGCAAGACCTTATCACTCGGTACGGGCAGAGCATTAACGGCTTTCTCGATCGCATAAATGCTGGATTTCGTATTACGTCTCCGTCGCACACGTACCGCGGCGGAATTCCGAGCAGCACATATCAACTCCTCATCAACCAAGTGGCCGTCGATCTCGGAGACGATGCCACGCCAACGGATCAGCCCAGCCTGAGGAACACGTTAAGCGCGGGCGACAAGAGCACGCTCGCTCTGGCGTTCTTTCTCGCGCAGTTCGAGCAAGATGCTGGCAAAGCAAACAAGATCGTCGTTTTCGACGACCCGTTTACGAGCCAGGATGGTTTTCGCAGAAGTCAGACCGCGTACCAAATCTTCAAGTGTGGCGGGAGTTCTGCCCAAGTAATACTCCTCTCACACGAGCCGAGTTTCCTAAAGTTGCTCTGGGACCTTGCCCCTCCATCTGAACGCAAGACATTGCAGCTCGTTCGGATCGGAGAAACAAACACCACTATTGCTGAGTGGGACATAGAGAAAGCGCTGCGTGCACGCTATCGGGCCGATATGGATACCTTGCAACGTTTTATCTCGGGCGAGGGCAGACCGCTCGATGTCATTCAGAAAATCAGGCCCCTTCTGGAAGGCTTCTGCCAGAATCTATACCCGGCCCAATTCTCGGAGCAGGATACGCTCGGAGTGATCGTCACGAAGCTTCAAGCGTTCGGCACGGCGCATCCTCTATCAGTAATTTCTAGCGACCTAGATGAACTTAATGTGTACTGCCGACGCTACCATCACTCAGAAAACCCGAGCGCGGCAACTGAGGCTATCGACGATAACGAATTGCTCGGTTACGTGAAGCGTACTCTAAAAATCGTTGGAGGGCTCCTATAATGTTTTTTGATAGCGATTTGCCCTAACGAGACATTCCGCGACAGCGCCTCTCGTGATCTGAATGGTCCTAATGATGATTTCGAAGAAACAAGCGCACTCAGTAACTCCATGAAAACCGCGGTCGCATAGCCGAGGGCGGCCAAGGTCCCTTTGTATCATGTGCGGGGGATGCGATATGCCGCGTATCCAAGGGCGAGGGCAATCGGGATAAACGCCCACGCTGCATTACAACGAACCACCCCGAGGGAATTATATACATTACTACCCTAATGCGAGCGGCGGGAGTCGGACCCGCATCTGCTGCTTGGAAGGCAGCCATAATAGCCGCTATACGACGCTCGCAGTAGTTCAAATCCTAACAGGCGGGGATCTTACGAGCAATTAATTGGCTATACTGAAGGCTAAGGGTTTTTCTGAGAGCACTCCTTCCCGTACTTATGAGCCTCTACATGGGGTTTTTAGGTTAGGGTAACTTTGTATATAATTCCCCGCTCCGAACGCTTGACCAATTCTGTCGAAGCTCGCGCCGGCTCATTTCTTCTGGAAAGGTGCGGTCCATAGAGCGGGCGGCATAACCGCACGTTTTCACGTCTACTTTGAAGTTCGCCGATCAAATAGACTTGGCGAATGCCGATCGACGACATAGAATTCGAAGAGTTGCTGGCACTCTGCGACCCGGCCGATATACCGCCTGATCCAACCGAGGCAAGACAGACACTAGCGAACTTCGTGGACCTTTTGGAGCTCTTGATGAGACCACTACCGCTTCCACCAGCAGGTGGCTCTTCGTTTAAACAGCCTCCTTAACATCATCGGGAAGCATTTGCTCAATCGTCTTGATAGACTGAATTAACTACAAACGCTGCGGATCACGATCGATGTAACGGGTTCGCTCATCGTCGATGAGCCCCAGTTAAGGCGTGAAAATGTGCCAAGCGGACACATTTTCAGGTCGTCGTGACCCAGACTTAAGGTTTGTTGCCCGTCATCGATAAATCCAAGTTTGAGATAGGTTTGAATCGCGCGGAACGCTAAACCAGAGTTATGGCCTTATTACACAAGAACCAAATCAAGTCTGTGGTCGCCGTGGGTTCGATGCGGCAAGGGCAGTTCGTATGTGACTCAACGAGCTTTCATGTTGGTTTCTTGATGAAAGATGACCCTAGTCCCGAAAAACGCTTATATCACATGTTTCTCGCCACGAATCGCCATGTCTTCGAAGATAGAGAAACGGTGACGTTTCGTATCAATACTGATGATGGCAAGCATAAGACCTTTCAGACACCGCTAAAGGATCATAATGGAGAAAGTAGGTGGCTTGCTCATTCGGATCCAGCTGTGGACTTGGCCCTGCTGTCCGTTAATCCAGAAGTAATGAAAGCTAATGGGATCGAACCTCTGTTCATAACTGAAGAGTTGTTTGCATACTCGAATCTCTTAGAGGGTATCGGAATCGCAGCCGGAGACGCTGTTTACGTACTTGGCTTCCCCATGGGACTTGCTGGCGAAGAACAAAACTATGTATGCGTGAAGGGCGGCGTGGTGTCGAGAGTTGACTCTGAAATCATCAGGATTAGGAAGGCGTTTATCATTGACTCTTCCGTATTTCCAGGCAATAGCGGCGGTCCAGTAATTCTGCGACCAACAACTTCCGCGCTTGACGGGACGAAGGCAGTGCTAAAAGCGTATCTTCTCGGCGTGATAAGTGGCTACTTGCCTTTCAGTGATAACTTGTATACGCATCAAACAAGGCCACCCACTATCGTCAGTACGACAAGAGAGAATTCCGGCCTGAGCTTCTGTGTTCCAATGGATTTTGCGAAAGAGATATACAGAGCTTGGTTAGAGAAACAAAAACCAATCGATGAGCCACAGAAGAATCTCGATGCGGCGAAAATCGTCGACGAGGTAAAAACGACTACAAGCTAGATCGTCTCGTCGAGAGCGCTGATATGTAATAAGAAACCGTCGCGAAGTCTATTAGGCAGCCTTCGTGATATTCTGGGAATGAATCTCTTCGATCGCTTTGATATCTTGAAGCAGCTGTAGCAGTTGCGGATCACGATTGAGGTAGCGGGTTCGACCGTCGTCGACGAGCCCCAGTCAAGGATAGGAAACGTGCCAGGCAGGCACATTCCCTCGCCTAAGTTCTCCGGAAACGCGATTGTCGCGGTGCGCTTCGCCCCTTGTTGTACTTTGTCAGCAACCTTTGCCGTCGTCCGATTGTCTTGTATTACAATCTGTCGAGGAATATAGTCTTGCCATGAACGTTTCAGAAGATCAGCTCGCGAGCTGGTCTCAAGCACCCAGTGAGACTGAGGATCAAAAATGCCTTACCGCAATTAGCGCCGTTGGCGACGCCCTTCGAGCGCGGTTTGGAAACAGCGTGAAGCTGATTCGGCAAGGCTCACATACGAACAGGACTAACATTCGGGCTGATAGCGATGTCGATGTCGTGGCACTTCATACCGGCTACTATTTTGGTGATACCGCGTTCCTGTCTGCGGCCGACAAGTCGCGCTACGAGCAAAACTTTGTTGCTGCAGATTATTCCTTCGCTCAATACAAGAATGACGTAGAGCAAGCACTAAGAAGCGTTTTTGGCGATGCAGTCAATCGGAGGAACAAATGTCTTCGAGTGAACGGCGGCTGGAACCGAACCACGGCTGATGTTGTCCCGGCTTATGAGCACAAACGGTTTTCGACGTACCAATCGGTTTCAGCGTTGGGAATTGAATTCGTAACAGACCAAGGAGCACGGATTGTAAGCTTTCCAGAGCAGCATTACGCCAATGGTGTTCGAAAGAATGACGACACGCGCCGCGTGTTTAAGGCAGCCGTTCGCATTCTCAAGCATGTACGGAACCGACTTGCCGAGCAGCGGATCATCGTCCCTGACTCGATGTCCTCGTATTTTGTGGAATGCCTAGTGTGGAATGTGCCCAACGACGGCTTTGGCAAAAGTACCTGGCGTGAGGTTGTGGAATCGGTAACCGGAAAGATCTGGAATGATATGCGCAATCCTAGTATTGCTACCAATTATGCTGAAGTAAGCGACCTGCACTGGCTACTTCGGGGCGGCACACGCACGGCTCAGCAGGCTGAGGAATTCATGTTGCAAGCGTGGCGGCATGTTACACAATGAACGTATTTCACATGGACGATTCTAAGAAAACTGACGTACTGTTAGCGGCGCTGAACGAGCGCTATACGGCATTGCACAAAATCCGTGAGCGTGTTGAAAGCATCGGTGTCTGGGCGATCGGCCTCTTGTTAGCTGCAGGCGGCTGGTTATTACAAAGTCACCCGAGCTTTTCGCCGCTTCAGAAGGCCTTTCTGGTCTTCGCAGTGCTGGTTGCACTTGCTCTGCTGCGTTTTATGTACCTTGAAGATCTGTGCCGAGGATTCAGATCGCAGCTGCGTGTTGCGGCTCGCATCGAGGACGCACTGGGTTTATTTACTCCAAAGGTCTTTAGTGCGACCGAGCATCCAATCTATCCCCAGTCTTGGAAGGCTGCTGGCACCCAGGAGGGAGATGGAAGATTCTTCGATGCCAACTACGTCCTCTTATACGTCGGCGTTGCCTTCTTAGTCGTCTGCATAATTCTCGCAACGCCGGCGACCCCACAGCCTACTAGCGCTAGCACTCCACGAGCTATTAGCACGACGACTGCAACATCTAGCCATCTGGTAGTCCCCTGAGGTCTGTATTGACCTTGCCCGATATCCGTCTATAGTACCTAGAGCACCTGTGAGGGCTTCGGCTCTCTCACGGTCAAATACAAACCGTAGCCAGGTGCTCACGAAAGGTCCGCCCATATGGGCGGCTTTTTCGTTCAATCAAGCTCTGGGTTTCCGCTGTGCAGAACCCGCCGGTTGAACTTGTCTACCTGCCAGAAGGGGATCATCGTCCAGAAGAACTTCTCTCCGCCTTCCACTTGCTTGACGATCACCTTGACTCTGCGGCCGTTGAGGACGGCGATGAATTCGTAGAAGGAGACCGGCGTAAAGACTTTCTCCCAGTGACCGTGTCGCTTGCGACGTATAGGAAGGCTCGTTTCCCAAATGCCCTGAAGCGTCTTTGAATCTTTTAATATCGCCGGCGCAAGCCGTATGAGCTTAAGGCGCATGAATTGGTCCCGCCGCGATCGCGCTTTGTTCCACGTCTTGAACTTGATATGCTCAAGCCCCTCGGCGTTGAAGTGAACCTTCTCTTTAAAGTACGGACAGAACACGGAGCTAATGCTCTTGTACAGAGTCTCTGCGTTGGTGCGGACTCGTTCAAAATCTTCCTCAGTGAAAGTCAGTTTCTCTTGTTGCGGCTCCATGCAGATATTTCAACTACTATATATCGCACGTGCTTCGGAATGCCACGGCACGAAAACGTGCCCGGCCGGCACATTGTCACCCCTGTTGTCGACGGCCAACGCTCGTTTAAACTAGGCGGATGCCAATTGATGACACGGAGTTTGAAGAGTTGCTGGCATTGTGCGACCCGGCGGATATACCATCCGATCCGACCGAAGCAAGGCAGAGACTGGTGAACTTCGTGGACCTCATTGAGCTCCTCATGCGACCGCTGCCACTCCCGCCTGCGGGCGAATCTTCGTTTAGGCAACCTCCTTAACGCCATCTGGTAGCATCTGTTCAATCGTCTTGATAGATTGAATCAATTCCAAGAGTTGTGGATCACGATTCTGGTAACGGGTTCGAACGTCGTCGATGAGCCCCAGCCAGAATAGAAAAGATGCCGCGTTTGGGTGCACCGAGTAGGGAAATGCCGCTTGAATATTAAGTTTTCGACCTGTCAGTGTCAGGTTCGAACCGACCGTCTTGAGGATCATCTTCCGGATAGCGTGATTGCCTGCCATGAACCAGGCCGCGGCTCTACTGCCGAACGAAATGACAGCCAGAACGGGTTCGAACCATCCGGCGCGTAGGTCCAAATTGGCCAACTCTTCAGCCAGCGCGATGCTGTCCTTCTGTATTTCCTCTCGACGGGAAACCAGTTCCTGATCGTCGATCAGGTATCGAAGCCTTAAATCAACAAGGGTCTTTAGCTTTCCATTGCAATCCCGGATCGCTCTCTCAAGCGAAGCGCGCTGAGTCTCAGTCGACTCTTCACGAGCGACACCTCGACTCTCGATCGCTTTGATTGCGCGCTCCGCCATGACCCTTGGGACGGAGAAAGCGTACAATCTTTCTGCAATCTGCCGCTCAAGTTCGCGCACTTCAATGGAAGGCTCTTTGCATCTTTGACCAACGCCTCGTCGCGTGCAGTGATAGTAGATGTATTTCGAACCGAACCGATTAGTCTTGTGTTCTGCGGTTACCATAAGGCCGCAGGCACCACAACGTATGAGGCCGGTGTATGCAAACTCGTGCCTCTGAGGTTTCTCCGTACCGGGACGACCGAGCATCACTTGGAGGCGCTCGAATTCCCTCCATGTAATCATCGGCTGATGTTTACCTGGATACAGCTGACCGTTCCAGCGAATGTATCCCGCGAAAAAGGGATTACCTAAGACGTTATAGAGACAGCCGCGGCTTAATGGGCGCCCACCCGATTTCGCACGCTTTGGGGTGCGAAAACCCCACTGCTCGCGAAGCATCCTTTCCAGTTCGTGCACAGTGTAAGCGCCGGTCAGTGCTTTCTCAAAGAGCTTTTTCATAACTGGGAAAGCTTCGGGATCGGCGATAATCGTATGACCTTCCAGGTTGTTTTTGTAGCCGGTCGGGGGTTTGTTTGGTAGCCACCCTCGCTCGAGCTTTGCTCGAATCCCGCGCTTTACATTCTCGCTCAGTGAATCGACGTAATACTTCGAGTATCCAAAGATGATCTGTAGCATGAACTTGCCCTGCGGATTATTCTCGAAGGAGGAGGTTGCGAACTTGAGATCTTTCAATCGATTGCGATCAAGGAGATGAATTACGCGTCCCCCGTCTACCGAGTTTCTCGCAAGGCGGTCCGGATGCCACGCAATGATCCCTTCGGCGTGGCCTTTTTCGATTCGTTGGATCATCTCGTCGAAGATCGTCCGTCCCGGCGCTTTTGCGCTGAATGCTTCCTTATAGATGTCTGCAACCTCAACTGATGGGTCGCTACCGAACTTTCCCAGCAGTTCCTTGAGCTGAGAGTCGATAGAGAGCACTTGCCGATCCTCGGCTTCGGTAGATTTTCGGCAGTAAATGAAGTACCTCATAGATGTTGCTCTTGCCAATCTATCATTCCGCAGGCTTTTCTCACAGGCGCGGAATCGTGCCGCTACGGCACGTTTTCACATCTTAGCGCGAGCATCGCAATAGAGTAACCTTTTGGAATGGTAGACGAGAAGGAAAAGAAGCGAGACAAAGCTCTCCCAACCGTATCGAGACGCTTTCCCGACGGCGGCTTGCTAGAACTCATCTATCAACCGGACACCCGCAGAACGGCTCTTGCAGTCTTCCGTGACGGCCAGGTCTCGGTCGAAAACATTCTGGAGGTGGGTGCTGGCGAGCGACTCGTGCCGGTACCAGGCACTAATAATCTCATCAGGCACAAGGCGCTGTTGCTCGCGGAGAAACCAGAACCATACGGCTCCATTGATGAGCTGATGGGAGAGATCAAGACCTATCTATATCGTTATGTGGACCTATCCGAGCGATTTCAGAGGATCGCCGGCTATTACGTCCTCCTGACTTGGGTCTACGACGCTTTTAATGAGTTACCGTACCTACGCCTCCGCGGCGATTTTGGATCGGGGAAGACGCGGGCGCTGGTGGTCATCGGCTCGATCTGCTACAAGCCGTTCTTCGCGAGCGGCGCTTCTACGGTGTCCCCGATCTTTCACACGCTGGACACGTTCCGCGGGACACTAATATTCGACGAAGCAGATTTCCGATTCAGCGATGAGAAGTCGGAGCTGGTCAAGATATTCAACAACGGAAACGCGAAAGGCTTTCCAGTCCTGCGCACTGCCGTGACAGTGAAGCGCGAATTCAATCCCAGCGCGTTCAATGTCTTCGGTCCTAAGATCGTGGCGATGCGTCGGTCATTCGAAGATCAGGCCCTTGAGAGCCGCTTTCTGACCGAGGAAATGGGCCAGCGGAGCCTGCGGAACGACATTCCGATCAATCTTCCGGGTGCGCAGGAAGAAGAGGCTCGGTCGCTGCGCAATCGGCTCCTCATGTATCGGTTCCAGACCCTGGAACACATCCGGGTTGATGAGTCCTTGGTCGACCCCGCATTGTCGCCGCGGCTCAATCAGATCCTCATACCGCTACTCTCCATTATTGACGATAGAGAGCTGCAAGAAGAGGTGCGCGAGTCGGTAAAGTCATTCGACCAGGAACTTTACTCGGAGCGCTCGGCGTCTGCCGAAGCTGGCATCCTAGAGATTCTCACAGAAACTCTCTCAGACCAGAGTCGGGTGACCATTCCGATTTCAGAAGTGACCGCTGCCTTTGTCTGCCGATTTGGGCATGAGTATGAGAGGCCGATTACCAACCGATTTATCGGAGGCATTCTGCGAAAGCGCCTTCGCCTCCTAACCTACAAGAGTCATGGAGTCTATGTGGTGCCGGCGACCGAACGATCGAAAGTAGAACAACTCTGTATTCGATACGGCGTGGTCGAGCGGAGCACCCACATCGTCAACTAAGTCTACGTGGCGCCGGCAATCAGCACTCTTAGGTCGTGATATCTGCGCTGGCGAAGACGGGTCCTCGGGTAGACGTGGGGACGTGGGGACGAAAGTACAAGGCATCGAGAGATGTATGCCGTCTGTCTGTCGTCTAACGATTTGCGTGATTGACATCCGTTTTCTGCGAAGAGTTTCTATGTCCCCTCGTCCCCATGTCTGCGCGACATGACTTGCCTGGCAAGTTTTCCACTCTACTGCCGCATCCGCGAAGAAGAGAGAATAAGAATGGTTCTGTTCATTTAATAGTAGAAAATGAAAAACGTATGACACATCGGCAGAAAAAAGTGTTGTGCTACCTGCGGACCCATCGGAGGGTCTGGGGATTGACGCAGCAAGAGCTCGCCTCCCTCATGGGAATCGAGAGCGAAGGACACATGTCGAGGATCGAAAACGGCAAACGCGCCCCCACGGTCGACGGCGCACTTGCGTGCGAAGTGATATTTGGAATACCTCCATCAGCGATGTTTCCCAATGCCTACTCCCTAGTCGAGGAAAGGGTCATGCGGGACATATACCGGCTGCACGCAGCACTCAGCGAGACTACGAATCCATCAGACTTGCGCAAGCGCGAGCTTTTCTCGCTGGCGCTCAATCGTGCGATTAGCAGCCCTAGTCTTTAGAGAAGTATGACGCATGGAAACCTACAAAATCTGGTTCTTTCGTTGTACCCCTTTAGGCGCGGCCTTGCTTTCGTGCTCTTTGAAGGCCCCGACAGTCCCTTCGATTGGGGCATCAAAGAAATGAAGCAAAAGGACAAGGATGCCAGGACGCTCGCTGAGATCAAGAACCTTGTCGACCGTTACCGTCCGGAGGTTCTAGTCATTGAAGACACGGTTGATAAGGGCGCACGTCGCACTCCGCGCATCCGCAAGCTTTATCGAATGCTCATCCACTTCGCAAAGGCCGAGTACGTCGATCTGCACCGTTGTTCGAAGAGCGAGGTAAGAGAGTGCTTCGCAACTGTCGGTGCCAGCACGAAATATGAAATCGCCGAGGCGATCGCGACCCAGATACCGGCGTTCGCTCACCGAATACCGCGCCGCCGAAGAGGTTGGATGAGCGAGGACCCGCGGCAGAGTTTATTCGACGCTGCAGCGCTTGGGCTTACCTACTTCGCCCGCGGTAATCGCCACCCGGACGGCGGCGCACTTTGAGGGTGCGTCTCCTTGCTACTGAGGAGCACCGAATCACCGGTGTTCCTGGCGTGGCAAGGAGAGAGGATGGAAATCGATTGTTCTTTCAAACGATCAGACGTCTGCGCTCGGATCACTGAAGAAATCGTCCGAGCGATTGAGGCTGGTGAGAAATGAGTATACGCAACGGCGTCGCTCACACTGGTCATGCTGTAGTCGTCAGAATACTGCACCCGAGTCAGACGATCGAACTAGCGAAGGCCCTAGCGTCCGAGTTGGATCGTCTGAGCTTGATGGCGCCTCGGCACCCCCCGGGTGAGAATCGGATCGTAACCGGCGTTCTGAGCATCGACATCGGAGGTCACGAGGCGGTCGTCGCCGATTCGGTCGTCGACTTGAAGCCTCGCGAGTTTGCCTTGCTAAAGGCACTCGCCGAGAACTTAGGTTGTGTGCTCAGCAGAAACCAGTTGCTCGACCTCGCATGGCCCGATCCACCAGGCGTGAGTTCAAACCGTACTGTCGATGTTCACGTTCGGCGCCTACGGCGAAAGCTCGGCGAAGCGGCTGGTCTTATTCGTACAGTCGGCGGGGCCGGCTATAAGCTAGCGCGGCTCGCAGCAGAAAACAGACGTCAACAATAGACCCAGCGTCTATCTCTAGGGCTCCGTGAATCGTTTCACGGGGCCCTTCACTTAAGAGGGAATCGACAATCCAAACCGACAGGGATCGTGTGTGAAGCACACGGTCAAAAAACCCGTAAGACGTCGAGTTGCGACTGACACACGTATCGCGGGGGTTAAGACAGTTCGCGACTGGCGGCGTTTCAAGAGGAAGCTCAAGGTTGGTGGAAGCGTAGAAGCCTGGCAAGTAGCGTTCCGAGACTACTTCTATGAACGCCTATCGACTCGGTATCTCGCTCCGATCGCCGCTATCCGAGCGCGAGACACAGAGAAGGGTGAAGGCTTTTCTATCGTCGCTATCCATTGCACGTTGGTCGAATACTTCGAATCAACGATACAGGGAATTAGTTACCACTATCTATTAAAAGGTGAATCGCTCGGCCCATACGAGTATCGTGACAGCATGAAGAAATTTGTCGACTTTCTTTGCAACCGACGACCGTTCAACAAAGTGTTCGATGCGGCTAGTGCCTTGGATTTCTATTTAAGCGTACGCTGCGGCTTACTTCACGAAGCGCGCACAAAGAACGGTTGGACGATTTCGGTCAATCGAAGCCGGCAGGCCATATCCATCAAGAAGAAGGTCATCTATCGTAATAATTTCCACGACGCGCTCTTAGAGTTTGTAGATTGGTACGAACAGGCTCTAATGTCCACGGATTCTCTTCAGGAAGCCTTTATCCGAAAATTCGACAGCCTTTGCGTGGGTTAGCCAGGAGCGCAATAGTAGTTACTATTTCGCGAGCGAAATTCGCCGATTCCCAATTTGGAAGCGAGGATCTTTCCGCAGGTCGCGCATACACGTAGTACGCGGCGTCTTCCGATGCTCGGAGGCCGTAGTCAATTCCGGATTCGTTTCGCAGAGCCCAGCCCACAGCGCGTCTGACGATACCTCACGTTGCTTGTTTTTTCGCATCCACTCGTGCGCGGCATTTGAAAACTTAGTCAACTTTCGCCTCCGGTAAGAATCTAAGCGGTATCACGCCGAGCACTCATTGACGAGTCCTTCGATCTCGGCCTTCCAGGACTCTCCGTCCTCACTCCGTCGGTCAATGGAACGATCGAGAAAAGCATGGACGTCAGCCGGACCTATACCCTGCTGTCGCTGAAAGCCAGCCTCGAACATACGAGTGAATTGCGCGATAGTCACAGGCACGATCTTTAGGGCGAAGCGCTCGGTTCCGAGTATGAATGTCCCGCGTCCAAAGGTTTCGGCGGTATTCGGGTCAATTCGCGGCGCAATAAACAATCCATACACCGGCTTACCGGATGACGAATACTGCTGAGTCACGTCCGCTACGTGCCGTCTTACCGGTTCTCCCTCGGCGGCCTCCTGGCGTGAGTTCTCAGTGAACGTCACTTCCACTACGAGCACAAAGTTCTCAAACTCGCAGACCATATCCGGTCGCCGTGAGGGGGCATTAGAAAGCGGGTTGAGGTCTGCCCCGATCGCGAACTGACGAACATCCCAAGGCTTATTCGTGAGTGTGTTGATCGCAAGAAACGCGCGCCAGAAAACCCACTCTAAGTACGCGGGAGCTTCGCGTGCGTATGCCAGAGATCGTTCACGGCGGTTGTCCATTAGAACCAGCAGTTCATGGATGCTTCCGAACTCGGCGCGTTGCGATTGTGCGAATTGCTCCTCCCTGAGAATCCGCCGTGCTTCTTCAAGGCCAAGGCGAATCTGCTCAAGTTCTGGTGCCGGCAGGCCAGTTAGAGATGGCACTGAAGGAAAGCGACCAGCTTCGCGTAGTTCG
>Ga0307477_10000068_pt1 | contig 151054 bp, 114 predicted proteins | sample atmos_gasesECM2C_FD_203316 | JGI IMG/M metagenome (GOLD analysis project Ga0307477, IMG submission 203316) | Hardwood forest soil microbial communities from Morgan-Monroe State Forest, Indiana, United States - atmos_gasesECM2C_515 | ecosystem: Environmental > Terrestrial > Soil > Temperate...
AAAGGTCGGCAGCGAGGAGATCCGCCGCCCGCCGCCCTGCCCTCCTCCCCTCCGGTCGCTGGGCTCTCCGGCGGCCGCTGCGATCTCCAGAGGCGATGTCGTGTCGTAAAATCTGCTGGATGAGAAGCGTCGTCTCTGATCTCAGGGGCGATTGAGGCAACGGGGTCCGATGCTAGCGCGAGACCTTGGCCTGGTCGCTGCGTCGATCGCGGTCGTTCTCGGGGCGGCCCGGGCACGGACGCCCGAGGCGGCCGGGGCTCGTGTGCTGGTGGGGCCGGAGATTCTGGTGAGCCGGGACGGAGATTTCCCTCACGTCGAGTTGATGATCGCGGCGAATCCGAAGCAGCCGGGCAATCTCGTCGGAACGGCGATCACCGGCGAGGGTCGCACCGAGGAGGAGACGACCAGCACCTACGCGTCGTTCGACGGCGGCGTGAGCTGGAAGGCCGTAGCGTTGCCCGAGACTCGCGCCGGCGGCGGCGATCCGCAGGTGATTTTCACCGAGGCGGGGACGGCGCTCCGTGCGACGCTCGTCGGCCTCGCGGAGAAGCCGCGCCCGCGATCGGCGCTCCACGTCTACCGCTCCGAGGACGGCGGCGCCAGCTGGAGCCGGCCCGTGGACCTCGGCGAAACGTACGATCACGACCAGGTCGCCGTGGATCGAACCGGGGGTTCGCACCGGAACCGCGTCTACATCGGCGTCCTCTGGGGATATCCGGTGTATCGCGTCGGAGTCTTCCGCTCGGACGACGATGGGCGCACGTGGGCCGGACCGGTGGAGAGTGCGAATGGCGGCGGCGAGCTCGGCGTCAACGTGTGCCCGCTGCTGGTCTTGAGCGACGGCGCGCTGGTCGTGCCCTACGTCGATTTCGAGTTCAACCCCGAGCGGCAATGGGGGGAGAAGACCGGCCATCTCTGGTCCGTCATTTCCACCGACGGCGGCAGCCACTTCTCCGGGCCCCGGCCGATCGGCACGGCGCACTGTCCCGAGGTTCCACCGAGCAACTTTCAAGGGTTCTTCCCGACCTTCGCGGCCGATACCCACGGTCCCAGGTTCCGCGACCGGATCTACGCGGCGTGGAACACCGTCCACGAGGGGCGGCCGCAGATCCTGTTCGCCTGGTCGGGCGATCGCGGCAAGACCTGGAGCGGAGCGCGGCCCCTACCAGGCGCGACCGGCGGTGCCCAGTTCCAGCCGGCCCTCGCGGTGAACGACCGCGGCGTGCTGGCAAGCACCTGGTACGAGACGGCTCCGGATGCCGCGGGCGAGGGTTGTAGCCGCGGTTGCTTCCACGAATATTTCACTGCATCCGTGGATGGCGGTGTCACGTTCCTGCCGCCGGTGCGCGTCTCCTCGCAGCTCTCCCGCCGCAGGTGGCGGCTGTCCACGGAGGACCATGCCGGAAACGGGGGCGACTACATGGGACTCGCCGCCGATGCCACGGGCGCCTTCCACCCGTTCTGGGCGGACAGCCGCACCGGCACGTTCCAGATCTACACCGCGGTGGTGAAGGTCGAGGAGCCCGCGGCCCGAGGTAAGAGCCAGCGGTGAGGACTCGTCTGCCCTGGACACCCGGCTCCTGAGAGCGTCGCATCACGAAGAGAGGAGAACGGATGAATCGAGGTCGTGCAGTGTTCGGTGCGCTGGCGCTTGGCGCAGCCCTGGCAGGTTCCCCGCCCCCGCTCTGGTCGGCGGGCTGAGGGTCTCCACTGGCCTCTGGTCTGGAGGCCGACATGGTGAACCAAGCCAAGTCGACGGCGGATGCCGCGGCCCTGCTGGGCGTCTCCGAGCTCTACCGCGGCGTCGCGGTGCTCGAGCTGGTCGACATGACCAGAGTTACCACCTCCGGCGCCGGCGTGGCGGCGGCAGCCGACGACCGGGCGAAGGTCGAGGAGGCCGCCGCGCACTTCCGGGCGGCTGCCGAAGCGCTGTCGCGTGCCGCCGACGTCTGCTCCCGATCCCGCGCGAAGGCCGGCAAGCAAGAGCTCGCCTTGGCTCTGGATTGCGATCCCGCGGGCTTCGGCCGACTGCGGGAGATCCTCGACCGCATCGTCCGCTCGCAGGGTCCGGCTCTCCCTGCGCCGGAAGACCTGCTGGCGGCGATGAGCGCGATCAATGACGAGCTGGCGTTCTGGAAGGTCAGCGCCCAGGCGCTGCGGGTCATGCCGGCTCACCACCCGGCGAATCCCAAGCCCCCGGGAGGATCCAGGTGATGACGCCGTAGGGCCTGCACATTACCTTTCCCATTGCCGGCCGGCCCGATCGACCTCGGCGGCTAGATGGTCACCCGCCTTGCCAAGGGCGTGGCGATGACTACGAGGGAGCAGCTCGGGCCGTTCGAGTTCAATGGGCGCCGGCACAGTTCACCATGTCGAAGACCAGCTCCGGGACGCCCGACATCGCCTTGTTGAATTCGAAGTACAGCTCGGGGTTCTGTCCGAGCAAGTCGACCAGGTGCTCGATGACGCGTCCGGTCGGCCGGAGCGTTACTTTCTCGCTGAAGATCGGATGGCGCGAATCACCGATTACCATCGGTGCCGCCAGGGTCGAGAGTGCCGGCACGTCCCTCCGAAGTCTTTCCAAGTATCGGTAGGACGCCGCCAGCCGAGGCGTCGAGGCAATGTCGATGCCAGCGAGCGCAACCTGAAACTCGGGCGCCGCCGGGTAGAGCACCTCTCTTCCCGCGATGGTCTCGGCGCGATAGGCGGGATCCTGTGCAGCGATCTGGCGGAGCACTTCGGCTACCGTCGCGCCGCGGACGCTTAGGCTGACGGTACCTCCGCGAGCGGCTGCGATGAAAGAAACCGGAACGCAGGACTGGCGCTGGAGCAGCTGGATGGCGGCGCTCGCAGAAGCCCCTCGTATAGTGATCTCGATGGGCCGCAACGGCTTCGTGACCGGTCCCGCTCCTTCGCCGCGGCCGCGCGCCGGAGTCTGTGGCGGGCCCGCGGAGCTCTGCTCGTGCTGCTGGCCGGTGAGCGCTCCGGGTGCGGGCTCGGGCAGCGTCACCGTGAAGGTCACCCGATCTTCCTGGCTCTCGTTGTCGGCCGTCACCTCCGCCTGCCCGCTGGCGTGCGCGCTTACCAGCCCATCGGAGCTGACGCTCAGCACGCGCTCGTCACTGACCGTGTACACCGTGCCGCACGCTCTGGCGGTGACATTCTTGTCGCCGCCGCTCCTCAGTGTGCCGATCACCCGGAGTTGGACGGCCTCGCCGCGCTCGTGCAGCGTCGTCGTCGCCGCTGCCAGTAGCTTGAGCGAGCGCAGCTGGTCCTGCGAGCTCACCGAGAGACTCGCGCGCGCCTCGGTGGGTTGGTCGAAGATGAAGAAGGTGCCCGGCCGGGTCCCGAGCAGCTGGACGAACAGCTCGAGCAGCGAGCCCGGTCCGCGGACCGTCACGACATCTCGGTAGTTGTAGCTGGCCCCGTTGCCGAGAACCCAGGCGCCCGAGAGGTGCGCGAAGAAAGGCAATCGCCGCGCGAGCTCGGCGGCGAGCGCGCGCGTCACTTGGAGGCGCGGACCCGGGCCCAGGCTGATGTTTTCGAGACGCGTCTGCCAGACCGGCTCCTGCGGGTAGAGTATGAGGCGCTCGGCCACGAAGCTATAGCGGTATTCGGGCGCCTGCGCCAGCACGGCGTCCAGCGCTTGCCGCACGCTGGCGTCGTGGAGCTCGAGACTGATCCTCGGGTGAGACGGAGCTTGGATGAACGACAAGGGCAGATCGCTCCGGTCGCAGATCTCGGCCACGGCCTTTTCGACCTCGACCAGGCCTAGCGAGAGCGTCCCCACGCGGCGATCCAGCAGCCGCTGCCCCATGGCTTCGGGCCAGGGGCAGGAGGCGGCGGCAAGAGCCGGCGAGACCCCCAGGAAGCAGCTCAAGCACGGGGCCACGATGCGAGACGCGAGGGTCATGGCTGGAACACCACCTACATCTTGCTGTAGTTCGGGCCGCCGCCGCCCTCGGGGGGGACCCAGGTGATGATGGCGTAGGGGTCCATGATGTCGCAGGTCTTGCAGTGGACGCAGTTGGCGGCGTTGATCTGCAGGCGCTTGCCTCCTGGCGATGCGGCTGCGTCGGGGACCATCTCGTAGACGGCGGCGGGGCAGAAGCGCTCGCAGGGGTTGGCGTACTCGACGGTGCAGCGCGTCGCGCAGATGCTGGGGTCGGCGACGTGCAGGTGGACGGGCTGGTCCTCCTCGTGCGCGGTGCCGGAGAGGTAGAGGTCGGCGAGGCGGTCGAAGACGAGCTGCGTGCCGTCGACCGCCTGGCTGGCGGCGGGGATCGGGGGGGGCGGTGCGAGGCTGCGGCCCGCGGCCGAGGTCAGGGGCACCAGGCGCTCGTGGCCGGCGCGGGTGGGGAGACGGTTCCGCACGCCCCAGCCGCGGCCGCCGGTGACCAGGCCCAGGCCGGCCTGGAGCATGCCGGCGAGGAGGCCGTGGTCGAAGGCCTGGTGGAAGTTCCGCACCGGCCAGAGCTCGTCGCGGATCCAGCTCGACTCGACCTTGGACTGGTAGGCGACGTGCGGCGGCGGCGGCGGTGCGCCTGTCGCGGCACCGTCCGTCGCCGCGGCCGCGGCCGTCGCGGCGGTCCCAGCATTCCCGGCCGTCGCGGCCGTCGCGGCCGTCGCCGCCGTCGCGGCCAGGTGCTCGAAGATCGCCTCGGCCGCCAGCATGCCGGATTTCATCGCCAGGTGGATGCCCTTCAGGCGCTGGCTGTTCAGGAAGCCGGCGGAGTCGCCGATGAGCAGGAAGCCGTCGCCGCCGAGCCGCGGCAGCGACCACCAGCCGCCCTCCGGGATCGCCTTGGCGCCGTAGAAGGCGACCTTGCCGCCGGCGAGCAGGGGGGCGACGGCGGGATGGGTCTTGAAGCGCTGGAACTCGAGATAGGGATCGAAACGCGGGTCCCGGTAGTCGAGGCCGACGACCAGGCCGACGATCAGCTGGTCGTTCTGCATGCCGTAGAGGAAGCCGCCGCCGAAGGTGTGGAAGCCGAGCGGCCAGTTCAGGGTGTGGATCACCTGGCCCGGCGCGATGCGTCCCGGCGGCAGGTCCCAGACCTCCTTCAGGCCGAGCGCGTAGATCTGCGGGTTCCGCCCGCGCCCGAGGCCCAGCGCCGCGTCGAGCTGCTTGACCAGGGTGCCGCGCGGCCCCTCGCCGAGCACCACGCAACGGGTGCGGACGTCGATGCCGGGCTCGTAGTTGGCCTTCTTCTCGCCGTGCCTGCCGATGCCGCGGTCGCCGGTGCGGACGCCCACCACCCGCCCGTCCTCGACCAGCGCGGCGACGGCGGGGAACTCGCAGAAGACGTCCACGCCGGCGGCCTCGACGCGCGGCGCCATCCACTTGAGGAGCTTGCCCAGCGAGGCGACGTAGCAGCCGTGGTTCTCGAGCGGCGGCGGGATGGGCAGCGAGCGCGCGCGGCCGGCGGTCAGGAAGAGCACCTGCTCCTTGCCGACCGCTCCCTCGAAGGGCGCGCTCTGCCAGTCCTCGGGGAACAGCTCGGCGAGGGCCCGCGGATCGACGACGGCGCCGGAGAGCGCGTGGCTGCCGATCTCGCGCCCCTTCTCGAGGACCGCGATCGAGACCTCGAGCGGCGGCCCTGGCTGCGACAGCGGCGGCGGCGGCGACGGCCGCGACCGCTGCGGCTGCGGCGGCTGGGACCCCGGCTGTGCCGCCTGCTGGTTATGCCTCCGCACCAGGCCGGCGAGGTGGTAGGCCCCGGCCAGGCTGGCCGGCCCGGCGCCCACGAACAGCACGTCGATGTCCAGCGTCTCGCGCTCGCCGCTCATGCCGGGGGGTGGAATGAGGTCGGAGCGATCAACCGACGGTGAGGTCGAGAGCGGGGACGCCGACCATGGTCTCTTCGTCGACCGGGAGACCCGCTTCGATCCAGCATTCGAGGCCGCCCTCCAGGGGACGGACGCGGGTGAAGCCGCGGTCCATGAGGACGCGGGCGACGCGCGCCGCGGAGGCCTCGTTCGGGCAGGTGCAGTAGAGGACGATCTCGCGGTCGCGCGGCAGGCTCGCGAGCTGCGCGTCCACCTCGTCGATGGTCATCCGCAGGGCGCCCGGGATGTGCTGGGCGGCGAAGCTGCGGGTGGTGCGGACGTCGACGATCGCCGGCGGGCTGCCGTCGTCGATCAGCCGGCGGAGCTCCTGGACGCTGATGCGGGCGAGGCGCAGCAGCTTGTAGAAGCGGCGGCGCTCCCACCACTTCATCACCACCAGCAGCGCCATGGCGCCGAGGGCGAGGACGACCGCCCAGATGCCGAGGCGATTCAGCCAGAGGAGGCCGCGCCGGATCGCGCCGTGGAACAGGAAGCCCAGGCTCACCGCCGAGCCGGCCCACAGCAGGTTCCCGAGCAGGTCCCAGAGCAGGAAGAGAGGGATCGGCACGCGCGCGGCCCCGGCCAGCGGCAGCACCACGATCGAGTAGCCGGGAACGAACTTCGAGTACAGCAGGGAGGCCATGCCGCGGCGCGCGAAGAGCGCCTGCGTCGAGCGCTCGCACCCCTCGGGCGACAGCGCCCGGCGGCAGATGGCGCGCACCGCCCGCTCCCCCCGCCAGCGGCCGACCAGGAACCAGCCGAGGTCGACCGCGAGCGGGGTGCCGACGGCGATGACCAGCAGTGGCAGCACGGCGATCACGCCGGTCGCCGCCAGGGCGCCGGCCACCAGCAGCGCCGGCAGCGCCGGCACGGGCACGCCGACCCGCTCCGCCAGGGCGTTGGCGAAGACCAGGGCCAGACCATGCCGGCCGACCTGCGCGATCAACTCTTCCATCGGGAGGAGACCTCGAAGCTCCGCGGTGGGCGATGACGCGACCTACCGACTACCGCTCCATTCTCGCACGGCTCACGACGCGGCGGAAGGACCCTGTGCCTTCGGTCGTGCCTTCGATCGTGGGCCCCTGAGCCCGGCGCGGGCCAGGCGCGCCATGCGGGCCAGCCGAGGGCCTTGCAGGTCTCGGGCCAGCAGGCGCGGCGGCCGGCCTCAGGAGAGGAAGGATTGCAAGCGGAGATCCGGGTTGTTCTCGGCTCGGTAGAGGAACTCGACCATCTGCTCGAGAGGCAGGGCGTCCCGAGTGGCGGAGAACTGCCTGGTCGTGCGTAACAGCATCAGCGCACTGTAGACGTTGTCCGCCGGGTCCAGCTTCAGGATCAGGTCGGTGCCTTCCAGGACCCGAGCCCTGGAGCCGTCCCAATCACCATGCGCTTCCAGCGCCGCGGCCCAGTCAAGGCTCGCGATCCCCGCCATGAAGGGGTAGCCAAGCGCTTCGAGTCTGTCGCGGCTCGAGGCGAAGGCCCTGGCCGCCCCCTGGAGGTCCCCCGCGCGACTGAGCAGGCGTCCTTCCACCTGTTCGAGTTTGGAAGCGTTCCTGCCGTGACTGTGGGCGGCCATGAAGGCGCGCTCCCGGCGTAGGAGGTCGAGAGCCTCGCGCCAACGCCCGAGTTCCAGCAGCGCGACGCTCATCCCCTGAAGGGCCGCCGCGGCTCCCAGCGGCTCGCGCTCGCGGTCGATCGCCTGGAGAGCTTCGAATTGCCAGTGCAGCGCATCCTCGAGCTTGCCGGAATACGCCAGGGCTTTCGCGCGGTTCACGCCGGCCACCTGGGCCAGCTCCAGGATCAGGCCGTGCCGGCGGTAGATGCGGATCGCCGCGGACAATGTCTCGTGCCCGGCGGCAAGACTCCATCGGTCGGTCATCACCACGCCCTGAATGACCAGCAGGCGAGCGGCGACCAGGGGGTCGTGGGCGCCGCGGAGAAGCTCTTCCCTGGCCCGGTCGAGCTCCTCCTGGGCAAGGCGGAGATCGTCGAGGACGCGATGGGCATTGGCGAGCTCGACGCCGGCCCGACAGCGGAGCTCCCTGGCGCGCCTCTCGTCGCTCCGGTCCCGGTGTGCGAGATCGTAGGCCAGCTCGGCGAGACGCAGTCTCAGGCGCGGATCCGGGGCGCCCACCGTCGATGTCGCATGCAGCAGCGCTTCGATCGCCGGAGGACCGAGCAGCCGGCGCGGCATGCGGCCGATCGCCGCGGGGCCCTCCGCTGAGAGGATGGCAAGCGCGTGGTCGACGTCCACGTTGGCGTCCGGTGGTCTCCGCAGCTTCGACGCCGCTCGGAATGCGCGGACCGCCGCTCGGAGGTGCTCGGCCACGAGCGCTCTCCCGTGGCGGCGCGGATCGGAAGCTCGGGCCTCGGCCGCCGGCCCTTCGTCCAGCCAGAGGATGAGGTGGGCCGAGAGCGCGGCCCGGCAGCGGGCGCAGCCCTGGCGAAGGTGGCGCAGCACCGCCTGGCCCTGCGCCCCCGGCAGCTGGGACCTCCCGAAGGCGTTCAGCTCGAAGATCGTGGGGTGCATGGAGCCAGCTCCGGCCGCGGGCCTCAGGAGAGCAAGGACTGCAAGGGTATGTCTGGGTTGAACTCGGCCCGCCAGAGGTACTCGACCATCCGCTCGAGAGGCAGGGCGTCCCGCGTGGCGGAGAACTGCCTGGTCGTGCGGAGCAGCATCACCGCACTGTAGACGTTGGCCGCCGGGTTCAGCTTCAGGATCAGGTCCGTTCCTTCCATGATCCGCGCCCTGGAGCCGCCCCAGTCGCCGTGCGCTTCCAGGGCGGCAGCCCAGTAGAGGCTTGCGGTTCCCGCTTCGTAGAGATATCCCAGCGATTCGAGCCTGCCGCGGCACGAGGCGAAGGCCCTGACCGCCCCCTCGAGGTCCCCGGTGCGATGGAGCAGGCGGCCTTCCAGCTGGTCGATGCGGGACGCGTTCCTGCCGTGACTATGCGCTGCGAGAAGGGTGCGCTCCCGGCGCAGGAGGTCGAGGGCTTCGCGCCAACGACCCAGCTCCAGCCGCGCATTGCAAATACCGCAGATGGCGTGGGCGGTAAACTCCGGGGCGCCGCGGCCGAGCACCTGGAGACCCGTGGACAAGCAATGCAGCGCATCGTCGATCTTGCCGTCGCGGAGGAGAACGCTGGAGTCGCTGGCGCCGGTATCGACAACGCTCCGGATCAGCAAGCGCCGGCGGTAGATCCGGGTCGCCGCGGACAGCGTCTCGTGCGCGGCGGCATGACGCCATTCGTCGGTCATCACGATGCCCTGAATGACCAGCAGGCGAGCTGCGATCGCCGGGTCGTGGGCCCCGCGCAGCAGCTCTTCCCTGGCCCGGTCGAGCTCCTCCTGGGCCAGGCGGAGGTCGCAGAGGACACGGTGGGCATTGGCGAGCTCGATGCCGGCCCGGCAGCGGAGCTCCCTGGCGCGCCTCTCGCCGCTCGGGTTGTTCGGGTGGCGGTGCGCGAGATCGTAGGCCAGCTCGGCGAAGCGCAGCCGCAGGCGTGGATCAGGGGCGCCGAGGGTCGAAGTCGCTTGCAGCAACGCTTCGACCGCGGCGGCGCCGAGCAGCCGGCGCGGCATGCGGCCGATCGCCGCGGGGCCTTCCGCCGCGAGGATGGCCAGCGCAACGTCGACGTCCACGTTGGCGTCGTGCGGTGCCTTCAGCTTCGCCGCCGCGCGGTAAGCGCTCGCGGCTGCGCGGAGGTACTCGGCCACGAGCGCTCTCCCGTGGCGGCGCGGATCGGAAGCGCGAGCCTCGGCCGCCGGCCCGTCATCCAGCCAGAGGACGAGATAGGGCGAGAGCGCTTCCCGGCAGCGGGCGCAGCCGCCGCGCAGGTGGCGCAGCACCGCCCGGCCCTGCGCCCCCGGCAACCGGCATCTCCCGAAGGCGTTCAGCTCGAAGATCGTGGGGTGCATGGAGGGCCGGGTCCAGGAGAGGCCTCGCCGTGGAACCGTGCCGGTCTCAGGCCAGGTACGACTGCAGGCGGATCGATGGGTTGAACTCGGCGTGGTCCAGGAACGCGGCGATCGGCTCGAGCGGCAGGCCTGTCCGCGTCTCCGAGAAGCGGTTGGCGGTGCGGAGAATCATCAATGCCGCGTGCACCTCGCGATGCGGATCGAGCCTCAGCATCGACTCGGTGGCCTCGGCGACCAGGGCCTGGGCCGCCTCGAGGTCGCCGCGGCGGCGTTGGCAGGCGGCCCAGATGAGCGTCACGATGCCCGCCTCGTAGGGCTGGCCGATGGCCTCGAACTCGCGGCGGCTGCATGCGAAGGCGCCGTCCGAGCCGGTCACGTTGGCATCACGGCCAAGCAGCTCGCCCTCCAGGCGCGCGATCCGCGCCCGGTTCGCGCCGTGATCGTGAGTCGGCAACGAGGGGAGACGAGGGCGCAGCTTCGCCAGCGCCTCTCGCCAGTTGCCAAGCCGCATCTCGGTGAGGCAGAGCCCCATGAAAGCGGCCGGGGTGACCAGCGGTTCCTCGCCAGGTTCGAGCAGCAGCAGAGCCTGGCGGAAACAGGCCCGCGCCGGAACGAGGTCGCACAGGACATCGCCAAGGACCTTGCCCTCCAGCACCAGGGCACGGGCCAGCTCCGCCGGCTGCGCCAGGCGCCGGTAGATGGACTTGGCAGCCGCGATGGCGGCGCGCGCGGGAAGCGGGCGCGTCTGGTCGGCGTACACCGCGGCCTGGCAATGGAGAAGGCGGGCCTTCAGCTGGGGGGCGATGCCGCCGCGGGCGATCTCCTCGGCGGCCTGATCGAGCTGCCGCTGAGCGGCGCACAGGTCCAGGGCGACCCGGTAGGCATTGGCGAGGTCGATCATCGCCTGGCAGCGGACCTGTCGCAGCCGAGGATCGTCGGCCCGCGTGCCTTCGGCAAGATCGTTCGCGAGCTCGGCAAGGCGCCGCCGCAGGCGAGGGTCGGCCGGCCCCAACGTATAGGTCTGGTGCAGCAGCGCTTCGATCGCCGGGAGACCGAGCAGGTGGCGTGGCAAGCGGCCGACCGAGGCGGGGCCTGCCGCATCGAGGATGGCAAGCGCCTGGCGGGTACGCCCCTCCGGCGCGCGTAGCGGGCGGCGCGTGGCCGCGGCGCGCGCGGTGCGCACCGCGGCACGGAGGTAGGCCGCCGCCAGGGTCCGATCGCAACGGTCCGCAGACGTGGCGGCGGCCTCGGCTGCCGGATGACGGTCCATCCAGGGGATGAGCCGCGGCGCCAGCGCCGCCCGGCAGCGGGCGCAGCCGCGGCGCAGGTGAAGGAGCACCGCGCGGGTCGGAGCCGGCGGCAGCCGGGAGGTCCCGAAGGCGTCCAGCTGGAAAATGGTCGGGTGCATGATGGGCGTCGAAGGGAGTCCCCTCTTCCTTGCCGACCAAGCGTCCAAGCTTCTATACGTGAGGGGCGCCCAGAGCGTTGCAGGCGCGGAGGACAAGTTCCGCCATTCGGTTGCGGTTATCCTATCCGCTGCCGGCCGCACGCGAGCGGCAGGCCGAGAGTCCCGGAGGGCCCCGTTCTTGGCGGAGAGCGACGTGGCGGCGGCGGCGGCGGCGACAGCGGCAGCGGCGGCGACGACAGCGGCGACGGCGGCGGCGTCGCTGATCGCCACCCTGACCACCCCGCTCACGCCCGAGCTGGCGGCGGGCCTCGAAGGCGTCGAGTGGCTCGAGGTGCGGGCCGACGTGCTCGGCGACCTCGACCCGGAGCCGCTGCGGCGGCTGTTCCCCGGCAAGCTCCTCTACACCCTGCGCAGCCGCGCCGAGGGGGGCTCCTTCGAGGGCTCGCCGGAGCGGCGCAAGCGGCGCCTGCTCGAGGCCGCGGGGCGCTACGACCGGGTGGACCTCGAGGCGGCGCGCGACCTCTCGCCCGAGCTGCTGACCGCCGTGCCCCGGGAGCTGCGCCTGATCTCCTGGCACGGGCCGGCGAGCGACGTCGAGGCGCTCGAGGCCTGCTTCGCGCGCATGGCGGCAGCCGAGGCGGCGCTCTACAAGCTGGTCCCCTGGGCGGTGCAGCCGGGCGAGGCGCTGGCGCCGCTGATGCTGCTGCACCAGCTGCGGCGGACCGACGTCCTTGCCTTCGCCGGGGGCGACGCCGGGACCTGGACGCGGCTGGTGGCGCCGCGCCTGGGCGCCCCGGTCGTCTTCGGCGCGGCCGGCGACGCCCCCGGAGCGCCGGGCCAGCCGTCGATCCGGACCCTGTGCGAGGACTTCGGCCTGCCCGCGCTGCCACCGGTGGCCACCCTCTTCGGCGTCGTCGGCAACCCGGTCGCCCACTCGCTGTCGCCGCGCCTCCACAACGGCGCCTATCGCGAGCTCGGCATCCCGGCCCTCTACCTGCCGTTCCAGACCGATGCTTTCGGGGACTTCTGGCTCGAGGTGGTCGAGGAGGGCGTCCTCGAGACCCTCGGCCTGCCCATCCACGGCCTCTCGATCACCGCGCCCTTCAAGGCCGCCGCCCTGGCCGTGGCCGGCGCCGAGAGCCCGCTCGCCGGCCTGATCGGCGGGGCGAACACACTGGTGCTGCGGCAAGGAGTCTGGGAAGCCGAGTCGACGGATGTGGAAGGCGTCGTGGAGCCGCTGCGGGAGCGGGGGATCGAGATCGAGGGGCGGCGGGCCGCGGTGGTCGGAGTCGGAGGGGCCGGAAGGGCGGCCGCGGTGGGGCTCTCGCGCGCGGGCGCCCGGGTGACGCTGTTCAATCGGAGCCTCGAGCGGGGGGAGAAGGCGGCGGAGGAGCTCGGATTGGAGTGCCGGGCGCTGGGGGAGCTGGGGGCGGGTGGGGTGGGTGGGATGGGCGCGGTGGGTACGGTGGGCGCGGTGGGCGCGGTGGGTGAGTTCGAGATCGTGGTGAATGCGACGCCGGTGGGGCGGGGGACGGAGGTGGGGGCGGGGATGGGAGCGGGGGCGGGAGTGGGGGCGGGAGTGGATGAGACCATGCAGAGTCGGCCCGCGCAGCAGGCATCGCAGGCCCGGCGCGGCGAATCGGCGCGCCGAGGCGAGCAGGCGACGCGGGGCGACCAGGTCCAGCGGGGCGACCAGGTCCAGCGGGGCGACCAAGTCCAGCGGGGCGAGGGAGTCGTGGACGAGACGCTGCCGTTCCCTGTCGATGGCTTGCGCGCCGGAACCGTCGTGATCGACCTCGTCTACCGGAGACCGGAGGAGGGTCCGACGCCCCTGCTGGCGGCCGCCGCGGCGCGGGGCGCGGTGACCGTCGACGGCCGCGAGGTGCTCCTCGGCCAGGCCCGGGGGCAGTTCAGGCTGATGACCGGGCGAGAGCTGCCGAGCGAGCTGGCACGGCGGCTCCTGGGGCTCTCGGCAGCTGGCTGAGCCTGTCAGGAAGTACCGTAAGTGCTTTAGCCAAAAGATGTTAGAGCCCACCGCCGCGGCCAGCTCTCGACTTGGTCGTTTTGACTGCCCGAGGAGACTGGTATACCATTTCCCGCTCCTCGCGCCGGGGTAGCTCAGCGGTAGAGCACTTGACTGTGGATCAAGGGGTCACGGGTTCAAATCCCGTCTCCGGTGCCAATCGAATCAACGAAATAGGTTTCACCAGCCGAGTTCCGCCCAGCGTGGCCTCCGAAGGCAATGCTCAGGCACGACTGCAGCGCCTACCCGGAGTCGCGGGGAGGCCGGGGACGGATGCCCTTTGTCTTACCGGGATCGTGTCCGGTGGCCAGGAGCTAGCGCCGTTCTGGTAGATTTGGCCTACTCTAAGGTCTGCGCATTTACTTTGGCGCTCGCCGTGAAGGGGATGGCCAGGAATGGCCGATCACGATTGGGCGTCTCTTGGGGAGTTAATGGCCAGGCTTGAAGATCTCCAACCTAACGCCACCGTGCGGGGCATCGTGCGGGATTGCGTAGCCACAGTTGTGCACCTACAGTGGTTCGGCTCGGACACTTTGGACGAGTCTCAGCTCGAAGTCGTGGAGCAAGGACGGCCCGGGAGCTCCGACCGTGACGGCGCCCTATTCCGCCCGGTGTCCGATGTGCTTGGGGGCAGGTCGGCAATGAATCGGCATGTCGTCGCTGGCTGGGAACGATGAACGCGGATGAATTAAAGCCCGGCATCATCGTCCGTGGCCCGGTGCTTCCAGAGCCCATCGAGGTGCTCGTTGTCACGCCGCTTGGTGACGTGATCAAGATCGTCGGCGCAGGCCAGAAAACTGGACTGGTCCACCAACGGGTCCTGCGCCCCAACCAGCTCGAGCTTCTTGAGGCAACGCCCGACCTGGAGCCGTTCGACGGCGACCCGGCGCGCTTCCGTCTCGGCATCGAGGCCGCGCGCTTGGGACTCGCCTACGAGTACGACACATACTTCTCCCTCTCGATTTCTCGCGTCGACCCTCTGCCACATCAGCTCGAGGCGGTCTACGACTACTTCATGCGCTTGCCGCGCATCCGGTTCCTCCTCGCCGACGACCCCGGCGCCGGTAAGACGATCATGGCGGGCTTGCTTCTCAAGGAGCTGAAGATCCGCGGCCTGGTGAAGCGCACGTTGATCGTTGCGCCCTCAAACCTTTGCTTCCAGTGGCAGCGCGAGCTGAAGGAGAAGTTCCGGGAGTCATTCGAGGTGATCCGCAGCGATGTGCTACGCGCCAACTACGGCCAGAACCCGTGGCAGGAGAAGAACCAGCTCATCACGTCGATCTCCTGGGTTTCGCGTATCGAGGACGCCAAGGAAAGCCTGCTTCGCAGCCGCTGGGACCTGGTAATCGTCGACGAAGCGCACAAGATGGCGGCTTACAGTGCCGACAGGAAGACGCTCGCTTACAAGCTCGGAGAGTCTCTGTCGACGATGACCGACCATTATCTTCTGATGACGGCGACGCCGCACAAGGGCGACCCGGAGAACTTCTGCCTCTTCCTTGAACTGCTGGACCGCGACATCTACGGCAGCGTGAAAAGCCTCGAGGAGGCCATGCGCCGTCACCACGCGCCCTTCTACCTTCGTCGGACGAAGGAAGCGCTGGTCTCGTTCCCCGATCCCGACACTGGCGAGGTGAAGAAGCTCTTCACGAAGCGGGAGGTTCGCACCGCCTCTTTCGAGCTGGACGGCGACGAGTACGACTTCTACGACGCGCTTACCCGGTACGTCGAGGACCAGTCCATCAAGGCGTCCGAGGACAACAGCGCTCGCGGTCGTGCGCTAACCTTCACGATGGCGATGCTCCAGCGTCGCTTCGCATCAAGCGTTTACGCCGTGCGTCGCAGCCTGGAACGCATGCGCGAGAAGCGGACAAAGATCCTCGCCGATCCGGAGAAGTATCGGAAGGACCAGATCGAGGACCGACTTCCCGACGACTTCGACGACCTGCCCGAAGACGAGCAAATGGAAATTGAGGCGGCGCTCGAAGGGGTGGTCGCCTCCATTGATCCGATCGTCCTCCGCGAGGAAATCCAGCGGCTGGGCAATCTCATAGACCACGCTCGAGCGCTCGAAGGGCACGAGATTGAATCGAAGCTGGTGAAGTTGCGGGAGGTTCTTTCGGATAACAACATCTTTAGTGACTCCAACATGAAGCTGCTCATCTTCACCGAGCACAAGGACACTCTCGACTACCTCGCCGGCGACGGCAAGGACGGGCGTCCGTTGGGCAAGCTGCGACAGTGGAACCTAAAGACCACTCAGATCCACGGCGGGATGAAGATCGGCGATCGCGATACTCCCGGCAGTCGCATCAACGCCGAGCGGGAGTTCCGTGAGGATGCCCAGGTGCTCGTCGCCACTGAGGCGGCCGGTGAGGGGATCAACCTGCAGTTCTGCTGGTTCATGGTCAACTACGACATCCCCTGGAACCCAGTGCGGCTCGAGCAGCGCATGGGCCGCATTCATCGATACGGTCAGGAGCACAACTGCCTCATCTTCAACTTTGTCGCGGTGAACACGCGAGAGGGCCGCGTGTTAGCGAAACTCCTCGAACGGCTTCTCGAGATCCGTAGAGAGCTGGGTACCGACCAGGTCTTCGACGTCGTCGGCGAGGTCTTCCCAGCAAACCTGCTCGAAAAGCTCTTTCGCGAAATGTACTTGCGTCGGACGGACCTGAGCAACATCGAGGCAAGGATCGTCCGCGACGTCGACCCCGAACGCTTCCGAAAAATCGCCGCATCCACGCTGGAGGGCTTGGCGAAGCGCGAGCTGAACCTCGGTGCACTTCTCGGGAAATCGGCCGAGGCGCGGGAGCGCCGCCTCGTTCCTGAGGTTATCGAGGATTTCTTCGTTGCCGCCGGTCCGATCGCTGGCGTCTATCCGAAACCGATCCAGAAGGATGGGCATGTGTATCGTGTCGGAAAGGTGCCGCGCACGCTTCAGCCGATCGGCGAACGCCTCGAGGCGCGCTTCGGCCGACTCGGCCGCGAATACCTTAAGGTTGTCTTCGACAAGGCGCTCCTGCCAACCGACTCGACGCTGGAGTGGGTGACGCCCGGTCACCCGCTGTTCGAGGCCGTGCGAGATGACGTGGCCGATCGTGTCCGCGATGACCTCAAGCGCGGCGCTGTCTTCTACGACCTTCAGGCGCGGACACCCGCGCGGCTCGACGCCTTCGCCGCATCGATCAAAGATGGCCGCGGCAAAACGGTCAGCAGGCGCCTTTTCATCGTCCAGGCCGACGATGCCGGTGCGCTCACCGTGGGTCAGCCGACGTACCTGGCCGCACTGGCGTTCGCGCCCGTCGGCACACCAGTTCCGAGCGCAAGTCTGATGCCCGACCGCGCGCGCATCGAGCAAGTCCTCGTCGAGAAGGCACTCAATCCCTTCCTCGAGGAGATCGCCGCCCAGCGCTCACGCGAGGTTGAGACAATTGCACGGCACCTTGAGATTTCTCTCGGCGACCTGATCCACCGCGCCAACATGTCGCTCGCTGAGCTGGCGAACCGGCGCATTGAAGGCGAGAACATCCCGGGCCTCGAGGGCAACATCGCCCAATCGGAGGCGCACCTCGACGAGCTGAACAACCGCCTGGAAGAGCGGCGCACCGAACTGGCGATGGAACGCCACTTGGCCATCGGCGATATCGAGCGACTCGGCTGCGCTTGGGTGCTGCCACACCCTCACCGCACATCCCCGGGAATAGCGCCGATGGTTCGCGACGAGGAGATCGAGCGCATTGCTGTCCAGGAGGCGATTCGCCATGAGAGAGAGCGCGGCTGGGTTGTTGAAACCGTGGAACAAGACAACCGCGGTTTCGATCTAATCTCGCGGAAACCGCACCAGCACGACGCCAAGACATTCTCCGATGTACGCTTCATCGAGGTCAAAGGCCGTGCGGCAATCGGCGAGATCGCGGTCAGTGATAACGAGTATAAGACGGCCGATCGGCTGAAGAACGACTATTGGCTTTACGTTGTTTTCAACTGCGGAACGCATCCCGAGTTGCACCTAATCCAGGACCCGTCGCGTCTCGGCTGGCAACCGGTGGTTCAGGTCGCACACTACCATGTCGGATCTGACCAAATCCTCGAAGGGGAGACACGGTGAGCCCCCGAGAGACCTACCCGAAGCGACTCATCGAGGTTGACCTACCGATTCGGCGAATCTCAGAGCACGCGCGAAACGAGAAGGACAGCCGTTGCGGGCACATTCCGAGGCTGCACATTTATCCCGCGGCGCGACCACTCGGTGCCTGCCGAGCGGTCATTTGCTCCGCTCTCTGGCCGGATCCGGCGGACCCGAATTGTGCCGTTGCATTTGTCGAGACTGTGCGATCCGAAATGCTCGCGTGGACTTCGCACGAGCGCCAGCGTCTACTCGGCCTGCAAAGTCAAGAGCGCTTTGAAAGGGCTAGGCAAGACCCTAGTCTGTTCGACAACGTTGACGAGCTCCGAGGTGCATTGTTCGACTTCATTGCCGACTTCGCAAACTGGGATAATGCGACCGTCTGCGAATACCTTGACACCAGTCGTAACATCACACACGTTGCGCATCAAACGATGCGCGACTCGTCAGGCGGCAAACCACTTATTCTTGATCCCTTTGCCGGAGGTGGAGCGATCCCCCTGGAAGCGCTTCGCGTGGGGGCCGAGGCGTTCTCGTCAGATCTTAACCCACTCTCAGTGCTCATTAACCGCGTCATACTCCAGCACATTCCGGAGTTCGGGGAGGCGCTCCTGAAGGAAATCGACACCTTTGCTGCTTGGTTGAAGGCGCGAGTCACGGCCGAGTTGTGCGAGTTCTTCCCTTCTGACGCCGACGGGGCGACCCCGATCGCTTATCTGTGGGCAAGGACAATACTCAGCGAAGCTCCGAGCACCGGACAGTACCCGATCGAAGTTCCCCTGATCCGCTCGATGTGGCTGACTCGAGCGAGGAGAGCTGGTAATTGGGCGATGCGTTGGGTCACCGATAAGGCAGGACGACCGAGGAGCGAGCTCGTAGAGATTACCTTCGCTGATGGCAATAGCCGGAAGGTACGGCGTTTGCTTCTTGAGGTCTTTCAGCCGACAAAGGCCGACCCAGTACCTTCTGGAACTATTCGTGGAGGCTCAGTAGTGTGTCCAGTAACCGGTTTCACGACGCCGGTCAAGCGTGTACGTGCTCAGTTGAGCGAGAGGCATGGCGGCACAAGGGACGCGAGGATGTACTGCGTGGTGACGTCATCAGTAAAGGCTGGGACGCGAGGCTTTCGGATTGCAACCGCTCACGACCACGCCGATGCTTACCGCGCGAAGGAGGCACTGAAGAGCCGATTCTCTCAAGACGAGCTTCTAACTGAGGAACTCCCGCCTGAAGGCACGAACGGCTTTCGAGTCCGGAAATACGGGATGCACACTTGGGGCGATCTGTTTACCGCGCGACAGACTCTCGCATTGTTGACATACGCGAAGCTGGTTCGGATCTATATCGGTCAACTCGCGACCGCTAACCAGCGCATGAAGGCAGCCCTTGAATCGATCTTCGCGCTGCTGGTGAACAGGTTAGCCGACCTCAACGCCTCGCTATGTGGCTGGCAGCTAAACACTCCTAACACTGCCCATGTCTTCGTGCGTTGGGCGCTCCCAATGATGTTTGACTTCGGCGAAGTCAATCCTTTGGCGGCTGCAGGCGGCTCTCCGGAATCTGCATTGCGACGAATTAAGGCCTGTGTCAATGATCTCGTTGCGGGTCAGTTTGAAAGGAAGGCTACCGTGTCCCAGCACTCAGCGGCGTCCTTGCCACTTGCAGACCACATCGCTGATGCCCTGATTACTGACCCGCCCTACTATGACGCAATTCCATACAGTGATTTGCTGGATTTCTTCGTCATTTGGATGAGGCGAGTGTGTCGCCACCAAGAGTTCATCCTTGTTGGCGGTGTAAGTCCGAAGGAAGAAGAGTGCGTTGTGGACAAAGGCCAGTGCAAAGATCACGAGTTTTTTCGCCGGACGATGACGCTGTGTATGGCCGAAGCTCGCCGCGTGTTGACACCGGCTGGGATCGGTGTCGTCATTTTCGCTCACAAGAGCACGGCGGGCTGGGAAGCGCAACTCGAAAGCTTGATCAGCGCGGGTTTCTCGGTAACAGCCTCTTGGCCCATCGATACCGAGATGGTCTCACGAATGAGAGCCCAAGGGTCAGCCGCGTTGGCATCATCCGTCCATCTTGTCTGTCGCCCGCGAGAAGCGGGGGGCGACTCGGCGCACACGGACGAAGTTGGCGACTGGCGTGATGTACTGCAAGAGCTGCCGCGCCGTATTCACGAATGGATGCCGCGGCTGACAGAGGAGGGCGTCGTTGGCGCGGATGCTATCTTCGCGTGTCTCGGCCCCGCCCTTGGGATCTTTTCTCGCTACGCATACGTGGAGAAGGTCAGCGGCGAGACCGTACCACTCAAGGAGTACCTTGAGCATGTCTGGGCCGCCATCGCACGTGAGGCACTCTCAACTGTTCTTCAAGATAGCGATTCTGGTTCGCTTGAACCCGATGCGCGACTGACCGTGATCTGGCTTTGGACACTTGGAGGCGGAGATACGGCGACCGCAGACCATGCAGATCCTGAGACTGAGGAGGTCGATCGTGACGACGAAGATGGACCGAAGACGATGGCGGGATATGTGCTCGAGTTCGACGCCGCTCGCAAGATCGCGCAGGGCCTTGGCGCCGACCTCAAAGCTCTCACACACGTGGTCACGGTGAAGGGCGACACGGCGCGGCTCTTGGCTGTCGCCGATCGTGCTCAGCATTTATTCGGTAAGACCGAAGGGCTGGCTACGGCGAAGCGACAGGCGACGAATAAGCAGATAGCGTTGTTTTCCGAGATAGAAGAAGTGGCGGCCGAGCAAAGCTGGGGTGACGTCGGTACGCCGAAGTCCGGCACGACGACGTTGGATCGCGTGCACCAGGCGATGCTTCTGTTTGCCTCCGGCCGAGGCGAGGCCCTTAAGCGATTTTTGGTGGAAGAAGGAATCGGCCAGCAGGCGGCGTTCTGGAAGTTGTCTCAGGCGCTGTCCGCCCTGTATCCGACCCGATCCGACGAACGGCGGTGGATCGAGGGTGTTCTCGCTCGCAAGAAGAGCCTCGGGTTCTGACTTATGGTTTCCATCGCCCAACGCTGGTTCGGTGCCTTTATGGGGACGGTGCAGACGCACCAGACATCGATTTCGCTCCGCGAGGCGGCGATGAGCGGGAATCTCAAGCGGTGGACAGAGGCCCTGACGGCCGTCGTCCTTGGCACTTTCCCCGGGATGGGCTGGCGGGGATCAGCACGCGGACATCGATCCGACCTCCTACCGGTGTCGCGCTCGGAGTATATGGAACTTGATGTAGTGGCGTTCGAGACCGGCGGCGATCGGCGCTGGCGATTCCCCGTCGGCGTCTTCGAGCTGGAGAACAGTCCTGGCGACGACCTGGTAGCTTACTCGCTATGGAAGGTTCTGTGCGTGCGCGCTAGTCTGCGCGTCGTGTTTTGCTACCGCCGCGACGCAGGCGAGGGTTCGGCGTTAGTGCGCAACCTTACCGACCAAGTGATACAGGCGATGGAGATTCCAGCGCGTGGCAGGCTCGGTGGCGAAACTATTGTCATAGTCGGTTCACGTAGCGAAATGGTTGCCTTTCCTTACGGCTTTTTCAAGGACTGGACGCTCGACGCCAACACGGCGCGCTTCCGTCGCAACTGATCGGAGACTGGCATGGCACTCAGACCCTGGTACAAGGTCGTCACTCCCCGAGAAGACCTCCGCGACGGGCGGCCACTCGACGCCTCCGAGTTCGCTGTCCATCTTGATCACGTCCGGAATGGACGAGCGCCGGACGACTATAGGATTCCGGAGCGGTTTTTCGATCGTACGTTTCTAACCTCAAGTCTGCGTGAGCTCGGTGGTGCCGTCGTACGGCGACTCTCAGGAAAGAAGGTCGAGACGTCGGCGGTATACAACCTCACCACACAATTCGGTGGCGGCAAGACGCACGCCTTGCTTCTCCTCTACCACCTTGCCAAAGCCGGCCCTGCGGCCTCGAAATGGAAGGGAGTCCAGGCTCTCCTCGAAAAGGCGGACGTGGAGACGGTACCGAGTGCTGCGACTGCCGTTTTCGTCGGGACAGAGTTCGACTCGCTCGCTGGACGGGGAGGTAACGACGGGACGCCGCTGCGCCACACGCCATGGGGTGATATCGCGTTCCAGCTTGGCGGCGAGGAGAGCTTCGCCGTGGTCGCTCAGCACGACGAAGAGCGCACCGCACCGTCGACCGAGGTAATCCGGAGGTTTCTGCCCAAGGACAAGCCGGCGCTCATCCTTATGGACGAACTGCTTAACTACCTTAATCGGGAGCGGAGCCGAAAAACGAATCTCGGCGGACAGCTCTACTCGTTTGTCCAAAACCTGTCGGAAGAGGCGAGGGCCCAGAGTCGCATGGTGCTCGCAGTGTCTCTGCCCTCAGTTGTAGATGAGATGACGCCTGAGGACGAGGCTGACTTTCAGCGATTCGAGAAGCTCCTGGATCGCCTCGGCAAGGCAATGATGATGTCTGCTGAATCGGAGACCTCGGAGATCATTCGAAGGCGTCTTTTCGAGTGGAGCGGCCTGCCGGACGACGCGAAGAGGACTGCCGCGGAGTACGCCGGCTGGGTCCAGGCCAATCGGACGCAGGTTCCGAGCTGGTTCCCAGTCGACCACGCCCAAGAGGCATTCGCCGCCACCTACCCGTTCCACCCGACGCTGTTGTCCGTGTTTGAGCGGAAGTGGCAGGCGCTGCCGCGATTCCAACAGACCCGAGGCATTCTGCGCCTGCTTGCGCTTTGGGTAGCGAACGCGTATCCGGCGGGTTTCAAGGGGGCCCACAAAGACCCGCTCATCGGCATGGGAACGGCGCCGCTTGACGACCCGCTGTTTCGAGCGGCGGTCTTCGAGCAGCTCGGTGGTGCGAGGCTCGAGGGCGCGGTCACTACGGACATTTGTGGCAAGAAGGATTCGCATGCCCTCAGCCTTGACAAAGAGGCGGTCGAGGCGATCCGCAAGGCGCGGCTCCATCAGAAAGTCGCGACTGCGATATTCTTTGAGTCGAACGGGGGTCAAGCGAAGACCGAGGCGACACTTACGGAGATTCGTCTCGCAGTCGCCGAGCCGGACCTCGACATCGGCAACGTAGAGACAGCGCTCGAGGCGCTCTCGACGACCTGCTACTACCTATCGGCGGAGAAGAATCGCTACCGCTTCAGCCTGTCGCCGAATCTGAACAAGCTGCTCGCCGACCGGCGTGCAAGCGTTCAGTCGCCGCGCGTCGAAGAGCGTATACGTGCCGAGGTTCAGAAGGTGTTTGCCGAGCCGAAAGGACTCATCGAGCGGATCTACTTTCCCGACAAGAGCGGTCAAATCCCCGATTCTGCACGCCTGACGGTGGTCGTGCTCGCGCCAGATCAGGCGGCCGCCGATAAGGCAACGCGTTCCTTCGTCGATGCCGCGACGAAGGAGCACGGATCGTCGGCCCGCACGTTCAAGAGCGCACTCATTTGGTCTGTGCCGGAAAGAGCGGATTCCCTGCGCGAGGACGCGCGGAAGGTTCTCGCTTGGGAAGACATCGCCGATGAAGAAACGGAGCTCCGCCTCGACGACGGGCAACGGCGCCAGCTCGCTGAAAGCTTGAAGAAGTCGCAGCGGGACATCAGGGAAACGGTCTGGCGAACCTACAATAACGTTATGCTTCTGGGCAAGGACGGAGGATGGAAGATAGTCGATCTGGGACTTATCCATTCGAGTGCCGCGCCTTCGATCGGTCAGCTCATCCTCGAGCGGTTAGGTCAGACGGGCGATGTCGAGGCCAAGGGTGTCAGTCCTACCTTCCTCGTCCGTAACTGGCCTCCGGCCTTCAAGGAGTGGAGCACCAAGTCGGTGCGTGACGCGTTCTTCGCGTCACCGCAATACCCGCGCCTCCTGAGCCCAGATTCGATCAGGGACACTATCGCGCGGGGCGTGGAGAACGGGATGTTCGGCTACGTCGGCAAGATGCCCGACGGGAGGTATGCGCCATTCCACTGGAATAGCTCGCTGCCGCCCCAGGACGTTGAGATCTCCGACGACATCTTCCTCATCCACCGCGAGATGGCCGAAGCATACAGAGCTGGACGGGCTGGCTCGGTTCCTGTGAATGTCGGGGAGACTGCGGCCACTGGCAGCACCATTCCTGAGGGCGGCTGGACTCCCCAACGTGGCTTCAGTCTGGGAGCCGAGGACAAAGTGGTCGGACAGGCTAACATTCCTCGCTTCGTGTGGAGTGGAGACGTTCCGCACCAAAAGTGGATGAACTTCTACACCAAGATACTTTCAACATTTTCCGGAACCGCAGGCTTGAAACTCACGCTGCGAGTAGAGGTCAGTCCCCCGGAAGGGGTTTCGTCGCAGAGGCTAGATGAGACGAGGGTGGCCTTGCGGGAGCTGGGGTTGAAGGACACACTCGAGGGCGAGTGATCTCGTTCGTCTACGCGCCCGTTTTCGTGGCATGCGTGGTGGGCAAGCGAACGGTTTTGCGCAAGGAGTGTTACTGGTGTACCAGTCACGATCAGGATGGGGTTCCGCGGGTGCGAAGCGTCTTCGCTGAGTTCAATTTCGTTCTGCAGGTTGGCGTTGCTACAGGAGCTCCGCGCCAGCTTGCGGTGCGATCGACCAGGTCTGCGAAGCCGCGCGACGCCAGGCTGGTGATCCCATGCCTCTCATTCGGGATCCACGCGCCATCTCGAGCGAGTTGCGATCAATCCGTCGGATCTTCCGCCGCGCGGGGTTCCGACGCATGCATTAACGATCCTCGTGCTCCTTCTGCCGCTCCATATAATGGGTGACCAGTCGGTAGGGTTCGTGCCCGAAGCGCTGGGAGATCCGGTGCCGCACGGTGGAACGCGGGCGATCTCGGCGTGTATTCGGGGCCCTCGCCCTGCCGGCGCCGTTGCTGCGGTGGGCGACCTGGGCGGCGCTCGCCTGCGAGATCCTGCCGCTCCCGCTGAGCCTCAGCCGGAGCACGCGGCTCTGGGCCTGGCTCGAGTTGGCCCAACGACCAAGCCAGCCAGGATGGGTCTGGCTGAACGATCTTCAACAGAATGGAGGTGTCGACCAGAGTCAAAGAAATCCCGGGTCCTTCGCGTCTTCGTCGTAGCCGCGAAGCAGGCGCATCAGCTCGTCGGTCGTCATGCCGGTCTTAAGGGTGCCGCGGAGCTTGGCGAAGCGGCCGGGTCGAACCTGCCTCGCCTGACCACGGCGCGCCGGCCGCACTACGACATCGCCCTCCGGGCGTAGCTCGAACTCGACTTCGGCACCGGGCTTGAGGCCCAGATAGTCGCGTAGCCGCTTGGGCACGGTGACCAGGCCCTTACTCGTCATGGTACTGGTCATTGGCTGGCTCCATGTATTAGCCACGTCGAGTAGTGTAATACCTGAACGGCCCGAAGGTAGGCCTGGGAGCTCAGGGTGCCGGCTCAACTCCTGATCGTCTATCCCTTCAGGTTGTCGGAGTGCCCGGCCTTCAGGCGAGACCACTCCAGGGCGAGGTGGGGGCGCACTGAGATGCGCCAGAGATGCGACAGGCCATGCTGGCGCGGCTGCCGGGGTACCGCCTATTGAGCTTTCAGGACTGCCTTCCAGAGCGCTTTGCACTGGAGGTCATCGAACGCTACTTGCTCGATTTGGACGGGACCGTTCGTTGGCTCGGGTACGAGATTGGACTCGACGTAGACGTTCACGCCGCGGTGGCGTACTCGATCTGGCCGTTGACGACGGCGTCGAGGAGTCCGGAGTCCGACCAGCCAAGGTTGGCGCCGCGCCCGGGGCTCGGATGGCCATCGGCCGGCCGGCGGCGGCGGCGGCGTGAAGCCGGTCCCGCCGGCGCCGCCGCCGCCGCTCGGCCGCAATGGTGCCGGAGAGCCGGCACCTGCCGGCGCGTAACTCGCGGGCCGCCGACCCCGCCCGGCTTGATGCGGCCGGGACCGCGGCGGCTCGAGGTCACCGCGAATCGAGGCGAAAGACAGGAGGGTCGTGGCCGTCATGGATTGGCCGCCTTGGACGCACCGGCCGAGAGGGGCAACTGCAGAGCGAGCCGGGTGCCAGAGCCTGGCCTCGACTCGATCGTGAGGTGCCCTCGGAGCAGGCGGCACCGCTCGCGCATCCCCGCGAGCCCGGTCGAGCATCGGGCGAGGGCTCCGTCGACGCTGAAGCCACGTCCGTCGTCCTCGATCCGAGCGGCGAGGGTCTTCGAGTCCGCCCAGACCTCCACCTTGACCTTCATGGCGCCGGCATGCCGGGCGACGTTCGTCAGCGCTTCTTGGACGATACGGAAGGCGGTGATCTCGGCCTGGGGACCAAAGCGGCGGTCCAGGTTGGAGTGATGGAAATCCACCTGGATGCCGGTCTGCGCCTCGAATCTTTCGACCTGGCAGAGGAGCGCCGGCAGCAGCCCGAGCTCGTCCAGCATCGGGGGCCTCAGGTTCATCGAGAGATCGCTTACCCGGTCGATGAGCTCGTTGATCACCGACAGCATCTGATCCCTGCCGCCGGCTCTCGGGACCTCGATCATGAACCGGAGACCCGTCAGGAGTTGACCGATCTGGTCGTGGAGCTCGCGCGCAATCTCGCGCCTCTCCGACTCTTGGAGGTTGACGGCCCTGTCTGACAGGGCGGCAAGGCGCTCTCGAGTCTTTCGCAACTCGCCCGCGTCCGCCGCGCCGCCGCCGAGCTGGTCGCCGAGCTTGTCGCGCAGGGCGGGCTCGTCGCCCGCCACCAGGATGCGCGCCGTCGCCGAGGGGCTCACGCCGGCGGCCCTTCGGGCGGCCTCGGCTCGACCGCCACGCCGGCGGCGGCCCGGGTGTCCGCTGCCCTGTCTCGCTGCCTCATCCATGTCGCCTCCCTACTGCCTGCCTGATTTGACCGCAGAACGGCGGGGCGCGCCATGCGGTGGAGTGAGCAATCTCGGCTATGGGAATCCCTTAAGGCTCCGTAGGTATTTCCGCGGTTTGACTGCGCTCCACTCAAGGTTTACACTGGTTTTTGATCAGGCGCACGCGTCCCGTCGAGGCAGGACAGCGCGACCGATCTCGTTGGCCGGTGGGGTTCGCACTCGAGAACAGGAACGCTCATGGAAATGATCACCACGTATGACACGCCGTTGCTGACGGCACTCGCACAGCTCGGGCCGCACGATCACCAATCCTTGATCTACGAGAGGCGGGAGGATCGTCTCGCCGTCGCCATTCCCTTCATCCAGATCGGCCTCGACCGCGGCGAGAAGTGCATCTACATCGCCGACGATGGCAGGGGAACGGAGGTGCGAGAGGCGATGCATGCCCAAGGCATCGAGGTCGAACCGGCCATCGCGACCAACAGCCTCGTTTTTGCGACGAAGGAGGACGCGTTCCTGAGGTACGGAGCCTTTGATCCGGACCGTATGCCCGCCTTCTGGGAGGACGCGGTGGCCGAGGCGTCGCGCCAGGGGTTCTCGGCGCTGCGCGCGACAGGCGAGACCGAGTGGTTGCTCTCTGGACCACCGGGGCACGAGCGGTGGGCGGAGTACGAGAGCAACCTGACGCATGTGCTGGCCGACCTCAATTGCTTCGCATTGTGCCAGTACAACCGCCAGGTGCTTCCCCCCGACGTCATCCTGAACGTCATCCGCACACACCCCACGGTCATCTATCGCGGCGTCGTCTGTCGGAACATGTACCACGTCCCGCCCGCTGAGTTCCTCTCGACCAACCAGACGGCGCATGAGGTCGAACGCCTGCTCACGACGATCCGCGAACGCGCGGTGATCGAGCAGACCCTCCGGCAGCAGCACGACGAGCTGCGCGCACTCGCGAACCGGTTGATGCACGCGCAGGATGACGAACGGCGTCGCATCGCGGCAATGCTGCACGAGACCACCGCCCAGGATCTGGCCGCCCTGAAAATGCTCCTCTCGCGATTGAATCGAAGCGCCGACCGGCTCAGCAACGGCGAACGCGATGCCCTCACCGAGAGCATCTCGCTCGCCGAGCAGTCGATGAGCGAGATCCGGACGGTGTCCTACCTGCTTCACCCACCCTTCCTCGACGAGGCAGGCCTGTTGTCGGCCCTACGGTGGTACGCCGGCGGCTTTGCGGAGCGCAGCGGCATCAAGGTGGAGCTGGACCTGCCCGAGAGTTTCGAGCGGTTGCCGCTCGACACCGAGACCGTGCTCTTTCGAGTCGTTCAGGAGGCGCTGACGAACATCCACCGTCACGCGGAGAGCCCGACAGCTCACATTCGCTTGTCGAGTGACGCCGAGACCCTGGTGCTGGAGATCGAAGATCGGGGCCACGGTATCCCGGGCGCCCTGGTCAAGCACATCCGAAGCGGGGCAGGCGGCGTGGGCATCGCCAGCATGAGCGAGCGCATCGAGCAGCTTCGCGGGCGCCTCGAGATCACGTCGAGCGTCCGCGGGAAGACCGGTACGACCGTGCGCGTGTGGTTGCCGCTCGCGAAGGACGCCGGCTGATGCCGCTGCGTATCCTCATCGTTGACGACCACGCGGTCGTGCGGCGGGGCGTCCGATCGCTTCTCGAGAGCTGCGAGGGCTGGGAGGTGTGCGGCGAAGCGACGACAGGACGCGAGGCGGTGACACAGAGCCTGCAGCTGCGCCCCGACGTCGTCGTCATGGATGTGAGCCTGCCGGAGCTGAACGGCCTAGATGCCACGCGGCAGATCCTCAAGGCCGCGCCAGAGATCGAAGTGCTGATGCTGACGATGCATCATTCGGAGGAACTGGTGCGCGACGTGTTGAAGGCCGGCGCACGCGGGTACGTGCTGAAGGACGACGCTGACGAGAACCTGATTGCGGCCATCGAGAACCTTCGACGGCACGAACCCTTCCTGACGTCAAAGGTCACCGAGGTCATGCTGGATGACTATGTCCGACGTGGAGACGGCGCGCTGACAGATCTCACGTCAGCCGGCGTGACGGTCCGCGAGCGCGAGATCATTCAACTCGTGGCGGAAGGGCAGAGCAACAAAGAGGTGGCGTCGGCTCTCGGGATCAGCGTGAAGACGGTGGAGGCCCACCGCGCGAACATCATGAGGAAGCTGCATCTCCGCTCGGTCAGCGATCTCGTGCGCTACGCCATTCGCAATAAAATCATGCAGCCTTGACCTGAATGCGGGGGCCCTGGGCCCTCCCTTTCCAGCGCCTCACCTGGCCCGAGGACCGACCTGCGCGAAGGCACGTCGTGGGCCGATCCGCTGGCCGCGCTCTGCATGCTGCCCATCATCACGAGAGAGGGCCTCGAAGGAGTCCGGGGCCGCTCTCTTCCTGCGACTGCTGCTGACGTGCGCGGGCCGCCATTCGTCCCAACTTGGTCTCGAAGTGGGACTAGAGGGCAAAGTTAATGCAACCTTGCCTCTGCCAAGTGCGTATACATGAGCAGCAGCACAGTTCCACCATCCGGCCACTGACCATGGGTCCGGAGGAGAGGTGGAGTGGACCGAGAGCGGCACCCTTCCCCCCTGGGCCCGGCACTACGGCCGGCGGAAGGGGGCCTCGTGATCGACCACTCCCCACCCCGTTCGCTGGCGCGCTCTGCTGCCGCGGATCTCCAGCCGGACTTCCGTGCGCTCTTCGAGGGCTCTCCCGACCCCTACCTGGTCCTCGCGCCCGACCTCACGATCGTGGCGGTGAGTGACGCCTACCTGGGCGCCACGATGACGCGGCGCCCGGAGATCCTCGGGCGGGGGATCTTCGACGTCTTTCCGGACAACCCGGGCGACCTCGGCGCCACCGGCGTCTCGAACCTGCGGGCCTCCCTCGAGCGCGTCCTCGCCCAAGGCGTCCCGGATGCGATGGCGGTGCAGAAGTACGACGTGCGCCGCCCCGAGTCCGCGGGTGGGGACTTCGAGGTGCGGCACTGGAGCCCGGTCAACACGCCGGTCTTCTCGGCAAGGGGAGATCTCGCGTGGATCATCCATCGCGTCGAGGATGTGACCGAGCTGCGGGCCGCCAACGAGGAGCTGGGCCGCCAGAACGAGCAGCTCCGCCGGATGGCGCACGACTTCAACAACCTCGTCACGGCCATTCTCGGATTCGCGCGGCTGGCAGCCGCCGGCCTCACCGGCCAGCGCGAGCTCGGCTCCTACGTCGAGGAGGTCGTGCGGGCGGGCGAGCGCGCGGCGGCGCTCACCCGGCAGCTCCTCGTCAGCATGGATGAGGCGAGCGCCGCTGCCGCGGAGGAGGCCCCCGCCGTGCCCGCATCCGGCACGGAGACGGTTCTGCTGGTCGAGGACGACGAGGCCCTGCGGAACTTCATCCGCCTGCTCCTCGAGAAGGCCGGATACACCGTGCTCTGCGAGACCTCGCCCGCCAGCGCCCTCGAGCGCGCCGCCCGGCCGTCGCCGGCGATCGACCTGGTGCTGACCGACGTGGTGATGCCGGGGATGAGCGGGCCCGAGCTCGCGGCAAGGCTCGGGGCGATCCTGCCCGCGGCGCGCGTGCTGTACATGTCCGGCTACACGGCGGACGTCATCGCCCGGCGGAGCCTGCTGCGGCCCGGTGCGCCGTTCCTCGAGAAGCCGTTCTTGGAGGATCAGCTCCTGCGGGCGGTGCGGCAGGCGCTCGCCTCACGGCGGTCCTAGCCGAGAGGGCGAGGGACTGTCCAAGACCGCAAGCTTCCAGCGCTAACGGCGCGGGGCCTTCTCCTTCCAGCCGGCGACGATCTCGCGCAGCTTGGCCAGCTGCGCCGCCGGCAGGTGCGGGAACTCGCGGCCGATGCGGCTGTCGTCTTGGGCCAGGTACGAGAGCAGGTTCTGGGGCCGGTAGGTCGGGTCGTCGACCAGCAGCCAGGCCACCGAGTCGTCCACCATCTGGGTCGTCCCCGCGCTCTCGCCGGTGACCGCGAGGTCCCTCACCCCGCGGCCGCTCTTGCCGCGGATGAGCTCGCCGAACTTCGTCACGCCGGTGTCGGTGTCGGGACGGTTGCCGCAGATCCAGGGCCCGTAATGCTGGAGGTAGCAGCAGTCGAGGGCCAGGCCTGCCTCCCTCGCCTCGCCCAGCATCCACTGCAAGGCGGCGTTGGCGAGCCCGTCGTTGCAATAGCCGCCGCCGACGTCGGAGTGCACGCCGGGGAACCAGCGCTGCACCATGTCCGGCGGGCAGGGATGCGCCGCGTCCTGGGCGGAGCACCGCCACACCTGCGGGCTGAAGTCCCAGCGATGCTCGTCGATCGACAGCGCCTGGCGCGCGTACCGGACGTTGGCGGGCGGGCTCGGCTCCACGAGATAGTCATATTCCGGAGCGCTGGGGGTCGCCCCGAAGCGGCCGCCCAGTGCGAAGACGGTGTCGTAGACGCCGAAGAAGTGGATCTTGTCGAGCGGCTGGGGATCCTCGATCAGCTGCGAGCGCGGGCACTGCTGCCTGTCGCAAGCCCAGTGCTGCGGGGGCTTGTCGGCCTTCGCGTTGCTGCAGCACGCCTCCTGGGCCGGCGTCGAAGCGCAGGTCGTCTTCTTGATGCAGGCCGTCTCGTCGGTCGGCGGCTTGGTCTTCCCCCGGTCCTGGATCTCCTTGATGACCGCCTGGGCCGGCTTCGAGCCATGATGCTGGCTGAAGTTGTCATAGAGCTCGATGATGAAGTACTCGTCGTCCTTGTGCAGCACGCCGCCCACCCAGCCGATGAACCGCACCAGGGTGCGCGCCTGCGCCGCGCCGCGGCTGAAGCCGAAGACGAAGACCTGGTCGCCGGGCTGGTAGTTCGCGACCAGGAAACGATAGGCCGCCTTGACCCCGCCCTCGAAGCCGGTCCCGACGGCGCCGCCCAGGATGTTGTTCACCTTCGTCGCCAGGCGCCCGGCGCGGTCCGGCTCGCCGATGAACGAGCCGATGCCCTCCGAGTAATAGGCGATCTGGGTGGTGCCGTCCGGGGCGACGGGGAGGACCGCCCGGAAGGTCTTGAGGACGTTGGTCGGCTTGTACAGCTTGTGACCGGTCACCAGGTTCGTGTCGACGTCTTGCTCCGGATTGTTCAGAGTGCCGTCGATGCAGATCACCAGGCGCCTGATCGGCGTGGCCGGGCCGGCGGCGGCCGGGCCCTGGGCCGTCACGGCGGCGGCGTGGAGCAGCAGGAGGCAGGCGCCGGCGAGAGCTCGCTTCAGGTCCATATCTCCTCCTCGGCGTACACGGCGCCGACAGGCCATGGGGCATGCGAGGGTTGACGGGAATGCAGCGCAACAGTATCGGTGTACTGCTCCAGCTGTCAAGAAGCAAACGAAATATGCATGGAGAGCGATCTATCTATACGTTCCCAGGCCGCTCGGCAGGCGGACGGTGAAGAAGCGCCCGGCCGTCGCCGGCAGCTTGCCGATCGCGACCTCGGCGCTGTGTTGGCGGGGGAGGAAGATGACGGTCTGGATGGTGGCGAGGCTGCCTCCGTAGCTGGGGAAGGCGACGGCCCGGAGCGCCTGCCGCAGGTCGGCGGGCCGGCTGCGCGGGCCGCTGCGCCGCAGGCAGGCGGCGATGGTCGCGCTGCGGTCGCTGCCGGCGCCGCCCAGGATGTCGAGGAGCTGGTAGAAGTTGGTGGTGACGACCTGGCCCCGGGTCATCGGCACGAGCGCCTGCCGCGTGCCGGACTGTTCGAGCACGACCGCGCGGTCCTCGCGTCCGCTGGCGACCAGGAGGTTGACCGCCATGGTCCGTGGCTCGCGCCCCAGGGCGGCCACGGCCGCGTCCAAGGTGCGGGCGCTCTCCAGCACCCGCCGCAGCCGCAGCAGGCTGGGGGTGGCCTCGCCGACGACGTCGGTGGCGGCGGCGAGGTTGAGGGTGAGCACCAGGCCGGCCCGGTTCATGCCGCTGACGACTCCCACCATGCCCGGCCAGCCGACGCTCAGGAGAGGCTCGGCGCCCGCGGGCGCGTAGATGAAGACTGCTCCGGCACGGTGAGCGATGCCGTGGTCCTCCCAATCGAGGTTGCGCCCGATCATGAGCCCCTGCCGTGTCTCGACCGCGAAGGCGGAGCAGAGGCGAGGCGACCGGCCCTGGATGATGTCGGGAAATGTGTTGAGCAGCAGGATGCGGTCGTAGGGAACGCCGGAGCCGTCGGCGATGCCGCGCATCTCGTCGCGCAGCTCGCCCGGGACGTAACGCTCGAAGCGGCGGGCGGCGCCCATCAGGTTCGCCAGCCGGAAGCCCTCGGCCTGCAGACCCTCTTCGACGTAGACGTGGAAGAGCTCGCGGATCTCGGCGCCGAGCAGGCGGCCGTGCTGGATCCCCATCTGGTAGTGCGTGCCACGGAGGAGCACGACGCGCGGCGGCCGCGAGGTGAGCCACGGCCACCAGTGAGCCAGGAGGCCCGCCAGCGCCAGCGCCGCGAGCACGGCAGGGAGATGCCAGGTGATGCGGACCTGCTCGCGCCAGAAGCGGCGCGGGAGCCCGGAGCCGGCCGGGGATGGTATGCCGTCGTCCACGAACGGTATACGCATTCCGAGTCAGGTCTCGTCGGCGGGCGCTCCGCCCCGCGCCCGATTGGCCGGGTCTATGCTCAGCCGTTCTTGCGGAGATTAGCTGTCTCCGGCTCGCCGCAGCCGGAACGGCTCGTGGCTTGCAAGGGCGCAAGAGCGTAAGGAGCGGCCGTGCCGCGCCGGCCTTGGCGGGTCGCCCGCGGCGTCGGCCTGGACCGCTCTCCATCAGGAGGAGTCGACGCGATGAAGATCAGGACCAAGAGGATCGCGCTCCAACGGGACACGCTGCGCCAGCTCGACGTGCCGCTGCTCGGGAAAGTCGCCGCCGCGGGAACGGCGGTGACGGGCATCAGCCTCTGCGGCACCTGCAACAGCTGCCACCTGGACTGCACGTTCCGCGTGACGTGCACGGCGTAGTCGCCCGACGGGTGTGCGGCGATTGGCGGGCCTATTCTCCGCACTTCTTGCGGTGAATAGGGGTCCGCCGGCTGGATCTCGACTAGCTACGCGCTTGCCGAGCCTGCGCCTCGGCGCTCCCTCAGGAGCCCGGCGCGCCGACGCGAATCACGCTGACCGTTCCGAGGCTCGGGTTCGGAGCCACCAGGGTCCGCCCCTTCCTCCCGAGGGCGAGGGGGGACGAGGGCGTGCACCCGATCGCACGGCGGTCGAGCACGAGGTAGGCGAGCTTCTTCAAGGAGCTGGCGTCCACGACCTCGAGGTCGTAGAGGACCGGCGGCTCACCATAGAAGGTCGTTGAGTGGACAGGGCTGCCATGCGGCCGGAAGTAGAGCAGTGCCTGGTCGGGAGAGAGCTGGGCCGCGACACCGAGCCCGACGTCCCAGCCGGGTAGGTGCCCCGTCACCTTCAGGGTGGCCGCGTCGAGCACGATTCCCGAACCCGGGAGGAAGAGCCGCGACCGCAGGCGGGAGAAGAGGACGCCGCCCGACGCTCCGAATGCAGCTCCCTTCACCAGCTCGATCTCCTCGCTCGCCGCGTCGATCGCCACCAGGGTCTCCGCGGCGTCGGCGACGAGGGACGCGAACACCTGTGCACCGGAGGGCAGCGCGGTCAGGTCGTCGGGATAGAAGGCGTAGCCCGGCGGCGGATCCAGGACGCGAGCGCGGTCCTCCCTGAGGTCGAAGACGACGCCCCCCGTTCCGAGGGCGAAGATCTTCGCGCCCTTGTCGGCGTACGCGGCGCCGTCGCCCAGGCTCGAGCCGGCGGGCGCCGCGATGCGCCGCGCGACGCTCGCGGAGTCGAGATCGACGAGATCGAGGCCAGACACGGTGATCACCGCCAGGTGGGTGCCGTCCGGGGCGAGCAGGAGCTCGAAGGCGACGTCGGACAGGCGCGGCTCTGCGATCAGGTCTCCGGACGGGGCATCGATAACCAGGAGGTAACTCGCAGCGTCGGCTGGGACCTGCGGACTGTCACAGGGCCCGTGCGGCATGCCGCGAGGTGTCGTCGCCGAGACGAAGAGGCGACGGCTGTCCGTCGAGATGGCGAGCGCCCAGATCGCCGCCGGGAAAGTGAGCTGGCGGGCCACTCGGAGCTCGCGGAGATCGATCACGAAGATCGTGTCCTCTCCCTGCGCTGCGAGGTAGGCCCAGTGCTCGTCGCGAGACATCACGACCAGGTCGGCGGGTACGCCGAGCTCGATCGTATGGAGGTCGAGCTGCGCCCGCGAACCCGGTGCCGCGGCCTCGGCAGCCTGGGTGTCCGGCGCGACGCGCGGTGGCTCCGCCGCGATCTCATCTCCGGCAGCCGCCCGAGACGGAGGCGCCAGGCCCCCCAGGAGGGCGAAGACCGTGAGCAACCAGGTGGTGCGCCAGCGTCGTGAAGGGACCGAGATGGTGCGCCGGCGTCGTGAAGGGGCCGAGAGGGAGACTCGGGGCGCCCGGGCACAACCGTCGATGCCGCACATGGCCACTCCAGGATATACGGAGCGGGCGACCCGAGCGTCCGGCGCGCTCGCCGGGCATGCGCCCCAGGCCAGGGCTCGCTACGCCGGCGGCGGCTCGTTGACGACCAGCCAGTAGAGGCCGAGCTGGCGCACGGCCTCGATGAATTGATCGAAGTCGACGGGCTTGCGCACGAAGCTGTTGGCTCCCAGGTCGTAGGACTCGACGAGGTCGCGGTCCTCCTTGGAGGAGGTGAGGATGACGACCGGGAGGCGGCGGGTGCGCGGGGCGGCGCGGAGGCGCTGCAGGACCTCGAAGCCGTCGAGCTTCGGCAGCTTGAGGTCGAGCAGGACGACCGCCGGCAGCGGCTGCGTGGCCGGCGCCTCCGCGGTGCCCAGCAGGTAGGCGATGGCCGCGGCGCCGTCCCGCACCACGGCGACGTCGTTGGCGAGGTGGTTCTTCCGCAGCGCGCGCAGGGCGAGCGCCTCGTCGTCCTCGTTGTCCTCGACCAGCAGGATCGGCATGTTCATGGCGTGTCCCTCGCGCGGGCGGCGGCGGGGCGGCCGACGCCGCCGCCCAGGGTGAAGCGGAAGATGGCGCCCCGGCCGAGCTCGGACTCGGCCCAGACCCGGCCGCCGTGGATGTGCACCACCCGCGCCACGGTGGCGAGGCCGATGCCGGTGCCCTCGAAATCGCGCTCGGAGTGAAGGCGCTGGAAGGGGCCGAAGAGCTTGTCCGCGAAGGTCATGTCGAAGCCGGCGCCGTTGTCGCGCACGAAGTAGACGCTCTCCGGGCCGCCGTTCTCGGACCCGAACGCGATCCGCGGCTCGGGCTGGCGGCGGGTGAACTTCCAGGCGTTGCCGAGCAGGTTCTCGAGCACGATCCGCAGCAGCGGCTCGTCGCCCCGGGCATGGACGCCGGGCTCGATCTCCCAGCGCGCCGGCCGGTCCGGGTCGCGGCCCCGGAGCTCGCCGGCGATCGTCTCGGCGAGCGCGGAGAGATCGACCTCCTGGGCGGTCATGGGCAGCCGCGAGATCCGGGCCAGGCGCAGCAGGTCGTCGATCAGCTGCGCCATGCGCTGCGCACCCGCGCGCACCCGCGCCCGCAGGCGATCCATCAAGCGCCGGCTCTCGATGCTGGCGGCCAGGCTGACGCCGGAGGCGCCGGCGCGCCCCCGCACGTCGACAGCGTCGTCGAGCTGGGCGAGCTCGGCGCGCGCCAGCGGCTCGAGAGCGTCGAGCCGCCGCTGCTGGCGAGGGTTGTCGGCGGTCAGCTGGCGGAGGCTCGCGAGACGCGGCCCCACCGCCGCGGCGCCGCCGCGAAAGGGCGCGAGGAAGCCGGCGTCGCCGGTGAGGAGATAGCCCCGCTCGCCGGTCTCGGCGTCGATCAGCGCGTTCAGCAGGCCGCGGACTTCGCCGATGACCTCGTAGGTATGCTGCCGCCAATCCGAGTCGGCGGCGAGACGCTCGCCGCTGCGCCAGGCCGCCCCGAACACGCCCAGGAGGACGATCACCGCCAGCGCGAAGGCGATCGCGGCCCACCGGCGTTCCATGGTGCCCGAGGACGCCGTCACGGTTCAGCGCCCGGCACGCGCGGGGTCCGCGGGCAGGTCGCCCAGGACCTCGCGCACCCTCCGCAGCAGCTCCTGCGGCCGGAACGGCTTGGCGATGAAATGGGCCCCCGGCGGCAGGACCTTGCCGTCGAGGAGCTTGCCGCTGTAGCCCGAGGTGAAGAGGATGCGCGCCAGCGGCCGCAGCGCGGCGATGCGGGCCGCGAGCTCGGGACCGCTCATCTCGGGCATGACGACGTCGGAGAGCACCAGGTGGATCGGTCCGGCGTGGCGGGCGGCGAGGGCGAGAGCGTCCGCCGCGGAGCTCGCCGTCAGCACGGCGTAGCCGGCGCCGCGCAGCGTGATCTCGACGAGAGTGCGCACCTGCTCCTGGTCCTCGAGCACCAGGACGGTCTCGGCGCCGCCCCTGGCCGCGGCTGCCCGAGGGGCGCCGGTCCCTGGCGCGCTGCCTGCGGGCGGGGCCAGGGGGTCGGTCGCCGGCGCGCCGCCGGCCAGGGGGCCGGGCGGGCCGGTCGGGCCGGTCGGGGCGGGCGGGGCGGCTTCGCCAGGCGTTGCGATGCGCGGCAGGTAGATCTTGAAGGTCGTCCCCCGGCCGGGCTCGCTGTAGACGTCGACGTGGCCGCCGCTCTGGTGGACGATGCCATGGACGGTCGCGAGGCCGAGGCCGGTTCCCTGGCCCGGCGGCTTGGTCGTGAAGAAGGGCTCGAAGATGCGCGCCCGCGTCGCCGCGTCGATGCCCTTCCCGGTGTCGCTCACCGCGAGCAGGACGTGAGGGCCGGGGCGGACGGCGGGACGGCTCTCGACGTAGGTCGCGTCGAGCTCGACGTCGGCGGTCTCGACGACCAGCCTGCCGCCGCCGGGCATGGCGTCGCGCGCGTTGAGCGCCAGGTTCAGGATCACCTGCTCGACCTGCCCGCGGTCCGCCAGCACCAGGCTCCCCCGCGACCGCAGGAGAGTCGCGAGCTCGACGTCCTCGCCGATCAGCCGCCGCAGCATGGCCTCGAAGTCGGCGACCACGGCATTGAGGTCGAGGGCGCTCGGCTGCAGCGCTTGCTGGCGGCTGAAGGCGAGGAGCTGGCGCGTCAACGCCGCTCCCCGCTCGCCGGCCTTCTGCAGCTGCTCGACGTGGCCGAGGAGCCCGGGCTGCGCCGCGAGCTGCTTCGCCAGGAGGTTGCCGTAGCCCAGGATGACGGTGAGCAGGTTGTTGAAGTCGTGGGCGACACCTCCGGCCAGCTGGCCGATGGCCTCCATCTTCTGGCCCTGGCGGAGCCGCGCCTCGAGCCGCTTGCGGTCGGTGACGTCGGTCGAGATCCCGCACACCGCGAAGGCGCGGCCGTCGAGGTCGAGGAGCGGGAAGCGGACGGTCCAATAGCTGCGCGGCTCGCCGGCGCGGACCACCTCCTCCTCGACCTCGATCGCGGTCCCCGCGGCGAGCGCGCGGCGCTCCTCGGCCCGGCGCTCCTCGGCGCGGCGCTCCTCGGCGCGGCGCCGCTGGGCAAGGCCGGCGATCTCGCCGGTCCTGGCGCTCGCGGCGGCCCCGGCGCTCGCGGCGGTCCCACCCCTCTCGCCGCTCGCGCCGCTCTCGCCGCTCGCGGCGATCTCCGACGGCCAGTCCTCGTCGTCGCGCCGGCCGACGATCTCGTCGCGGCCCTTGCCCAGCAGCGACTCGTAATGGCGGTTCACCAGCAGGTAGCGGCCCGCCGTGTCCTTGACGTAGATCGCCGAGGTGCCGCCGTCCAGGATCGCCTGCAGCAGCTGCTGGTGGCGGCGCTGCGCGAACCGCAGCCTGCCCTGGACGACGGCGTTCCGCACGGCCTTGCCGAGGCGGCCGAGACGGTCCTTCAGCAGGTAGTCGGTCGCCCCTTCCCGCAGGCAGTCGACCAGGGCCTCGTCGCCCAGGGTGCCGGTGACGACGATGACCGGCACGTCGAGCTCGCGGGCCGCCAGCAGGCGCAGGGCGGCCAGGGCGCCGAAGCCCGGCACCCGGTAGTCCGCGAGGACCAGGTCGGGCGGCGGCGAGAGGCCGGCGAGGAACTCCTGCTCGGTCTCGGCCCGCCGGCAGATCGCGATCTCGCCCGCCCGCCGCAGCTCGCGCTCCAGCAGCTCGGCATCGGCGGGATCGTCCTCGACGATCAGGATGCGCAGGCGCTCGGGGTCGGTCATGCGGTCGCGGGTGAGCGGAGTCGAGAGGTCTCGGCCGGCGTAGGGCAGCGTCGCCGGTCGACGAGCTCCCGCCTAACCCGCCAAAGTTAGAATGCAAATGCCCAAGCTTCAATCCGCGAATCCCCGGATCTTCCCAGTCGTGGGTCAGTTTCTTCCCGGAAGGGGTACGTCGTTTCCCGGAAGGGTACGTCGTGGCGGGTGGGTGATCAGGGGCCGTTCTCGCCGCCTTCGTCGCCGCGCGGCGGCGAAGCGTCCTGCGGTCCTTCCGGGATGAGGCCGCGACGGAGCGCGTAGACGATGAGGTCGGTGCGGCTCCGCAGACCCAGCTTCTGCATCACGTGGATGCGATGCGTCTCCGCCGTGCGGGCGCCGATGCCGAGGCGCTCGGCGATGGCGGGGTTGCTGAGGCCCTCCGCGGCCAGGTGGAGCACCTCGCGCTCGCGCGTGGTCAGCGTCTCGTAGATGTCCACCTCGGCGGTCCTCGCCCTGGCCAGGTACGCCTCGATGCCCTCCTCGGAGAGCGGCGGGCTCAGGTACCTCCGGCCCGCCCGCACCTCGCGGATGGCATGGCGCAGGTCCGCCGCGCTCGATTCCTTCAGCACGTAGGCCGCGGCGCCGTAGGTCAGGGCCTGCAGGACGTAGGCGTCGCTCGAGTGCATCGAGAGGATTACGACCCTGGTCCTGGGGAAGCGCCGCGTCAACTCCCGGGTGATGTCGAGACCGCCGAGACCTGGCATGACCAGGTCCAGCACGAGCACGTCGGGCGCCAGGCGTTCGACGAGCTCCACGACCTGCAGCCCGTCCGAGGTCTCGCCGACCACGGAGAAGCCGGGCTCGGCCTCGAGCAGGGCGCGGAGTCCCTGCCGGACGACCTGGTGGTCGTCGGCGAGGACGATGGTGGCGGTGGTCATGCGCCGGCGCCGGCCTCGGGGGGGGCCGCCGCGGGCGACAGCGGCAGCGTCATGGCGAGCCGGGTGCCGGCGGCGGGCGCCGACTCGATGGTCAGCTGGCCGCCGAGCAGGCGGCACCGCTCACGCATCCCCGCGAGGCCGCTCGAGTAACGTGCGAGGGCCTCCTCGACGCGGAAGCCGCGCCCCTCGTCCGCGATCCTCGCGCCGAGGGTCTCCGCGTCCGCCCAGACCTCCACCCTGGCCTTCATGACGCCGGCATGCCGGGCGACGTTCGTCAGCGCTTCCTGCACGATACGGAAGGCGGTGATCTCGATCTCGGGGGCGAAGCGGCGGTCGAGGTTGGCATGATGGAAATCCACCTGGATGCCGGTCTGGGCCTCGAAGCGCTCGATCTGCCAGAGCAGCGCCGGCAGCAGCCCGAGCTCGTCCAGCATCGGCGGCCTGAGGTTCACCGAGAGGTCGCTCACCCGGCCGATGAGCTCGTTGACCACCGCCAGCATCTCCTCCCTGCCGCCGTCCCTCGGGGCCTCGATCATGAAGCGGAGACCGGTCAGGAACTGGCCGATCTGGTCGTGGAGCTCGCGCGCCATCTCCCGCCTCTCCGTCTCCTGGAGGTTCACCACCCGCTCGGACAGGGCGGCCAGGCGCTCTCGGCTCTCCCGCACCGTCTCGACGAGCCGGCCGCGCACGATGGTGGGCGCGACGCGGTCGGCGACCACCCGCAGGAGCCGCCGGTCCTCGGCGTGGAACGGCGTCCGCGCGGCGGCGACGGTGACGACGCCGATCGACCTGCCCTCGAGGACGAGCGGGCAGCCCATCCACGACCGCAGCGGCGGCGCTGCCGCCGCCCAGAGGCGGGCGTACCAGTCGTCGCGGCCCGCCTCCGGCCGCGGCAGGTCGTCGACGCAGAACGGGGAGTCCAGGGAGATGGGCGCCGAGGACTCGAGAGGGATCCGCACCGCGGCGATGCTGTCGTGAGGGATGCCGTTCACCGCGCGGGAGACCAGGAACTGCCGCTCGGCATCCACCAGCCAGACGGAGGCCAGCTCGGCGCCGAGCGCGCTCCGCAACCGGCCCAGCAGCTCGCGCAGCATGTCGTCGAGCGACAGGTACCCGAGAGCGGCGTCGGTGATCGAGTCGAGGCGCGCGCGCTCGCCCTCGGCGCGGCGGCGCTCCGTCACGTCCACGATCTCGGCGATCGACACGGGTTCGTGCTCCCCTGGGAGCTCGGTGCGCACGAAGGACAGGAGGGCGTCCCGGAGCTCGCCCGACTTGCGCCGGAAGTGTGTCTCCAGGTCGCGGACCACGCCGTCCCGCAGCAGGCGATCCATCACCGGCTGCCGTTCGTGGGGATCGGCCCACAGCCGGAGCTCGGAGACGTCGCGGCCGATGACCTCGTCGCGGCGGTAACCGAACAGCTCCAGCCAGCGATCGTTGACGTCGAGGATGCGGCCCGAGCGGAGAGCTCCCATTCCCAGGGCGGCCGGGCTGACGCGGAACATCGTGGAGAAGCGTGCCTCGAGGAGCCGCAGGCCGTCTTCGGCCCGTCGCTGCTCGGTGATGTCCTCGATGAGCACGACGAGTTGAAGCAGGTGGCCGTCGGCATCGCGCGCGGTGGACAGGCTGTTCTGCACCCAGACGACCTCGCCGCTCGGGTGCGTGCCCCGCTTGACCAGGATCTCGCTGTTCGTCTCGCCCGAGACGAGGCGCCGCATGGCCTCGGTGACCCGCGGCACGTCCTCCGGATACGTGACGGACCGCCAGTCGACCCCGAGCAGGTCCTTCTCCGGCCGGCCGAGGATCCTGCACAGGGCGGAGTTCACCTGGCGGAAGCGCCCTGCCGGCGTCAGCACCGCCATCCCCACCGCGGCGTTCTCGAAGGCCAGGCGGTAGCGCTCCTCGGTCTCGCGCTCCGCCATCGCCGCGGCGCGGACGTCGGCGAGGTGGCGCTGGCGCAGGGCCGCCGAGAGCTGCTGGGCGCCGACCTCCAGCAGGGCACGCTGCAGCGGGTCCGGGAAGGCCCGCTCGCGCGAGCCGGCGGCAACCCAGCCGTAACGCCCCCGGGAGCCGAGCGGAATGACGAAGAGCGAGACGGCGCCGAGGCCGGCGAAGTCGCCCGCGACGGACCGCACCTCGGCGTTGCCGGGCTCCATCGCGGCGGTCACGATGCGCTTGATCTCGGCCGCCGCCGGCGAGGGGCGCAGGGTGTCCCGCACGCTGAGCGCCTCGATGGCGCTCCAATGCGGCGGGAAGTCGGAGCTGGCGAAGACGACCTCGACGGCGGGGAGAGCGAGCATGGCCTGCGCGAAGTGCTCGGCCACCTCGGGCGGCTCGCGCGCCGCCTCGAGCGCCGACAGGGCGCCCAGGGCCACGAGGTGGCCCAGCGCCTCGGTCAGGCGCGCGACGTCGCGATACCGCGCCGCGGCCGGGCCCGCCGGCACGCTGGCGGCCCGGGAGCGCTCCTCGCGCGAGCGGAGCTCGGCCAGGAACTCGTCCGGCGGCACGTAGAAGGGGTTCTCCTGCAGCACGCCTCCCACCAGCATGACCGGGTGGGTCCTGACGATGTCGACGATCATGTCGCCGCCAAACTTGGCGGTGTCGTACACTCAGGTGACGGCGTCGTCGTACTGCGGCAGGATGTAGTTGAGGCGGGCTTCGTACTCGCAGAGGTCGCCGACTCCCGGCAGGTCCTCGAGCGCCCATTCCATCTCGCCGAAGAGGCGGGTCAGCCGGTAACCCTCGGCCTTGCCCCGCTGCAACGCTGCCTCGAGATAGGCGAGCATCTCGTGCTGATCGAAGCGCCCGCCGCGCAGGTAGGCCTCGTCCCAGGTCTTCACCTCGAGCCGGCCGCCGCCGGAGGCTGCCGCGACGTCGACCCCGCCGCGTTGCAGCCTCGCGGCATTGTCCGCACGGCGGCGGCCGTCGATGATCTGCAGCGCCTTGTCGCCGTCCTCGATCCCTTCCCGGAGGAAGGGCAGCAGGACCTCGAACTGCTCGTCTCGATCATGGAACAGCGCGCAGACGTGGCGCGATCGGCCGAGCGGAACACCGGCGAGCCGAATCTCCGGCCGGTCCGCGGGCTGCGCGCCGTCCCGTTCCCCGTGCTGCGCCCCGTTCTGCGCGCCGTGCTGCGCCCCGTTCTGCGCCCCGTGCTGCGCCCCGTGCTGCGCCCCGTGCTGCGCCCTGCTCTGCGGCATCTGAGCTCTCCTCGATCGCGGCTGGCCCCCCCTGGCTGCCATGCTACTCGCTGCGGGTGCACTGTCAAGGAACTCTTCATGAGCTTCAGGAGCTTCAGGGGCTTCAGGGGCTTCAGGAGCCCAGGGGGCGCCGCGGTTCCAGGGGCGCGAGACTCCGTGCCGCGTCCTGCTTCCCGGCGATCCGCGCGCGTCTCCGGCGGCAACTCCGGGCGCGGACCGCTGGTCAAGGCCGCCTCGGCCGCGCGATCACGACGGTGTAGTACGACGGGCCGCCGTGCTCGAGGTGGGAGCGCTCGGCGTCGATGATGGCCGCCAGGGTCGCGGCGCGCTCCGTGGGCGAGCAACGCGAGAGGTCCAGGTGCGGGTAGATCACGGCGAGGAAGGTGCCGCCGTAGTCGCGCCGCAGCTCGATCGCGAAGCGCGCCGCGACGGCCGCGAGGATGTCGGAGGAGCGGACGGCCTCGCTGGGATCGCGCCAATCCACGGGAAGCGCCAGCCGCCGGCGGCGGCGCACGGCACGCGGCAGGCCCTGGTAGACGGCCTCGGCCGCGTCCAGGAGGCTCCGCCGCCACTCGCCGCGCGAGGGGCCGACGTACTCGTCGAGGTAGAGCATCCCACCGGGCCGCAGGCTGGCGGCGACCTCGGCCAGGCAGCTCTCGAGCGCCTCGACGTGATGGAGCGCCTGGTGGAAGAAGGCGGCGTCGAACGCCCCGCGCGGGAGGGCGAGGGAGTTCAGGTCCTGGCACACGTAGGCGATGCCCTCGACGCCCTCGATGCCGTCGGCGCCCGGCGCGCGGGAGCGCGCGGCGGCGAGCGCCAGGGCGCCGATGGAGAGGTCGATGCCGAGGACCCGGCGGCAGAGAGACTTGCGGCGCAGATCGCGCTCGAGCGCGCCGTCGCCGCAGCCGAGGCTCACCGCCCGCGCGAAGCCGCCGGGGTGGAGCGACGCGAGCCATTCCATCGGCCAGCGGTCCGGGCTGCCGGAGACAGCCGCGTTGACGTAGCGCCGCACGGCCGGCTCGGCGAGCCAGGTCTCGACCCCGCCGGCGGCGAACGCGCGCGACCAGTAGCGGCCGATCGCATGCGGTCGCCATCGGCCGAGGAGCGCGGAGAGGCGGCGCTTCAGCATCGCAGGACGCCCGGCCTGGGAGTGTAGCGAAAACGAGCGCGGGGCGAGAGGGCGGCGAGCAGGAGGCAAGGAGGAGACGGCACCGGCGCCCGCCCGGGGATGGCAGCCGGTGCTTACTTGAAGTACCCCGCCTGCAAGCCGCGGAAGCGGCCTCCGACCTGGCCTAGCCCGGCAGCGGCCGCGCCCGCGGGCTGAAGCGCCAGGTGATGCGTCCGACCTCCCGCTCGCGCCAGGTCTGACGGATCGCCACCTCGTATGTCCTCTTGCGCTGTGCGGCGGGGACCGAGACCAGCAGGTGGCTGGGCGCCGCAGTCTCCGCGGGCAGCTCGATCTGGCCCAGGTGGTGGGTGCCGTGCGGCGCCACGAAGATGCGCGCCCGATGCCGGTCGTCCGGATCGGCGTCCACGTCCTCGTGCTCCTCGACCGTCTTCGGCGCTTGCTTCCACAGGCGCGCCAGGCGGTGGGAGGTCTCGAGCGCCAGGCGCGCGCCCCCGGGTAGATTGGCGATCACGTCGAATGCGAACGGCTGCGGCTGGTCCCAGGCGCCGGTGATGAGAAAAGGCAAGGCGACGAAGCCGCGGAAGTGGCCGTGCTTCGCCTGCCCCATCGCCGCCACGTTGAAGTTGCGCCAGGTGATGTTGTTGTGCGCGTAGATGTAGTTGACGAAGTCCTGGAAGGTGTTGAAGGTCCCCGGGTTCGGCGCCGGGCTCTCCGCGTTGCCGACGGTCGCGATGAAGCAGTAATGCCCAGGCGCGGGGATGGCACTCTGGTCCCAGCCGAGCGGCTGCGTGACCTCGACGATGTTTCCCGGCACCGCCACGTGCGGCAGGGTGGCGCCGGTGATGAAGTGCCACAGATTGGGAGTCACCAGCGTCGCGGGCGGTGACCAGTAGACGTTGGCAGTCACGTCCGTGGCGTCTGGTCCGCGGTTCCAGACCCGCAAATAGAGGAAGTTCTCCTGACCGGCAAGGACGTACTGATCACTCTCCTGGTCACTGTAGATGGAGAGGGGCGTGCTGAACACCGCGCTCGGCACGAAACTATTCTTGACGATGATGTCCGGGCTGTTGGCCAGCGGTCCGGTGTGCGAGGTACCGTCGTCCGCGAGGTTGTGGCGGATATAAAGCGTCGGTTGCGCAGTCAGCGGGAACGGATCGTCGTCCGGCAGGTCCGTCGTCGTGCCGACGGGGAAATGGGCCGCGAGCAGCGCCGCGAAGTCGCCGAACGGGTTCGGCACGCCGAGGTTCGTGGCGGTCTGCGCGAGCGTCGGCCCCGCCGCCGCGATGATCTGCTGCCAGCTGAAGTTCAGTTGATGTGCGAGGTAGTTCAGGAACAGCATCCCGCAGCCGGTGGCGATCGAGTCCTGGTCCGTCGGCGCGTTGCTGCTGACGAAGTCGGGCCGGGCGGGACTGCTGCTGTTGAGCCAGTCGCTGCCGATCGAGAAGAACACGGCCCGCTCGGGATAGAGCACGGTCGGCAGCACCCGCGAGAGCGCCTCGCCGTTGCTGAAGCCGCAGTTGAAGCCGAGGTTCTGCGTGGCCATCAACACCTCGGCCACCTCGGCGTCGATCGTCGAGAGGACGCCATCGGGGCTGGCGTTGCCTGCCGGATAGAAGATGTCGGTGTCGAGGCACGTCGCATGGCTGGCGGAGCCAACGCCGGCCTGCAGGTTGACCGTGTACGCCGAGGCCGCCATGATGCCGCCGAAGAACGCGCTCAGCTGCGCAAGGTCGCTCTCGCAGCCGGCGAGCACGGCGTCGGCCAGCGCGATGCCGTTGGCGAGGGCGTCGTCGTAGTAGACCGCGAAGTGGGCCGTCTGCCCGCGCAAGACCATCATCGCTCGCACCCCCATCGGTCGAGCCCTCGGAGGGCTCGCTACGTCGCCGACCCGAGCGCCGGCGCACGCCTGCTGTCGACAAGAGGCGACGGCGGCGGCCGGGGCGTTACCCTGGGGGGCGACCTGGTGTTGTCGTGGAGGTCGGCCGCGCACGGGAGGAAGGGCGCGAGCGTGGCGACGAGGAGCCGGGGAAGCGGTCGTCGCCACGCCGGTCGCGCCCCTGAGGCGGTCCGCTCAGTGACTCGCGGCGGCGGTCTGCGGCGCCGCGGGATCGGGCACCGCGGTCAGCAGCACGACCAACGCCGAGGTGTCGCCGCCGAGCTTCGAGGTGCCCACCACGACGGTCTCGCCGACGTGCATGCCGAAGGTCGTCTTGATCAGGGTCTCCCAGGAGCGCGCCGCGGCCTCCGGCGCCGGTTTGGCGGCGGCAGGGGCCGGCCGGGACCTCTCGGCGACCGCGGCGCGGAGGACGAAGCTCTCGACCAGGAGCTCCCGGGCCGCCGGATCGCCGATGTGGGTGAAGAACAGCTCGGCGCTGTACGGCGTGCCGCGGTCATCGAGGAGATGCGCCTCCGCGCCCGCCGTGGTGCGCAGCCAGGCGATGTCGAGCAGCCGGTAGCTCGCGTAGGGCAGGAAGTCCTTCAGGTCCGCGAGCGCCTGCTGGGCGGGCTTGGACAGCTCGGGGGCCATGCCGCCGGCACGCTTGTCCGCGGCGAGCAGGGTGAGCTGGAAGCTCTGCGTACGGGGCTCGTCGGCGCGGGCCAGGGCCCGGGTCAGCTTCTCGTGGGTGGCGCCGTCGGCGGTCAGGTCGAGGTCGCCGGCCTGCCAGCTCACGCGGCACTCCTTGCCGGCGCACTGGTCCCAGGCGAGCTGCTCGGCGGCGTGCCGGTCGAGGAAATGGACGCGGTAGCGCGCCGAGTAGATCGTGGCCCTGGCAGCGGCGCCAGCCGGCGGGGTGCTCTCCTGGGCCGTCGGCGCTGCCGGCGCGGCCTGCGCGGCCTGCGCGGCCTGCGCCGACAGGGCCGCAAGGGGTGCCGCGGCCAGGCCAAACAGCCAGGCGACGCAGCAAGCCAGCGTGAGTGGTATGGGTCGAGTCATGGTCGTCTCCTCTACGGTAGTCGGTCGGTGGCGTCGTCGGCCGGTTCCCGCACCAGCCAGATGACCCGGGTACCCCCCGGGAGGGAGAACTGCACCTGGCGCGACGGCGCGCTCGGTCCTGCCTCGGCCGGTGCGGCCGGCGCGAGGAGGGCGGGAACGCCGGCTGCCTCCGCGGCGGCTAGGGCGCCGGGCTCGGGCCCAGGGTCGGCCACCGCGGTGCTCGTGACCGAGGGTTCCGCCGGCGCCGCGCCAGCGAGAGAGCCCTGCCGGGCTTCCGGCGCCGGCCTGCCGGCGGCCTCGGCCGCGTCGACGGTGTCGCTCGCGTCGGCGGTGCCGGCCGCGTCGGCGGTGTGTCCCAGCTCGCCCGGCTGATCGCCGGCTGCGACGGGCCTCCGGGCTGCCGTCTCGGGTCGCCGCGGCGCTCTCCCGCCGAGCGGGCTCCCCTGGCCGCGGGGACCCTTCGCCGCCGCGGAGGCAGGCCCGAGAGCCGGCGACCGCGGCGAGCGCGCTGCCGCGGCGGACCGCTGCTGCCGTGGCCGCGGCCCGGCTTCGCCGGCTGGGCGCGGCCACCGGCGCCCCTGCCAGCTCACCCAGCTCACGGCGACGGCCACGCAGATCGCGGCCACGGCCGCGGCCGCCGCTGTCGCGCCGAGCGGCCGGAGCGCCCACCTCCGGGGCGCGCCGGGATGACCGGGATGACCGGGATGGCCGAGATGGCCGACCTGGCCGCGGTGGCGAGCGCGGTTCGCCGCCGGACCGGCAGGCCGCGGCGGCCGCGCCAGCCACCCCGCGCGACGGCTGTCGGAGGCGGCGGCCGCGTCGAGGGTGGCGCGGCGCATCGCCTCCTCTTCCGCGGGCGCCAGGACCGCGCCGGCTCCGGGATCGCCCCGGCGCAGTGCGGCCCGCAGGACCAGGTGGCGCGGCGAGGGTGCTCGGCTCATCGGGAATCGCCTCCTTCCTCGGGCGGGCGGAGCGCCGCCGTGGCCGGCGGTGGGAGCAGCGCGGCGGCGAGCTCGCGGCGTGCCGCCAGCAGGTGCCACCGCACGGTGACCGCGGCGATCCCGAGCAGCCGCGCGATGCCGGCCACCGGCAGCTCCTCGATCTCGTGCAGCACCACCACCGCCCGGCGCCGCGCCGGCAGCCGCGCCAGGGCGGCACGCACCGTCGCCTGCGCCACCACCATCGCCTCCGTACCCGGAGCGGCCGGCGCGGCGGCCGCGGTGAGCGCCGCCGCCGCGAGCAGGCCGCGGGCGCGCGACCGTACGGACAGCCGCCGGTGGTGGTCGCGGCAGAGATTGACCAGCGTCCGCACCAGCCATGCCTCGCCGGACGCCGCCTCTTGCGGCACGCCGTCGGCTCGCCGCGCCGCGCGCAGGAAGGTCTCCTGCACCAGGTCGCGGGCCTCTTCGCGGTCGGCAGTCAGCCGGCAGGCCAGGCGGAAGAGGCGCCCGTGATGCCGTTCGAAGAGCGCCGCCAGCCTCTCCGTGCCGCCGGCACGCGCAGGCGCCACGGCCGGGCCGCCGTCGGCAGCGATGCCCGGGAACGCCCGGCCGCCGCCGCCTCCTTCCCCCGCGCGCCCGGCGACGCCGGCGGCGACGATCGTCATCGTGGGGCTCACATCCTGTAGACGCGCCAGCCCGGCAGAACGTTGGGCCGCGGGGTGCGAAGGGGTGCGCCGGGGCGCCTGCCGCCGGCCCGCGCCGGCGCTGGGACACGCCTGCCTTCAGGGTGCTGCCGGGTTCAGCTGCACCTCGACGGTGTGTGGCGTGCTGTCGCGCAGCAGGTCGATGCGCACCCGGCGGCCGGCGATCGAGCGGAGGAAGGCCGGCACGGCCCTGGGGTCGAGGATCGCCTTGCCGTCGATGGCCAGGATGATGTCTCCCTGCTGGAGGTGGGCGGCGGCGGCCGGGGAGCCGTTGGTCACCAGCTCGACGACGATGCCGTCGCTGCGCAGCAGGCGGTCCTTCTCCTGCTGATCGAGGGGCCGGGACATGATGCCGAGGAGCGGCGGCTGGTTCCGCCCCCAGTAGGTCGCCTCGTGGTCCGCCGCGTCCCGCGGGGGAAGGCTGCCGATCGTCGCGGCGGCGCCCGCGGTGTCGGCGGCAGGCTCGCCGGACGCGCCGGCGTCGCCGGCGCCGCCGGCGCCCGGTGGCCGGGGATGGAACGGCAGCGGCGCCAGGGCGGCGGCATCCGGCGTCTCGCGGAGGCCGCCGTAGAGCACGACCAGCGCGGCGCCGAGCTTCTTCCCCTGCTGGGCGGCCAGGTGCGGATCGGCGTCGCCGCCGGTGAAGCTGGAGGAGCCGAGCAGCAGGTAGTTGTTCTCGATCAGGGCCCGCGTGTCGCCGGCTTCGTCGTCGCTGCCGCGGTAGAGCGCCGGCGTGGGCGGCGGCGGCACCAGGGAGGATCCCACGCTGGACTGCGAGGGGGTGAAGTGGTCGAGGAACGGATCGCCGGTGCTGGCGGCCCGCGGCGGCCCGAGGTCGAACGACACCCGCGAGGGATCGCGCGGATCGAAGCGGACCGGGATGACTCGGCCGGGCTGGAACTGCGGCACCTCGAGACGCGAGACGAGGAGCCGCTTGATGGTCGCGTGGTAGGGCGCGCGATCCGCCGGCCGCACCTCGACGTCGAGAGTGATCACCGGGTTGCCGTTGACCGTCAATCCGGTCTCCCCGATCGAGAGGATCTCCGCCTGGGCGGAGACGCCCACGCGCTGCAGGTCCTTGGCCTCCGACATGCCGGTGTCGAACATCGAGCAGCCCAGCGCCAGGCCCGAGAGCAGCACCAGCAGAGGCAGGAGCAGCGGGAATCTCGTCCTGGCGCGGGACGGCAAGCGGCCTGAGGCGTTCATCGGATCCTCCGGAGAAGGGCCGCGCACGCACGCTCGCGCGCTCCCACGAGTAGGTGCGTCGGGAAGCCGGAGCAAGGGACATCGCCCCGCATCAGTTCTTCGGCGCCGGGCTGGCGGGCACGACGGTGTTGGAGGCCGACCAGACGTAGGACAGCCCGTGCGTGCCGCTCTGGATGGAACAGGTCTGGTGATTCTGGCCGACCTGGTAGGTCCCGTCGTAGGTCGGGCATTCGCACTGGATCGGGTCGCCGGGCGAGTGCGTCGAGACGCTTCCCGAGGTGAACTTGCAGGGCGCGGTCATACAGCCGGCATAGATCCCCGAGCAGGGCGAGCTGCCGAGGGTGTAGCTGCTGTTCATGGCGAAGCTGAAGGTCGAGACGACCTCGGCTCCCGGGATGAGCGACACCTTGGGATCGAGCTTGTTCTGGTGCTGGACGTACTTGCAGACCGGCGCCAGGCAGGCCGCGCCGGTGCCGGGGGCGCTGCAGGGCTGTGGGTTCGGGCATCCGGCCTGGCCCTTGCCGCAGTTCTTGATGTTGGCGCACAGGCTCCCGTCGACGCCGCAGACCTGGACGGTCTCGTCGTAGGCCCCGCGGTTCAAGATCCCGTTGATGTCGACGAAGTAAGGATGCTGCGCGTCCGCGGTGTAGAACTGGCATTTGCAGTCCGCGCTCTTCCCGTCCGCATGCAGCACGCAGGGCAGGGGTCTGTTGCAGTTCGGGGGCGAGGTGCAGTTGTTGCCCGTCGGCGAGGGAGGCCCGGAGAAGAAGCAGAGCGCATAAGGGCCGGCGGGGCAGTAGAGCATGTTGGTGGACTCCACGGCGCCGACCTTCCCGCCGGGGCTGATCACGACGTCTGCCTTCGCGGGCCCGTACGGGGTGGTCCAGCAGTCCGTGGGCGCGAAGGGGGTGTTGCTGCAGTGGCTGCCACACGCCGGCGGGTTCGGGCACGCCGTCCCCGAGGAGGTCTTGTGCTTGGCGGCCCCATCGCCGGCCGCCAGCAGCGGCGTGGCGGCGACGCCAAGCGCCAGGATCAGGATCGCTACGAGCCTGCGCAGAAGCAGCGGTTGCATCTCGTCTGTCCTCCCTTCCGTCGAGCCGCGGCGCACTCCGCGCCGCCTCGTGGCTGCAGCAAGCGAACCAGCCCGAAACTTCAAAGCTTAAGGATTCGGAGTCTAGGCAGAAACCGGGAGGAGCGCAAGGTGGTGCGCGGGACGGTAGTGGGGTACATGGTGCGTTGCCGCCCCGCCGGGGCGCCGGCTGTCCCGCGGTGGCGCGCGATTGCGCATCTCTGTCTGCGAGAGTCTCGCCCGAGGAGATCGGACGAGGTGTGGCCCTGGAGGGCCAGGAGAAGCGAGATGACGACACGAGCGCAGATGACGCGGTTAGCCTTCACCTTGATCGCCGGGCTGGCGATCAGCCAGGGATTGCAGGCGCAGTGCGCCGACAACTCCCACGTGGGGTACTACTCGAGCTGCTTCGGCAACTCCAGCATGGCCGCATCGACATCGTCCACTTACTTCGATACCGGGCTCGGAGCCTTCACCCTATTTGCCAACACCACCGGCTCCTCGAATACTGCCGTGGGTGCCTGGGCGTTGGCGAGCAACACAACTGGAGCCCAGAACGTCGGGATTGGAGACTACGCTCTGGGCGGCAACACGACCGGCACGCAAAACACCGCGCTCGGTTCGGAGGCGCTCTCCACCAGCGCCACAGGCACTGGCAACACCGCGCTCGGCTTCTATGCCATGCAGCAGACGTCGACCGGCTATTACGACACGGCGACCGGCTACGGGGCGCTCGCGTACAACACCACGGGCTTCTACAACGTTGCGATGGGAGTCGATGCGCTAGTCAACAACACGACCGGTTCCGACAACACCGCGATGGGCCTCGCGGCGCTGCAGAGTCTGACGACGGGCAGCTCCAACCTGGCGCTGGGTTTCGCTGCCGGGTCCGCGTACACCGGCGCCGAGAGCTCCAACGTCCTCCTGGCCAACTACGGCGTCGCCGGCGACAGCAACGTCATGCGCCTCGGCATGGATGGCGCGCAGACGACGACCTTCATCGCCGGGATCTCCGGGGTCGCCAGCGCCTCCGGAGTGCCGGTCTATATCAACAGCTCGGGTCAGTTGGGCACGGCGACCTCGTCGCTGCGTTTCAAGGAGGACGTCGCCGACATGGGATCGGCGAGCGACGAGCTGCTCGCGCTCCGCCCCGTGACCTTCCACTACAAGGCGCCTTACGACGACGGGCAGCGCGTGCTGCAGTACGGCCTGATCGCGGAGGAAGTGGCGGCGGTCGATCCCAATCTCGTGCAGTTCGGCGACGACGGGCGGCCGCTCGCCGTGCGCTACCACTTCGTCAACGCCATGCTGCTCGGCGAGGTGCAGAAGCAGCACGCCGTCCAGACCGGCCAGGCGGCGCTCATCGCCCGGCAGGCCGCGGAGCTCGCCAGCCAGCAGGCAGAGATCGCGGCGCTCGCCGCGCGTCTTGCCAAGCTGGAAGCGGCCCTCGCGCCCGCGCCCTGAGGGCGGCGACGGGCGAGCCTCGGCGCGTTGAAGCGAGAAGGGGGACACTACCGCAGGATCACTCTCGCCGCTCGTAGCGGACGGGCAGGAGGTGGGCCGGGACCTGGCCGGGCACGACGGTCCGCCACTCGACGCGGAAGGAGCCGCGATAGCCGAAGAGCGGTCCCCAGCGCCGGTTCCGCACGTCGACCTCGATGCGGAAGCAGTCTCGGGCGTCGTCGTACCATTCGCAGACGTCGGCGACGCCGGAGAGGGCGAGTGGGAAGCGGAAGGCGACGAGGCCCTCGTAGAAGCGCTGCTCGCCGGAGCGCAGCCGCAGCCCTCCGCGCTCGTCGACGGCGAGCTCGAGGTCGACCGCGAGGTGCTGATGGGTCCCCAGGTAGTCGACGATGCGGCGCCGCTCCCGAGAATGGATCATGAAGGCATCGAAGCGCCGGCGCCTGCGGATCTCGAAGGTGCGGATCCAGGTGACGGTCTCGCGCCCGTAGGGGTCGAGGAACGCGTAGTTCTCGATCGTGAAGGGCACCTGCCGCCCGCGCTCGGGGAACATGATCCGGCGCCAGCTCCCCAGGGAGAGGAAGGGGAGGGTGTAGGGCGCTCCGTGCCAGATCTCGTCCATGATCCCGCTGCCCACGGCGGCCAGGCCGTCCGCGCTGCCGAGGCCGAAGCGGCGCTGGATCTGCGGATGGAGACGCGCGAAGTCGGCGCCGAGGACCTCCTGGTAGATCGAGGTCATGCCGGCTCCGTCGCCGCGGGCGCACGCCGGCAGCGCGAGGCCGACGGCACGTCGCGGCCCGCGCTCCATCCGAGGCCGGCGAGCAGTGCCGCGCCCAGCGCCGCCTCGGCGATGCCGAGCAGCGGCAAGGCCTGCCGAGCGGCGGCCGGGGCCAGGCCGGCAGCGGCGAGCAGCCGCAGCGCTCCCGGGCTGCGATCGATCAGCATCGACAGGAGGCCGTGACCGAGCAGGACCGACGCCAGGCCGAGGCGCGCCGCGAGGTCGAGCAGCCCGCGCCGCAGCGAGGCCCGCGGATCGATCTCGCGCTCGATCCACAGCCGCAGCCGATCGAAGCTCCAGGCCGTGGCCCAGCCGAGGAGAGGCCGGAAGAGCGCGCGGTCCAGCAGGCGCCCGGCCAGGCCGAAGCGGGTCCGGTAGTCGTAGCGGGTCAGGAACCGAACACCTCCCGGGACGGGGACGTAGCGCCAGTAGCCGCTGCCCTCGCGGATCAGCGACTTCGGGTCCGCGGACCAGAACCGCAGGGCCGAGGTCCTGGTCCCGCCGCCCGCTTCACGCACTCCGATGCTCTCTCCGCAGCCGCGGATCGCGAGCCCGAACCCGATGCGGGTGGTGTAGAGGAAGCGCTGCGGCAGCGACTCGTCCGGGCGCGGCAGGTACTCGATGTCGCTGAAGCGGAGGTCCCACCTGCGGTGGAGCTCGGGACGCTGGGTGAGGCCCCAGAGGTCGTCCAGCCCGCCGCGGACGAGGATCTCGACGTAGATGCTCCGGCGGTGGCCGCCCTCCGCTCCATCCATGGCTGCATCCATTCTAACGGCCGGTCGCTGCAAGCGCCGCGTTCGCCGGCGGCGCGGTCGGCCGGCGGCTCTGGATGGCGCAGACCATATCTAGAGATTGACATAGAAAGATGATGACCATATCATGCCATGGACGAGCGTGACCCGAGGGATCCGCCGGCCGCGTCGGCCGGGCCGGGGCCGCGGGTCGCGGGATCGTCTTTCCCGGAAGGGGGCAATGGCATGCGAATCGATCGGCAGGGTGACGCGGCGCGGCGGCGGCAGGCTCCGGAGACGCTCGACGACGCGAAGTTGGCGCGGGTGAAGGGCGGCTTGAAGGCGGACCGGGTGCAGGAGAGCGACCCGAGCCTGCCGGGCGGCAACTAGCCCGGGGTCGCGAGCAGAAGTCGCCGCGGAAGTCTTCGCGGGGCCGGGGCCGGGGAGGCTTGGAGGGGTCTCCCCGGCCCCCTTTTGTCTCGTGGCGGCCGCGGCCGCTGGTGGGGGCGCCCGAGCTTACCGTCCCAGCCCGAGGACGGGGCCTCGTTCGAGGGCGCGTTCGACGGCGCGCACCGCCAGGTTCACCGGCAGCGCCACCTCCGGCGGCAGCAGGACGAGGGCGCTGTCGACGGCCGGCCGGCCCAGGGCGCGGATCGCCATCTCGACGGCGTCCTGCGCGGTGCGCGAGGCCTGGTGATGGCCGCGCAGGTCCGCATCGACGCGCGCCAGCTCGCGCCGCACCTGCGCGAGAGGCGGCAGCCTGGGCGGAGTGGCGGCCTGGGCGGGTGTCGCGGCAGCGCCGGGCAGTCCGCGCTCCGCGGCGCCGGCGCTCGGCTTCGGGGAGAGGCTGGGACCGGCGATCCGCTCCAGGCTGGCGCGAGCTTGCCGCTTCGCGGCCTGGAGGCCCGCGAGGCTGCGCTGGTAGGCGTCGAGGCGGCCGGTCAAGGTCGGTACGGCATGCTGGGCCTGGGTGCGCTCGCGGTCGGCCCTGCCGAAGACGGCGCGCCCGCGAAGAGCGCCGTAGTCCCGTGCCGCTCCCTCGCGGAGCCGAGCGGGAGCTGCCGGATCGCGGAGCAGCGCGCGCAGGGCCATCGCGGGCTCCGCGTAGAGCTGGTCCGTCGGCAGGGAGAGCGAGCGGCGCGCCTCGACGACGCGCCGCCTTGCCCGTTGCAGCGACTCGTGCGCGGCCACGGCCTCGCGGAGCGGGCGCTCGACGCGGGTCGCGCTCGCGATCGCGGCGGCGACGTCTTGCAGGCGGTCGACCGCGCGGCGCAGGTCGGCCGCGGCGTAGTCGCCGGCGAGGTCCCTCCGCCCGGGTTGCGAGAGGGTCCGATCGAGGAGCTCGCGGCCGGGGAAGGAGGCGCGGTCGGCGTAGACGTCCAGGGTGTCGCGATGACGGCTGAGCGCCACGACGGCGTCGTCGCGGTGCATGCGCGGATCCGCCAGCACGTAGACGCGGTCGGCGGCGGCGGCCCGGGACTGGGCGATCGTGACGGCATAGCCGTGGCCCACCGAGCGGTAGCGGACGGGGTCGAAGGCCACTCTGCGGCCGTCGTCGAGCCGGACCTCGACGCGGCGGCGCTCGGCGCCGACGACCGTGCCGAGGCTGCCGCGGCGGACGCCGTGGACGGGGGAGGCGTCGAAACCGGCGACGGCCCTGCCCTGGCGGTCGTCGCGCCAGAACACGATGCGGTCGCCGCTCGCGAGGTCGATGCGGCCGGCACGGACCGCGGGGCCGAGCTCGCCGGCGGTCAGGCGCTCGGCGCGGACGGCGGCGTTGAGCAGCGCCGCCTCGGCGCCGTCCGGGACGACGATGAGCCGCGTGGCGGCGGGGTCCTGCCGGCCGTCGCCGGCGTGGGCGCGAAGCAGCTCCTCCCGCGCCGCGGCGCGGCCGGCGGCCCAGTGGAGGCGGCCGGCCGCCTCGTAGCGGTCGAGGGCCGCGGCTACCCTGCCCGCGGCGAGCTGCTCGGAGGCGGCCGCCTGCCAGGGCTCCCGCTGGCACCGCGGAGCGTCGAGGCGGACGCTCGGGTGCTGCTCGAGCAGGCCGCGGAGAGCGTCGCCGGCGCCGATCGCCTGCATGCGGCCGGGGTCGCCCAGCAGGACCACCTTGGCGCCGCGCTCCTCGGCCTCGGCCAGGATGCCGCCGAGCCGCCGCACGTCGAGGGTGCCGGCCTCCTCGAGGAGCAGGACAGAGCGCGCGTCGAGGCGGCCGGCGCCCGCGTCGAGCCGGCCGGCGCCCGCGTCGAGGCGGCCGGCGCCAGCGGACCAGGAGCGCTCGAGATCAGCCAGCGTCCGGGAGGGGACGCCCGTGGCGCTCTCGAGCGTCGCCGCCGCGTACGCGGTCGGCGCGGCGCCGCGCACCTCGTAGCCCCGCTCCCGGTAGGCGGCGGCGATGGCGGCCGCGGTGGCGGATCGGCCGTCCATGTCGCCGACGATCTGGGCGAGGTCGGCGGCGGCAGTGGCGTGGAGGACCGCGGCACGCTGCTCGGCGGAGAGGCTGGAGGCAGCCGGTCGGGCGTCGAGGTCGTCGCCGGCAGCCGGCGCCTCGACCGGCGCCGTACTGCCGTGGCCGGCCGCGAGCGGCTCGGCTCGGGGCGCACGATCGTGGTCGGCAGGGGCGACCTCGGCCTGTGCCACGGGCTCGAGACGGAAGCGGTCCCGCGACGCCAGCCCGGCGGCGGCCGCCAGCAGCCGCGCCTCGGCGTCGAGGTAGTCACGCGTCGTGTAGCGGCCGGCGCCGTCGGCGCCCGCCCCGAGGTCGAGGACGCGGTCGGAGCGCAGCGCGGTGCGGACGAGGTCGAGGCTGTCCGCCTGGTAGAAGGCGGCCCGGTGCAGGTCCGCCGCGGTGAAGGTGGCGTAGGTCCGGGTGAGCCGGTCGAGCAGCTCCGCGGCGCGATCTTCGAGGCTGGCGCCGGGCTCGGGCATGGCGGCCCGCTCCGGCTCCTGGACGGCGGGCGGATCCGGGTGCGCCCGGCGGTGATCGTCGAAGGTCTCGCCGAAGCGCCGGGCGAGCCGCGGGCCGGAGATCGTCGGATCCACCCGCGAGAGCGCGGCCAGGCGCGAGCCGTCGGTGATCAGCAGCCCCGCGTGCAGGGTGGCGGCTCGGAGACCGAAGCCGCGGGCGGCGAGGCGAGCTTCGAGATCGCTCCAGTCGGTGGCCGCGGCGAAAGCGGCGGCGGCCTGGTCGCGCATGCGATGGGCCAGGGGCTGCCGTCCGGTGCCCGCGGCCTGCCCGTAGGCGTCGGAGGAGAGCGCCGGGACTTCCTCGCGGGCGACAATCCGGGTCAGGCCGAATTCGATCTCGATGTCGCGAATTGCGGCGAGCACCTTCAGGTTGTCGTAGGCGGGGTGCCAGGGCCGGCCGTCATCGCCCACGCGGTTGACGACGACATGGACGTGCTCATGATCGGTGTCGCCATGTGCGACGACCAGCGCCTGGTGGCCGCCTAGGCCCAGGAACAGGAGAACCTGGTCGACTGCCTGGTTCCACTGCTCGGGATCGAGGTGGTCGCTCGTGGGCAGGCTGAGGCCGAAATGGTAGACGGGCTTCGCGGCGCGGGGCTGCTGGCCGGCGCAGGCCCGCATGATCTGCGCCGCGGGAGCGGCCTCGGCGACGCCGTCGAGGTTGCGATAGGAGATCCATGCGACGCGGTGCGGATCGGGGTCGACCTTGGAGCCGCGAGTCAGGTAGGCGACCAGCCTGGCGAAGTCCTTGCCGAGTCCGGTCCGGGCGCCTCGACGGGAGAGGGAGCCGCCCTTGAAGCCGATCACTCGTCAGGGTCCGCCGCGCCAGCCGCATCGGCGCGGAGAAGCGCGTCGCGCAGCGCGTAGATCTCGCCGCGAAGCTCGGCGATGGCGCGCACCTGGTCCGGCGTGAGTGCGACGGCCGTGCCAGCCAGCGGGAGCAGTGGCTTGAGGTTGTGGCCGGCCTGGTGGACCGCGGCGATGGCGGAGCGAACGCTGGGCTGGTGCAACATGTGCGCGTTGCCCAGAACCAGCTTGCGGATCACGGAGGAGAGCGTCAACCCGTACATGTGGGCATGCTCGACGATCGCCTCGTGCTCTGCCCTGGTGAATACCCCTGTGATGCCGTGGCGCAGCTTGTCCGAGGGATGACGAGCCGCCGGCGCCTGAAACGGCCCTGGTGGGCGCGAGACGCCCGCGGCCGCGCGCAACGCGTGGTAGCGGATCCAGGAACTCGTGGGCATGGACGAGACCTCGGCGGCAGAGATGAGGATGGCGCGCTCGCTAGCGGTGAGGTAGAGATGGATGCCCACGTTCCTGGTCAGGTTGGGTGCCGGTATTGATTGGGCCTTCGCGTCGTCGTCCATGGCGCCAGCCTTCCTTGCGCGCGGGAAACGACGCCCACGCCTTAGTTCGCGATGCCGGAGGGTGCCGGCGAGGACAGCCTGGGCGTCCCGCGCGGCAACGCGTTGCAGGGCCATGATACAGCTGCGAACAGCCAATGACAAGCACTTATCATGGTCATCTCTCACCCGAGTCATGACGCCCGTGCCTCTCACTGGCAGGCGGGAGAACGCCGGCCTCGTCGATCCGCGGTGCGCCGACCTGCCCGGCCAGGCCGCCGTGCCGCCTGCCACGGTAGAATCTCCGGGGAGGAGGACCGATGTTCAAGACCTACGGCATGACCCACGTGGCGCTCGCCGTGCGCGACCCCGAGCGGTCGCTGCGCTTCTACCAGGAGATCGCCGGCATGCAGCCGGTCTTCCGCCATGCCGACTTCATCCAGGTGCAGACCCCGGGCTGCCGGGACATCCTGGTCTTCCAGACGGACCCGGAGAAGGCCGGCAAGAGCGGCGGCATCCTCCACTTCGGCTTCCGGCTGACCGATCCCGCGGACATCGAGGAAGCGGCGCGCGCCGTGGAGCGGGCCGGCGGCACCATCCGCAGCAAGGGTGAGTTCTGCCCCGGCGAGCCGTACCTCTTCTGCCTCGATCCCGACGGCTACGAGGTCGAGATCGTCTTCGAGCCGCAGACGCCGCTCGATCCCCGGGACTAGGCGCGTGGCCGAGCTAAGCCGCCCGCAGCAACCAACGTAGCCGCGCGACCGTTCCCCCGCGCGCGAACACCACGCGCCGGCGGCTCACCGGCAGCATCGCCCGGAGCAGGTCCAGGTCGACCAGCACGCGGCCGTCAGGGATGGTCCTACACGAAACTGCAGGAAGCGCCTACAGAGGTTTCGTTCCGCCGCCGATGGTGCCGCCGTGGCCTGCTGTGCAGAATGAGCATGAGTGCAAGGAGCCCTGCGCCATGAGCACGTCGCTGCCTCTGACCCTGCCGGATGAGCCTGAGCTGTTGCCGCGCGAGGCGGAAGCCGGCTTCGACCTTGCCGAGTACCTGGCCTGGGTGCGGCGCCGGTGGAGGCTGGTGGCTGCCACTTGCCTGGTGGCGATGGCGGCGGGGGCGATTCATTACCTCGTCACGCCGAAGACCTACAGGTCGACGGCCACCATCCAGATCGAGCGCCACACCCTGGCCAAGCCCCTGGGCAGCCAGACTCCCTGGCTCGAGGACTTCGTCGAGGCCGAGTACTACCCGACCGCCTACAAGGAGCTCGCCAGCCGCGGCCTGGCCGAGCGGGTGGTCAAGCGCCTGGGTCTGCCGGCGGACCCGGCGTTCAACCCGGCCGTTGCCGGCGATCGTGCGCGAGGCGCCGCGCGCGCCGTGGTCCTCGACGACGAGGACGTGCTGGGCGCTCTTGCCGACCGGCTGCGCGAGCGTCTCACGGTCGAGCCGGTCCCTCGCACCCAGCTGGTCGAGATCTCCTACCAGGATGCCTCTCCGGCCTTTGCCAAGCGGGTCGCCAACGGCTTCGCCGATGCCTTCATCGACATGGGGATCGAGTACCGCTCCACCAGCGCCGGCAAGACGTCGACCTTTCTCGACAGCCAGGTCGCAGCGCTCAAGAAGGAGATGGCAGACAAGGAAGGCAAGCTGCAGGCCTTGAGCCGCCACACCAATACGGTGGTCGTGGATGCGAGCGACAACCCGGCCCTGCAGCGGTTGCAGGCGCTCAACGCCGCGGAGACGGAAGCCACCAATACCCGGCTCGAGAAAGAGGCGGCCTACAAGGGCCTGCTGACCGCGCCCCCGGAGACGATCGCCGACTCCCTGCAGCCGGGGTTGATCGGCACCATGCGCGGCGAGGAGCTCAAGCTCGAGCGCGAATACGAGGCGAAGCTCAAGGTCTACAAGCCGGAGTGGCCGGCGGTGGCGGAGCTCGAGAGCGAGATCGAGAGGAGCAAGCAGAGCCTGGCGGCTGCGGTCAAGGAGGCGGTCGCCACCGCACGCAAGAGCGCCTACGCCGCCTACGCGACGGCGCTCGGCCAGGAGCGGCAGCTGGCGGCGGCGATCGACAGGCTCAAGTCGCAGATCCTGGACCAGAGCTCCCTCGGCGCCGAGTTCCGGACTCTCGGGGAAGAGATCAAGATCCGCCGAGAGCTGCTCGACAAGCTGCTGCGCACGCAGTCCGAGACCGGCGTCGCGGCGCACCTGCAGGACAGCCGCGACTCCAACGTGCATCTCCTCGATCGCGCGCTGACGCCCACCCGCCCCTTCCGGCCGTCGCTGCGGCAGGACCTCTTGTATGGCCTGCTGCTCGGCCTGGTGCTGGGGATGGCCACGGCAATGGCCGCGGAGCTCCTCGATCGCGCGGTCAAGACTCCCGAGCAGGTCGAGCGGCAGCTCGGCATCCCCACGCTGGCGGTCATCCGCGACCTCGAGGAGAGCGGCACGGCCTACGGCTCGTCGCCGGCTGGCCACGGCCACGGCGACGGTCACGGCCATGGCGGCGTCGAGCGGCGCGCGGCGACACGGCCGTGGAACCCCGGCGGCGCGCGGCAGGCCGGCGGCGCGGCGCCGGCGCCGACCGGCCAGGGCGAGGCCGCCAGGAAGCCGCCGGCGCGCATCGAGCTGGTCCCCCACGAGCATCCTCGCGCCCAGGTCTCCGAAGCCTACCGGTCGCTGCGCACGGCGCTGCTGCTGTCGAGCGCGCGGCGGCTGCAGGTGGTGGCCGTCACCTCGGCGGCGATGGGTGAGGGCAAGACCGCGACCGCCGCCAACCTCGCGATCGTCCTTGCCCAGCTCGGCCGGCCGGTGTTGATCGTCGACGCCGACCTGCGCAAGCCTTCGCTGCACCGGGTCTTCGGAGTGTCGAACCAGGTCGGCCTGGTGAGCCACCTGACCGGAACGGCCGCGGCCGGCGAGATCGTCCACGCCAGCGGCGTTCCCAACCTGTGGATCGCTCCCGCGGGGCCGCTCGCTCCTGCTCCCTCGGAGCTGCTGTCGTCCGACGGCATGCACGAGTGGCTGCGCGCGGCGTGCACCCGCTTCGAGTACGTCGTCATCGACACGCCGCCCATGCTGGCGGTGACCGATGCCCTGGTCGTGGGCGTGCTCGCCGACGGCGTCGTGCTGACGCTGCACAGCGGCAAGGTGACCCGCGACGAGGCGCGCCTCTGCTGCGACCGGCTGCGCCAGGCGGAGGTCCGCGTCGTGGGCGCCGTGCTCAACCGCTGCCGCGGCGAGCACGTGGGCCGCGCCGAGCGCTACCAGTACGAGGCGTACGTCGAAGCGCACCTCGCCGATCCCGTCGCAGCGGGGCGGGCGGGCGGCATCCCACGGGCCGGGTCCGCCGCGTGAGCCGCCGGCGGGGCTGATCGCTGTCCTTCGCGGAGCGCTCGCCGGCGCATTCCCGCGCTCGCGCCTTGCGCCCCTCGGAGGGGTGGGGGAGAATGACCGCAGCTTCGCTTCGCGACTTGCCGCGGCATGATCGACACCCTTCCACAGCAGAAGACCCTGCCGCACAGCGAGGAGTCCGAGCGGGCGGTGCTCGGCGGCATCCTGCTCGACCCGGCGGTGCTGCCGACGATCGCCGGCCGGCTGCGGCCGGACGACTTCTATCTCGACCGCCACCGCGTGCTCTACGAGGCGATGCTCGACCTGCAGGACGCCCGGGTCGGGATCGACCTGCGCACCGTCCAGGCCAAGCTCGAGCAGCAGCTGAAGTTCGACGAGGTGGGCGGGCTCGCCTACCTGGTGGGGCTCGACCTCGACCTGCCCGACATCGGGCGCATCGACAATTACGTCGAGATCGTCAAGGAGCGGTCGGTCCGCAGGCGGCTGATCCAGGCCGCCGGCCAGATCGTGCGCGACTGCCTGGACGGCGGCGTCGATGCGCGCGAGGCGCTGGGCCACGCCGAGCAGGCGGTCCTCGGACTCGGCGAGGAGGCGGTGCAGCGCGGCTTCGTGCCGCTCGCCAACGTCTTCCACGAGACGCTCGAGGAGCTCGAGGAGCGGCCGGGGAGCCTGCTGACCGGCGTGCCCACCGGCTTCATCGACCTCGACCGCATCAGCCACGGCCTGAACCGCGGCAACCTGGTGATCATCGCCGGCCGGCCCGGCATGGGCAAGACCAGCTTCGCGCTGAACATCGCCCAGCACGTGGCCATCCGCGAGCGGCGCACGGTCGGCATCTTCTCGCTCGAGATGGGCCAGCAGGAGCTGGCGCTGCGCATCCTCTGCTCGGAGGCGGACATCTCGTTCAGCCGCCTGCGCGCCGGGCGGGTGTCGCAGAAGGAGTGGACGCGCATCATCCAGACGGTGCGCGCCAACAGCGACTCGCCGCTCTACATCGACGACTCGGCGAACCCGTCGCTGCTCGAGGTGGCCTCGAAGGCGCGCCGCCTGAAGGCGGAGAAGGGCCTGGCGCTGCTCGTCCTCGACTACCTGCAGCTGATGCAGGCCGGCGGCAGGTACGAGAACCGCCAGCTGGAGATCGCCGCCATCAGCCGCGGTCTGAAGCAGCTCGCGAAGGAGCTGGACATCCCGGTGATGGCCCTCTCGCAGCTCTCGCGCCAGCCCGAGCGCCGCGGCAGCGACCATCGGCCGCAGCTGGCTGATTTAAGAGAGAGCGGATCGATCGAGCAGGACGCCGACCTGGTGGCGTTCATCTATCGCGACGAGATCTACAATCCGAGCGACGAGAACAAGGGGCTGGCGGAGCTGATCATCGCCAAGCACCGCAACGGCGAGACGGGTACGGTGGAGCTGGTGTTCCTCGGCGACACGACGAGCTTCCGCAATCTCGACCGGCACGGCGGGCCGCCGGCGGCGCCCTTCTGAGACGCGGGATCCCCGGGGAGGAACGTGCTGGCGGCCGCCCACATCGACGGCCGGGAGGACGCAGGGTGACCGCACCTGGAGGATCCCACGAGTCGACTCCACTGACCGTTCGCGCGGTAGCGCCCGCGGATCTCCCCCGGTGGCTGCCGCTCTGGGAAGGCTACAACCGCTTCTACGGGCGTGACGCGCTCGCGGCCGAGATCACGCGGACGACCTGGTCGCGCTTCTTCGACGCCTACGAGCCCGTTCATGCCCTGGTGGCCGAAGGAGACGGGCGGCTCCTCGGGCTGGCGCACTACCTCTTTCACCGCAGCACCATCCAGATCGCGCCGACTTGCTACTTGCAGGACCTGTTCACGGAGGAAGCAGCGCGCGGTAAGGGAGTCGGCCGCGCGCTGATCGAGGCTGTCTACGAGAGCGCGCGCGAGGCCGGATGCCCGCGTGTCTACTGGCAGACCCATGAGACCAACGTCACCGCGATGAAGCTGTACGAGAAGGTCGCGGAGCGGTCAGGCTTCATCGTCTTCCGCAAGCAACTGTGATCTTCGCGGCTCGCCGACGCGGGAGGGAACGGGCCGCTGGCGGAACCGCAGGAGGGAGTCGGACGGCGCCGCGTGGGTCGCTAGTGCACCCGCCCAGCCGCTGGGCTCATGACCTCCCGTGCGATGGTCCAGGTCGTGCCGCCGAGATAGAAGGGGCGGGCCTCCCTCCTCAGCCGCCCTCCAGGACATCGGCGAGGACCTCCCGCACCATGCGCAGCAGGCCGGCTTCCGTGAAGGGCTTGAGGAGCAGCGGCGCGCCCGCGGGCAGCAGGCCGCGGCGGCCGATCGGGTCGCCGGCGTAGCCGGACATGTAGAGGACGCGGGCCTCCGGCCGCACCGCCAGGAAGCGCGCCGCGGCCTCCGGGCCGCTGAGGCCGGGCATCACCACGTCGGTGAGCAGCAGGTGGATCGCGCCGGGGTGCCGCTCGGCGAGGGCAAGCGCCGCCTCCACCCCGTCGGCGGCCAGCACGGTGTAGCCGCCGCCCTCGAGCAGGGTGAGGACGAGCTGGCGCAGCGCCGGCTCGTCCTCGAGCACCAGCACCGTCTCCGAGCCGCCTGGACGCTCCGCCCTCACGGCGCTCGCCGGCTCCAGGGCCTGGGCGGCGCCGGCGGCCCGCGGCAGGTAGATCTTGAAGCTCGAGCCCTGGCCGGGCTGGCTGGTCACCTCGATGCGGCCGCCGCTCTGCTCCACGATGCCGAAGACGGTCGCGAGGCCCAGGCCGGTGCCCTTGCCGACCTCCTTGGTGGTGAAGAAGGGCTCGAAGATGCGGGCGCGGGTCGCTTCGTCCATGCCGCAGCCGCTGTCGGAGACCGCGAGCAGCACGTGCGGCCCGGAGAGGAGCGGGCCGGCTTGCGCCTCCGCATCGCCCTCATCGCCCTCATCGCCCGTGTCGCCCCCATCGACGGCGTGGAGCTCCACGTCGGCGGTCTCGATCACCAGGCCGCCGCCGCCAGGCATCGCATCGCGGGCGTTGACGGCCAGGTTGACGATCACCTGCTCGATCAGGCCGGGGTCCACCAGCACGCGGCCGGCGGCGGCTTGCAAGCGGATCGCCAGCTCGACGTGCTCGCCGATCAGGCGGCGCAGCATCGTCTCGACGCCCGCCACCACGGCGTTGAGGTCGACGATCCGCGGCTGCAGCGGCAGCTGGCGGCTGAAGGCGAGCAGCTGTCGGGTCAGGGCCGCGCCGCGCTCGCCCGCCCTGGCGACCTCCTCGACCTGGCGGCGGAGCTCCGGCCGGTCGTCCAGTCCGGCGACGAGCAGCCCCGCGTAGCCCAGGATGATGGTCAGCAGGTTGTTGAAGTCGTGCGCGACGCCGCCCGCGAGCTGGCCGATCGCCTCCATCCTCTGGGCCTGCCGGAGCCGGGCCTCCAGCCGGTGCCGCTCGCTGACGTCCTCGATGACCGCGAGCAGCGCGCTGCGGCCGGCGAAGTCGACCGGCCGGCTGGCGACCGAGACCTCGAGCAGCTCGCCAGCCTTGGTGCGATGGCGGCCCCGGCCGATCCGCGGCTCCTCCGTGAGCTCCGCGCGTTCCTCCTCGAGGATGCCGGGGATCTCCTCGGGCTGCCGGATGTCGTGCAGCGTCATGGCCAGGAACTCGTCGCGCGAGTAGCCGTAGCGGCCGACCGCCTTCCGGTTGACCTCGAGAAAGCGCAGCGTCTCGGCCTCCACCACCCACATCAGGTAGGGCGATTCGTCGAACAGCAGGCGGTAGCGCTCCTCCGACGCGCGCAGGGCCTCGGCCATCCGGCGCTGCTCGCCCCGCAGACGGGCATGCGTGATGGCGTTGGACGCGGCCTGGCCGAGCCAGCCCAGGCGCTCCTTGAGCAGGTAGTCGGTGGCGCCCTCGCGCAGGCACAGGACCGCGGCTTCGTCGCTGACGATGCCGGAGACGACGATCAGCGGCACGTCGAGGTCGCGGGAGGCGAGCGCCCGCAGCGCCTCCACGGCGCCGTAGCCAGGCAGCTGGTAGGCGGCGACGATCAGGTCGGGGGCGGGATCGAGGGCGGCCAGGAACGTCGTCTCGCTGTCGACACGCTCGGGCAGGCAGTCCACGTCCGCCCGTCGCAGCTCTTGGACCACGGCCTTGGCATCGTCGGGACTGTTCTCCAGGATCAGGACGCGGAACGGATGCTGGTCGTTCATCGGTGCACGGAGCGCGTAGCGTTCTCCACAGCTGCATTCGGGTGCCACGCGCCCGAGCGGCCGTTATCGCCTGTGCTCCTTCCCGACACGCGCGGCCAGGAACTCTCCGCGCCTCGTCGCGACACTATGCCTGCTGCCGGGCGAGGGCCATCGTCGGCACATCGAGATTGGAATCGACCAGGCATGAGGCCTGCGTGTCATCGCAGGGATGACAACGGGTCGACGGGAACTACGACCGCCTGCTGATCCGCGACTCCCCTCGCCTCGTTCTCGACAAGGTGCCGTAGGGCCCGGTGCACGGACTCGTCGCCATCGGCGATCGACGCATAGTGGGAGAGCTCGTCAGAGCGCGGCCCGGGCCGCGCGGCTTGGCGAAGGGGATCTATCTGCACGCGTTCGCTCCTCGCGGCTTCGGGGCGCTCTTGCTGGGTTCGTCAAGGGTCATCGTACGGTGCCGGCCAATCCACCGGAAGGCGCGCGCCACCTCTCTTGCCGTGGGAAAGCAGCCGTGCTCCCTGTAGGGAGAACGCCTACATACGGCGCCTCGGCGTCAACCCGTGTGTTAGCATCACGTGCTTCGCGGATCGTGCCACCTCGCGGCTCGCCAGGACCCGGCTTCCAAGAACGGCGCCAGCTTCGATGACCGATACCTCGCCGCTTCGCGTCCTGATCCTCGCGGACAGCGCCGGCGATGCCGAGTTGGTAGGCCGCGAGCTCCTCCGGGCCGGTGTAAGCCACGTCTCGGAGCACGTCGACACGCCGGCGGACTTCCTCGCCAGCCTCGAGCCGCCCCCCGATCTGATTCTCGCCGACTATCGGCTGTCCAGCTTCGACGCGCTCGCCGCTCTGCGCACGCTGCGTGCGCGCCACATCGAGGTGCCGGTGGTCGTGATCTCGGGCACCATCGGCGAGGAGGCCGCGGTCGAGTGCTTGCGCGAGGGCGCCGCCGACTACCTGCTCAAGAGCCGCCTCGGGCAGCTCGGCTCAACGGTCCGCCACGCTCTCGAGGAGGCGCGCCTCCGGGACCGACAGCGGCACACCGCCGAGGCCCTGCGGGAGTCGGAGGAGCGCTACAGGTCGCTGGTCGAGGAGGCTCCCAATCCGATATGGGTGGTGGATGCCGAGACGCTGCGCTTTCTCGAGGTGAACCGCAAGGCGATCGACCACTATGGCTACTCGCGGGAAGAGTTCCTGGCCATGACCCTGCTCGAGATTCGGCCGCCGGAGGACATCCCGAGCGCCCTGCTGGCGGTCCGCAAGGTCCTCGCGGGCAGTCCCATGACCGTCCCGCTCCGCCACCGAACCAAGGGCGGCCAGGTGCTCGAGGTCCTGGTCTCCAGCCGGCCGGTGACCTTCGCCGGCCGCCCGGCGCTGATGGCGATCATCGACGACGTGACGGAGAGGCACCGCCTGGAGGCGCAGCTCCTGCAGGCCCAGAAGCTGGAGGCCATCGGCCGGCTGGCGGGCGGCATCGCGCATGACTTCAACAACCTGCTCACGACGATCCGCGGCTTCGCGGACCTGGTGACCGCCAGGGCTGACAACCGGCTCGACCTCCTCGCGCCTGCCGAGGAGATCCGCCAGGCTGGCGAGCGAGCAGCGACGCTGACCCGCCAGCTGCTCGCCTTCAGCCGCCAGCAGGCATTGGAGCCCCGGGTCTTCGACCTCAACGAGGTGGTCGCCGGCATCGAGGGCATGCTGCGCCAGCTGATCGGCGAGCGCCGCGAATTCGCGATGGCCTTGCAGGCCGAGCCGTGCCCGGTGCTGGTGGACCGGGGCCAGCTCGAGCGGGTGGTCGTCAATCTCGTCATCAACGCGCGCGACGCGATGCCTGACGGCGGCCGGCTGATGATCGAGACCGCCCGCCTCGAGCTCGAGGCGGCCGGTCCGGGAGCGCCGGCAGGCGCCGCCTCCGGACCGCACGTGATGCTGGCCGTGAGCGACACCGGCCACGGCATGGACGCCGAGACCCGGGCGCGCATCTTCGAGCCTTTCTTCACCACCAAGGCGCCGGACAAGGGCACCGGCTTGGGACTCGCGACCGTCTACGGAATCGTGCACCAGAGCGGCGGCCATCTCGGGGTCGCCAGCGAGCCCGGCCGCGGCTCGATCTTCAAGATCTACTTTCCCCGCGCCGCCGGCCTGGCGGAGCGATCCCGGCAGCCGGCGGTCCAGCCCGCTCCCGGTGGCAAGGAGACGGTGCTGGTGATCGAGGACGATCCGGCGCTGTGCCGGCTCGTCCGCACCATGCTCGAGGAAGGCGGCTACGCCGTGCTGGCAGCGGAGACGCCGGCCGCGGCGATCGCTCTCGCCGCAGCTCATACCGGATCGATCTCCCTGGTGCTCAGCGATGTCAGGATGCCCGGCACGAGCGGCCCAGCGGTGGTCGCTCAGCTGGTCCCGCTACGGCCGGGAATCGGCGTCCTCTACATGTCCGGCGATTCGGGCAGCGTCGCCGGCCACCGCGACCTGCAGCCGCCCGGCGCTCGGCTGCTGGGCAAGCCCTTCACGCAGCAGGGCCTGCTGCGGCAGGTGCGGGAGATCCTCGACGAGGCTGGCGCGGGCCGACGTCCACTGCGCTGAGTGGCTGGCGGAGCCCACGCTCGTCCCGCGGCGCCAGCTGCGCCGGAAGGCACGAGCGGCCCTGCCAGGTTCCGCGTGGCCCTTGCCGCCGGCACGGCGCAGCGGCTCACCGTGACGCCGCGCTCGCGGACAGCGGTCGACGTGCCTCGGCAAGGACCGAGAAGCCGCGCGGCAGCACGCCGCGATGAGCGGCCTGCGGCGCCGGCGCTCGAGATCCCTGGCCGGCACGGCCGGCACGAGCTGGCACGGCCCGCGGTCGAGGAGCGAGCAAGCTTGCCGCGATGCCGGCCGCGAGCAGCTTGGCGAGCTCCTCCGGGGCAACCGGCCGGCCGAAGTAGTAGCCCTGCGCCTCGTCGCACTCGTGTGCCTGGAGAAAAGCCAGCTCCTCCGGCGTCTCGACGCCTTCGGCAACGACCCGCATGTTGAGGCTCTGGCCCATGCTGATGATCGCGGTCACGATGGTGGTCTCGCCGGGAGTGGTGGTGATCTGCCGAACGAAGGACTGGTCGATCTTGAGGGTGTCGATGGGGAACTTGCTGAGGTAGCTCAAGCTCGAGTAGCCGGTGCCGAAGTCGTCGACCGCGACCTGCACTCCTCGCGCGCGCAATGCCTTGAGGATGACTGCCGTCGAATCGACGTGCTGCATGAGAACGCCCTCGGTCAGCTCCAGCTCGAGACGGCGGGGATCCAGGCCCGTCTCCGCGAGGATCGTGAAGACCTCCGCGAGGAAGCCCTCCTGGCGGACCTGCGACGCTGAGATGTTCACCGCGATCGTGGGCAGGGACAGGCCCGCATCCGCCCATGCCTGGGCTTGCGTGCACGCCTCGCGCAGCACCCAGCTGCCGATCGGCATGATCAGGCCGCAAGCTTCCGCCACCGGGATGAATTGCCACGGCGAGAGCGGCCCGCGGGTGGGATGCGTCCAGCGGATCAATGCTTCGGCACCGGAGATCTCACCGGTCCGCAGGTCGACCTTCGGCTGGTAGCACAGCACGAATTCCTGCCGTTCCAACGCCCGCCGCAGGCCCTCCTCGATGGACTGCCGCTCCACGGCCCGGACGTTCATGGCTGGCTCGAAGAGCTGGAAGCTCTGGCGGCCGTTCTCCTTGGCCTGGTACATGGCGGTGTCGGCGTTCTTGATCAGCGTCTCCGCGTCCACGCCGTCGTCGGGATAGACGCTCACGCCGATGCTGGCGGTGACGTGCAGATCGTGCTGGCCGACGATGTGCGCCTTCGCGACGGCCGTCAGCATCCTTCTCGCCGTGATGGCGGCCTCCTCGGTGTGCTGCACCTCCGGCAGCAGCACGACGAATTCATCCCCTCCCTGGCGGCTCACCGTGTCCGAGACGCGGACGCATCCCACCAGCCGCTTGGCGACGGACTGCAGGAGCTGGTCGCCGACCGCGTGGCCCAGTGAATCGTTGATGTGCTTGAAACCGTCGAGATCGAGGAACAGGACCGCGCCGTTCTTCCTCCGCCTGGGAGCCAGGGCGATGGCCTGGCCGATGCGGTCGTTCAGCAGCACGCGGTTCGGCAGACCGGTCAGGAAGTCGTGCTCGGCCGAATGGACCATCCGTTCCCTCTCGACGCACAAGGCCTCCTCCATGACCTTGCGCTCGGTGGCGTAGCGCAGGGCCCGCAGCAGCCCGCGCGTCTCGATCTGGCCCTTGATGAGGTAATCCTGGGCGCCTTCTTGCAAGGCCCGCGCGGCCAGAGATTCGTCGTCCCTTCCGGTCAGCACCACCAGCGGCACGTGGGGAGCCGCCGCGTGTGTCCGCTGGATCGCCTCCAGCCCCTCCGCGTCCGACAGCCCCAGGTCGAGCAGGATGATGTCGACCGCATGCTGCGCGAGGTGCTGCTCGGCCTCGCGCATGCACTCCACGCGCGTCACGACGGTGGCCTGCGCCACATGATCCTCGTGGAGCATCTCGCGCAGCAACCGGGCGTCGCCGGGGTTGTCTTCGACCAGCAGCAGAGTCCTGATGAGTCTCAGGGGCATGGGCTTACTTGCTGCTGCGGCAGCTTGGCCTTGGTCAGCCAGAAGTCGTTGATGCTCTTCACGAGGGCCTCGAACGCGTCGAGCTGAACCGGCTTGCTGAGGTAGCAGTTCGCCTGGAGCTGATAGCTCTTGGCGATGTCGACCTCGGCCTCGGACGTGGTCAAGATGACCGTGGGGATCCGCTTCAGGCTGTCGTCCGCTTTGATCCGGGCCAGGACCTCGCGGCCGTCCATCTTCGGGAGGTTCAGGTCGAGCAGGATGAGGTCCGGGCGCGGGGCCCCGGCGTGAGCACCCTCACACCTGAGGAATTCCATGGCCTCCACGCCATCCGCGGCCACGTGGAGCTGGAGGGCCATGTTGGCTTCGCGGAAGGCTTCCTGCGTCAGGCGGACGTCGCCGGGACTGTCTTCGACCAAGAGAACTTGCAGTGGCATTTCGTTATCCTCCGATGGTTTCATGAGTGTTCTCGCCGCCTGTCAGGGCAAAGCTGAACGTTGAACCCTTCCCGGGTGCCGACTCGACCGAGATGCTGCCGCCGTGGCGGGTGACGATCTTCTTGCAGATCGCCAGGCCGATGCCGGTGCCGCCGAACTCCTCGCGCTTGTGCAGGCGCTGGAACATGCCGAAGATCTTCTCGAAGTACTGCGAGTCGATTCCCAGCCCGTTGTCCCGTACCGAGAACATCCATCTCCCCTCCTTGGTCGTTGCCGCCGAGATGTGCACCCGCGGGACCCCGGGGCCCTGGTACTTGATGCCGTTGCCGACCAGGTTCTGGAACAGCTGGATCAGCTGCATCTCGTCCGCCAGCACGATGGGCAGGGGATCGGACGTCACTTGGGCGCCGCTGTCGTCGATCGCACCCCGAAGGTTGGAGAGAGCCTGCTGACAGGCGTCTTCACTCGAGGTCTCGACCAGGTCCCTGCCTTTCGTGCCGACCCGCGAATAGGCGAGCAGATCCTGGATCAACCGCTGCATGCGGGTGGCGCCGTCCACCGCGAAGGCGATGAACTCGTCCGCGTCCGCGTCCAGCTTCCCCTTGTACCGCCGGGAGAGGAGCTGCGTGTAGCTGGCGACCATGCGCAGCGGCTCCTGCAAGTCGTGGGAGGCGATGTAGGCGAATTGCCCGAGCTCTTCATTCGAGCGGTTCAATTCGTCCATCTTCCCCAGCAGCTGCGCTTCCGCTCGTTTGCGCGCGGTGATCTCGCGGATCGCCACGGTCACCAGGATGCCCTCGGCGCTCGCCAGCGGGCTGAGCATGATCTCGATGGGAAAGGCGTCGCCGTTCCGACGGCGGCCGATGAGCTCGATCCCGGTGCCGATCTGCTGCGCCAGCGCGTCCTCCGTCGAGCGCAGGGCGTCCGCGATCAGCCGCGCGGCGAAGCCGTCGGGAATGATGTTCGTCACCTGCTGGCCGACGAGCTCGTCGCGGCGATATCCGAATCGCTTCTCGGCCTGAGCGTTCAACAGCACGATCGCTCCCGCCTGGTCCACCACCACGATCGCGTCCGGCGCCGCCTCCAGCAGCCCGCGGTACCTGCCCTCCATCTGCGCCAGGTGCCCTTCCGCGGCCTTGCGCACGCTGATGTCACGGATCGCCGCCGTCACCAGGATGCCTTCGACGCTCTCGAGCGGGCTCAGCATGATCTCGATCGGGAACGAGCTGCCATCCTTCCGCCGCCCCGAGAGCTCGATGCCGGTGCCGATCTGCTGCGCCAGCGCCTCCGCCGCGCTGCGGGTGCCGTCGGCGATCAGCCGTTCCGCGAAGCCCTGGGGAATGATCTCCTGCACCATCTGCCCCACCAGCTCGTCGCGGAGGTAGCCGAACTGCTTCTCTGCCTGGACGTTCAGCAGCACGATGGCGCCGGCCTGGTTCACCACCACCATCGCGTCGGGCGCCGCCTCCAGCAGCCCGCGGTACTTCGCGACCGACTCCTTGGTCTCGGTGAGATCACGGCTGATCTCGGAGAACCCGCGCAAGCTGCCGGACGGGTCGCGCAGCGCCGTCAGGGTGACATGCGCCAGGAAGCGCTTGCCGTCCTTGCGCACGCGCATGCCCTGCTCTTCGTGCCGGCCACTGGCGGCGGTGATCTGCAGCAGCTCTTCCAACCTGCCGCGCGCGATGTCCTCGGGGGGAAAGAAGCAGGAAGAGCTGTGGCCGACGATCTGCGCGGCCGTGTAGCCGACGAGACGTTCGGCGCCGGCGTTCCAGCTGAGGACCTTGCCCTGCGGGTCCAGCATCGAGATCGCGTAGTCCTGGACTCCGTCGCGGAGGGTCACGTACCTCTCTTCGCTGTCGCGCAGCGCATCGGCCGCGAGACCGCGCCGGGAGGCGTCGCGCTGCAGGCTCCAACCGGCGCCGGCGGCGATCAGCAGACCCAGAACGGTCCCGAGGATGAGGACCACCTTGGCCTGGCCCAGGCGGCGCTTGGCGGCCGCCTCGCGCACCGCCAACAGGCGTACCTCTTCGTCGCGCAACCTGAGAACGGCCGCTTGCAATTCGTCGATCAGGACCGGCCCGGTGCGAATGGCGAGGGCCGGCGGCGCCGGAGCCCTGGTCCGGAGCAGAGCCATGACGGTCTCCGGAGGCTGCAGCGCTTCGCCAAGCAGCGCGTGGAGCTCGGTGAGCCGGCGCTGCTGCACGGGGTTGTCCACCGTCAGGACGCGGACGTCGGCCTCGTGCCGCACCGCGGCAGCTCGGGCGGCCCGGTAGGACGCGAGATAAGAGTCCTTGCCGGTCAAGGCAAGCCCGCGCCAGCTCGACTGGGCGTCCACCATCGCGAAGCGCAGGTCCTCGAGGTTGTCGAGGACCTCGTGGGTGTGACGCACCCAATGCTCGCTCTCCGTGGACACGAGCATGCCCCGATAGGAGATGGCGCCGACCACGAGCAGGACGAGGATGGCAGACCCGAAAGCCAGGGGAACCTTGCGATTGAGCCGGGACCAGGATTTCATCTCTTGCCTCATTCCTACCGAGAGTGTGACGGTCTTCATTCCGAGCAGGGCTGCTGGCGAGCTCGAGCCGAGCCGTTCCGGTGCGGATCCACGGCGGCCTGCCATGGTCTGTCCTGGCTCAGGAGTGTCAAGAGTACCGGCGGACCGAAGCGACCGGTATCGGCGGACCGCTCATCCTCTTGTAGGCGCTCTCCCTACAACGGATGACAGCACGGCGTCCTGCCGGGACCACGGCCGGGGGGGTTGACCGCTGTCGCGCCTGGCAACCCAGAGACCGTCGGTGGGTCCCGCCGCAGGCCGGCTGTAAGCAGCTGTCCTACAACGGCACGCGAGGTCGGCCTACAACGGATCGGCGTGCCGGCCGATGGATACGGCGGCAGCGTCGCGGCTACGCTGTGTCGTTCGGTCAAGGCGGCGCCGGTGAACCGGGGTGGCCACGACGGCCGGGCAGACAGGGAAACCAAGCCCATGAACGACGAGCGGCGCAAGTCCTATCGCACCATCCTCCCCGGAACCGAGGTGGTCTACCGCGCGGCGCCCGTGCGGCCCGAAGATCGCCACTATTTGATGGGGATCGCCGACGACCTCTCGCTCGGCGGCGTGTTCATCGCCACGGTCCACCCATTCGCCGTCGGCACCCTGGTGTGTCTCGATCTCTATCCGGCCGGTGACTCCGGCGCGACGCCCTTCTCGGCCCGCGCCCTGGTGCGCTGGCGCCGGCAATGGCACGGTCCCCGGGGCATGGGGCTGCAGTTCCTCGAATTCGCCAACCTCGCGGAGCGCCCGATGCTGGCACTCCTGGACCAGGCGCTTGCCAGCGCCGCGCAGGCCGCATAGAGCCGGCGGTCCCCTCAGCGGCGTGACCTCGCCTTCCACTGCTGCTGGTTCTTGTCTGCTGCCGGACCGGTCGCTGCGGTGCGCCGGGAAGCCGCGAGCAACAGCGGCGGCGGCCTCAGCGGCGGCGCCGTGAGAGGCACGTTCGGGGACGTCTGCCGTACGAGCGCGAGCCAGGCCTGCCGTCCCCGCTCTCCGTCGGCGAAGTCCAGGATCTGCAGTCCTGCTCCTCTCGGCTCGTGCAGCTGGCACCGGAGGACCCTGGCGCTGGCTTCGACCACCGAGATGCCTGGCGGCCCTGCCTGGCAGTAGATCCGCATCCGCAGCACGGTGCCGACGGGCGGCGGCTGCTGGATCGCGATGTAGAGGCCGCCGGGACTGGCGTCTTCCACGACGCCTATCTGCTCGCCTCCAAGTGGCGTCAGCTCACTGCGAAAGAATGCCAGGGTACCCCAGGCCCTGAGTCGACAATCATTGCGTTGGTTGGCTCCGGCATGCTCGGGCAGGCCGCCGTCCGACCGCAGACGCATGGCGTGCCAGTCGCCATGGGTGCTTTCCAGGCGCTTGCTTCCGCCAGGCGGCGTCGACGCCGGCTGCGCAACGGGAGGTTCTCGGCCGTCGGCATCGGCCGCGGGGGCCGTCATGAGAGTCAGGTTGTCGGCAGGGTTGGCGGCCCTCGAGCCGCCCATCGGGTCAGCCTCGTGCCGGGCGTGAGCCGCCCGCGTCCGTCGTGAGGCGAAGTAGGCATTGAGGCGGGTTCGCATTCAGGGCTTCCTTTCTCGTGCCAGCCTGCGGCGGTCACGCCGGCGGCGGCGAGGAGGCCGCCCTTGCTGGATTCGGCAAGAGTCAGCGTACGGCGCCGGCCTTACGACCGGAAGCGGCGGGCGACCTCGATTGCTGTGGGATGGAAGCCGTCCCCCCTGTAGGAAGAATGCCTACGCGCGCTGTCCGGACTCGGCGCGGGATCGAGTCAGCGGCGGTGCGGCGGGAACTTGGCCGGCGCGTTGCGGACCTGGGCGGCGTCGACGAGGTGGAGCTTCTCGGCGAAGGTGTAGGCGTTCAGGGCCTTGGCGAACTGGTCGGGATCGAGGCCGCGGGCGCGGGCGCGCTCGGCGTAGCGCGGCAGCTCGGAGAGGTAGTCGCCGAGGTGGTGGATGTGGAACGACTCGAGGCGCTGCGGGTCGAGGATGAGGTCGAGCACCAGGTCGTAATGCTCTTCCGGCAGGTCGCGGGTCTCGCGCGGATCGCTCTTGACGACCACGGACTCGTAGAGCTCGAGGGTGCGGGTGAGCTGCTGCGTGTAGTTGTACGGCCCGTGGGTCTTGTCGCTGCGGGCGCCGCGGGTGCGCAGCCGATCGATGACGTCGGGCGGGAGGGTGATGATCAGGCGGTCGGAGCGGCGGCGGCTCGTCATGGGCGGTGACCTGGCGCGGCGTTCGGGTTGGCCACGGGGCTGGCGGCGGGGCTGCCCGGCGCGAGGCTGCCGGCCGCCGGGTGGGTGGGCGCCGGCCCGGCGGGTGCCGGGCGCGCGGGCGCCGCGGGCGGCGGCTGCGGCAAGCGCCGGCGGACCCGCTCGAGCGCGCGGCGGCAGAGCTTCCGCACCGAGTCCGGCCGGCAGCCGAGGAGCTCGGCGGCCTCGCGCGGCGGGAGGCAGAGGCCGTAGCGCACCCAGAGGATCTGGAAGTCGCGCTCCGTGAGGTCGGCGGTCAAGGCTTCGAGGTCGCGGGCCGAGTCCTGGCGCTCCTGCGGCGCCGACTCGCTCGCCGCCAGCTCGTGCGACAGCTCCTCGAGGAAGCGCCGCTCGCGCGTCCGCGCGCGCCAGTACTGGAAGATGGTGATGCGCAGGGTGCCGAGGAGCCAAGCTTCGCGGTTCGCCACGCCGTCCAGCTGCTCCCAGGTCCGCAGCAGGGCGACCAGGGCGTCGTGCAGCACGTCCTCGGCGTCCTCGAGCGGCACGCGGAAGTTCGCCAGCATGCGCCGCAGCTTCGGACGCGCGGCCGCCAGGAGCTCGTGGATCTCGACAGCTCCGACGGCGGCGCGGCGCGCTGGCGTTGTCGTCATGGTCTGACCATAACACAGATTCTCTCCGGCGCAAGACCGCGGCGGCGAGAGGCGACATGGGCACGGTGGATCGTCAGTGGCGCGACGTCCCCAGGGTGGGAGGTGACGGTGAGCCTGGCCGTGTTCGATGACCGGCCTTCGAGGCAGCCAGCAATCGTAGCTGGGATCGTCTATGATGGTGGCGTCACCGAGCCCACCTGGGAAACGTCGGTCTGCACCTTCGGGATCGCTTTACCGTGGTCCTTACCGCCGTTCGCTGAACCAGACCCCGGTATTGGTCCAATGCGACTTCTAGCTTGCACGCTATTCACGTTTGCAATCGCAAGCTGCGGAGGCGGCTCTGCCGGTCCCACTTCGCCCGCTCCGCCCGCCAATCTTGCGGGGACTTGGAACGGCACCGCCACCAAGACCCTGACTGCCGGCCCTGCTTGCCTTGATCGGCAGCCGGACACGGGCCCGGCGATGGCGCAGATCTCGCAGAGCGGCGCCGCCATCTCAGGCACCTTTGCCAACTGTTCGTTTCATGGGACGGTGAGCGACACGAGCATCAGCTGGGCCCAGGACGCCCAATCCCAACAGGCGGACATCGTCTGCCGGGTTGCCTATCCGCTTCCTTGCTTGAGCCGAGCTGGGATCGAGCTCTTTTTCGTCCGACCGAAGACAAGTAGCATCGTCGGCACTGTCTCGGGCACTCAAATCAGCGCGTCCGGCTCGTCCACATACGACATTGTGGAACCGGCAACCGGGCAGTCGATTGGTACGGTTCAATACACCTTGCGGCTGTCACTCCAACGACAATAGATCAAGGCACTTGATCTGCTTCGGCCCGCGCCAAGGCTCTGGCGGCAGCGGGTCGCCGACCGACTACGAGCGGGACTTCCTCCTGGAGCGCGCTTCGGAGGCCGTCGAGGTCGTCGCGGTCGTCGCGGCCGCGGCGGGGGCGCGGGGCGGAGCGTTGCGGACCTGGGCCGCGTCGGTGAGGTGCAGCTTCTCGGCGTACGGGAAGGCGTTCAGCGCGTCGCGGAACTGCTGCGGGTCGAGGCGAAGCTCGCGGGCGCGGGCGCGGAAGGCCGGCAGATCGAAGAGGTAGTCGCCGAGCCGGACGATGTGGAAGCTCTCGAGCGCGAGCGGCTCGGTCAGCAGCTCGAGCACCAGCTCGTAGTGCTCCTCCGGCATGTCGCGGGTCTGGCGGGGGTCGCTCTTGATCAGCACCGAGTCGTAGAGCTCGAGCGTGCGGGCCAGCTGGCGGGTGTAGTTGTAAGGGCCGTGGCTCTTGTCGCTGCGCGCTCCGCGGGCCTCCAGCCGGTCGCGGAGCTTCGGCGACAGCGAGATGGTGGAGCGATGAGCGCGCTGCCGGGGCACGGCCGGAAGTCTACCGGAACGGCTGGAGGCGGGGCAATCGATGCCGTATCGGAGCACCGGGCCGGCGCTGTCCCGGAAAAGCCGTAGTCAAGCGACTCTAGTGCAGACGCAACTTCTCGGAGGACGCCCGTGTCCGACCAGGACGAGCGGCACTTGGACGCGATCGACGTGGAGGACCTGCTGGCCAGGAGGCTGTCGCACGACCGCCGGCGGCGCGTCGTCGGCCACCTGGTCGGGGGCTGTCCGGCGTGCCGGGCGCGCGTCCGGACACGGCTGGTCGAGGCCCGCGCGGAGGTGTCGGCGTACCAGGCGGCGATCGACGCGGCGTTCGCGAAGAGCGCCGTCCGCATCCGCCGCGAGCTCGCGGACCTCGCGGCGGGGGCGCTGCTCTGGTCCGGGCTGCGCGACCAGCCGGCGGGCAGGCGCCTGCTGATCGTGCGCAACTCTCGCCGCTACGGCACCGCGGGCGTCCTCGCGGCGCTGCTGCGCGATTACCACGAGGTCTTCTGGCGGGACCCGCGCGAGGGTGTCGAGATCGCGGAGCTCGCCGTCGCCATCGCCGAGCGGCTCGACGGCGGCAGCTGCAACGGGGCGCGGCTCGCCGACCTGCAGGGCGAGGCGCTGGCGATCGCCGCCAACGCCATGCGGCTGGCGTCGCGCCACGGCGAGGCGGCGCAGCTGCTGCTGGCGGCGGAGCGGGTGCGGTGCGACGGCAGCGGCGACCTGCTGCTCGAGGGACGGCTGCTGACCTACCAGGGCAGCCTGTGGCAGACGCTCCGGCACTGCGACGAAGCGGCGCAGGCCTTCGGCCGCGCCGAGCAGGCCTACCGCAAGGCCGGCGAGCTGCACCTGGCGGCGCGGTCCCTGGTGGCGCGCGCCGAGGCGATCGGCTACGTCCATCCCGTGCAGGGCGTCCGCCTGATCCGCAGGGCGATCCCGGACATCGACGGCGCCCGCGACCCGCATCTCGAGCTCGCCGCCCACCACGGTCTCGCCTGGTATCTGAACGACGCCGGGTGGGGATGGGAGGCGCGCGCGGAGGTCGGGCGCAGCGCCGCTCTCTACCAGCGGTTCAGCGGCGACGCGGTGGCGAGCCTGTCGCGCGCCTGGCTGCAGGGCAGGATCGACCGGTCGCTGCACGAGCTCGACCAGGCGCGGCGGTCGTACGAGCGCGCCTGGGCCGGCTTCGAGGAGCTCGGCATGGAGATCCACCTGGCGATGCTGGCGATCGACCGCGCCGAGCTGCAGGTGGCGGCGGGCGAGCCGGCGAGCGCGGCGGCGCTGCTCGCGAGGATCATGAGACTGGTCGAGAGCTGGGGCATCGGCCGCGAGACGCTGGCGGCGCTGCGGACCCTCCGCGAGGCGGTGGTCGCGCGGCGCTGCGAGCGGGCGGCCTTCCGGCGGGCCTCGCTGGTGGTACGGCGCTCGTGGGCGCAGGCGGGAGCGAGCGGTCCCGCGTGAGGGCGCGAGCCTTCCGAGCCGGCGCCGGCGCGGGGACGGCGGCGGTCGCCGCGCTGCTGTGCCTCGGCCTGGTAAGGATCAACACCAGCGCCAGCCTGCCGCGCGGGCTCTACCTCGAGATCCCGCGCGGCTGGCTCGAACGGGCGCCGGCGCGGGGCGACCTGGTGCTGGTCTGTGCGCCGGCGGCGGCCGCGGAGCTGGCGCGTCGCCGCGGCTACCTGGGCGACGGCCCCTGCGGCGCCGGTGCGGCCGGCGGCGCGGCGGCCCTCGGCAAGGTGGTCCTGGCCGTGGCCGGCGACGAGGTGCGCTTCGGCGACGCCGGCCTGGCGGTGAACGGCCGCGCGGTGGCGGCGTCGCGGGCGCTGCCGCGCGACGCGCGCGGGAGGCCGCTGGCGCATTACCCTTATGGCACCTGGCGCATCGCCCCGGGCGAGCTGTGGCTGCTCGCGCCGTACCACCCGCGCTCGTACGACAGCCGCTACTTCGGTCCGGTCGCGGCGGCGGCGGTCCGCGGCTGGTTGATGCCGGTCCTCGCGGCCGCCGACGACCGCTTCCCGGAGCTGCGGCTCCACCGGTTCCATCTCGCGGTCGTCGCGGACGGGTTCGGGCGATGATCGGCGGCAGTGGCAGCCGGGGTGGCGGCCGGGAGGAGACCCTCTATCGGCTGCCGGCGCCGCCGGGGGCGCGCGCGGCGGTGGCGTGGCGGGTGGCAGCCTGGCTCGCGCTCGGCGCCGCCGACGGCGGCTGGCTCGCCAGCAGCTACATGGCGCGCCGGCTCGGGTACGCGGCGCGGCTGGGCAACCCCTGGCTGGTGCGGCCGTGGTACCCGGACCGCTGGCTGCTCGCCGCCTTCCTAGCCGTCGCGGCGGCCGGCGCCGGCATGGCGCTGTTCGCGGCATCGCGGCGCCGCGCGCTGCTGCTCGTGCCGGTGGGCGTGCCGCTGCTGCTCGGGAGCCTCGGGCCACTGTACGGACCGCTGCGGGCGATCGCCTGGATCCACGCCTACGGCAGGCTGCCGGGGCTGGCGGCGATCGCGCGGCCGGCGGCGGCGATCGGCGGCATCGGCATGCTCGCCTGCTTCGCCTCGACGGCGGCCTACGGGGCGTGGAGCCTCGGCCGCCTGCGGCGGGTCGGGGACCTGCACGGGTCGAGCCATTGGGCCTCGAGGCGCGAGGTGGCGGCGGCGGGACTGCTGGCGGGCGGCGACGGCGACGAGGGCGGCGAGGGTGGCAAGAGCGCCAAGAGCGCCAAGGGCGGCAAGGGCGGCGAGGGCGGCAAGGCCGGCGAGGGCGGCATCGTCGTCGGCAGGCTGGGCAGGCGGCTGCTGGTGGACCGGAAGGACCGGCACGCGCTGGTCTACGCGCCTTCGGGAACCGGCAAGTCGAGCTGCCTGGTGATCCCGACCCTGCTGCGCTGGCCCGCGTCGGTGCTGGCGTTCGACGTCAAGGGCGAGCTGTGGCAGCGGACGGCCGGATACCGGCAGTCGCGAGGGCAGCGCGTCCTCCGCTTCGATCCGACCCTGCGGCGGGGCTCGGCCGGCTACAACCCGCTGCTGGCGATCCCGCGCTCCGAGGAGGACGTGGCCGCCGCGCAGGACGTGGCCGACGTCCTGGTGAACCCGGAGGGCAGGGAGACGACGGGCGGCGAGCGGTTCTTCGAGGATTCGGCGCGGGCGCTGCTGACCGGGGTGATCCTGCACGTCCTCTACACCGAGCGGCCGCCGTCGCTCGGCGCCTGCCTGCGGCTGCTGAGCTCGCCGAAGCCTGCCGAGGTGTGGACGGCGATGCGGACGGCGCCGCACGACGACGGGGAGCGGCGCGGTTGGCGCGACCGCGAGACGGGCAAGCCGAGCGGTACGCACCCGGCGGTGGCCAACGCGGCGAGCCGGCTGCTCGGCATGGACTTCCGCACGGCGAGCAGCGTCCAGGCGACGGCGCAGTCGAAGCTGGTGCTCTTCGAGGACCCGCTGGTCTGCCGCAACACCGCGGCCAGCGACTTCCGCGGCGAGGACCTGATCGCAGGCCCGCTGCCGGTGTCGGTCTACCTGACCGTCGCGCCGTCGGACCTCGATCGCATGCGGCCGCTGCTGCGGATCGTGCTCAACCAGGTCTCGCGCGAGCTGACCCGGGAGCTCCGCCATGACCGGCGGCCGGTGCTGCTGATGCTCGACGAGCTCACGGCGCTGGGCAGGCTCGACTTCATGCATCGCGGCATCGGCTACTTCCGCGGCTACCAGGTGCGGGTGTTCCTCTCCATCCAGTCGCTCGAGCAGCTGTTCCAGATCTACGGCCAGCACCAGAGCATCGGCGCCAACTGCGGCGTCCAGATCGCCTACGGCGCCAACGACGTCGCCACGGCGAAGCTGCTGTCGGAGATGACCGGCCGGCGCACCGTCGAGTACCGGCGCGAGAGCCGCGGCGGCGGCATCTTCGGCGGCAGGAGGAGCGAGAGCGAGACCGAGGCGGGGCGGCCGCTGCTCTCGCCCGACGAGGTGCGGCGCCTGCCCGACGACGAGGCCCTGATCTACGTCGCGGGTTGCGCCCCGATCCGGGGCGCCCGCGTGCCCTACTGGCGCGATCCCGAGCTCGCGCGGCGGGCAGCGATGCCGCCGCCGACGGAGTCGGAGCAGGGGATGGAGTGACAGGCGGAGGGAGGGGCGGCGGCGGCGGCCCGGCGCCGGGGCCTACGGGCTCGGCGACTTCGTCTCGGCGGGCGCCGCGAGCTTCGCCTTGGCGCTGTCGGCGCAAGCCTTGGCCTCCGGGTGGTCGGGCTTGAGAGCGAGGGCCTCGGTGCAGCTGCTCATGGCTCCCTGGTTGTCGCCGAGGGCAAGGTCGGCCTGGCCCAGGCCCAGCAGGGCGTCGAAGTTCTGCTGCAGGCCGAGGGACTTGTTGAAAGAGGCCTGCGCCTCCCGGTAGTGCTTCGTCTTGTCCGCCGCCTCCTTGGCGTTGGCGGCCTTCTTCATCTCGCGAATGCCCCGGTTGTAGGCGGAGGCCGCGCGGTGGGTCGCGTCTTCCTGCATCGACACGGTCCCCATCTGCGCCGAGGACCCGGCCGACATGTTGCCCTGGGCGTGGGCGACGAGGGGCAGCGCGAGGGCGACGGCGAGGGCGGCGAAGGCGGTGTGGATTGGCTTCACGGTGTCTCCTTCCGAGCGTGCTCGGCGTGATGGGGGTCGGGGGTCGTCCTGCGCGACGGCTGTTCCGCGATCGCCGCCGCCGGGCCGCGGCCGGCAACCAGGCCAGCCGCGAGAGCTGATGCTTCAACGTACTAGTTGCCGGCAAGCGTCAAAACGAGACAGCGGAGGCGTGTGACAAGTCTGTGACGACGCGGGCTGACGGAAGGCGTCGAGCTGCTAGAGGGAGCCGTGGAGCGCCGGCGCTCAAGCGTTTCCACCGTGTACGTACTGGTCAGTCTCTACTCTCCAGAGCGATAATACGCCGAAATGACACGCGCCATCTCGGTCACGTTGCTCTCGCTGCTGGCGGTGCTGGCGTGCCATCGAGAGGAGGAGTGGCAGAGTCTCGGGGGTTCGGAGAAGGCCTCGTTCGTCGTCGTGTTCAAGAACGACGCGACCCCCAAGGAGGTCCTCCGATTCATCGATGGGCGGCTGGGCGTGGAGTCGCCCAAGGGAACAGACCTTCTTCCTGGTATCAACGCTATCGTGAAGGTAGGAGTGGAGGACTACGTGGCTTACGCCGTTTATATGAACCGAGCCTCCTCGGAAGAGCGGCAGATGGTCAAGGATCGGATGCTGGCTGCACCCATCGTGCTGGCAGTCTTCGAAGGGGTAGTGCCTGAGCAGGTGAAGCTGGGTACGACCACTCCCGCCCAAGGCCGCGCGGGGCGAGATGCCACAGCCAACAGAACTCATTGAGCGCGCTCGAAGGGGACCGGCCGCTACGATGAGAGCGAGGTGGGGATGGATCTGCGGCGCTTGTCTTCTCGCCGGCTGCAGCCGCTCCGAGGTTCATCTCCTGCCGGCCGGCATGAAGGGGGATGTCTTCATTCTCCCGGGGCGCGCAGAGGGCGTTCCCCCGAAGCGTGAAGGTTTCGCGATCGTGTTCGAGATCCCGCCGGGCCGGATCCTCGTCACCCAGGACGAGCCCGGCGGCGGCTTGCACTGGACGCGCTTTTACTACGTCGATACGGACGGTAGGCGTCAGCGTCTCGACTATCAACCCTCCACGGTGCCGCGCACCCCGGAGAACCTGGTCGACCAGCGGCCCTTCGTCTGGTTTGTGCGCGACGGTGCGGGCGGCGTGGCTGGGAGCTCATGCTCTATCAGGTACGTTCAGTTCTACGTCGGCACCAGGGCTGACCTGCTTTCTCGCACGGAGAACGAGGCGAACGCCGAGGAGCTTCGCCTCGGGCAGTTCGTCAAAGAGCACCGCATCTGCCCCTGAACGGCCGCCGAGATCCCTGCTCAATCCGTTCACGCTCCCGCGCTGAGTCGCTGCTTCAGGGCGTGGGGTCCCGAGGCAACGGGATGGTCACCGTGTAGTGGACGGCGACGGGCTTACCCGCCTGCCGGGCCGGCTCGAAGCGCCAGGTGGCCAGGGCTCCGACGAGCGCTAGCGGGTCAATGCCGGGCGGCGCCTTCAGGAGCTGGAACGCCGCCACGTAGCCTTCGTCATCGACCATGCAGTGCGCCACGACGACACCGCCGGTACGCCGCAGGGGGGAGTCCGGCGTCAACCGTGGCGGCCCGCCGGCGAGCTTGCGCGGTGGCTTGCCACCGAAGCAGATCCCATGGACTGGCCTGCCGGCGAGGCGCGTCTGCCGCTCGGGATGGACCGGGATCCAGGGCGGCTCGGCAGTGGCCCGTGCCACAGGGAGGCCCGGGACGGCACCCGTCGCCGGATCGGAGGCCGCCAACCGCGCGGACAGCAGCACCGGCAACAGCGCCAGGACCGGCGCGATGCAGAGAATCCTCGAGCTGGGGCGTTGCCGCTTCGACCGCACGTCGACATTACCTCCCATCCCTGGCCGAAAAGCAAGCCTTGGTAATGTTCTGACGGGAGCCCTGGGGCCGGAATTTTCTGTGGCCCCAGCTTGAGCCAACACTTTCCCGGAGCGACGCATAGACGCCTTGGCCCTCAAGGGACGAGCCTCCGTAGTACTGCCTCTAGTCGCCCTGGGGTGCACGCAACGCGCGGTTAGTCAATCGTGCCTATGAAGCCCTGCCCTGAATAAGAGATACCAGATCGTGGCGAAAATGATGACAAGGATGCCATTGAGCCAAACGGCAAACAGCTGGCGTGGACGTATCAACGCAAGAAGAAAGCCGGCCAGCGCCAACGGACCCGCAAGAACGAGGCATAGGCTTGCCCACCAGATCAGTCCTGCCGCGAATGTCGAGACCAGCACCCAAAATGCCCAAAGACCGTTTGCGGACACAACGGAGTTGAGGCAGGTGAGTCCTATGACAATGCGCTGCTTCGGGCTCATTGGTGCTTTCCGTCAAGACGTCTGGACATCAGGCGCCGGCCTCCTCGCCTCACGCTTGCGCGCCGTCGGTTTACCTCGCTCCTGCGAAGATCTACTTTGGCGTGAGACGGCACTCTCTGGGTCCCGCGTAACAGGCTAACACAGTGGCGACCCCTGCGGCCGACGCCAGCGAGGCCGGCGGCCGCCACGGTACGCTACTCGTCGGCGCAACGGACGGCAGGCAACAGACGATTCAGTGGCGAACTCCTAAAGGAGGATCATCAGCGTATGACGCAATTCCTCATGACCGTCGCGCTCTTGCTTCTCATGCCACGAGCGGCGACAGCGGCCATCAGTGCCGGCCCCACGCAGTAGATATGCCCCATCCGGGGCATCCGGGCGAGCCTGCCAGGAATCATGGAGCTTGCCACTGGCGGCTCACCGCCGGTCGCAGCACCCATCACGGAACCCTGCCGGTTGCCGTTCGCGGCGGTGTCGTACTCCAGCTCGAGCGTCTCGAGGCCCATCGCGGAGCCGCGTTGCTCGACCTCGGCTGTCTCCTGCGCTTCTTCCAAGCGTCCACGAGATCGCCAGGGACGGCGGCAGGCCGTTCCATCCAGGACCGCTCACGGCCTCAACCAAGCCATGACCATTGCCGCTCCTTCCGGAGCCGGATGGAGAGCCGCCGCAGCGGACCTATGTCACGGCGATAGAAGAGCCCGACGTCCGCCGTCGGGCCCACGGCTCGAAAGATGGCTTGGTCGAGCTTGAAGGAGAACCGGATCTGCTTCTTGATGCCCGGCGGCGCGGTCCATTGCAGCGGCACCACGGGATTCGTGGTGCACGCCTCCGTATACGTCCGCCCCAGCGTCGTCAGGCTTGCGGACTCGAACACGACCCACCCGGCAGAGAGGTTCTCGACCTCCAGCTCAAGAGGCAGACTCTCGGACCCGATCAGGCCGCCAGCCCGCCCGATCATCCGCAGTGTCATGCCGTCCTGGCTGGACTGCCAGCCGTCACCGCGATCGCGCCACCCTACTGGCTCATAGGTCACGCCGGGGTCACACGCGCTCGCGGCAAGAATCACCAGGCAGGCGAGGCACGAGAGCGGGAGCCTCGAACGCGGCGCAGATGGGGCGACCTGCCGTAACCGGCGAAACTGGGCTCGACCAAGTCCTCCGCCGACCACCGCCGAGAAGCGCCCACGCCATTGGGATCTCTAGTCATTCTGCTTCCCGGCACCAAGAACCTCTCGCTGACGTGGTAACCGTCTCGACAACACCACAGCAGCCGTGCGACAATCAGATCTGCACCGCACTTCTACGGTCTCAATAGCCCGAATGAAGAAATTCAAGATGCTCGTCCGTGGCCGCAACTTCCGCTTCTCTTTCGAGGAAGCTGGCCAGTCAACGATCAAACTGACAGGATTCTACGTTTGGCGCGCAGTCGAGGCTCCTTCTTTAGAATCAGCTGAACTCGCGATGATGGAACTACTCAGGGCTGAGCCAAAGCTCCGAACGAACCGCAACGCGGCTGACGATCCCCCGTCATGTTTCTCGAGGAGGCTCACCAGCTTCCAGCCGACAGTGACCTAAGCGAAATCAATCGGGCCGGGTTCGTCTTCTACCACGGCCGCGGCGCCGGGCGGCCACGATCGATGCGCGTCGCAGCCAGAAGACTCCTGCCGAAGGCGGTGCGCCAAGTCGCAGATCGGCTTTGGCCATCTGAGCGAAAAGCCTGACGCTGTAACTCGCGCTCCAGCGCCAAGCCGCGATCCGCCCCTTGCTCGAACGGGGAGCAGCAAGCAACGAAGCCGTACGCTTCTGCGATGCAACGGCTGTGGGCGGCGGTTTGAAAGCGCGGTTTCCTGGCGGTGAGGCCGCGCGGGAGCGGAAGGCTTGCAGCCGGGCGACCCCGGCGACGAGGTCAGGGAGGCGGAGCCGCTGGCGGCGTTGGCGGAACCCTCCTTGGGAAGCAGGGGTTGGTGGGGAGCTTGGTGACGGTGCTGCTCGGCCTGCCGGGTCCATGATCTCGAGCCAGCGGAGCCAAGACGATCGTCACGTAGTTGTTTTCCAGGGTTCGGACCTTGCCGATGGCGCTCTTGTGCCCCGAGGCCTCGACGTGCAGCAGGTAGTCATAGTGACCCGGCGCCGTGACACCACCCGCGTAGAAACACCCGTCGCGATCGGTCGTGGCGTCGAACGTCCATCCGTGGCCATGAACAGCACCAGTAGAACAAAACATCCAAGCCCAGAGGGGCCAACGGGTTTTGGCCTGCGAACGCGAGCCCAGAACTCTTCCACATCGGTCGAGAGAGCGACAGTTGCGGGTCCCATAAAGGGCCGCGCCTTCTTCAGCGACCCCTCGCCCAGCGAATCCTCCAGGACAGTTTACGCGACTACCTCTTGAACTCGCACGTCTGGGTTCTTGGCCAACTCTTCGATGAAGTCAAAGATCTCCTGCAAGCGTTTTCTGTCGTTTGCCGCCCTCAGCAAACTGGCCAGGAAAGGAGTGAGAAGGTCGCCAAAGACCACGTGCTGTCCGGGGACATCAGGTTCCCACCAGCGCCGCAGGGCATCTATCTCCTCGCGTAGCTCTGGCACTCGTGCAGCCAGCAGAGCAAGACGGCTCCCTTCTTGGGTGAACGTAGAAGAGCGGCAGCGGGCTAATGGATGGGGTGACCGTTGATCTCTGGCGGCTGGAGCTCGCCAGGGGCATAAGTACGCATGCGCCACAACAAATCCTTGGCTCTGGTGCGGACGAACCTGTTGGAGGATGTAGCTTCTATGCTTGAGAGGAGGCGCAGTGTCTCAGAATCTCTCAGGTCGACACCTTGGCTATATACCGCGTCGAGCACCTCTATAGCATCTTCCGGCGGAAAGCCTAAGGTCGGATGCTTAAGGATCTCGATCATTGCAGCCGCAGCCTCTCTGCCATGACGCGCCATGCCTGTAATCAAGAGCCCGAAGCTCTCGCGAGGAATGCAGTGCTCTCGGCGCGCACGTTCGAATTCAGGTATCTGTTCAGAAAGCGAGGTCGCGCGAAAGGTATTAACATCGATCCAGTGGGTGCAGCACCCGGCGAGGGTTGCTAGGAACATGATACTTTGGATCGAATGATTCTTCATCGCAGTACCTTTCAGAATCGTGACTTCCAGGTCAGGACACCTGTCAAGTCCACTCCTTCAAGGAAGAGACCGCCTTCGAAGTCTGACAATGCGAATTGCCCATCGAGGACTCCATTCGAGAGCGACGTAATGTCCTGCCACTGGGACGGCGATTGGCTAATGCTAACGGAACCGTCACTGCGAATAGAGTCAAGAATATAGGGGTTGTCACTCAGGAATTCATCCACGTTCTTAGCGTTGGCGCGAGCGGCAACCTCGTATGGGATGTCCCAGTAGTGGAAGCCGACACTTGCCCACTGATACAAGTACTTCGCGAGGAAGATGGCAAGGCTTCCGCTCTCTCGGACTTGGAGCGTGTGCGTGAGTTCGTGGCCAACGATGTCCATGCCGACAAGAGCTGCGTCCCTTGAAGCGGCCAGTTGATGAATTGCCTGATACTCCTGCCAGCCAGTCTTGCTGAAGAAAATCCGATCACCGAAAGTGATCGCCAGATTGTGGCCCGCGAGCAGGCGAGCGAACCAGTTGGAGTACACCTGGACATTGGCAAAGCTCTGATTGTACCAGGACTCGAAGAAGGTCCGGACGCCCGCATCGATGGGCTCCAGGCCAGTCGGATCGACGAGACGCAAGGGGCTGTTCCAGGCGTAGGAATATCTGTTCCAACTATTGGGCACCTTCAGCTGGGCGGCGTGGAGATCGACGCTCAGGAACCTCCCCGTCAAGAAATTGTAATGCCGCGCATGCATGTAGTCCAGGTCGGCCGCCGGCGAGGAGGGATCTGCGAGGTCGCGCTCGTGGCCGGTGAACTTCATGCGCTCGAAGTCCTGGGCGAAGTACGTGGCCTCGGCACCGAAGGGCAGGTAGGCATGATACGCGGCCACCGGCGCCACGGAGGCCGGGGCGAAGTAGCCGCTGACGTCGAGGATGAGATCGGTCTGCCCCGAGGTGGCGGGCGGAGCGAGGGTCATCAGGACGCCCAGGGTGCCGCTGCCGTCGGTGGCCAGGGGCAGGACCGCGGCGCCCGCGATGACGGCCGTGACGGGTGGCGACGCGCTCACCACGTTGGTGCCCGGCGCCCCAGGCGCATCGCCGGGATAGCCCTGCACCGAGAGGTTGGTGGTGGCATTCACCAGCGTGACGTTGAGGGCGACGGCTTGCGCGTTCGCAGGCACGCCGCAGGCGCCGGAGATCTGGTAGACGTGCTGCGGGTTGGCCTGCGTCAGGGGGGCGCCGGTCTGCCGCGTGTCGAGGATGCGGCACGGCGTCAGGGTGTAGAAGCCGCCGGTCTGCCCGGATGCCGGCCCGGTGATCAGGCGCGGGGTGCCGAGGTGATCGACGTCGAAATGGCGTTGGTAGCCGTCGCTGTAGGAGCTGGCCAGCAGCAGGCCACCGCGGTAGACGTAGTCCTCCCAGAGATTGCTGCCACCCCAGGCGTTGCCCCAGGCGTAGCCGTAGAGCTCGAAGGTGCGCCGCACCTTGGCGTCGAGGCCGCGCAGCGTCCAGCGGTCGAAGCGGGCGAGGCCGTTGGTCGCCGGCTGGAACTGCCACACCCGCTCGCCGTCGGCGTCGTACATGTAGAACCACTCCTGGGCGCCGTTGACGTCGTGCTTGAGCTGGTTGAGCTCGTCGTAGTCGTAGCTGGCACCGTTCCAGCTCCGCAAGTTGCCGGAGGCGTCGTAGGTCCCGCCGGTCAGCCGGTTGGACCCCGGGTCGGTCGGCGTCGAGTTGCCCGGGCTGCCCACGAAGGCCTGGATGTTGCCGAAGGCGTCGTAGCTCACGCTCTGCGACACCGTCGCGTTGGCCGCAGGAGTCGGGTTGTCGACGGCGTTGGTCTGCACGACGGCCGTGGTCAGGCGGCTCACCCCGTCGTAGAGATCGTAGCCGGCGTGCCCCATCCCGGTGACGTTGCCGGCGCCGTCGTAGGCGTAGGGCCCGGTGCTCCACAGCGTGCTCGCGGGGCCCGTCGCCGTGATCGATGCCGGGCGCGGCATGCCGGCGGGATCGAGGCCGTAGGTGGCGGTGACGCCGTTGGCGTGGGTGACGCTGCTCACCATGCCGTTCGGATAGTAGGTGATGCCGGGGCCAGCGGTATAGCCGCTGACGCCGGTGAGGAAGCCGTTGGTGTAGAGGTTCTGCGCGGTCGTGCTCGTGGTGCCCGAGCAGTTGGTGAAGGTCGGGGCGCAGTTGGGATAGGTCTCGGTGTCGATCTTGCCGAGCTGGGTGTAGGTCCAGCCCTGGGTGAACGACTCCTGGGCGCCGGTCGCCTGGCCGTTGAAGGTGTGCTGGAGAGTGCGCTGCGAGACCCTGCCGTCGAGGCCCGCGTAGTTGTAGGTGTAGGTCCACTCGTCGGTGTAGGGGGTGCCGCCGAACAGGATGTGGTTGAAGCGGGAGGCCTGATAGACCCTGCCGAGGGCGCCGGCGGCGACGTTGTCGTAGGTCAACTGCTTGACACAGGTCGGCGTGGAGATGGGATTCGGGTTGCAGTTCGGACCGTAGGCGGTGTTCCAGACCAGCGTCGGCCGCTCGGCCACGTCGTAGGTGTAGGAGAGATCGTTGCTCCCCTCGACGGTGCGGTGGAAATGGCCGCGCGAGTCGTAGGAGAGGTAATCCTTATGATGACCGTCCCCGAGGTGGTTCGGCGCGGTCTCCGGGTGCGTCTCCCAGGAGAGGAAGCCGCGATGATCGTAGTTGAAGGTCCGCGTCTGCGTCGTCCCCGCCGTGGTGGTCGAGACCTGGCTCAGGCGATTGCCGGCGTCGTAGAGATAGGACGTGGTCACCGCGGCGCCGCCGCTCCCCGAGGGCTCCATGACGCTCGCCAGCCGGCCGAAGCGGTCGTAGGTCTCGGTCGTCGTCGAGGGCGCCTCCGCGACGCTCGCGCCTTTCCAGGCGGTGCCAATGGACACGGTGCGGCTGACGGTCCGCACGCCGCCGTAGCTCATCTGCACGTCATGGGCGAAGCCGTTCGCCGCCGTCGAGTCGGGCGGCCGGATCAAGGTGGCGCGGCCGAACGGATCGAAGTTGAGGTACTGGGTGAGGTTGGCATTCGGGCTGCCCTGCTCGGACACGGCCGTCTTCCAGCCGAGGGCGTTGTAGCTCGTCGTCCTCCCACTCCAGGTGCCGTCGGGCATCTGCACGTCCTGCTCGATCAGCCGGCCCAGCGCGTCGTAGGAGCTCTTGGTCTGGGCGAGCGAGGTTGACGGCGAGCCGTTCTGCTGCTGGACGACGGTCAGCGACGCCAGCGACGACGGGCTCGAGGCCGCATGGTAGAGATACTGGGTCCAGGCGCCGTCGCGCGGCAGGACGTAGGCCAGCCGGCCCAGCGTGTCGTAGGTGAAGTTGGTCTGGATGTTCGCGGTGTCGCGGCTGTAGGTCGGCAGCCCGGTCGCCTGGTCGATGCCGCGGTTCAGGGTGTAGAACCCGGCGCCGGCGTACTGGGAGGCGTACTTGACGCCGTAGACGAAGAAGCTGTTCAGGCGGTATTCCGGCGCGGCGGGCAGCGTCTGCTGGCACAGGTCCGAGCTGGTCGGCGGGAACGGCGCATTGTCGCCGCCGAAGGAGAGCTCACCGGAGACGTTGCCGCCGACGTCCGGGATGAACTGCTGCACCACGTCGTTGGCGCTCATCGCGCCGGGACCGATCGTGCTCTGGATGTAGACGCGGCGGCGGTTCAGGAAGCCGGTGTTCGGGTCGTAGCAGAAGGAGCGCAGCTCGGCGACGCCGTTCTCCTGCGCGTAGGCGTAGGTCGAGGTCCCGAGCACCCAGGGATCGGACGGCTGCACCGGGACGTAGCCGCCGCTCGAGGTGTTGCTCGCCTCGTCGACGTTATAGCTGCTCCGGTTCGGGTTGTAGTTCGCCCTCTCGACGCGGACGTCGTTGCCGGCGAAGGTGCCGTCGGTCGTGCGCGTGCGGTAATGGCCGACGCCGTCGAAGTCGGTGCCGGTCGAGCCGGCCTGGCTGCCGTCGTCGTAGACGGTCTCGCGCTGCGCTTCCCGCCCGTCGTTGTTCAGCGCGTCGGGGACCTGCACCTGGTCGATGACGTCGCGCTCGTAGCGTACGTAGCTGGTGCGCTTCACGTTGCCGCCGCCGTCGAAGACCTGCTCCGAGAGGAACAGGTTGCCGTAGGGCGTGTTCGGGGTGTAGGGGCGGCCGTAGTCGTAGACGTTCGCGCCGGGACCGTAGCCGTACGCCGTGGACACGGAGAAGTACCGGGCGTGCTGGTTGCCGAGCGGGTCGGTCACGGTGTTGACCTGCTGGGCGGCGGTGTTCGATGCCAGGTAGGTGCTGTAGGTCCAGTGGCCGATGGGGGTGCCGTGGGCGTCGGCGACGGTGCGGATCTGGACGCCGGGATTGGTGGTGCGCCGCGCCTTCGTCGACGATGCCGTCGGGAAGCTGTAGGTCTGGTAGCTCCAGCTGACGCTGCCCAGCGTCGGCAGGGTGAGCGCGGTCAGGGAGCCCGAGCCCAGCAGGCAGCCCGTGCCCGGGGTCGTGAGGTACCCGGAGCCGCCAGGAGCGAAGCTCGAGCCGTCCGGGCGCGTGACGCTCAACAGCAGGGGGACCGAGACCGGATAGTTGTTGTTGGCATCCCGCAGCATCGGATCGTTGACCGGGCAGCCGCGAGCGATGGTCTGCGTCTGGTAGTTGAACACGTAGGGCGCGACGGCGTTGTTGAAGGCCATCGGCCCCACGCGGCTGATCAGCTCGCCGTACGGCGCCGCGCCGGTGTAGGGCGGGAGGTCGTTGCGGAAGTAGATCCACTGTACCCGCCCCTGGGTGTCGCTGATCTTCCAGCAGCTGCTCTCGCCCGCCACGCTGCCGGTGCAGCTGGCGATCGGCAGGTAGGCGATGTTGACCTGGTCGTTGAACGCATCCCGCATCTGGACGATGCGGCCGTCGGCGCCGAAGCGGTGCACCGTGCCGTCCGGGAACTGGATCTCGGAGTGGTCCGAGGACAGGTTGAGCCGCAGGTAGGTGCCGTCGCGCGTGTACATGACGTTGGCGTTGACCGGCTCGTTCGGATGCAAGGTCTGGTAGAAGAGGTGCTGCGAGCCGTCGGGCGCCTCGTAGACCGTGCTGCTCGGAGTGTCGACGTCGGTCGGCGCACAGGTCGGCGGCGACGGGTTCGTGCCCAGCCCCAGCGCGCCTAGCGAGACTCGCCAGCCCAGGCCGGCGTTCGAGCAGTGACTGGGCGCCGAGTCCTGCCACTGCTGCAACGTGTTCGGGTCGATGCGGTTCGAGAAGTCCCAGGGGTTCGAGTTGGCGACCAGGGTGAGCTGGTAGGTGAAGTTGCCGTTGACCGGAAAGCGGATGCCGATCGGGACCGCGACGGTCAGGGCGCCATTGAACAGGTTGATGTTGTCCACGTCCCCGAGCTGGAAGGCCTGGGCGACGTCCACGCCCCCCTCGGTGTTCGGATGCGGATCGGCGGCGGCAGGACGGCTGGCGGCGAGCATGGCGAGCAGGGAGAGAAGCGCGGCCAGCGAGCAGCAGCCGGCGGCGGCACGGAAGGTCGAGCAAGCGGCGGAGGCGGCGCGGAGGGCCGAGCAAGCGGCGGCGGAGGCGGCGCGGAGGGTCTTCATGGCTTGCCTCCGAAGGTCACCACCGCGAGTCCCATCGCCTGCGGGTGGAGCACGAAGACGAGGTCCCCGGCGCTGAGCTTGGCCGGCGGGGGACCGGCGGTCCCGGGAAGCGGCTCGAGCTTGTCGAGCGCGAGCCGGAGGGCGGCGTCCCCCGCGTTGCCCTCGTCGTCGGCGCCGCCGCGCCCGACGGCCTTGCCCCATGCCCCCTTGCCCGGCCGCACCAGCAGCACCTCGGCGTAGTCGGCGACGTCGGCCAGACGATCCGCGAGCCCCGCGCCGCGCACCTCGAGCGCGCCGGGACCGAGCTGGATGGCCAGCGGCGTGAAGCCGGCCGGCGAGGCGGTGGCATAGGCGCCGCTTTGGAGGTCGATCGCTGCCCATATGGATTGCAGCGGCACCGCCTCGGTCAGCGGCAGCTGTGCCTGCCCCTGGGCGTTCGCCTGCATCGTGCCGTGGCGGCGGACGAAGGTCGCCTCGTACTCCGCGACCCGGCGCGCCAGGCCCAGCCAGACGACCGCGCCGCCGGGAGTCATCCCGGCCGCGGTCACGGACTGGTCCGTGACCAGGAGGGTGGGGCCGGATGACCCTGCCTGCGCCCAGGCGGGGCGGGCGAGCTCCGGCGCCGACGCCAAGGCGAAGCCGATGCCGAGGCCGATCAACAGGCTCTTGGTTCTCTTGGCGCAAACCATGGGTGCTCCTCCGGACGACGTCCGTGACGGCAAGCCCTGCCGGCTGACGCTGCGAGGACTGCAATGCTGCGGTCCCGCAGCTCCAGTCGGTTGTGGTCAGGCAGTGCTGCGAACCTAGCAGCACAGCTCTTGCTTGTCAACTGGCCTTCCTGATCTCACTGATACGAGTCTTCGCGCCCAACCGTCCAGGCGGCGCGCGGCATCGGTCGTGGCGGCAGGCATGGGAGGGGATACGACGGCGGGCATTGGAGAGGCACGGCTTGACGCGCCGGCGGGGCGCCCGCCTGAGTCACACATGCCAGCCTTTCGGCCTCATCCCTGGCAGGAGAGGCGGCGGGGCCGAGCGAGCGCACGCGAGCGAGGTTCCCGACGCCCGCAAGACGAAACCGCCTACGGGTGCCGCCCGGCGGCCCGGCCCCGGGTAGCGGTCCAGCGTAGATATGGTCATATAATGTTCTAGAGCTTGACATCGGCTGATCTTGTCATTAGACTGCCCCTCGTGCTTGCCGCTGGACGCGGCGGGAAGGGGAGCGGGGACCGGGATGAGCGAAGGCGGCAGGAGGCAGTCCGGGGCGAGGCGATGAGCGAGGGCGCCAAGGAGCACTCGGAAGCGATGCGGCGCTACCTGGGGGCCGGGATCGTCGCGGCGCTGCGGGACGACGACGTGACGGAGATCTACGTCAACGCCGGCAGCGGAGCGGTGTGGCTGGACCGGCGGAGCGTGGGGCGGGTGCGGTCGGCGGCGGTGCTGGGGGAGGGGCAGATCCGGTCGTTCCTCAACGCGGTGGCGCACGCGCAGCGGGTGGAGCTGACGCGCGACCGGCCGCAGCTGCAGGCGGAGCTGCCCGACGACGAGCTGTTCCGGCAGGCGCGGCTGCAGGGGCTGGTGCCGCCGCTGGCGGAGGCGCCGGTGTTCGTGCTGCGCAAGCCGGCGACGCGGGTGTGGAGCCTGGACGAGTACGTGCGGCAGGGGATCTTGACGGCGGCGCACCGGGCGGCGCTGGCGCGGGCGGTCGACGGGCGCGAGAACCTGCTGGTCGCGGGCGGCACGCGCAGCGGCAAGACGACGTTCGTCAACGCCGTGCTGCACGAGATCGCGACGCGGTGCCCGCGGGACCGGGTGGTGGTGCTGGAGGACACGCGCGAGCTGCAGTGCGCGGCCGAGGACCGGCTGGCGCTGCGCACGACGGACGAGGTGGACCTGGCCGGGCTGGTGCGGCTGACGCTGCGCTCGAGCCCGGACCGCATCGTCATCGGCGAGGTGCGGGACAAGGCGGCGATGCAGCTGCTCGACGCCTGGTCGACCGGGCATCCGGGCGGCGTCGCGACGGTGCATGCGACGGACGCGGCCGGCGCGCTCGAGCGGCTGGACCGGCTGGCGCAGCGGAACGGCGTGCCGTCGCAGGCGCACCTGGTGGCGGCGGCGGTGGACCTGGTGGTGGTGATCGTCGGCGGCAGCCAGCCGCGGCGGGTGCGGGAGATGGTGCGGGTCCGGGGCCTGGACCGGGGCGGGGCCGGGGGCTACGAGCTCGAGACGATCGCGGGAGAAGCCTGAGAAGCGGGGAGAAGCGGGAGACGAGGAACAGGAAGAGGAGGTAGCTCCATGAGGGTGAGAAGGCTGAAAGTGTGGATCGCCGGCGGCGCGGCGGCGCTCATCGGGCGCGGGGCGGCGTACGGCGGCACCGGCGGCACGGACATGCCTTGGAACGGGCCGATGCAGGCGATCCTCGACAACATCACCGGGCCGACGGGCAAGATCATCGCCGGCCTGCTGATCGCTCTCGGCGGCATCGTCTGGGGCTTCACGCGGCACGAGGAGGGATTCAAGCGGGTGGCGCAGGCGATCATCGCGATCGGCCTGGTGCTCGGCGCCACCAACCTGGTGACGACGCTCGGCTTCCAGGGGTGCGTCTTTTGAAGACCCCGGAAGCGCACGTGATCCATTCGTCGCTGCACCGGCCGGTGCTGCTGGCCGGGGTGGAGCGGGGGCTGGTGATCGTCGAGGCGACGCTGGTCACGGCGCTGGTGGTGATGGGCGGGCTGGACTGGCGGACGCTGTCGGTCGCGGCGCTGCTGGTCGTCGTGCTGCATCCGGCGATGGCCTGGGCGACGCGCGCCGACGCGGGCATCGCCGAGGTGTACGTGCGCAGCCTCGGAGCGCAGGACTTCTATCCGCCGGTCGCGAGCTGGCGCGCGCGGCCGGCGCCGGTGCGGCCGGCGCTGCCGCGGGGGCGGGGGTAGCGGCGATGGCGGCGACATCGCTGCCGGCACTGCCGGCGCTGCCGGCGCTGGCGGCACTGCCGGTACTGCAGGCGCTGCCGGCGCTGGCGGCGCTGCCGGCGATCGGCGCGAGCTGGCCCCTCGTCGGGCTCGGTTGGTTGGGCGGGGCGCTGTCCTGGGCTCTCCTCGGCCGCCTGCGCGAGCACCGGACGGAGCCGGCGGGGCTCTGCGACTGGCTGCTGTGGGCGTACCTGGTGGACGACGGGTTGGTGCTGGGCAAGGACGGGAGCCTGCTGGCCGGCTGGAGCTATCGCGGGCCGGACACCAGCGCGGCGACGGCCGAGGACCTCGACTCGCTGTCGAGCCACGTCAGCCAGGCGCTGCTGCCGCTCGGCAACGGCTGGATGGCGCACTTCGAGGCGGTGCGGCACGCGGCGCCGGGCTACGCGCCGGCGGGCGCCTTCCCGGACCCGGTGACGGCGCTGCTCGACGAGGAGCGGCGGCGGACCTACGAGGCGACGGCGGCGCACTTCGAGACCGACACCTTCGTCACCCTCGCCTGGCTGCCGCCGCCCGACCTCTACTCGCGCCTGGCACGGGCCTTCGTGCAGGGCGAGGAGCGGGGCGGCAGGAGCTGGGAGGAGGTGCTGGCGGCGTTCCTGCGCGGCGCCGGCGAGTTCGAGCGGCGGCTGTCGGCGGTGCTGCGGCCGCGGCGCCTGGGCTCGGACGAGCTGCTGACGCTGCTGCACTGCTGCCTGACCGGTCTCGATCACGCGGTGAAGGCGCCGGTCGCGGGCGCCGAGCTCGACAGCTTCCTGGCGGACCAGCAGGCGGTGGGCGGCTGGCGGCCGCGCATCGGCGCGATGGCGATCCGCGCTCTCGCCATCCAGGGGTTCCCGGCGGCGAGCTATGTCGGGATGCTCGACGGGCTGAACAGCCTGCCGTTCGCGTTGCGGCTGTCGCACCGGGTGATCCCGCTCGACCCGGCGACGGCGGCGCGACTGATCCGGCGCACCCAGGTGCAGTGGTTCATGAAGCGGCAGGGCGCCGCGGACCTGGTGCGCGGCGCGGTCAACCGCCAGCGCCAGGCGCCGAGCGCCGAGCAGGAGGCCGACGCGCGGCTGTTCCAGGACCAGGACGCGAGCCGCATGGCGGCGGACGCGGCGGCGGCGGCGGCGGCGAACGCCTCGGGGGCGGTGCGGTTCTGCTTCTACACGCCGACGGTGGTGGTGATGCAGCCCTCGGACGCCGCGGCGGACCAGGCTGCCGGAGAGATCCTCAAGCTGCTCGCCGACCGCGGCTTCACCGCGCGGGTCGAGGACGTCAACGCGGTCGAGGCGTGGCTGGGCTCGCTGCCGGGGCATGGCTCCCCGAACCTGCGGCGGCCGCTGCTGCACTCGCGCAACGTCGCCGACCTGGTGCCGCTGACCAGCGTCTGGCCGGGGCTCAAGACGAATCCCTCGGCTTACTTCCCCGAGGGGAGCCCGCCGCTGCTGTGGGCGGCGACGAGCGGCGCGACGCCGCTGCGGGTGAACCTCCACGCGAGCGACGTCGGGCACAGCCTGGTGGCGGGGCCGACCGGCGCCGGCAAGAGCACGCTGGTGAACCTGTGCGTGGCGCAGTTCTTCCGCTACCGGCAGGCGCAGGTCTTCGTCTTCGACCTCGGCTACTCGGGGTACGTGCTGGCGCGGGCGGCCGGCGCCAGCCATTACGCGATCCGCGCCGGGGACGGCGAGGAGGCCACGGGCTTCCAGCCGCTGGCGGGGGTGGACGACCCGGGCGAGCTGGCGGCGGCGGCGGAGTGGCTCGAGCTGCTGCTCGCGCTGCAGGGCGGGGTCGTGGTGGGCCCGGCGGCGCGGACCGAGATCGTGGCGGCGTTGCGGCAGCTGGCCGGCGAGGGACGCGAGCACCGGACGCTCTCGAACTTCTGCGTGCAGCTGCAGAGCCTCGAGCTGAAGGACGCGCTGGCGCCGTACGGGCGCGGCGGCAGTCTCGGGCGGCTGCTCGACGCCGACCGCGACGATCTCGACCGCAGCTCCTACCAGGTGTTCGAGATGTCGCACCTCTGGGAGATGGGGACGAAGACGGTGGCGCCGGTGCTGCGCTACCTGTTCCATCGCGTCGAGCGGCGGCTGGACGGGCGGCCGACGCTGATCGTCATCGAGGAGGCGTGGCGGACGCTGCTCGATCCGGCTTTCGGGCTGCAGCTGAAGCAGTGGCTGCTGACGCTGCGCAAGCAGAACGCCGCGGTGATGGTGGTCACGCAGACGCTGGCGGACCTCCACCAGTCGCCCTACCGGGCGGCGATCGTCGAGAGCTGCCCGACGCGGTTCCTGCTGCCGAACGCGATGGCGGCGAGCCCGGGGACGGCGGAGCCGTACCGCGACCTGGGGCTGAACGAGGCCGAGCTCGATCTGCTCGCGGGCGGCCGCCCGAAGCGCGAGTACTACCTGAAGAGCCCGCACGGCAGCCGCCTGTTCGAGCTCGGCCTGGGGCCGGTGGCGCTGGCGTTCCTGGCGACGCCGGAGGGGATGACGCCGCACGAGACGATGGCGCGCGTCGACGAGCTGCGGCGGGAGCGGGGGCCGGACTGGCCGGCCGCCTGGCTCGCGGAGCGGGGGCTCGCGGAGTGGCTCCCCGATTATCAGCGCTTCCAGAGAGAGGGAGGGACGGGTCATGCGCAGGACACGACGGACGAGGCGCGGGCGCGGGCGCGGCCGCGGTCTTAGCGCGCTGCTGCTCGCGGCACTGCTGGTGCTGCTGCCGGCGCTGCTGGCGCCGGCGCCGGCCGCGGCGGTGATCCCGGTCACCGACTACGCGCACATCCTGGTCAACCAGTACTGGCACTACGTGCATTACGTGCAGTTCGCGCTGCAGATCTATCAGCACTACCAGATGCTGACCAATCAATACCGGCAGATCGTCAACCAGCTCACGGCGCTCCGGAAGCTCGCGAATCCGAACTGGCGCGAGGTCTACGACCTGCTCGCGAACCTCGATTGGATCATGCGCCAGGGGCAGGCGCTGGCCTACTCGTACAAGAACGTCGACGCGCAGTTCCAGCAGCTGTTCCCGGGCTGGGTCGAGGTGCAGCACTGGCCGGCGCAGCGGCAGGCGCAGGCGGTGCGGACGCTCGACACCATGCGCACGGCCCTCGACACGGCCGGGGAGCAGTTCCGCCACGACATCGCCGACCAGCTCTTCCTCGAGCGCATCAAGAGCCAGATGGACGGCATCCACGGCCACCAGGAGGCGCTCGAGCTGCAGAACACGATCCTGATGTACGCGGCGCAGGAGCTGGGCGTCGTCAAGCAGTCGCTGGCCGCCGGCAACAACATCCAGGCGGTCTACTACGGCCACCAGGTCAACCGCGAGGCGCAGGGGGAGGCGACGCTGGCGGCCGGCCTGGCGCGCACGCTGGCCCTGAACCGGCAGGAGCCGGCGCCGGGCTACACCGCGATGCCGAGCGGTTGGCCGGGCTCGCAGTCGGGGCGGCAATGAGATCCCGGACCGCGTGGTGCGGAGCGGCGCTGCTGCTCGCGGCAGGGCGGCCGGCCGCGGCGGGAGTGCTCGACGACCTGGTCAAGGGGTACCAGGGCGCGGCCAACTCCTGGCTGGGCACGCTGGTGCCGATGGCCGAGCGGACGTTCGGGATCCTGGCCGGGCTGGAGATCGCGGTCGGGGCGCTGATCTGGGTGGTGAACCGGCGGACCGTCGACGAGATGCTGCTCGGCTTCATCCGGAAGGTCCTGGTGCTCGGGCTGTTCTACGCCTTCCTGAGCGAGTTCCCGCTGTGGGTGCCGCGCATCGTCCAGGGCTTCCAGGCGGCCGGCCAGGCGGCGAGCCGGACGCAGGACCTCTCGCCGAGTGGCGTGATGAAGGTAGGGGTCGATCTCAGCACGCGCCTGCTCGCGGCGGCGAACGATGCCGGGTTCCTGGTGCCGGCGGCGGCCGTCCTGCTCGTGCCGCTGGTGACGCTGCTCGTGATGATCGCTTTCATCTCGATCGCGGCGCAGCTGGTGATGACGCTCGTCGAGAGCTACCTGGCGGTGACCGGCGGCGTGATCTTCCTGGGCTTCGCGGCGTTCCGCGGCAGCGCGCCGCTGGCGGACAAGTACATCGTCTACGCGGTGCAGGTGGGAGTGAAGCTGTTCCTGCTGTACCTGCTCGTCGGCACCGGCCTGGCGCTGACCGCGACCTGGGCGCAGGACCTCGAGCAGCAGATGGCGGTCCCGGGCGGCAGCCTGAAGCCGCTCTTCGACGTCCTCGCGGGCAGCCTGGTGTTCGCGCTCCTGGTCTGGAGGATCCCGGCGCAGGTGAGTCACTTCCTGACGCAGAGCGTCCATCTCCACCTGCGCGAGGCGCTGGCGGACTGATGCCGGACGGACGATGCGGGCGATGAGGACGACGAGGCGTGAACCGAGGCGGCAGGGCCTGAGGCGACGGTGCGCGAGGTAGCCAATCCGATCCTGGCCGGTCGCGGTGCCTTCGCCGGCGCCTTCGGCGACCTGGCGAGGGGCAAGCGCAACTGGCAGCTGATGGCGTTCGGCCTGCTGGGGCTGTTCGGGATCGTGCTGGTGGCGTACGTGCGCCTGGCGTCGGAGACGCGGATCACTCCTTACGTGGTCGAGGTGGACAGGCTCGGGCGCGCGGTGGCCTTCGGTCCGGCGGAGCCGTCGCGGCAGGCGGCGACGGTGGATCCGCGGATCGTCGAGGCGACGCTGTCGCTGTTCATCCGCAACGTCCGCGCGGTGTCGTCGGACGGCGTCGTGCAGCGGGAGCTGCTCTACCGGGCCTACGCCCACGCGGCCGCCAGGGCGCGGCTGTTCCTGGACGGGTGGTTCGCGCTGCCCGAGCACGACCCACGGCTGCTCGGCCAGCGTTGCACGCGCGCGATCGAGGTGGACGCGATCCTGCCCGTGCCGGGAAGCGCGGTCTGGCGGGCGCAGTGGACGGAGCGCGAGCAGCCGGCCGTCGCCGGCGCCCTGCGCGAGTCGGCCTGGGAGGGATACCTGACCGTCAAGGTGCGCCGGCCGCGGACGGCGAACGTGGTCGAGGAGAACCCGCTCGGCATCTACGTCACCGACCTGACGTGGACCGAGGTGACGAAGTCGCCGGCGAACGGTGGGGCGCGATGAGGGTTGACAGAAAGGTTTCTGAAGCCAAGGGAGGAAGGGTGCGATGAGCAGACGAATGGTGGTCATTTACCTGATCTCGACAGGGGCCCTCGCCGGAGTGGCGGCGGCCGGCGTGACGGCGAGGGTCGCCGCGGTCACGCTTGGCGAGGAGCCGGCGGCGGCCGGGACGGTGGCGCCGGGCGCGACGGCACCAGGCGCGGCGGCGGCTCCGGCGACGCCGGGCGCGACGGCGGCGCCAGGCGCGGCAGCGGCCCCGGTCGCGGCGGCCCCGGGCGCGCCGGTCGCGAGAGCGGCTCCAGGCGCGACAGCGGCAGCGGCAGGGGTCGCCGCGGAGGTCGTGCGCGAGGCGCGCGCAATGGCGGCGGGCAGGGAGCCGGCGGTGCTCGAGCACGGCGACGTCGTGCTGGCGCCCTACGGCCACCAGGTGCCGGTGCTGCGGTGCGCGCCGCTGCGCGTGTGCCTGATCGAGCTCGAGGAGGGCGAGCTGGTGCTGAACACGGTGACCGGGGACACCGCGCGATGGCTCCTCGACCGGGCGGCGGCCGGCCCGCGCGCGGCGACCGCGGTGATCGTCGCCAAGCCGACCGCGTGCAACCTGACGACGAACCTGGTGATCACGACCGACCGGCGGATCTACCAGGTCACGCTCGACGCGCGCCCGTGCCGGAGCGAGGAGGGCGAGAACCCGCACGAGCCGTTCACGCGCCTGCTGCGCTTCTACTACCCGGACGAGCTGGTGCGGACCTGGGCGAGCGCCGAGGAGGCGCGGCGGGCGGCGGCGGACGCGGCGGCGCGGGCGGCGGCCGCGGAGGCGCTGGCGGTGACGCCGCTCGGGGCGCACGGGCAGGGGCGGGATGCGCAGGACACCGGCCTGCCGCTCGCGGCGCTCCACTTCGGCTATCGCTGGACGCGCAGCGGCAAGTATCCGTGGACGCCGGCGGCGGTCTTCGACGACCAGGTGCATACCTACATCCGCCTGCCGGGCAGCGGGGTGGGGCAGGAAGCGCCGGTGCTCTTCCTGATCGATCGCCACGGCGCGACGGCGCTCCTCAACTACACCATCCGCGGGCAGTACTACGTGACCGACCGGGTCTTCGAGCGGGCGGCCCTGGTCCTCGGGTCGGGCAAGGATCAACGACGGCTCGAGATCGTCCGGGAGCGCTGACCATGAGCGAGACTCCGCAACCTCTGGAGATGCCGCCGCCGCCGCGGCCGCGGCGCTTGAACCGGCTGGCGCTGGTCGCCGTGCTGGTGCTGCTCGGCGTGGCGGTCGCCGCCGTGTTCTTGACGCTGGCGCCGCCCCGGCGGCCGCAGGGCGCGGCCGAGTCGTCGGAAGGCCCCGGACCGCCGCGCCCGGGTTTCCTCGAACGCGAGCCGGTGGGCGCCACCCCGGCGCCGGCGCCCCGGCCGGTGCCGGCGCCAGGCGAGCGCCGCTGGCAGGACGCGCTGCGGGCCGGCTGGACGCCCGGGCCCGGGGGCGCCGGCGCGGCGGAGGCGTCCGGCGCGGCCGGCGTGGCGGGCGCCTCGGGCGCGGCGGGCGCGGCCGATACGGCCGATACGGCCGGTGCGGCCGGCTCGGCCGGTGCCACGGCGCAGGCGGCGAACTCGCGGGCAGCCGCGTACCAGCGGGCGCTGCTGGCGCCGGTCACGCCGGCGCGAGCCGCGGCGGAGGCGGGCGAGGGCTTCGGGGCGGGTGCGGCGGAGGGGATGGCGCGACAGCTCGGATCGCTGCCGGCGCCGGGGCTGCCGGCGCTGGCGCCGCTGCCGGGGATCGCAGGACTGCCGCCCCCATCGGAGTTGCCGCCGCGGCCTCCACTTCCCGGGTTACCGCCACTGCCGCCGCCGCCGTTGGACCTGCCGCTGCCGTCTGGGATGTCGCCGCCGGCGCCTCCGGTCGCGGCGGGTGCGCCAAGCGCGGCCGCGGGCGGCAGCGGTGCCGCGGTCGCGCCGGCCGGCGGGGACCGCCGGGACCACCAGGGCTTCTGGCGCAGCGCGGAGACGCTGGCGCCGATGGAGCTCGGGGTGAGGCACGACCGGCCGGGCGCCGGCCTGCGGCTCGAGGCGGGGACGGTCCTGCCGGCGGCGCTGGTGACCGCCGTCGACTCGGACGTGGCAGGGCCGGTCGTCGCGCAGGTGACGCAGGACGTCTTCGACCGCGACCAGCGCCAGGTCGTCATCCCGCGCGGCTCGCGGCTCCTCGGCGCGTACGACAGCCAGGTGGCGCTCGGCGAGAGCCGGCTGCTCGTCGCCTGGAGCCGCGTCATCTTCCCGGACGGCAGCGGCCTGAGCTTCCCCGGCCTGCCGGCGGCGACGCGGGCGGGCGAGGCGGGTCTTCCCGGCTCGGTCGACAACCACCTGGCCAGGGTCTTCGGCAGCGCCGTCCTGCTGTCGGTGCTCGGCGCCGGCGTGCAGCTGTCGCAGCCGCAGGAGTCGGCGGCCTTCGGCGCGGCGGCGTCGACGCGGCAGGTCGCCGCCGCGGCGGTGGGCCAGGAGCTGTCGAGCGTCGCGATCGAGATCCTGCGGCGGCAGCTGTCCGTGCCGCCGACCATCCGCATCGCCGCCGGAACCAGGTTCTACGTGTTCCTGCGCGGCGACGTGAGGTTCGAGGAGCCGCCCTCCCGCGAGTAGACGGAGAGCAGCCGGCTCGCGAGAAGGATCGCGGGGGCGGGCCCGGGAGCGGACGGCTGGCAGCGGGAACCCGGCCCACGACCGGTGACGGCCGCGGGCTCGCGAAGACGTACGCTCGAATCAAGACCATGACTTTTCATGGTCATAAGGAGGAACGATATGCATGGCCAACGACGGCGCCGATGGATGTCGGGTAGGGCCCTGGCTCTGCGCTGCCAAGGGACTGTGTGCAAGGCTCTGGCGCTGCGCTGCCTAGGGACTGTGTGCAAGGCTCTGGCGCCGCGGTGCCAAGGGGCCGCGTGGGTGGCGCTGGCGCCGCGGTGCCGATGGCTGCGGGGCAGGACCTCGCGCCGCGGTCCCTGCCGAGCGGGCGCGGCGCCGGCGCCGCGGCGACTGGGCATCGCGGGCCTGGCGCTCGCGTTGCTGGTCGGGCTGGCGGCGCCGGCCGGCGCGCAGGTGATCGCCGGCCGAGGCTTCGGGGAAAGCGTCGTCAGTTTCCAGGACGTCAACGGCAACGGCGTGCTGGACTGCCAGGAGCCGGTGACGATCCGCGCGGCGTACGTGGATCCGGCGGCGGACACGGCGACGGGCAGCGTCACGGGGCAGATGATGGCGCCGTTCGCGGGTGCGAACGGGCTCGCGTTCATCCCGGGGTCGGTCGAGCTCGACCGGGTGTTCAGCGTCGGCGACTGCGTCGCGACGATCGCCGGCGGCAACGATCCGAGCGACGTCGCGGCGACGGTGAGTTTCTCGTGCGGACCGCCGCGGAGCAACGGGCCGGGAGCGCAGGGCGGCAACGTCGTCGCGTTCCTCTACCGCGCGGCGTTCCGCGGCACGGTGCCGAGCTTCACCGCGGTCATGCGGGGCACGACGAGCGACGGCCTCGACCTGCGGCCGCAGCTCACGCAGAGCGCCGGCATCGGCACGGTCTGCCCGGCGGGCGGCGGGACGCCGAGCGTCACCGTTCTCAAGACGGTCGCGGGGACGGGCCTGCCGGGCTCGACGCTGCTCTACACCATCTCGGCCACCGATCGGAGCGGCCTGGGGCTGGGCGGCGTGCAGCTCACCGACGAGATCCCGCAGAACACGGTCTTCGACGCCGCGGCCTCGTCGCCGGGCTGGGTCTGCCCGGCCGGCTCCGCCGGCTCGCTCTGCCGGCTGCCGGCCGGCAACATCGGCCCCGACGGCACGGTGACCCGGTACTTCGCGGTGGATCTCGCGCCGGCGCTGCCCGCGGGCGTGTCGGCGGTGAGCAACACGGCCTGCGCGCGGTCGGGTCCCTCGACGGTCGTGGGGTGCGGCAGCGTCGCGACGCCGACTGCCGGGACGGTGAGCCTGACCATGGTCAAGAGCCTCGCCAGCGGCACGGGGGCGCCCGGCGCCACCATCGTCTACGACCTCCGCGTCGTCAACAGCGGCACGCAGGACAGCGGCCCGGTCACCCTCCTCGAGACGGTGCCGGCCGACACCAGCTGGGCGGGCGGCGGCGGCTGGTCGTGCTCGGGCGCCGGCGCGGGCTCGAGCTGCTCGCTGGCCGTGGGCAACGTCGCGGCCGTGGGCGGCGCGGCTGGCGCGCAGTTCGCGGTGGTGGTCGCGAGCCCGCTGCCCGCCGGCGTCACCAGCATCGTCAACACCGCCTGCGCCAACGCGGCCGGGTCTCCCAGCCCGCCCGGCGGCCCCGGCGGCCCCGGCGGTCCCGGCGGCCCCGGCGATCAATCGAGCTGCAGCACGGCGACGGTCCCGACCACCGGCATGCCGCTCCTCGCCGTCCACAAGACGGTCGCGGGCACCGGCGCGCCGGGGTCGAACCTGATCTACTCCATCGCGGTCCAGAACACCGGCAACCAGGGCGCCGCGAACGTCACGGTGAGCGAGGCGGTGCCGGGCCTGACGACCTACGTGGCGGCGGGGAGCTCGCCGGCCTGGGTCTGCGCGGGCTCCGCGGCGGGAGCGAGCTGCACGGCGGCGATCGCCTCGCTGCCGGCCGGGGCGTCCACGGTGCTGACCTACGTCGTCGCGATCGCGTCGCCGCTGCCGGCCGGCGCCTCGGTCGTCACCAACCAGACTTGCGCGGCGGCGCCCGGCCTGCCGAGCGCCTGCGGCGCGACGAGCATCCCGACGACCGGCCAGCCGAGCCTTCACCTGGCGAAGAGCTACGGGGGCGGCGCGGTGCTGCCCGGCGCGGTGCTGCCGTTCACGCTGACGGTGGCGAACAGCGGCAACCAGGACGTCGGCGCGGCGCTGCTGACGGAGACGGTGCCGGCGCTGTCGAGCTTCGACGCCGGCGCGAGCGACGCGCGGTGGCTGTGCGCGGGGGTCGCGGCCGGGTCGAGCTGCACGCTCGATCTCGGAGGCCTGCCGGCCGGCACGAGCCAGGCAGTGGCCTTCGCGGTGCGGGCGGCGGCGGCGCTGCCGGCGGCGGCGGTGATCGCGAACGCGGCCTGCGTGACCGGCCGCGACCCCCAGATCGAGGCCGCGGGCCGCACGGCGCTCGGGACGGCGCTGCGCCAGCTGCGGCGGGGGGCGAGGCCGGCCCAGGTCGCTGCGCTGCAGGCCTGCGGCAGCGTCGAGACGCCGCCGGCGCTGGCCATCGACACGACGCTCGCCGCGGCGGTCGTCGGGCACGGCGCCCCGGCGCTGCCGGGGGACCGCATCCATTACATCCTGACGGCGCCGAATGGGACCGGCGCGACGCTGACGACGCTGCTGGCGGCGGCGTCGCTCGACGCCAACACGGCGCTCGTCGCCGGGTCGGTGACGACGAGCCAGGGTGCGGTGACGACAGGGAACGGCGCGGGGGACACCACGGTGGTGGTGGCGCTCGGGGATCTCGCGGCGGGCGGCACGGCGACGGTCGAGTGGGACGTGACGGTCCATGCCAACCTGCCGCCGGGCCTCGCGCAGGTCGCGGCGCAGGTCGAGACGACCGGCGGCAACATCCCGCCGGACGAGAGCGGGCCGCCGCCGCCGCCCTCCACCCCCGGCCCGACCGAGACGCCGGTCACCGCGGGCACGTTGCCGCCGCCGCAGGCGATCCCGACGCTCGGCGAATGGGGGCTGGGCGCCATGATCGTGCTCCTGGGCGGGACGGCCGCGGTCGTGATGCGGCGCGGGCGGCGGCGCGCCGCGGCGGCGGCTGCCGATGCGCGAGCGGCCGCGGACGCGGGCTCGGGTGCCTGCGAATGACGGCCGCACCCGGCGGCACGCCGCTGCTGAAGATGGGGGAGAGCGGGAAGGGCGTGCGGTCGGAGGGCTGGCCGGGAGCGAGGCTGCGCGCGGCGGTCGATCGGCTGCACGCCGCCCAGCTCGCGGCGCTGGCAGCGCGGGAGAAACCGGTGACGCTCGCTGCACCGGTGCCCGCGCCAACAGCGCTGTCGGAGGTGGAACCAGCGGCGCGGCGCGATGCTTATCGCGCCCAGCACGAGGCGCTCGCGCAGGTTGATGAGATGGGTTCGCTGCTGGTGCGGCTGGCGCGTCTGGGGCGGGCCGATGGAACGGATGGAGAAGCCGTGGCGATCAGGCGCCGGCTGGTGAAGCTGGCAGTCGCCGCGGCCATCACGCTGGCCGAGCTGGTCGGCCTGGCCTTCGAGATCGACAGCCCGGCGGATGGAGCCTGCGGCCGGGCCGAGTCGCCCGTGCGGAGCAAGAAGCGTCGTTCCATGACCGCACGCGTGCGATGAACCCCTCCCGGCCAGACCGCCAACGGTCAGCTCCGGCCGCGGGCGGCGAAGGCCTCCCAGAAATCGTGGCCGAGCTGCTCGAGCCGCTCGAGGGCGAAGTCCTCGCCGGCGTCGCCATCGTGGACGAGGCGGACCGCGAGCCGCTCGGCGCGGATCGAGAAGATGAAGTACTGATCGTTGGCGCGCGCATTGCCGGAGAGCAGCAGCGCCACGGCGCCCTCGGCGGTGCTGATGTCGGCGTTGCCGACGTCCAGGCCCGTGGTGTTGCACGAGGCCTCGAATTCGCTCCAGGAGTGGGACTCCTGCCGTCCCTTGTCATACCACTCTTCATGCGTCTCCCAGGAGGACGGCTGGCGTTCGGGACCCGGCCAGCTGGCAAGGGTGTGCGCGCGGACTGCCCTCACGCCTTCCAGGCGGAAGCGGAAGCGGGCACCCTCCTGAAGGCTGCCGAAGCGCAGGAGGTGATCGCTGGCGAAGTCCAGCACCAGGGTGCGTGCCATTCGATCCGAGGTGATCGAACGCAGGACCGCGTCGTGCAGGCAGTCCCACAGGGAGCGGCAGGCGCCGCCCGGAGGACGGTCGAGCCAATCGTCGATGTGGAAGATCTCGGCCACCTCGCAGAGTGTATTCCCCGATGTGCGACCGGCTCCAGCAACCGAAGCGCTCTCGACCGTCTGGCGCGGTCGCGCCTCGCCGCGTTGCGCAGTGGAACTGGTCCGGCCGAGCGGAGTAGAGTAGTTCTTCAAGCACCGAAGGCGAAGTCAGGACGCGGTCACAGGTGAATACCCGATGGCGTATAGATACTATTTCGAAACTAAGATACAATTCGTCAGCTGACGCCGCCGGCCCCGATGGGAGGCGGCGCTCGGACGTCCGGCCCGTAGCGCCATTCCCATCTGGAGGAGCCGCTCCGGCTGCCGGTGCGGAGGACGAAGATGAAGACCAGATCGTTTCCTCTCCTTGGCCTGCTGGTGGGGGCCGCCCTGATCGCGAGCTTCTCGGTGAAGCCTGCCGCGGCGTGCGATCACACGAGACCCTTCGTCAATATCATGACGGGGTGTTGCGGCTGTAAGTTCAACATAAGCTTCAACTTGACCTGTACGGTCAACGACTGCAACGACTGCCCGACGGTCCACTGCTCGGGCATCAAGCCAGGGGTGACCACACAGGGGGCGCTGCTGCCCGAGGCCACGCTGCAGTGCAGCCTCGACGACGATGCCTGGTCGCGCCTGGCCGGCCCGGCGGATGGAGTCAAGGTCGAGGTGGTCAAGGTCAAGGCCCGCAGCTGATGCGGTCATCCAGGATGGGACGCCGTGACCTCCGGCCTCCCTCCTTCCTGGTGACGTGGGCGGCGGTGCCGGCCCTGGCGGCGCTGCCCGTGCTGGCGGTGCTGCCGGCGGTCACCCCGCCGCTCGCAGGCGCTGCGAAGCTGAGCGCCGCCGCCGCGCAGCCCCCCGGCGCGGCCCAGCCGGGAGGCCGGCGCCTCGACCTGGTGGACGACCGCGGCCAGGCGATCGCGAGCCCGCTCGAGGCGTGCTTCCAGCTCGAGCTCCGCACGGAGTGCAAGCAGGTTGCCCCCGGTGAGGGGGTACGCCTCCCCGCCGTCTTCAACAGCCTGCGGCTCGAGGGACCCGACCACGGGCCGCTGAGCCTCGCGCGCGTCGAGCTCCTCGCCCGGGTGACAGCGGCGGCGCCCAAGGCCGGTGGCGAGCCGGCAGGCCGCCTGGCAGTGCCGCGCAAGGCGCTGCTGCACGTCGCCGGCCTGCATGCCCCGGGCGGTCATCTCCCGATGCGGCAGCAGCCGCTTACGATCTCGCTGTACCAGCCGCGGGATCCCGCTTTCCACGAGCCGGCCTACCGGGTCACGCTGGCGCCGGGCGAATCGTCGGTCAAAGTCCCGGCCGGCGAGCTCGTCGCGTCGCTGGCGATGGCGGGGAATGCGCCGGACCTCGAGCGCCTGAAGTCCCGGCCCGGCGAACCGGTCCACCTGACCTACCAGCCGCGCTCCGGCTGGTCGCTGGTCGCGCGCCTCCGCGCCGCGGCCGACGAACGGCCGGTGAGCGGGGTGCAGGTGAAGCTCGCAGAGATCGTCGGCTTCGGCCAGCCAGGAAAGCCGATCACCGAGTTGGTCTCAGGGCCTGACGGGCTGGTGCTGGTCTCGGGCCTCACCGCTGCCATGGCGGAGCTCGCGGCGCTCCATCCCGGCTTCCTTGCTGCCGACGCGCAGGGACTCACTGCGAGTCCGGGCACCTTCGCTTTCCGCGAGGTCGCCCTGCAAGCCGGGGGACGCCTGCGCGTCCAGGTATCCATGCACGGCCGGCCCGTGCAGGAAGCGACCTGCGAGCTCCACGCCCCGGTGCCGAGGTTGCGGGAGGGCAAGGAGCCCTATCGGAAGCTCTGGGAAGGCCATGTCGATGCGCAGGGAATCTGTCGGTCGACCCGGCTGGCGGCGGGTGTGTACAAGCTGCGGGTGCTGATGCCCCAGAGCACCTCTCGGTTCAGCCGCTGGGTGACGGTGCCGGAAGGACAAGATGCGGAGGTGGACGTGCCACTCGCGCCGGCACGGGTCGCCGGCATCGTGAAGCGGGGCGGCAACCCGGTGCCGGCATACCGGGTGAAAGCGTCCAGGCTCGAAACGGACCGGCCTCCGGGAACGCCATCCGAAGCCGACAGCGAGGCCCTGAGCGACGGCGCGGGGAAGTACGAGCTGACCCTCTGGTCGCCCGGGACCTACGTTCTCGGCTTGAGGTCCCCTTCCGGAACGCCGGTCGCCGGCCACCGCCAGCTGACCTCGGCCGGCGACGACGAGCAGACCGTCGATTTCGATCTCGCCGGCTCGCCGCTCCGTGGCACGGTCACCGACGAGGCAGGGCAGCCGGTCGCGGAGGCGAAGGTCGCACTGCAGGGCTGGGAGGGTGTGCAGTCGGCGGCCAGCGACGGCGCGGGACGCTTCGAGTTCGACTTGCAGGACAAGGGCGCGGCAACGCTGCGGGCGTTCAAGAGCGGGTACCGCGAGGCCGATCCGGTCGACGTCCAGGTGCTCCAGGAGGACGTCCCGGTTCCGCCCGTGACCCTGGTGCTGAAACGCAAGACGACAGCCAGGGGGACGGTTCTCTCGGCCGCCGGGGCGCCGGTCGCGGACGCGCTGGTCATCAGCATCGCCCCGACGCCGGATGGCCCCGACGTCTACCGTGCGACTCGTTCGGGAGCGGATGGGACCTTCGAGGTCGAAGTGCCGTCCGCGGCGCCGCCGCGCGTCTTCGTCTCCGGGCCGGGCTGCCCGTTGTCCGGGTTCGACCTGCCGGCGCTGGGGGCGCCGCCGGGGCCGCCGGCGACGCCGCTGCCGGCATCGGCGGGAGATGGGGCCGAGGCCGCCGAGCCCGAGAGCGCCACGCCGCCGGCCGTCCTGCGCTGCCCGGCATCGCCCGCGGCGCTGCAGCTGAGCCTCGCCGACGACCGCGGCATGCCACTCGCGCACGCCGGGTTGATCCTACGGACAGGGAGCACGGTCGTGCCGAATGGCGTCCTCGTCGAGCATTTGATGCAGCTCGGGCTGGCGCCGGAGACCGACGGCAGCGGCAATCTCGTGCTCGCCGGGCTGGCGCCGGGTGACTACGACCTTTTCCTCAACCTCCGTTCCTCCGAGGCCACGGTCGCCGCGGGGTCGCACGAGGGCTTCCTGACGTCGGTCACCCTGCCCGCGCTCGAAACCACCGAGATCCAGCTCACCCTCCGGCAGGAGCGGTAACCGGCGGCGCCGGCTGAGCTCCTCCGCGAATTGGCGGGGGCCGTCCCCGTCGTCCACGCTCTGGAGAACCGGGGACTGGTCGACGAGATCGGCCGGCGTCAGGCCGCCCGCGCCAGGGTCAGGCGCGGTCGCGTCGAAGACGCTGCCGTCGTCGTATTGCGCCCTGACCGCCCGCAGGGGTCGTCCTTGCTCAGGATGCAGCGCGGGAGTGAGACAGGCGCCAATTCGATATGCTTGACACTTCTATTCCCAAAGCAGTAGAGTACTCTCCATTGCACAGTGATCTGGGGTGCCTGGCGATGGAGATGTGCCGCTTGTACGAGGGTGAAAGCATCTTGACCAAGCCTTTTTCGACTAGACGAGGAGTGGCGATGACAATGCGCAGCATGCTCCTGGCCAGCCGTAGCCCACGTTGGACTCCCCGCTCGCCTTCGGGCCAGCACCAGCCTGCCCTGGCTCTGGCCGCTGCTGTCTTGGTGGCGGGCGGCCTCCTTGGCCCGTGGCTTCCCGTTGCCGCGGCAGCCTCGGCAGCAGAGCCGCCGGCACCCCCCCGGGATGCCGTCAGCTCCCCGAAGCAGGCCGGCACCACGTGGCTTGACGAGGTAGGGCAGCCGCATCTCGTGCCCGGCGCGGTCGCGGATCTCCTCAGGAACGATCCCGGGGTCGTCTGGTCCGACGCCGCGCGGACCATGTTGATGTTCGTTCCAGAACGTGTCCTCGACAGGATCCCGCTCGACCAGCTGCCGGTACCCGCTTCCGTGCTGGGCAAGCTGAAGGCGCAGCTGCCTCCAGGCGAATGCTTGCCGATGTCGATCGGCGGCGGCCTCGGCCCCACGCGTGACGATGCCAGGCCGTTGCTCGACGTCCTCGCGCGAGACAGGCTCGCGTTCGTCGGCAAGGTAACCGTCGTCGAGCGGGGATTCTCGAGCTGGCGGGAGGCAGTGGCAACCATGATCCAGGTGCAGGTGGAGGAGGCCTTCAAGAGCGAGGACGGAGCTGTCCGGCCCGGTGACGTCCTGCTGTTTGCGGGGTACGGTGGCTCGATCTCGTTCCGCGGCGCGACGGTCTGCAGCTCCGAGGCGAGTGAGCATCCGTTCGTGCCCGGCGTCGGGCAACGCGTCTTCGTCATGGGTCTCTATTCGCTTCCCGGCTCCCGCTTCATCCAGGGAGGCATCGCGTACCCTGTCGCTGCGAACGACGTCGTCGAGGACGTTGGCTACAACCAGGTTCGAGTGCCCCATGCCCTGACCTTGAGCGATATCCGCGGGGCGTCGAAGGAGGCGAGCGATGCGCACTAGCGCGCCGATCTCCCTCTTCCTCGTCCTGCTCGTACCCGCCGTCCCGGCTCTCGGGCAGCAATGCACCAGGGGCGTGGCGCCCGGCCACCTGGTGCCGTTCTTCGGCAATAACATGCTGGGTTATGGCTCGACGGTGACGATCTACGGCGACCCGAACGCGAGGAGCACTTCGTACCTGGGGAACATCGCGACCGGCGCTGGTGGCGCATGGAACAACGCCTGCCCGAAAGGGACCTATCCCAACATCCCGACCTTCCAGGTCAATTTCAGCCAGGCGCCTCCCGCCAGCACGGCGTCCGCTCCCGCCGATCACACGCAGATACTGATCACTTTCTCCAATGCCCCGATGCCCACCGACGCCTCAGGCAACATCACGGCGTCGAAATGGACCCCGGCGCCGCCCGGCCAACCCGAGCAGATCACTCTCTATACCCAGTGCCCTCCTTCGTCGACCGGCGTCAAGTTCCCGCAGATAAACTGTGACGGCAACCACACGCAAGCGGACTGGAGCACCCCGGGAGCGCAGATCTTCCTGGAGCACGAGATCGGGCACACGCTCGGGTTGGACGACGTCGCGAGCAGTTGCAGCGGGGTCATGGGTGATCCACCCTCCACGACCGCCACGATCCCCAGCGACTACTGCGTCGAGACGAACAAGCTCAATGACCCCAATGCCACGTGCAACAACATGCCAGCCACCCCGGGGCAGACGCAGAACCCCTGTGACGCGGGGGCGACGCCGCCGAGGTCGGGCGGCGGGCCGGGGAATCGGGGGGGAGGCGCAGGTGGTGGTGTGTGTGACGACTACCCGTGGGTCTGCAACGACGGCGGCCCGACTTCCTGGCGCGGGTCCGGCATCGCCTGCAATTACGCCTGCGTGGCGGTCTCTGACGACAGCGGCAACATCATCAGCGACGGTTGCGGCTGGGGGTGCTTCCTTGCCGACGCCGCGACGCGTGGGAAATCCGAAGCGCTTCCCCCGGCCGGTGCCGGCAGTCCCGTGTTGCCCGCCAGCACGAGCCCGCCGTCCGGCGTCAGTGGTCCCGTGCTGTCCGTGACCTCCCCGACGGCAGGCCAGACCGTGAGCGGCGTGATCAACGTGACGGGATGGGCCATGCAGTACTTCGGCAACGCCCTGGTGTCCGTGGGGGTTGACGGCAGCGCTGCGAGCGTCAACCTCGCGCCGGGGCTGCCGTCGCCGCAGGCCTGCCTGGCGCCGGCCGGTGTGGTCAACTACTTCTGCAACATCTACAGCGGGTTCTCGGGAACCCTCGACACCCGGACCCTGGCCAATGGGCCACATATCCTCGACGTCGCCGCGGTCTCGCTGGCCGGCTGGCTGACCAGCCTGGAGGTGTCGTTCGTCACCGCGAACACTTGCTTCGACACGATCCCGCCGACGGTTGCAGTCGCCAGCCCGGCGAATGGCGCGGCGGTGGGTGGCGTCGTTCCGGTGTCGGTCAGCGCCGCTGACAACGTGGCCGTGACGCAGGCGTCCCTGTACGTCGATGGCCAGATCGTCGCGGTCTGGGCCGCTCCGCCGTACACCTACTCCTGGAACACGGCACAGGTGGCGCCGGGAGCTCACACCCTCCAGGCGCGAGCGGCGGACGGCTGCGGCAATACCGCGGCCTCGGCCGTCGTTCACGTCAACGTCATCGCACCCGTGAGGCTGTACGTCGACATCCCGGCGCCCAACGCCTCCATCAGCGGGACGTCGTACGGGATGGCGGGTTGGGCGAGCGACCACTACGGTATCTCGTTCCTGTCCTTCGGCCTCGACGGCCTGACCTTGCCGCTGACCTTCTACAAGTATGGCGTTTCCCGGGGAGACGTGTGCAACGTCTATCCGGGAGATCCGAACTGTCCGTATGTCGGCTGGGACGCTTCCTTCAACACGACCTGCTTCGTCAACGGCTCGCACACCCTGGTGGTGACGGCGACGGACACGATCGGGCAGTCCGGTACGGCGTATTGGCCTGTCGTCATCGCGAACAACCCGGCCCCCAGCGCGAGCATGTTCTGGATCCAACCGGAAGCCTCGGCCGGTTACGGTCCTCCCGGGAGCTTGATCGTGGCCGGATATGCGTACGGCGGCACCACTTGCGGCGGCGTGCAGCTCTGGTGGCGCGACGTGACCGCCGGGGGGTGGTGGAATGTCGTCAGCTACCAGCCCTATCCGGATTCGACCGGCCTCTTTCTCAACGCCATTCCCAATGTCAACGCCTTTCACCAGTACGCGGCATACGCGGTCTACAGCGGCGCCACGTCGGCGACCTGTAACTACCCGGGCACCAACGCCTTCCATTGGTGTCCGTAGCCGGCGCTCACGGGCTCTCGAGCGCCGGCCCTCGGCGGCGTGAACGGCCGGCCGGCCGCGCATAGGCGAGGCAGCCGGCCAGGCCGAGGCCAAGACCGCAGAGCAGCAGCGCTGCCCGCCAGTGCGGGGGCTCATACCTCAGGTGCAGGAGATGATGCCCTGGTCCGACTTCGACCCCGAGGAAGCCACCGTCGATCTCGTGCACCGCGGCTTCTTCTCCTCTCTCCGTGCGCGCTCGCCAACCCCTGACCAGGGCCACGCTGGACGCCAGGAGGCCGCCGCCGCTCGTGGTGACCGCGACGTCGAAGCCGTTCGGCTCGGCACGCACCATCGCGACGCTGCCTTCCTGGCTCCGGGCCGGGGCCTGGCCGGAACCGACGAAGGCCACGGCGTGGAGGTCGTCGCAGTCGAGAGTTGCCTGCACGGGGTCGTTCACTGCCAGGACCGAGCGCGGTAGGAAGAAGAGGCCGAGGGCGGCATCGTTCCGCCAGATGCGGCTGCCGGGTTCCTCCCAGGCCGGCACCCAGGGAGGAGGCAGGCGCTCACGGTGGCGCGTCAAGAGATAACGCAGACCGAGGAAATCCAGGATTGGCTGCCGGAACGCCGGCGGGCTGAGCCACAGGTCCCGGCCGACCAGGTAGTGAGGCCGCATGCTCCGGCCGACGATGAACACTGCTCTCGCCGGCTGGATGGGGTCATTGCCGCGTGGGTCCCACAGGTCGTAGAGCGCGCCGAGATTGGGTTTCAAATCGTCGTACTCGCCCATGACCCGGTAGGGCGCGGCGCCGGCCGCGCGCTGCGCGGCGAGGAACGTGACCGCCGGCGGGGCCGGGGCGAGAGCGAAGCGCGGCGGCACGACCGGTTGATAGCGCACGCTCAGTGACACGAGATCGGCGAGCAGTGCCACGACCGCGAACCATCTCGAGACGCGCGTTCCTCTGGCCACGAAGAGTGCGCACGACCAGGCGACGGCGCCACCGAGAGCCAGCAGGAACCACGTCCGCTCCCAGGCCTGCGATGGCGGTGGCAGGAGCAGGAGAGCGAGCGCCAGGACGAGACCACAGGCCCCCAGGGCGAGGCGCCCGCGGCGGAGATCGAGGAGGTCCAGGCTGAGACCGCCTGCCAGGGCGACGGCGAGCACGAAGACGAGACGCAGGCGGGCATGGGGCGCCGCCCCGATCACCGGCAGCCAGGTCATGAGGGTGAAGAACGGGTCGATGCGCAGGGCGACGAGGAGCGCCAGGACGCCGCCGGCCAGGATGGGCAGGATGCGGCGGGGGCGAAGGATGGCGCCGGCGCAGCCGACGGCGAGGGCCAGGAGGCCGGCGTAGCCGCTGCAGATCTCGTTGAAGTTGAAGGGGCCATGCCAGGTGCCGTCGCGGGGGCTGCCGAAGCGCAGCGGGTCGACAATCAATGCGAGGAGGCGGCCCTCGAACGGCGGCGGCTGGACGAGGTCGGCGCGGCGGCTCACCATGGCCTGCCGCGCGCTCTCGGGGATGGCATCGAGAACCGGCACGAGAACGGGTGCGGCCAGGCATGCGGTCAGCACGGTGGCGACTCCCAGCTCGAGCACGAAGGCCCGCCTGGGAAGGCCTCCCGGGCGGGCTGCCAGGCAGCCGGCGGCGACGAGCGAGACCAGCGCGGCGGTCGCCGCCGTCTCGGGGTGACCCGAGAGCAGGAGTCCAAGGCCACAGGCTACGAGGCCTGCCATGCCGCCCGCCTGGCCTCGTCGCATGAGCACGATGGACAGCAACACTCCCGGGATCCACGCCATCGCCATGCCGTGCGGGTGATAGGCCCAGCAGGTCTCGAAGACGGAGAAGGCGTAGGCGACGGCGCCGAAGGTTGCCGCGGCGCGCCCGGCGCCGAGAGCCTCGAGGAGGGCGTGCATCAGGAGCAGGGCCAGCAGGACCTGCCACGCCACCGCCACCGTCAGCGCGTGGAGAGGGGGGAGAGGCAGGGCCATGAGGTGGAGGGGGGCGAACGGCGCCGACTGCGCGTTGCCGAGCAGGGGTTGGCCGGTCCCGAGCTCATTGGCCCAGAAGGGCATCTCTCCCGCCAGGAGCCGCTTCCGCACGAGGTCGTGGAACGGGAGCATCTGGAGCGGGATGTCCGAGAGCAGAGGGTTCCGCGGCATGACCGGCGCCGGCAGCAAGGAGCTCCACGGCCGCCACTGGTAGGCGATGTCTGTCGGCACTTGCAGCGCGGGCGTGCAGAGCGGGACGGCGAAGTAACCGAGGACGAGCAGTCCGTACCCTGCGAGAGTCGGGAGCGACAGCCCGCGCCATAGGCGAAGCAGGCCACACAGCAGCAGCGCACCGACAAGGAACAGGGCTAATTTCAAGCCGGCTCCTCGCCAGGTGCCCGCAGCGCGCGCCCTTGCCGCTGCGAGATCGGCCCTGGGGGTGGCGCGCCGCAGCGCCTCGAGGCGGCCAGGGGCCCGAAGCCCTGGCCCGCGATGCGGTTGTCCGTCGAGGTCACGGTTGGAGCCTAGCAGGTGCTGGGCTCCAACCGAGCGCAGGGGGCTCGGGGCGAGCGGCTACCTGCAGCGGGCGGCCGGCGTGCGGAACGTGCCTCCCATCGAGTACCAACCGTTGATGCCCAACGAGGGCACCTCGTTGAAGAACCAGGAGAAGAAGGCAAGCTCCTGCGGATGGTAGTTCACGCCGTTGGGCATCCCTACCTCGAAGAGACTGCCGCTCAGCGGGTCTCCGACCTCGAGGTTCGTCTGGCATCCCGAGACCTGGCCGATATGACCCCAGGGCGGGGTCGGGTTGTTGCCCAGAGGGTCGTCGTACCACTCGCCGATCTCGTGGGAGAGCGGGGCGATGTCGCTGACGTCCTTGAACCCCTGATTGGTGTCGTACTCCCCCACGCCGTAGGTCTGGACGCCATGAAAGTTGAACCAGCTGTGGTAGCCGAGCGTGCAGCAGTTGTTCTGGTTGCCGTTGTAGAAGACGACGTTCGAGAACAGGAACAGCACGAAGTCGGCCGGGCCTACACCGAACTTGCGGAGCTGTGGAAAGACGGTGCTCCTGACGAACGCGTCCCACTTGGCCTTGTCCACCAGGCCGAGCCTGCCGCAGGGGCTCGACTGGGTCGGGAAGCCGTGAAAACTGATGGCGGCGGTCGGCAACCAGCCGGGCGAGATGCGCACGCTGTAGCCGGGATTGCGTGCGCCCGGACCGGTGAAGGCCCAGAACTCGAAGCGGCGGAACTCCTCTTCGTACTGCCGTGGGCCGTCCCCGTAGTCCACGCTCTGGAGGACCGGGGATTGGTCGACGAGGTCGGCCGGCGTCAGGCCGCCCGCGCACGGGTCGGGGGCGGTCGGGTCGAAGACGGTGCCGTCGTCGAAGACCGCACTGATCGGGATGATCGCGACGGACACGACGCTGTTCCTCGCGTTGTTCCTCGACGGGTCCGAGCCCACCTCCGTGAAGGTGTAGCGCTGCCGGCCGACCTGAACGAAGTTGGTGAAATTCGTGAAGCTGAGGCGCAAGGCCGCCTTCTCCAGCTCCGGTCCCGGCAGCACCTCGAATCGCGGCGTCCAGGACGCCTCGGGGACGTCGAACGGCTCATCGGCGGTGAGCGAGAACGTGAGCTCGCGGGCAGTCCCACTGGCCGGGCCGGGCGCGCCGGCAGCGAGGACCGGGGTCCAGGCGCCACAGGAAGCTGCGAGACAGGTCGCTACGGCAAGCTTGACAGAGCCGGTCATCAGGTGCCTCCAGGAGTCGGCGAGCAGGATAGGGGCGGGGCTGGTTGTCAACGTGGCTGCATGCCACCACGCCGCTCCTACCCGCTCGAACCAGTCATCGCTGATCGATGAGTATGATTCGCAGCATAGCTTCTGACGTGAGGTTCGTCAAGCGGCCGCCCGGTCGAGCGTCGCCGCGGCCGAAGCATAGCGGCGTTGCCATCTTCGCATCATTTCAATGCAGAGTCGTCCTTCTCTGATTGTTAAGTACAGTTCGCGAATGATCGAAGCTCACGGCGGCGGTTCTCCGGCGCCGCGGGCCGCGCCCGCGGCCGGGGGCGGCTCCGTCCTGGACCTGGCCCGGGGCGGCGGCGCCGTCCTCCGCGGCGTCTCCCCGAGCCGCGCGGCGGGCACCCTCTCTTGCAGGACTGGACGTGGCCGCGGCAGGCGCGCCACGCGGGTACCAGCCCGGTGCATGGCCGGGCGCGGACTGGTGCCGCTTCCTTGAACCGCGGGATTGCCGATCCCGCTCACTCGATCGGAGGTTCGTCATGCTTCATGCCTTGCGTCACCATCGCCGACTGCTCCTCGTCCTCGTGCTGGGGGCGTGCCTTGCCCTGCTGCTGCTGGGCGTCTTCAAGGGATCGCCGGCGGCCGCGGCGACGAAGACGGGACACGACTTCACCTACTACAACAATGCCAACCACCAGACGGTGGTCGGCTATCGCTACTACTGTCCGACCTATTCCGGGGGGTGGGGATCGATCACGCCCTATTACGTGATCAACACCTTCCCCTGCAACTGAGCGGGGGAGGGCGGGCATCCGCGGCAAGAGCCCGCGGGCCGCAAGCAGGGGATCTCCTCGCGGATCGGGTATATTGATTGGCGCTGCTGGCGAGGACGAGGACGGGGAGAGGGAAGCGATCGCATGGAGACCAGGCCCGCGCCGGCGATCCGGCCGGCGGCCGCCGCGGACGCGCAGCGCATCGCGGACATCTACAACCAGGGGATCGCCGAGCGCGGGGCCACTTTCGAGACGGCGCCGCGCACGGTGGCCGACATGGCGCGGCGGCTGCAGCGGCCTGAGCCGGCGGAGCGTCCGGCGCCGGCGCCGCCGCCGGGCCCGCCGGCGCCGGCCGCGCGCTACCCGACGCTGGTTGTCGAGCACGAGGGCGTCGTGGCGGGATGGGCGGCGATCGCCGAGTACCGCCCGCGCCGCTGCTACGACGGGATCGGCGAGTTCTCGATCTACCTCGACCGCGGCGCGCGCGGCCGTGGCCTGGGCCGCCTGCTGCTCGAGGCGCTGATCGGCGAGGCGGCCCGGCTCGGGTACTGGAAGCTGGTGTCGCGGATCTTCCCCTTCAACACCGCCAGCCTGGCGCTCTGCCGCTCCTGCGGCTTCCGGGTCGTGGGCACCTACGAGAAGCACGGCCGCCTCGACGGCAGGTGGCTGGACGTGGTCATCGTCGAGCGCCTGATCCCCGAGAATCAGGCCTGAGCGGGGGTAGTGTCCTGGATTGCTGGCCAGGACACTACCTGAGCGGGGGCCCGACGTTGCCGTCCGCCGCGATCGATGCTACCTTCTGGCCGCGGCCCAGGGGGACCCCCCTCGAGCCTTCGCCTGCCTCGACACGGACCATCCGAGGGAATCTCGCCATGAAGGGAGCCGTCGAGCCTCGCCTGTCGCGCGGACTGCGCGATCTGCTCTCCGAGCCCATGCTGGCGCGGCAGCAGATGATCGAGACCATCCGCCGGGTCTACGAGCTCTACGGGTTCGTGCCGCTCGGCACGCCGGCCGTCGAGTACCTCGACGTGCTGACCGGCACCGCCGGCCAGGAGACCCAGCAGTCGATCTTCACCGTGCAGAGCCCCGAGCGCGAGCCCCTCGGGCTGCGCTTCGACCTCACCGTGCCGCTGGCGCGCGTCGTGGCGCAGTACCATGACCTGCCGCGCCCGTACCGGCGCTACCAGGTGTCGCCGGTCTGGCGCGCCGACAAGCCGAACCCTGGCCGCTACCGCGAGTTCATCCAGTTCGACCTCGACTCCGTCGGCGCCGAGTCGGAGATCGCCGACACCGAGATCATCGCCGGCATGTGCGACACGCTGGCGGCGCTCGCGGTGGGGCCGTTCCGCGTCCGCTTCTCGAGCCGCGGCCTGCTGAACCTGATGCTCGCCGCCGCCGCGGTGCCGGAGGGCGGCGCGGCCGACGTGCTGCGGGTGCTCGACAAGCTCGAGAAGATCGGCCTCGCGAAGGTGAAGCTCGAGCTGACCACCGGCTACCGCGACGAATCGGGCGACACCATCCGCGGCCTCGGCATGGCGGCCGAGCAGGTGGCGAAGATCGAGCGCTTCCTCGAGATCCGCGGCGACCGGCGCCAGGAGGTGATCGCGCGCCTGCGCTCGTTCTTCGGCGAGCAGCCCGGGGCGGCGGCGGAGATCGGCCTGGTGGAGCGCATCTCGAGCCAGCTCGCGGCGCTGGGCTACGGCGACGACCAGGTGACGCTGGACCTCAGCATCGCGCGCGGCCTCGCCTACTACACCGGGCCGGTGTTCGAGGCGGTGCTGCTCGACGCGCCGCAGTACGGGTCGGTGTTCGGCGGCGGCCGCTACGACGACCTGGTGATGCGCTTCCTCGGCGAGAAGGTGCCGGCCACCGGCGCCTCGCTCGGCGTCGATCGGCTGCTGGGCGCGCTGATGCATCTCGGCAGGGCGGGAGGCAGGAAGGCGACGGCGCAGGTGCTGGTGGCGCGCATCGACCGCGCGCTCGAGGAGGAGTGCCTGGCGATGACCTATGAGCTGCGCCGGGCCGGCATCCCGGCCGAGCTCTACCTCGGCACCGAGAAGGGGGTCGGCAAGCAGATCAAGTACGCCGACCTGACCGGAATTCCGATCGTGCTGCTCTACGGCTCGACGGAGAAGGAGCGCGGCATCGTCACCTTGAAGGACATGGAGGTCGGCCGCGAGCTCGCCAAGAAGGTGGACGCGCGCCGCGAGTGGCTGGCCCAGCGCCCCGGCCAGCGCGCCGTGCCGCGCGCCGAGCTGGTCGCCACGGTGCGCGAGATGCTGGGCCACTCCGAATAGCGTCAGCGGGCGGGCGGGGCGGGGCGGGGCGTAAACTGTGCCGTTACAGCACAGTTACAATGTCAAGTGGCGCGTTACACGATACACCCCGGGGTATAGCTCTCCCATCGAAGATATGCTATTGGTGTGGTAACGATCAGGCCTCACGGACCGTCGATGGTCCCGGTCTCACCGTGCACAGTCACGCTGCCGGCCGCCAGGGCCGCCCAGGGCTGCAAGAGTGGCTCTCCGCCGCCGGCGCCTTCATGGAGGGCACAGCGATGTTCACTGTCAAGCCTCGGTTGGCAATGTCCGCATTGTTGTTCGGATTGTTCGCAGGGGGTCTCCTGCTCCCGGTCTGCGCGCTGGCCCAGCAGCCCTGCCCGCGGTTCCCGGCCGGCAGCACGCTGACCGCGCCGCCGGACCTCTACAGCGAAGACGGCGTTCTCACGGTGAACTTCACCTACCAGACGCGAGTGGACCAGAACGGCAACACCCTCTTCTGCTTCGTCACCGACGACGGCACGCAGGACCCCACCCTGCACGTTCACCCCGGCGATCTGCTGGTCATCAACTTCAAGAACGGGCTGTCCGCGTCGACAGCAGCGCCGCACCGGGGCCACGTGATGACGATGACCTTCTCGGGCTCCGACATCTGCGGCTCCGCGACGCAGACCGCCAGCTCGGTGAACATTCATTACCATGGCACGAACACGTCGCCGACCTGCCATTCGGACGAAGTGATCCACACGCTGATCAATGGCGGCGAGAGCTTCCAGTACAGGATCCAGTTCCCGTCCAACGAGCCCCCCGGGCTCTACTGGTATCACCCCCATGTCCACGGCATCGCCGAGGCCGCGGTGCAGGGCGGGGCGTCGGGGGCCATCGTCGTCGAGGGGATCGAGAACGTGAACCCGGCGGTCGCCGGCCTGCGCGAGCGGGTGATGGTGATCCGCGACAACCACGTTCCCGGCAACCCGACGCCCGGCGGCGCGGTGCCTTCCTGGGACCTCTCGGTGAACTACATCCCGGTCCCCTACCCGACCTACACCCCCGCCGTCATCCCGATGCGGCGCGGCGAGCAGCAGTTCTGGCGGGTGGTGAACGCCACCGCCGACACGATCCTCGACCTGCAGGTGCAGTACGACGGCGTGCCGCAGCCGTTGCAGGTCATCGGGCTCGACGGCGTGCCGGTGGGATCCCAGGACGGCGCGGGCCAGGGCCGGTCGTTCACCGCCACCGACATCCTGCTCGCGACCGCTGCCCGTGCCGAGTTCATCGTCACGGCGCCCGGCCCGGGCGTCAAGAACGCGACCTTCCTCACCCTGGCCATCGACACCGGCCCGATCGGCGACAACGATCCGCAGCGCCCGATCGGCACGATCAGCACCAGCGGCCATGACGACAGGGCGGCGCGGACCTTGCCCGCGAAGTCCGGCCCGCCCGGCCCGCAGCGCTTCGCGGGTCTCCGCGACGAGCACCCGACGGTGCAGCGCACGCTCTACTTCTCGGAGGTCCTCTCGGATCCGAACAACCCGCTCAGCCCGACGAACTTCTTCATCACCGTCGACGGCGCCACTCCGACCCTGTTCGCCCCGACCAACCCGCCGGCGATCGTGACCACCCAGGGCTCGGTCGAGGACTGGACGATCCAGAACCGGACGGGCGAGAACCACGAGTTCCACATGCACCAGATCCACTTCCTGCAGCTCGAGCAGAACGGCGTGCCGATCGCGAACGGCCAGTACCTCGACATGCTCCAGGTCCCGTACTGGACGGGCTCGGGCCCGTACCCGAGCGTCAAGGTGCGCATGGACTTCCGCGGCCCGGACATCGGCGACTTCGTCTATCACTGCCACATCCTCGGCCACGAGGACAACGGCATGATGGCGATCATCCGCGTGAAGTCCAACGACGACGCGCGTGCCAACCGCGCCCCGGGGCAGCCCCAGGCGAGCAAGGCCGCAGCCACGGCCGCCGCCGCCAACCTGCCGCCCGGAGACCTCCCAGCGAAGGCTCACCAGCCGCACCAGGAGTAGACGCGATGCCGGCCGCTCTCGACCGCGCGGCGTCGAGAGCGGCCCCGGCTTGCCCCCGGGTTTGACGGCCTCCGGGCGGTCCCGGTATCATCGGCCCATGCCGAGCGCGACGTCCCCAGGATTCCAGATCGCTTGGCGTCGGCACGCCCACCACGCGTACGTCTAGCCGAGGCCCTGCGCCCCGGCAGCGGACCCGGGACGAGGCCCATCGCTCTTTCACCGCGACCTCCTGCCGGGCTCCGGCTCCGACAGGAGGTTTTGCTTTTGCGGCAGACGGCTCCATCCCCCCCTGAAGCGCCCGCGGCCCGGCCCGCGTCCGCGGCGCCGGCCTGCCGGCCGCGGACGCCGCGGACGCCGCGGAGAGGCAGCGCGTGAGGGTCTCCGCGGCCCTGCCCACCGGCGTCGCGGCGCTGCTCTTCGAGAGCGCCCGAGCCCGCCGCCGGCTGGAGGGCCGCCTGGCGGCGCTGGTCGAGGGCCACGGCTACGCCGAGGCCATCCTGCCGATCCTCGACTATCTCGAGCCGTACGAGGCGCTGCTCACCCCCGCGAGCCGCGGCGAGCTCTACCGCTTCATCGACCGCGACGGCGAGCAGCTGGCGCTGCGCGCGGACTTCACGCCGATGCTGGCGCGCCTGCTGGCGCCGCGCCTGTCCTCGCTGCGCCTGCCGCTGCGCCTGTTCTACCGCGGCGACGTCGTGCGCTACGAGGAGAGCCGGCCGGGCAGCCGGCGCGAGCTCTACCAGATGGGGGTCGAGCTGCTGGGAATGGCTGGCGCGGTCCCGGGCGAGCCCGCGGAGGAGGCGGAGCGGGAGGTGCTCGGGCTGTTCCTGGAAGCCCTGGCCGGCGGCGCCGGCGGCGGACCGCGGCAGGTGGTGCTGGGGCTCGCCGGCAGCCTCGACGCGGCGCTGCTGGCGGCGGCGGGCGGCGGCTCGCGCGGCGGCCTGCCTGCAAAGGCCACGACCGCCACGACGCCCGCGACGGCCACGACCGCCACGACAGCCACGACCGCCACGACGGCCGCTGCGGCTGCGACGGCCGCGGCGGTCGCCCGTCGCGAGCGCAGCGTCGTGCGGCAGGCCTGCCCGGCGTTGCTGTCGATCGTCGAGACCGGGCTGCCGGAGCGTCCCGAGGACCTGGGGCCGGCGGCGGCCGCCCGGCTGCGCTGGCTGCTGGCGCTGCGCGACGAGCTGGCGGCTCGCTTCCCGGCGGTGCAGCTGAGCGTCGACCTGGCCGAGTTCGCCCGCTTCAGCCGGCATCCCGACCTCGCCGCCGAGGCCGGCGCCCGCTCCTACTACGACGGCCTGGTGTTCCGCGCCTACGCCGGCGCCGCCGCGGTGCCGGTCGGCGGCGGCGGCTGCTACGGCAGCCTGTTCCGGGCGCTCGGCGCGGACATCGACGCGGTCGGCTTCTCGCTGAACCTCGACGGCCTGCTCGAGGCGGGCGAGGCGGAGGTCAGGGGGGCCGCCGAGGCTACGTCCGGTGCGGTGGAGGCCGTCCGATGATTCGCGTGGCGCTGCCGAAGGGGCGGAACCTCGAGGCGGCGGTGGCCGCCCTGCGGGCGGCCGGGCTGGGCCTGGCGGGGTACGAGGCGGGCGGCCGCAGCCTGCGCACCGCGCTGCCCGAGGACGGTGTCGAGATGCTGTCGCTCAAGGACTGGGACCTGCCGCTCTACGTCGAGCACGGGGTGGCGGACTGCGGCATCGTCGGCAGCGACGTGCTCGGCGAGCTCGACGGCGACCTGCTGGTGCCCGCCCGCCTGGCCGCCGGCCGCTGCCGCTTCGCCCTGATCGGCCGCTCCCCGGAGCTGCCGGCCGCGGGCTGCCAGGTGCGCCTGGCGACCAAGTACCCGCTGACCGCGCGGCGGCTGGTCGCCGGCCGCGCCTGGGGCGCCGAGATCGTGCGGCTCTCGGGCTCGGTGGAGCTGGCGCCGGCGCTGCGCCTGGCGGAGCTGGCGCTGGACCTGGTGCAGACCGGCCGCACGCTGGCCGACAACGGCCTGGTGGAGATCGAGGCGGTCGCCGAGGTGGCGCCCTGCCTGGTGGTGAACCGCGCCTCCTTCCAGCGGCACCGCGCCCGCATCAACGCCTGGCTGGACCGCATGGAAGCGGCGGGAGCGGTGGCATGAGCCGTGCTCCCCTGCGCGTCGTCGCGGCCGCGTCGCGCGCCGGCCGCCGCCGGATCGCCGAGCTGACCGGCAGGGCGGCGGCGGTGCTCGACCCGCGCACCATGCGGCAGGCGGCGAAGATCGTCGAGCAGGTGCGCACCGGCGGCGACCGCGCGCTGGTCGGCCTGGCGCGGCGGCTCGACGGCTCGCCGGCGCGCACCGCCGCCGAGCTGCGGCTGCAGGTCGAGCCGGCAGGAGCCGGGCCGGCGGACCCCGAGCTGCCGGCCGGCTTCCACGAGGCCCTCGAGCGGGCGATCGCCGCCGTGGAGCGCTTCCACGCCCCGCAGGTGCGGCGCGGCTACCGCCTGGCGTCGGACGACGGCGTCGAGGTCGAGGAGCGCGTGCTGCCGCTCGGCAGGGTCGGCATCTACGTGCCGGGTGGCCGGGCGAGCTATCCCTCGACGGCGGTGATGACGGTGATCCCGGCGCGGCTGGCGGGGGTGGCCGAGATCGTGGTCGCCACGCCGGCCGCGTCCTTCCGGGAGAGCGCCGCGCTGCGCCATGCGCTGTCGCGCCTGGGCGTCGAGGAGGTGTGGGGGCTGGGCGGGGCGCACGCGGTCGCGGCGCTGGCCTACGGCACCGAGTCGCTGCGGCGGGTCGACAAGATCGTCGGCCCCGGCGGGGCTTGGGTCACCGCCGCCAAGCGGCTGGTCGCCGGCGACGTCGGGATCGACGGGCTGGCCGGGCCGACCGAGGTGGTGATCGCCGCCGGCGACGGCGCCGATCCGGCGCTCGTGGCCGCCGACCTCCTGGCCCAGGCCGAGCACGACCCGCTCGCCGCCGCGGTGCTGATCACGCCGGACCCCTCGCTGGCCCGGCTGGCGGCGGCGGCGGTCGCGTCGCAGCTGGCGGCGCTCGAGAAGCTGGGCGGCGCCGCCGGGGCCGCCAGCGCGGCCACCGCGCGGCTGGCCCTCGAGCGGTTCGGCACGGCGCTGCTGGTCGACGGCTGGGACGAGGCGCTCGAGCTGATCGAGCGCATCGCTCCCGAGCACCTGCAGCTGGCGGGCGCCGGGGCCGAGGCGTTGGCGGAGCGCGTGCGCTCGGCGGGAGCGGTGTTCGTCGGGGCCTCGACCCCGGAGGTCTTCGGCGACTACGTGGCGGGTCCCAGCCACGTGCTGCCGACCTGCGGCAGCGCCCGCTTCGCCTCGGCGCTGGGCGTCGAGGATTTCCTGCGGCGCAGCCACCGCGTGCGCTTCTCGCCGGCAGCGGCCGCGCGGTGGGCCGAGGCGGCGGCCTGCCTGGCGGCGGCCGAGGGGCTGCCGGCGCACGCCGCGGCGGCGCTGCTGCGCGGGAGCCCCGCGACGGGTGGCGGCGCGGTCGGCGGCGGCGGGGCCGGCGGGGCCGGCGTGGGCGACGGCCGCGCCGGGACCGGCCTGCGGCGACTGCGGCGACTTCGGCGACTGCCGAGCCCGCGAAGGACGCCCCTGTCATGAAGCCGCCGCTCGCGATCGATCCCGCCGCGCTGGTGCGGCCGGAGCTGCGCCGGCTGACGGCCTATCATCTCGATCTCTCGCCCTGCCGGCACAAGCTGGACCAGAACGAGTCGCCCTACGAGCCGCCGGCGCGGCTGAAGCGGCAGGTGGCGGCGCAGCTGCTGGCTGCCGGCTGGGCCCGCTATCCCGACTTCCACGCCGACGCGCTGCGGCGCGACTTGGGAGCCTTTCACGGCTGGCCGCCGGAAGGCGTCCTGGTCGGCAACGGCTCGAACGAGCTGCTGGACGTCTGCCTGTCGGCGCTGGTCGAACCGGGCGGCGAGGTGCTGGGCCGCGAGCCGAGCTTCAGTCTCTACCGCATGATGGTGCTGAAGGCCGGCGGAGTGCCGCGCTTCCTGCACGCCGAGGCCATGGCGCCTGCGGGGACCATCGGCGAGGCTGGGCCGGCGGAGGATCAGGGGCCGTCGGGGGCCTCGGAGTCGGCGGGGGCGCCGGAGTTGCCGGAGGACACGAGCGAGGGGGCGCCGGCGGCGTTCGGGGGCGTGCCGCTCGACGCGCTCCTCGCGGAGGTGGCGCGGCAGCCGCGGCGGCCGCTGGTGCTGTGCTCGCCGAACAACCCGACCGGCGACGCGCTGCTGCCCGCCGAGGTCGAGGCGCTGCTCGAACGGCAGGAGGGGCCGCTGCTGCTCGACAACGCCTACGGTGAGTTCTGCCGTCACGACTACCGGCCGCTGCTCGACCGCCATCCGCAGCTCATCCTGCTGCGCACCTTCTCCAAGGCCTGGGCGCTGGCCGGCCTGCGGCTCGGCTACCTGCTCGCCGACCCGCGGCTGGTGGCCGAGCTGCTCAAGGCCAAGCTGCCCTACAACCTCGGGCGCGCCGGGCTGCTGGCCGGGCGCGCGGCGCTGGCGGCGGCGCCGGCGGCGCGGCGGCGGATCGCGGCGATCACCGGGCGGCGCGAGGCATGGCGCCAGATGCTGGCGGCGGCCGGCCTGCGGGTGATGCCCTCCGAGGCCAACTTCCTGCTGGTGCGCCGCGCCTCGCCGGCGGCGGCGCGGGCGCTGCGCGACGGCCTGGCGGCGCGCGGCATCCGGGTGCGCGACGTCGGCGCCTACCCCGGCCTGGCCGGCTGCCTGCGCATCTCGGTCGGCAGCGGCGCCGCCCTGCGCGCCACCCGGCAGGCGCTGGCAGAGATGCGCGAGGCCGGCGAGCTCGGCGACGAGTCCGCGGCGGCCGCGGCGGGCGCGGCGGGCGCGGCGGCGGCGGCGGGCACGGCCGGCGCGAGGACGGCAGCGGACGCGGCTGGTGCGGCCAGTGCGAGAGCGGCGGCTGACGCGGCGGACGCGGCGGACGCGGCGGGCGCGGCCCGGCCGCCGTCATCGGCGGGTCCGGCGCCGTCGCCCCCGGCCCGGCCGGCGTGGGCCGGTGGGCGCCGCGGCGAGGTCGAGCGCGCCACCGGCGAGACGCGGGTGCGGCTGGCGCTGGACCTGGACGGCGGCGTGCGCCGGGTCGAGGTCGGCAACGGCTTCTTCGGCCACATGCTGGACGCGCTCGCCACCCACGGCGGGATGGGGCTCGAGGTGAGCGCCGCCGGCGACCTGCACGTCGATCTCCATCACACCGTCGAGGACGTCGGCATCGCCTTCGGCGAGGCGCTGGCCGCCGCGCTCGGCGGGCGGCGGGGGGTGACGCGCTTCGGCTCGGCTCTCGCGCCGCTCGACGAGGCGCTGGCTCGCGCCGTGGTGGACCTGTCGGGACGCGGCTTCTTCGCCTACAGCGCGCCGCCCGACCTGGCTGCCAGCTGGGTCACCGCCGACTTCCCGCTGACCCTGGTCGCCGACTTCTTCCAGGCGGTGGCCGATCGCGGGCGGCTCACCCTGCACCTCGAGATCCTCGCCGCCCGCAACGGCCACCACGCCGCCGAGGCCGCCTTCAAGGCCGCCGCCCTGGCGCTGCGGCAAGCGGTGGCGCCGCGGCCGGAGCCGAGCGTGCCGAGCACGAAGGGGACGCTGACGGCATGAGCGGTGCGGGCGGGAGCGGCCCCCGGGTCGTCGTCGTGGACGCCGGGGTCGGCAATCTCGGGAACGTGGCGCGGGCGCTGGCGCATCTCGGCGCCACGCCGGAGATCAGCTGCGACCCGGCGCGCGTGGCCGCGGCCCGCTGCCTCGTGCTGCCGGGAGTGGGCGCCTTCGGGCCGCCGCGGGAAGCGCTGCGCGGCCCGCTCGAGGCGGCGCTGGCGGCGGCGCTGGCGGACGGCGCCTGGCTCCTGGGGATCTGCGTCGGCTTCCAGCTGCTCTTCGAGACCGGCGAAGAGTTCGGGGTCACCGACGGCCTCGGCCTGCTGCCCGGGCGGGTCAGGCGCCTGCCGGCAGGCGTGCCGGTGCCTCACATCGGCTGGAATCGCCTCCACGACCTCGCCGATCACCCCCTCCTCGCCGGCCTGCGCGCCGACCCGGTGGGCAGCGAGGAGAAGGTAGGCGCGGCCGGGCGCCACTTCTACTTCGTCCATAGCTATGCGCCGGAGGACGTGCCCGCGGCGGTCTGCCTGGCGCGGGCCACCCATGGCCGGAGCTTCACGGCGGTGGCGGCGCGCGGGCGGGTGATGGGGACGCAGTTCCACCCCGAGCGCAGCGGCGCCGCCGGCCTGCGCCTGCTCGCCAACTTCCTGGAGATCGCGGATGGACCTGCTGCCGGCCATTGACCTGCGGCATGGGCGGGTGGTGCGCCTGCGCCAGGGGGACGACTCCAGGACGACGGAGTACGCCGGCGATCCGCTGGCGGTCGCCGCGGCCTTCGCCGCCGCCGGGGCCCGCCGCATCCACGTCGTCGATCTCGACGCCGCGCTCGGCGAGCCGCCGCAGCGTCCGCTGATCGCGCGCCTGGCCGCCGCGCTGGCCGCCGGCATCGACGGCGACGGCCAGAGCGGTGCGGGCCCCGAGCGCGCTGCAGTCGGCGGCCGCGCCGCACCCACCGGCGGCGTCCGGGTCGGCGTGCAGCTGGGCGGCGGGCTGCGGGACCGCGCGGCGGTCGAGTGGGCGCTGGCGGCGGGCTGCGAGCGGGTGGTGCTGGGGTCGCTCCCGGCACGCGACCCCGCGGCCTTCGGCGAGCTGGCGCGCGCTTTCCCGGGCAGGACGGTGCCGGCCCTCGAGGTCGCCGGCGGCGAGGTGAGGGTGGCCGGCTGGACGCAAGCCGCCGGCAGCCCGCTGGACGAGATCTGCGGCCGGCTGCGGGGCCTGCCGTGTCCGGCGGTGCTGGTCACCGACGTCGAGCGCGACGGCATGCTGTGCGGCCCGAACCTCGATCTGACACGCCGGATCGCCGCCGCCACCGGCCTGCCGGCGCTGCTCTCCGGCGGCGTCCGCAGCCTCGCCGACCTGGCCGCCGCCGCCGCCCTGCCCGAGATCGCCGGCGCCGTCCTCGGCCGCGCCCTTTACGAGGGCTGGATCGATCTCGCGGCCGCCCTGGCGTGGAGTCGTGGGTCGACCAGCAAGCGGACCCGCGACCTGGCGCCGTGCTCCCGCGCGCCGGCGGCCGGCGCCGGTCCGAGCGGCCTGACGCGGCGGGTGATCCCTTGCCTCGACGTGGCGGCGGGACGCGTCGTCAAGGGGATCCGCTTCCGCGATCTCGCCGACCAGGGGGATCCGGCGGACGCCGCGGCGCGCTATGCCGCCCAGGGAGCGGACGAGGTCGTGTTCCTCGACGTCACCGCGGCGCCGGAGGCGCGGGACACCGATCTCGACTGGGTCCGGCGCACCGCCGAGCGGGTGTTCATCCCGTTGACCGTCGGCGGCGGGGTGCGCTCGGCCGCCGACGCCGGCCGCGTGCTGCGCGCCGGCGCCGACAAGGTGGCGGTCAACACCGCCGCGGTGCGCCGTCCGGAGCTCCTCGGCGAGCTGGCCCGCCGCTTCGGCAGCCAGTGCGTGGTGCTGTCGGTGGACGCGCGGCGGGCCCACGGCGCCGGCGCCGACGCCGCCGGCGGCACCGGCGCCGGCTGGGAGGTCGTCGTCGAAGGCGGGCGCACTCCGACCGGCCGCGACGCGCTGGAGTGGATCGAGGCCGGCGTCGCGGCGGGCGCCGGCGAGGTGCTGCTCACCAGCATCGATCGGGACGGCACGCGCGGCGGCTACGACCTGTCGCTGATCGCCGCCGCCGCGTCGGCGGTGCCGGTGCCGCTCATCGCCTCGGGCGGCGCCGGCACCGCGGAACATCTGGCGGCGGCGCTGGCGGCCGGGGCCGCGGCGGTGCTGGCGGCATCGATCTTCCACCAGGGGACCTGCACCGTGGGCGAGGTCAAGCGCGCGCTCGCGGCAGCCGGCTTCCCGATGCGCGAGGAGCCCGCATGAATCCCACCGACCCGGCGGCACCGGGCCAGAACCCTGGCACGCCCGTCAGCTCGGCGCCCGGCCAGCTCCTCGACCCGGCGGCGTTGCGCTACGACGACCGCGGGCTGATGCCGGTCGTCGTCCAGGACGTGGCGAGCGGCGCCGTGCTGATGCTGGCTTACGCCGACCGGCGGGCGGTGGAGCTGACGCTGGCGACCGGCCAGGCCCACTTCTGGAGCCGTTCGCGGCAGGCGCTGTGGCGCAAGGGCGAGACCTCCGGCAACACGCTGGCGGTGATCGAGGCGCTGGCCGACTGCGACGGCGACGCCTTGCTGCTGCGCGTCCGTCCGGCGGGCCCCGCCTGCCACCGCGGCACCCGCAGCTGCTTCGAGCCGAACGCCGCGGCCCTCGAGCTGGGTTGGCTGGCGGCGGTCGCCGCCGGCCGCCGCGGCGCCGATCCCGAGCGCAGCTACACGGCGCGGCTGCTCGCCGCCGGCGTCGAGCGGGTGGCCCAGAAGGTGGGGGAGGAGGCCGTCGAGACCGTGGTCGCCGCCCTCGCCGCCGCGGTCCGGCCGGAGCGGCGCGGCGAGCTGGTCGGCGAGAGCTGCGATCTGCTCTACCATCTGCTCGTGTTGCTCCTCGCCAGCGGCGTGCCGCCCGGCGAGCTCGCGGCCGAGCTCGCCCGCCGTCACTTCGGCGGCGCCCCCGCCGCGGACGGCCCGCCCGCCGCCGCGGCCGCCCCGGCCGCCCCGGCCGGGGAAAGCGTCCGATGAGCGCCACGAGACCCTCGAAGCCGCATCGCTCGCGGGCCGGTTCCACCTCGGCATCCAACCGCGGCGAGGCCAGCCCGTCCAGCCAGACCGGCAAGGCCGGCCCGGGTCCGAGATCAGGCCAGGGTCGCCAGTCGCGGCCCCGCCGCCCCCGCCGGGCGACGCCGCACATCCGGGAGTTCCTGGCCGACAGCTTGACGCCGCTGGCCGTCTACCGGCGCCTGGCGGAGGTGTCGGATTTCCGCTTCCTGTTCGAGAGCGTCAGCGGCGGCGAGCAGGTCTCGCGCTTCAGCTTCCTCGGCGCCGGTCCGAGCGAGGTCTACCGGCTCTACCCGGACCGCCTGGAGGCCGAGCGCGACGGGCGCACCCGCCGGCTGCCCGGAGAGCCGGTGGCCGCCTTGCGCCGGGTGCTGGGGGAGATCTCGGCCGAGCCCGGCTCGATCCCGTTCACCGGCGGGCTGGTCGGCTACTTCGGCTACGACCTGATCCGGCTGCTCGAGCGGCTGCCCCATCGCCCGCCCGATCCCCACCAGCTGCCGGTGGCCCTGCTGGCGCGCTTCGACACCCTGGTCATCTTCGATCACGCCTACCAGCGAGTGCTGGCGATCGCCAACGAGATCGAGGACGAGATCAGCGTCGGCGCGGCCGAGCGCGAGCTGTCGCGCCTGTCGCGCCTGCTGACCGCGGCCGGCGGCGGCGGCGGCGTCGCCATGCCCGGCCGCGCGCCGCGGCTGCCCGCCCCCGAGCTGAAGGGCCTCGACGGTCCGGCCTACCGCCGCGCCGTGCTCACCGCCAAGGAGCACATCGCGGCCGGCGACATCTTCCAGGTGGTGCTGGCGCGGCGCTTCCGGGTGCCGCGGCGCGTCGAGCCGCTGCTGCTGTACCGCGCCCTGCGGATGGTCAACCCGAGCCCCTACATGGTGCTGCTGGAGGCGCCCGAGCTGGCGCTGGTCGGCGCTTCGCCGGAGATGCTGGTGCGCAAGACCGGCCGCCACATCAGCACCCGGCCGATCGCCGGCACGCGGCCGCGGGGCATGGACGAGGCCGGCGACCGCCGCCTGGCGGACGACCTGCTGGCCGACGCCAAGGAGCGCGCCGAGCACGTCATGCTGGTCGACCTCGGCCGCAACGACCTCGGGCGCGTCGCGATGCCGGGCAGCGTCCGGGTGCCGACCTTCATGGAGGTCGAGCGTTACAGCCACGTCATGCACATCGTGTCGAGCGTCGAGGCCGAGCTGGCGAGCGGGCGCGACGGCCTCGACCTGCTGCTCTCCTGCTTCCCCGCGGGCACCGTCTCGGGGGCGCCGAAGATCCGGGCGATGGAGATCATCGACGAGCTGGAGCCGGAGGCGCGCGGCCCCTATGCCGGCGCCATCGGCTATCTCTCCTACTCCGGCGACGTCGACACCTGCATCGCGATCCGCACCCTGGTGGTGCGGCCGGCCGAGACCTGGATCACCGCCGGCGCCGGCATCGTCGCCGACTCCGACCCACGCTCCGAGGAGCTCGAGACCGAGAACAAGGCGGCGGCGATGCTGGCGGCGGTGGGTCTCGCCGAGGCCTTGCAGGAGAGGGACAAGAGGGACGAGAGGGACGAGAGAGGCGCAAGGGGAGCGGGGGAGGCGAGGGGAGCGAGCGGCGCGAAGGGGGGCAGCGGCGCGAAGGGGGGCAGCGGCGCGAAGGGGGGCAGCGGCGCGAGGGACGCGAAGGGCGAGCGGGGCGAGCGCCGGCGCGGCGCGGCGCCCGGAGGCGGCGGATGATCCTGGTGATCGACAACTACGACTCCTTCACCTGGAACCTGGTGCAGATGCTGGCCGCCGCGAGCGAGGAGGTCGAGGTCGTGCGCAACGACGCCGCCCGGGTGGACGAGCTGCTGGCGCGCCGGCCGCTGGGCATCGTCGTGTCGCCCGGCCCGGGCCGCCCCGAGGGGGCGGGCGTGTGCGTCGAGCTGATCCGCCGCGCTCGGCCGGTGCCGCTGCTCGGCGTCTGCCTCGGCCACCAGGCGCTGGCGTTCGCCTGCGGCGGAGTGGTGGCGCGCGCCGCCCGCCAGATGCATGGCAAGGTCTCGCGCGTCCGCCATGGCGACGAGGCGATCTTCGCCGGCCTGCCGAATCCCTTCGAGGCGACCCGCTATCACAGCCTGGCGGTGCGCGAGGAGTCGCTGCCGCCGACGCTCCGCGCCATCGCCTGGAGCGAGGACGACGGCGAGGTCATGGGCCTGGTCCATCGCGAGCTGCCTTACTACGGCGTGCAATTCCACCCCGAGTCGGTGCTGACCACGGTCGGGCCGCACCTGCTGGCCAATTTCCTCGAGGTCTGCCGGCGCCCCCGCCGAGAGAACCCGTCGCCGCCCAGGAACCCAAGCCATGCCTGACACCCCTGCCCCCGCCAAGCCCGACCCGCCGCCACGGATCGAACCGCGCGAGGCGCTGCGGCGCGTGACCTCGGGCGAGAGCCTCGGCCGCGACGAGGCCGAGGACCTCTTCGGCCGCATGATCGACGGCGAGGTGAGCGATCCGCTGAAGGCGGCGCTGCTGGTGGCGCTGCGCATGAAAGGCGAAGCGGTGGCCGAGATGGCCGGCGCCGCGACCGCCATGCGCCGCCGCGCCACGCCGATCCCGCATCGCCGCGAGGCGGTGGTCGACACCTGCGGCACCGGCGGCGACGGGCGCGGCACCTTCAACATCTCGACCGCGGCGGCGCTGGTCGCGGCCGCCGCCGGCGCGCCGGTGGCGAAGCACGGCAACCGCTCGATCTCCAGCCGCTCGGGGAGCGCCGACGTGCTGGCGGCCCTGGGGATGCGCCTCGATGAGGACCCGGCGACCGCCGGCCGGGCGCTCGAGGAGGTGGGCATCTGCTTCCTCTTCGCGCCCTACTTCCACCCCGGCATGCGCGAGGTCATGCCGGTGCGCCGCGAGCTGGCGCTGCGCACCATCTTCAACCTGCTCGGGCCGCTCATCAACCCCGCCGGCGCGCGCCGGCAGCTGATGGGGGTCTACGCCGCCTCGCTGGTCGAGCCGATCGGCCGCGTCCTCGCCGAGCTCGGCACCGAGCATGCGCTGGTGGTGCACGGCGACGACGGCCTGGACGAGATCACCACCACCGGCGTCACCCGGGTCTGCGAGGTGCGCGGCGGCGAGGTGCGCGCCTACACGATCGAGCCGGAGGCGCTGGGCATCCGCCGCGCCGAGCTCGGCGAGCTGGCCGGCGGCGGCCCGGAAGAGAACGCGGAGCTGATGCGGCAGGTGCTGGCCTCCGGCGCCGGGCCGCTCGCCGACATCACGGTCCTCAACGCCGGCGCCGCCCTCTACGTCGCCGGCCTGGCGGCGGACCTGCCCGCGGGGGTCGAGCGGGCGCGCGCCGCCCTGGTCTCCGGCCGTGCCGCCGACAAGCTCGCCCAGCTGGTGAGGTTCCTGGCATGAGCAGTCCGCTCCCGCGGGCCGCGGCCGCGGCGCCGGACCTCCTGCTGCGCATCGCCGCGCGGCGGCGCGAGCGCCTGGCCGCGGCCGCCGGCCAGCGCGACGCCGGCGCTCACGATGCCGGCCAGCCGGTCCTCGAGTCCGGGGTGCTGGGCCCCGGCGACAATCCCTTCCTGGCGGCGCTGGCGAAGCCGCGGCGGGCGGGTGCTGCCACGGCGGGCGCCGCGACCCCGGCAACCCCGGCAACCCCGGCGAGCCCGGCGACCCCGGCAATCATCGCCGAGGTGAAGATGGGCTCCCCCCGCCTCGGCTCCCTGCAGGGCCGCGTCGATCCCATCGCGCAGGCGCGGCTCTACGCCGCGAACGGCGCCGCCGCGCTGTCGGTGGTGGTCGAGCCCGACTTCTTCTTCGGCAGCTACGAGCTGCTGGCCGCCTGCCGCGCCGCCTCGGGCCTGCCGGCGATCGCCAAGGACTTCGTGGTCGACCCGATGCAACTCGCCTGGGCCCGCCGCGCCGGCGCCGACGCCGTGCTGCTCATCGCCGCCCTCTACGAGCCGGAGGAGCTGGCGCACTACGCCCGGATCGCCCGCGGCCTGGGCCTCGCGCCGCTGATCGAGACCCACGACGCCGCCGACCTCGTCCGCCTGGCCGGCGAGCCCTGGGAGCTGGTGGGGATCAACAACCGCGACCTGCGCACCTTCGACGTCGACCTCGAGCGCTCGATCGCCCTGCTGCCGCTGCTGCCGCCAGCAGCCCTGAAGGTCGCCGAGAGCGGCATCCGCGACGCCCTCGACGTCGCCCTCCTCGCCGACAGCGGCTTCGACGCCCTGCTGATCGGCGAGTCGTTGCTGCTCGCCGAGGACCCGGCGGCGAAGCTGCGCGCGCTCGTCGGGTGACCACCTGCGGGCTACACCTGGCGGAGCGGCCCGGGGTAGCGCGCCAGTTGCGCGTCGGCGGTGACCAGGGTCAATCCTTCGCTGAGGGCCTGGGCCAGCAGCAGGCGGTCGAAGGGATCTTTATGCAAGGGCGGCAAGAGGTCGATGCTCACCGCGTGCTGGCTGGTGATGGGCACCTCGACATAGCCGTTGTCGAGCAAGCCGCGGCGCAGCAGGCGAGGCTCGACCTGGAAGTCCTCGCGTCCCAGCGTGCTCTTGATCGCGATCTCCCAGAGGCTGGCGGCGCTGAAGAGCAGCTCATGGTGCTGGTCGAGCAGGAGCTTGCGCGCCGCCGCGGAGAGGCGCTTCGGCTCGCCGGCCGCCCAGAGCAAGATCTGGGTGTCGAGGAGCAGCTTCATTCCCCGTGTCCGAAGAGGGCCGCGATCTCTGCCTCGCCCATGCGGTCGAAGTCGTCGGGCACGGCGATCTCGCCGGCCATGAAGCCCAGCCGCTGCGGCGCGGCCGGGGAATCCAGCGCCGCCACCTTGACCAGCGGCTTGCCTGCCTTGGCGATCACGAACGCTTCCCCCTTGGCTGCCTGATCGACCAGCCTCGAGAGGTGAGTCTTGGCTTCGTGAATGTTGACCTTGATCATGAGGGAGCTCCAAATGAACTAAACTGACAGAACTAAGTCTACTCTGTCGCCCTCCTCCCGTCAACCCCGGAGCGGTGCCAGTCCAGCCAGGAGCTCCGGTCTTGCCGTCGAGGCGATGGCGCCCTCCACCCCGCTCGATCGCGACTCCGCTTCATCTCGGGAATGGCGTACAGTGAGCAGTCGGAGCTTGCAGGCGCCCCCTGGTCAGCTGTGGCCACGGTGCAGGGCAGGGACGAGGAGACCACATGCGCGGCATCTCACTCTTGACGATGGCAATGCTCGGGCTCTCGGTGGCGGGAGCCGCCCCTGGCTCCTCGCCGACCGCGCCGCCGACCGCGCCGCCGGCCGCGGCGGCAGAGGCCGGCCCGGTGCATCTGATCGTCGGGCGCTCGCCGGCGTCGGACGAGGAGGTGGAGGTGGTCTTCCAGAACGTCTCGGCCGACGATCTCTGGATCTACCTGGGTAGCTGCGACGGGGGGGGCTTCTTTCCCTACCAACTGACGTTCACGGTCACGGAGGGCGACCGGGTGATGAAGGGCCATTTCTTCGACCCGAAGCACGTCAACGTCGGCGGCAGGGTCGACGCCTACATCGTGCCGCTGCGCTCTGGCTCCTCCTACTCCTTACGCATCCGCTTCGCCCACATGATCCACTACCAGGTCGATGTTCCGGCGCGCGTGTTCTCGCCGCTTCTCGAGCACGGTGCGCCGCTGCGTCCGACTCTCCTCACCGTGGAGTGGAACGATCCCACAACGAAGACGTACCCGGCTACCTGGCCTGGCCACCTGGTGTCGAACACCCTGTCCCTCGGGCCCCGGCCCACCCGGCGCCGCGGAGAGCGGTCCTGTTGCGGCGCGGCGCAACCGAGGAGCGGGTGAGCAATGCCACGTCGAGTCGCGGTCAAGATCTGCGGGGTGACCGACCCCGGGGACGCTCTGCTCAGCGCCGAGCTGGGGGCCGACTTCCTCGGGCTCAACTTCTGGCCCGGCAGCCCGCGCTGCATCGGCGCCGAGCGGGCGCGGGAGATCGCGGCGGCGGTGCGCGCGGCGGCGCCGCGGGTGGCGCTGGTGGGCGTGTTCGTGAACCCTGGCGCCGCGTTCGTCGAGGAGATGGCGGCGGCCGTCGGGCTCGACGTCTTGCAGTTCAGCGGCGACGAGACGGCCGCGGCGGTGCGCCCCTTCGCCGCGCGGGCGATCAAGGCGCTGCGCACCCACGACCTGGCCGCGGCGGCCCCGTTCGCGGACTGCTGGGGCCTGCTGCTCGACGCGCCCCGGACGGCCGTCTCGCAGGAGACCGCTGCCTCCGGGCGTGCGACCGATTCCGGCGGCTCGCCCGGCTCGCCCGGGTCGCCCGGGGCCGGCGCGGCCGGGCGTGGCGTCGCGGCGTCCCTGCTCGCCGAGGCCTACGGCGGCACCGGCCGGCAGTGGGACTACGGCGCCGCGGCCCCGGTCCTTGGCGGCTTCGATGGCGCCGCCGGCGCCGCCGGCGCCACCCGCCGGGTGTTCCTGGCCGGGGGGCTGCGGCCGGACAACGTGCGGCGGGTGGTCGCGACTCTCCGGCCGTTCGCGGTTGACGTATGCTCAGGGGTGGAATCGGCTCCAGGCAGGAAGGAACCGCGGCTGCTGCGGCAGCTCTTCGAGGAGATAAGGAATGGCCAGGTCGATCCCCCTACCTGACGCCGAAGGGTACTTCGGAGAGTTCGGCGGGCGCTACGTCCCCGAGACGCTGATGGCGCCGCTCGCCGAGCTCTCCCGCGCCTACGACCGCCATCGCCGCCGGCGCGCCTTCCGCCGCCAGTTGGCCGCGGTGCTGCGCGACTACGTCGGGCGGCCGACGCCGCTGTTCTTCGCCGAGCGCCTGTCCGCCGAGCTCGGCGGCGCCCGCATCTACCTCAAGCGCGAGGACCTGCTGCACACCGGCGCGCACAAGATCAACAACGCCGTCGGCCAGTGCATGCTGGCCAAGGCGATGGGCAAGCTGCGCGTCATCGCCGAGACCGGCGCCGGCCAGCACGGCGTGGCCACCGCCACCGCGGCCGCCTACTTCGGCCTCTCCTGCGTGGTCTACATGGGCACCGAGGACATGCGCCGGCAGCGCATGAACGTCGACCGCATGCGCCTGCTGGGAGCCGAGGTGGTGGCCGTGGACGCCGGCAGCCGCACGCTCAAGGACGCCATCAACGAAGCGCTGCGCGACTGGGTGACGAACGTCCGCACGACCCACTACGTCCTGGGCTCGGTGCTGGGCCCCGACCCCTATCCGCGGATGGTGCGCGACTTCCACGTGGTGATCGGCGAGGAGGCCAAGGCGCAGCTCAAGCGCCATGCCGGCACCGACTCCCCCGACCTCGCGGTGGCCTGCGTCGGCGGCGGCAGCAACGCCCTCGGCCTCTTCACCGCCTTCCTCCCCGACCGCGGCGTGCGCCTGATCGGCGTCGAGGCCGGCGGGCGCGGCGGCCTGCGCGGCCAGCACGCGGCGCGCTTCGCCGGCGGCGCGCTCGGCGTCCTGCACGGCACCCGCACCCTGGTGCTGCAGGACGAGGAGGGCCAGATCGCTCCCACGCACTCGGTCTCCGCCGGCCTCGACTATCCTGCCGTCGGGCCCGAGCACGTGTTGCTCGAGCAGACCGGCCGCGTCGAGTACACCTTCGCCACCGACGCCGAGGCGGTCGCCGCCTTCCACCTCCTGGCCAGGACCGAGGGCATCCTGCCGGCGCTCGAGAGCGCCCACGCCGTCGCCGAGGCCGTCCGCCACGCGCCGGAGCTGTCGCGCAAGCGGATCATCCTGGTCAACCTCTCCGGCCGCGGCGACAAGGACCTCGAGTCGGTGATCGAGTACGACCGCGAGCATCCCGCCGCCGGCCTGCCGCGCCGCGCCAGCGTCGAGCCGCTGATCGCCGCCGGCCACGGCTGGCGCGGCGTGCCGCCGGCGATCCTCGAGGGCGGGGAGGGGCCGCCGCTGCCGCCGGTCCCGGGGCCGGGAGGGCCCGGCGCGGCCGGCCCGGCCGGCCCGGCCGGAGCCGCCACCTCGCCTGGCGCCGGAGCCGCGGCATGAGCGGCATCTCCGAGGTCTTCGCGCGCTGCGCCGAGGAGGGCCGGGCCGCGTTCATCCCTTTCCTCATGGCCGGCGACCCGAGCCTGTCCGCCACCGCCGGCCAGCTGGCCGCCCTGGCCGCCGGCGGCGCCGACATCATCGAGCTGGGCGTGCCGTTCAGCGACCCGATCGCCGACGGCCCGGTCAATCAGCGCGCGGCGATGCGCGCCCTCGCAGCCGGCACCGGTCTCTCGGGCATCCTCGAGCTGATCGCCCGCCACCGCGACCAGCTGGGAGTCCCGATCGTCCTCTTCACCTATTACAACCCGGTCTACGCCCGCGGCCTCGAGCGCTTCGCCGAGCAGGCCGCCGCCTCCGGCGTCGACGGCGTGCTCTGCGTCGACCTGCCCCCCGAGGAAGCGGAGCGCGACCTGGTGCCGGTGCTGCGCGAGCGCGGCGTCGACACCATCTTCCTGCTCGCCCCCACCAGCACCCGCGACCGGATCGCGCGGGTCGCCGCCGCGTCCTCCGGCTTCGTCTACTACGTCTCGCGGACCGGCACCACCGGCGAGCGTTCCAGCCTTCCGCCCGACCTCATGCGCGAGCTGAAGCGGCTCCGCCGGCGCGTCGACCTCCCCCTGGCAGTCGGCTTCGGCATCTCCAGCCCCGACCAGGTGGCGGCGGTGAGCGAGGTCGCCGACGGCGTCGTGGTCGGCAGCGCCCTGGTGCGCCTGGTGGAGCAGATGGGAGAGGACCCGGACCTTCCGGCCATGCTCGAGCTGCGCGTCCGCGAGCTCGCCGCGCCCCTCCACGCCGTCCCGCCCGGCGCCCGGGCGGCGGGGTAGGCGAGAGGGTCGGCAGATCCGACAGTCTGTCCATGCCGTCCTGGCGTGGGTGATTCTCGCGCTCTCGCCGATCTCTGCGCCGGGACAGCCGAGCGTGGCGCAGTCAGAGCCAGCGGCGAAGGAGCCTCCGGAACGACTGGCCCAGGCCAGGCGGCAGATCGCGGACCATCAATTCCGGCGGGCGCTCAAGGCGCTGGCCCCATGCCTGAAGGCGAAGGTTGGCGCGCGGCCTGATCTCGAGGAATGTCTGTACCTGGGCGAATACGCGGCGAGCGGCCTTCGCGAGCAAATCCAGGTGCATCTATGGAAGGTTGGAAACGACAAAGCGGGGCGCTCGAAGTGGCTGGCCGCGATCACCCCGCCAGTCGTCAGCTCTGATGACTGGCCGACCTATGATCACGATTTCTTCCACCGGCTGGCCAGGCTCTTCCCCGATTCGAGCTACGCCGACGAGTTCGAGTATTACCTCATGCCGGCGCCGGACAAGGCGTGGAAACCCGCGGTGAAGAAGCTGCGGGCCTACCTTGACCGCTTTCCGGCCGGCCACTACGTCGCGGCCGTCGAGTTGGACCTGGCCGGCATCTACGACAACCTGTGGGACCTCGTCCGGCCCGACAGCCAAGAACCCAAGTTGTACCGCGAGGATTTCATCACTGGCAATCCACGACATGATGCCTACCGGGCGAAGCAATATCGCGAGCAGGCCCTCATTTTCTACCAGCGTGCGCTACGGGCCTTCTCGACCAATCCCCCTCCGCCGCTCGATCTGGTCCAGCAGCTATTGGACGAGAGGGAGTCGAAGTTGGCCCACGCGCGCCAGCGACTCAAGCTTCTGCGCGCCGGCAAGGGAGGAGAGCAATGGTGGTATCTCATCAATGACTGAGATCATCGCCGGCGGAAGAGTGCGGCGAGGGCGTCGGCCTTGGCCCAGCCGCAGCATTCGAAGGAGTTGGTCGCGACCGCCGCGACCAGGTCCTCGTCGAGGAAGTCGACGAGACAGGCGTTGAAGCCCTTCACCGATCCGCACTCGTAGGCGACGCGCCTGCCCTCGCCGTCGCGCCGGAGCCGCCAGAGCATTGCTTGCTCGAAGCCGACTGGCGCCGGCGCCGCGCCTTCCCGGAACTGCAGGAGGCCGGCGATCTGCGGCGAGAGCAGCGTCGCCCGCGTCTCGGGGCGAAGCAGGAGGCCGTGATTCAGCGCCGCGCCGAGCTTGGCGAGGTCTTCGACCGACGCGATCATGCCGCCGCTCGCGAACTTGTAGCGCAGGTCGTTGTAGTAGTAGTTGTGCACGGTGCCGTGATCGATGCGGTACGACCGCGCGCGGTGCGGCACGATGCGTTCAGGGATGTCGAACGACGCGCCCGCCATTCCAGCCGGCTTCCACACGTGCTCGCCGAGGTACGCCTCGAACGTCTCGCCGGCGGCCTTCTCGACGACACCCTGGAGCAGGTTCACCGCGTAGGACGAATAGAAGAAGAACTTGCCGGGCGGGAAGAGCAGCGGGTCCGCGGCGAAGAACCGCAGGCCGTCCTTCCAGCTCGCGATCGGCTGGATGTTCTCGTTGTCCGGCGTCCCGGGGAAATCGGCCGGGTGGTAGTGCCGAATGCCGGAGGTGTGCGTGAGCAGATTCCGGATGGTGATCGTCACTCCCTTGTCGGGGAGCTCCGGCACGTAGGACCGGATGTCGTCGTCAAGCGCGATGCGCCGCTGCTCGACGAGCTGCATCACGGCGATGGCGGTCACTGCCTTCGAGAATGAGCCGATGTTGTAGACGGAGCCGCCGGTCGCGGCAACGTGGTTCTCGAGGTCGATCATCCCGGCACCGCCCGAGAAGACGACCTTCCCGCCGAGCGCCACCGCTCCCGACACTGCCGGAGTGCCGGTCGCCGTGCGCAGCTGGTCCAGGAACGCCTGCGCGCCCGCCGCCGGTCTTGGCGCCGCGGCGTCGCGTGGGCGGCCCGGCCGAGCGGCAACCATGAACAGGAGCACGCCCGCACCCAGCGCGGTCGCCGCCCCGATGCGCCCGGTTCCTGTCACTCGCCGCCTCCTGGTCGCTGTCAGGGTGCCTTCGCCGGCGCGGGCGTGCCCGCGTCCATCGCGCGCAGCCGCGCGGCGAGCGGTGCCCAGGCGCCGATGCCGAAGCTGTCGACGTCGTCGGCGATGCTGGCGAGCGGCCTCGCCGGCGCGCCGCTCTCGAGCTCGGCGACGATGCGCCGCTGCAGCTCGCGCTGCGCCGCGAAGGCGGCCTTGGCGGGGAGCTGGCGGCCGGCGATCGCCGCGGCGATGGCGCGAAGCTCGGCCGCGCGATCCGGCGCCGGCTGCGCCGGCTGCACAAGTTGCACCGGCTGCGCTAGTTGCACCGGCTGTACCGGTTGCACCGGCTGCACCGGCTGCACCGGCTGCACCGGCTGCACCAGCGGCACGAGCGGTATCTCCGGAGGAGGAGCGGGTGCGGGTTCTGGAGGTGCGGGTCCCGGAGGCGCGGATTCCGGCGGGGCGGGGCGCGGCCCGGGGGCCGTGCCGGCACGGCGCGCCGGCGTGAAGGCGCCGCCCCAGTGGCAGCGGAAGAGCTCGGCTCCGGGCGCGTAGGGGACGTCGATCGTGCTGCCGTCCGGTCCCACCGCGCGGAAGGCGGCGCCGGTGTCGGCGGACGTCGACAGCCCGGCCTGCAGCCTGCTGAAGCGCTGGGGCACGGCGGCGAAGTAGTTCCCCTCGCAGAGATGGCAGGCCACCAGCTGCGGCTTCATGGTGTTGACCGCGTTGATCAGCCGGACCGTGCGGCCGCCCTCCGTGCCGACGGCCTCGATCTCGAGGGGCCCGAAGAGCGGGAAGTCGCCGAGGGCCGCGAGGGCGTGGTCGAGGCCGGCCGGGTCGTTGCCGTCGATGAGGCCGCGCAGCGCGCCGCGGTCGCCGGGCTGCAGCCCCCACGCCGCCTCGGGGGTCTCCTGGCCGTAGAGCGCGCCCAGGGCGAGCTCGAGCAGCGCCAGCGGCCAGAAGTTGGTGCTCACGTCGGCGGAGATCCGGCGCCGCACGTAGGTCGCCGGGTAGCCGAGCGCCCAGGCCAGGATCGGGCCGAGCAGGCCCTGGCCGATCACCGACGGGTGGAAGCGATGGCCGGGCACCGCGACCGAGACGCCGCCGCCGTAGAATGCCGCGTCGCCCTCGGTCTCCGAGATCTCGCCGGCCATGTCGAGGGTCGTGTGCCGGCGCGGCCCCGGTTGCGCCGTGATGGCGTAGAAGGCGAGCTGGGCGCGCAGCGCCGCGGCGACGTCCGCGCGCGAGGCGTGGGCGGCGGGCATGCGCGCCAGGCCGCCGACCCGGTAGGCGACGACGTCGGGATCGTAGAGCTCGCTGAACGCCTCGGTTCGCCGCAGGCCCTCCCGCCGCTCGCTCCTGGCCAGCTCGCCGAGGCCGTCCCAATCCTGCTGGGCGAGCTTCTGGCCGTGGGGCCAGTTCTGGGACCCGGCCGGGTTGTAACCGCAGCCCGCGATCAGCGCCAGGTCGGGCTTCTGGCCCCTGAAGAGCGCGAACACCTGGGCGGCACAAGCGCTCCGGCACTCCGGCATGGCGACCTCCTGGTTCCCGGTACGACAGCATCATGCGGCACGGAGAATCGTTGGTCAAATGCTCACTTCATGGGGTCGTGTCCTGGATTGCCTCCCCAGCCTCCCTTGGGGCGATGGCGCCGCTTGGAGCGGCTTCATCGCGCTGTCCCTGCTCCCAGCCGCTCCAGGAGGTAGCGGGTGTTGTACGTGAGCAGCGCGACCTCTTCGGAGGAGATCGCCCCGGCACGGGCGTCCGCCTGGACCTGCGTGGCCAGCTTGCGCAGCGAGCTCACGGCGTCGTCGCGGTCCCGCGGGCTCGCCTCTCCGCCAGGCGCCTTGAAGAGCGACTGGCGGACGGCGGCGAGCATCGCCTGGTACTGCTTGGCGGTGGCGTGCTTCTCGATCCAGCCGAGCTCGAGGCCTTCCCTGGCAGCTCGATCCATGGCGGTCAGGATCTTGTCGACGGTGTCCTGCTCGGGAATCTCGAGGGGTCCAACGGTGCTGCCTGTGAGTCCCTGGGAGAGGACGTCCGGGAGGTTGACGTCGGGTCCCTCGCTCGGCCAATCGGCCAGGCGTGTGAATCCCGAGACGTAGCAGGCGACGATCCCCGGCAGCGCGCCGGGGGTCCGGACGAAGCCGGCTCCGGGACGGTAACGGTCGGTTGCCAGGCGCCTGGTCGCGACGTGGGTGGCAGCTTCGAAGCTGAAGCCTCCCAGGCTCGCCCCTGGCGGGAGGCCAGGTATCTTGCCGCGGATATCACTCCAGCCGAGCAGGGGGACGAACCCGAACGTCAGCGCCAACCAGGACCGTGGCGACGAGACGTTGACGATCGACCCGCCGAACCCGATGCCGAGGTGATCGGCTCGCTGTCGGCTCGACGGCGAGTTGACCATGCGGTAGATGTAGCGCAGCGCGCCGCCCGGCACCTCGTGGACCTCCGCTGCCACGGTCACCTCGAGCTGGTGGGGCCACACCCAGACGACCCGTTGCCACTTGGAGCCGTCCAGGTAGCGAATGACGATATTGCCGGTTCGAGGATCGGTCGTGGCCGAATAATCGGTCCCCTTGGCCGCGAACGTCTCGAGTGCCTTGTGCAGCGGATGGCGCGCCCCCAACAGTGGCGACGCCCCGAGCGCGATGCCTGCCAGGGTCAGGACCTGCAGCAGTGCAAGGTATGGCGCCCTGCGTGGTCCGATCGCGTTCACGGCTCGTGGCGCTCCAGCCAGTCGGCCAGCCAGTAGCTGTTGTAGCTGAGCAGCGCGTACGCCTCCGAGGTCAGGCGCCGCGCCGACCAGTCGGCGGCGGACGCTCGCTCGACCGACTTCAGCTGGAGGTGAGTCATCGACTTCTTGCCCTTGCCCTTGCCCTTGCCGGCGATCCAGTCGCGGCGGATGGCGTCGAGCGCCCGCTGGTAGCCGTCGGCGGTCTCGCGGCGATCGATCCAGCCGAGCGCCAGGCTGGCCTTCACGGACTCGCTCATCCTGTCGAGCAGCGCTGTCACCGGGTCGCCGGGCGGAAGTTCCAGCGGGCCGACGGTGCTGCCGGAGACGCCATTGAGCGGGAACTGCGGCAGCGCCGCGAGGACCGCGGCCAGCGCCGGCGACGATCCGGTCGGCGCGGACGGGGGATGGGCGGCGCCGACCACGGAACAGCTCACGATGCCCGGCAGGGAACCGCGGCTGTAGACGAAGCCTCGCAAGCCTCCGGACGACTTCTCCAGGTCGGCGCCCCCTTCCCTGGGCCTGGCGGAGAAGCTGAAGCCGGCAGCCGTCCGTCCGGGTCCCAGTCCCGCCTGGGACGACCAGTCCAGCGCCGGCATGGACGCGAGCGGCTTGGCTTCCCAGCCCTGGGGGTTGCTGATCATGCGGATGGGGCCCGTGAAGCCGACCACGAGATCGGCGACGCTCTGCCGGCTCGCCGGCGCGCTGACCAGGCGGTAGGAGTAGACCAGGCCCTCTAGAATGCGCGGCGCTTGGCTCACCGACGCCTCGACGGTGATCTCGAGCGCATCCGGCGGCTGGTAGCTCAGCTGCTCGGAGCGCCCACCTTCCCGGTAGTGGATGACGACGGGCCCGCCTCTCGCACCGCGGACCAGCGAGGAATCCAGTCCCTGGAGCCGCAGCCGCTCGCCCGGCGGCTGCAATGGGCGCCGCCGGGGCGTCGCCTCGCGTGCAAGCGGCGGTCCACCGGCGGCAGGCGCGCCGGCACCGCCTCCTCCGGCCGGCGCGCCGAGACCGCAGAGGCCGGCGAGCAGTGCCGCGGCGGCGGCGCGGGCGGGATGGACCCTCATGGGTCGGGCGCCACGCGGGCGAGCAGGCAGAGCACCGGGACGGCGACGTGGCGCACGGTTCCTCCTCGAGATCAGCGTGCCGGAAGCGGCGAGACGAGTGTAGCGCGGACGAGGGGCCGGGGCTGCGATGACGGAGGAAGGGGGTAGTGGGGCAGTCTCCCGCGGCCTCCCTTTGGGCGAGGGGGCCCAGGCTCCTGGGGCGTAGGACTTTGGCCCCTCGCCAAAGGCAGGCCGCGGGGAACTGACCCACTACCGGGGACCGTGGCCCCTCGCCCACAGGGGCGGCGGCCTGACAATAATTAGGTGGCTCCCGAGAAGAAGTGTCGGCCTGCGCGGCGCGGCGCCGCGGGATCCACCCCTGCTACGCCTCTGAGAGTCGGCAGCCGGGGCGTGGCACCCTTCTTGCGGTTGCGGGGGTGCACTCACGACACCGCGCCGCGCCGGAAGGAGCCAGGTGAAGAACAGAAGCGCCGTCACGGTCACGGTCACGGTCTTCGTCGTCGCCTTGGCTTCGTCTCTCGCCGCACGGGCGAGCTCCAACCTCCCACCCTCGCCCATTCGACAATTCTGGGGCGGGGGCAGGCATACCATCGCGCTGCTGGCGGACGGCAGCGTGTGGACCTGGGGCAGCAACGCCTTCGGCAAGCTGGGTGACAACCAGGCTGGCACGTCCTACACCGATACGACCTACGACAGCCATGTGCCTCTCAGGGTGCATGGACCGGGCAACGTCGGGTACTTGAATTCGATCGTCGCCATCTCCGCGGGAGAGGGTCACAACCTCGCTCTCCGATCGGACGGCACGGTGTGGGCCTGGGGCTGGAATGGCGTGGGGCAACTGGGGGATGGCACGACGAGTGACGCGCACACGCCCGTTCAGGTCAGCGGTCTGACGAAGGTCGTGGCCATCAGCGGGCGGGGATACCACTGTCTCGCGCTCGAGTCGGACGGCACGGTGTGGGCCTGGGGCTACAATCGCTACGGCCAGGTCGGGGATGGGACGACGAATGACGCGCACGCGCCCTTGCAGGTCGGCGGGCTGCCGAACGTGCCGACGAATCATCCTGTCTCCATCTCCGCCGGCTACACCGTCAGCATGGTCCTGATGTCCAACGGCACGGTCCTGGTCTGGGGAACGGGAGAATACGGCGAGCTGGGGCAGGGCCAGTTCGGCGATCACAGCTACACTCCCATCCAGGTCATGGGGCTGGCGAACGTCGTGGCCGTGTCGGCCGACTTCCAGGAACCGAATGCGTTGAAATCCGATGGCACGATGTGGATGTGGGGTTGGAACAATCTCGGACAGCTCGGTGACGGAACGACTGCGAATCAGGATCTTCCCGGTCCCGTCCAGAATCTGACGAACGTGATCTTTGCCGGGCCCACCGGCGATCGGGACAACTGCGCCATCACCTCCGATCACACGGTCTGGACCTGGGGGCGGAATTACAACGGACAACTGGGAATTGGCACTGCCGATCAAGATGCCCACCCCCTGCCCGTCAAGGTCCCTCCCTTCGGCGACGGCGGCTACGTGGTCTCCGTGCAGACGCCCGACTGGCATAGCCTGGCGCTTCGCTCCGACGGGACCCTCTGGGGCTGGGGATCCAACGATCACGGGCAGCTGGGCAACGACACGGCGAACGACTCCTACAGCCCCGCGGAAGTCTCGTGGCCGGCGACGACGCCGGCGTTCTTCTATACGCTCACGCCCTGCCGGATCCTCGACACCCGCGGCGCCCAGGGCAGCCTCGGCGGACCGGCGCTCGGCGCGGGCGAGCAGCGGACCCTCGTGATCGCCGGAGTGTGCGGCATCCCCGGCGGCGCGCCCTCGGTGTCCGTGAACGTCACCATCACGGGAGCGGCCGCGGCAGGCTTCCTGACGCTCGCGCCTGGCGGCCAACCGCTGCCGCAGACCTCGACGATCGATTACGCCGCCGGTCAGACCCGGGCGAACAACGCGATCCTGGGCCTCGCCAGGGACGGCTCGGGCAGCTTCGTCGTGCTGAACCAGAGCGTCGGTACGGTCCAGGTCATCGTGGACGTCAACGGCTACTTCCAGTGAGCAGCGGAATCTCGTCCGGGCAAGCAAGAGCTCGGTGGAGACGACGCGCCAACGAGCCGGAAGCGGCGAGGCAAATGTAGCGCGACCCTCCTAGTGCGACGGAGACGGTCGCGGCGCGTCCGCGAGATCACAGCACCCTCCAGGCCGCTGCGCCTGATCTACCTTGTCCTGCGTGAGGTCGTCCCAGTTCAAGAATGTGAACAAGGCGAGCCAGAGGATCACCGACACGAGGAGAACGCGTACAGCCAAGGTACGACGGTTCTGCTCGTTCTGCGCCTTCCCTGGTGGTTCGACGCCTTCGACATCTCCATCGCGAATCTCCTGGTACCATGGCCGCGTTGAGCGACTCGCCGTCGTTGCTGTCGAAGAAGGTGGTTTCCAGAGCATATAATAGAGTGCCAGCAGGAAGGCTGATACGATCACGATCACCAGCCAGAACCGTGGGCTTGCGTGATACGCCTCATACACCAAGAAGAGTGGGGCCGCTTGAGCGAGGGAGACAACGAAAGTTGTGATGACGAAATAGGGCGCCCACTTTGGCACCCACTCTTCGAGCTTCCATCGCCACCCAGAGCCGCGGCCGGCGTGGCCGGGTCCGGGCTCGTCATCGTAGAATACAGCTGCCAGGAAGCTGGTGGGCTGACGAAGCGGTTCGACCATGCCCTTCTGGCCTGCCAGATAGGCATCCAATAGATCATCCCGGAGCATCCTGGCCTGATTGAACGCTGTGAGCAAAGGGCCCGGTCTTCATAGAATAGTACAAGCTAATTGCCAATAAGATGGCGGCAGCTGTCCTGTGATCGTAGCTTCCCAGGAGGTGGAGGAAGACGGATTCCGTCACCTTGCCGATGTCGAGCACCATGGCGATGCCTATGCCAGCGATGACGACATGAGCGATCCAAGTCTTCTCGAGGGCCTTGTCCAGCGTGTCGGTCTTGCCAGATGTGATGCCGAGCAGGAACTTCAACCTGGTAGGTGTCGTGTCCTCCCAACTCACTGGACACCGCCTTTTGCCAACCTTATTTCCGTGTAGTACTAAATTCTATTACAGCGTTTGATGGCCTGTCAAGCCGAATCCGGGGAGGACTATCTGTTCCCTGCCAAGCTCTTCGTGCGCATCACGGTGCCCCGGGAAGCCGCGAAAGCCTTCTCGGGCGCCGCCTGAGAGAGTCCGCAGAGCCAAGAAGCAGTCATTGATGGCCGTAGGGGTAGGTGGCCGGAGGGCTTACTGGCCGGAGGGGAGGAGGGCCAGGGCCGCTGGGGGCGGATCTCCTCGCGGCCGACCTTTGGGCGAGGCGCCGCAGTCGCTCACCCCCACGCATCCACTACCCTAGCGCCTCGCCCAAAGGGAGGTCCGCGAGGAGATCCGCCCCCAGCGACCCGGGTCGGAGGGAGATTCCCCGGAGGCGCCCGGCCGGAGGGAGATTCCCCGGAGGTGTTCGGATTCCCCGTAGGCACCTGGAATGCCGATGCCCCCCGCGGGGTTACCGGCTTGTGACAGCCGGGGCGTCTCCCGGCGTTCCCATGTCGCGCGTTGCCGCGCAGGAGAGAGCTTTCGGTGGAAGTCCGCCAGATCGTGACCAGTGTGCACGGCACCTACGTGCTCGAGGTGCCGCCGTCGCCCGCGGGGTGCCTGGTCGGCTTCCATGGCTATGGCGAGAACGCCGAGCGGCACCTGGCGGAGCTGCGGCGCATCCCCGGCGCGGCGGGCTGGGCGCTGTGCGCGATCCAGGCGCTGCATCCCTTCTACAACCGCCAGGGCGAGGTGATCGCGAGCTGGATGACCCGCTTCAACCGCGAGCAGGCCATCGCCGACAACATCGCCTTCGTGGGCGGCGTGGTCGCCGAGGTGCGGCGCGAGCTGCCCCCGGAGATCTGCCTGGTCTATCTCGGCTTCTCGCAGGGAGCGGCGATGGCCTACCGCGCGGCCGCTGCCTGCGGCCACACCTGCAAGGGCGTGATCGTGCTGGGAGGCGATCTGCCGCCGGAGATCGCGGAGCGGGATCTCCCCGGCTTCCCGCCGGTGCTGCTCGGCCGCGGCAGCAGCGAGGAGTGGTACGACGCCGTGAAGATGGAGCACGACGTCGAGCTCCTGCGCGCCAAGGGCGTCGACATCCACCCCCTCATCTTCGACGGCGGCCACGAGTGGACCGACGAGTTCCGCGCCGCCGCCGCCCGCTTCCTCCTCGACATCCGCCGCCCTGCGTCTTAGGGACCTGCGGGGAATCTCCCTCCGGACACCTCCGGGGAATCTCCCTCCGGCCGGGCCGCGGGCGGCGGCGATCCCCCCTCGGACCTCCCTTTGGGCGAGGCTGGGTTCCTCTGACTGCGGGGGGCGGAGGACTTCGCCGCCTCGCCCAAAGGTCGGCCGAGGGGGGATCGCCGCCGCCCGCGGCCCACCCTCCTCCCCTACGGTAGCGTTTCTCTCCGGCCACCAACCTGTCCGGTAGCCGGCCGCCAGGATCATGAATCGGCTCCCAGATGTCTCGTCCCCAGCGATCAGGTGGAAAGTGCTCCGTCGTCAACAGGTGGCCGCAGAGACCCGCAGCCGAGGGGAGGGAG